>Ga0302119_10001351_pt1 | contig 11033 bp, 9 predicted proteins | sample AG5_Tmax_MG_FD_203114 | JGI IMG/M metagenome (GOLD analysis project Ga0302119, IMG submission 203114) | Marine microbial communities from Western Arctic Ocean, Canada - AG5_Tmax | ecosystem: Environmental > Aquatic > Marine > Oceanic | place: Canada: Western Arctic Ocean | collected 2017-10-01
GAAACCTATGACATGTACACCATGAGTGCAGCCCATAAGTCTTTGCCCTTGCCTACCTATGCTCGTATTACTAACCTAGCCAATAACAAAATGGTGATTGTTAGGGTTAACGACCGGGGCCCATTCCATGGCGATCGTGTGATTGATTTGTCCTATGCTGCTGCTAGTAAATTAGATTACCGCAAAACCGGTGTGGCAGAAGTGTTGGTTGAGGCCATTGATGCAAGTCGGTGGAGCCCAGCACTAGAACAAAGTATTCGTAAACAGCGCAATAGCAATAAATTTTCTGCGTCACAAAGTGGGGCTAATGTGCCAATTGCACCCGTTGCTAAGGCCTTTGCACCCGCAGTTAAATCCTCAGCTAAAGCTTCTGCAGCTAAAGTAAAGCCTGTGGTTCAAGTGCAGTCCTCATCCCAGAATGAAATTCGCCAACAATATAAACGTGCCCCTGGCCATTACGTGCAAGTAGCGGCGGTATCGAAAATTGGTGGGGCTTTGTTGTTACGAAATACCTTGGTACAGGAACTTAGGCGAGCAAATGTGTTTGTGGAGCAGGCGAACGATAGACCAGATTTATTCCGAATATTAATTGGCCCTATCACCGATGCCGGCAGTGCCACTATATTAATGCAGCAATTGGCGGCGTTAGGCCGTGGTCAAGGACTTATGATAAAGCCGTAATTTACTGCCTCAAGCCCGGGTCTCATGGTACAATTTGAGCCGTTGAAAATTGCCAATGAAAATGTTTAGTTTCATTGAACCAATAAACTAAGGTGTTTGAGTATGGTAAATATTGTGGCTTCGGCTAAATTATTATTCTGCAAGGTTAGGCAGGCAATAAAATATGGGTTTAGAACAGTGGCGATAATCGCAGCCGCATCTATACTCCTACCCATTGGCCTAGCCACTTCCGTGCACGCTGCTCAAGCCCTTGTGCCCCAACCACCACAACTTGCAGCTAGCGCATATATATTGATTGATGCGATAACGGGCAAGGTTATTGTTGAAATGAACGCCGACGAAGTGTTGGCACCTGCCAGCTTAACCAAGTTGATGACAGCTTATATGCTGGACTATGAGGTGGCTTCAGGCAACGTTTCTTTAGACGACCAGGTGCGTATTAGTGAAAAGGCATGGCGTACACAGGGTTCGCGCATGTTCATCCAAGAAGGCACCTTTGTTAAATTGGAAGACTTAATGCGTGGCATCATTATCCAGTCTGGTAACGACGCTAGTGTAGCTGTTGCAGAACATTTGGCGGGCAGTGAAGAAGCGTTTGCAGATTTAATGAATCAGCATGCAGTACGTTTAGGTATGAACCAATCTCATTTCATTAACTCCACGGGTCTACCCGCAGAAGGTCATCAAACTACAGCAAGGGATCTCGCTATTTTGGCACGAGCTATTATTCGTGAGTACCCTGAGCAATATAAGGTGTACGCCGAAAAAGAATTCACCTTTAATCAAATCAGACAGCCAAACCGCAATAAGCTGTTGTGGCGAGACAGCACCGTAGATGGCCTCAAGACAGGTTATACCGCAGCGGCAGGATACTGTTTGGTAGCGTCCGCTAAAAAGGATGGCCAACGGTTAATCTCTGTTGTTTTAGGTGCAGCCAGCACTGAGGCTCGTGCTCAAGAATCGCAAAAGCTCATCACCTATGGCATGCGCTTTTTTGAAACTCATTCACTTTACGACGCCGAAGAAATTCTAACCCAAGCGAGAGTTTGGGGTGGCGCTGAAGATTATATGGAATTAATGCTTGAGAGTGAAGTAGCTGTAACTATTCCACGTGGACAAGCCAAATACATTAAAGCCACCATGGATATGAATAACGGCATAGAAGCACCATTATCTGCAGGCGATGTCCTAGGTAAGCTTGTTATTACCCTAGATACAGACATTATCCTAGAGCGAGACCTAGTGGCTAGTATGGATATGCTTGAAGGTGGTTTTTTCAAAGGCATCGCAGACAGCGCGAAACGACTAATTAGTGGCGAATGATGAAAGTTAAGCCTGAAGCCCCTAAAATAGAGTTTCCCTGCGCTAACTATAGTCTGAAAATTGTGGGTCTTAAAACGGCGGATTATCACGCTTGGGTGGTTGAGTGTGTACAGCAGTTGGCACCAGACCTAGACCCCAAAAAAGTACAGGTGGTAGATAGCCGAAATGGTACATTTCAGTCCATACGTCTTGCAGTAACCGCTCAAAGTGAAGATCATCTGAAGCACATACATCAAACATTAATGGCCAGTGGCAAGGTTAAACTTGTCCTCTAGCTTAGCTGTAAATGAGGGCGTGTTAATAAGGCGATTACCGCCCCAACCCTACGAGCTAAGCTGGCAAGCGATGCAAGATTTTACCAACCAACGAAATGCGACCACCTTGGATGAGATATGGGTATTACAGCACCTCCCGGTGTTTACCCAAGGCCAGGCAGGTAAGGCAGAGCATATGTTGGATCAAGGCACTATACCGTTAGTGCAGTCGGATCGTGGTGGTCAAGTGACTTACCATGGGCCGGGGCAATTGATGATCTATCTAATGCTAGATTTAAAACGTTTAAGCATAGGTGTTAGGGTGCTAGTCTCGCATATGGAGAAAGCCCTGATAGACTGCTTACAGAGCTACGGTATTACGGCTAATGCGGACGCTACAGCACCAGGTGTCTATGTACATGGCAGTAAAATAGCCTCGCTGGGGTTGCGGGTTCGTAAAGGGTGCAGCTTTCATGGCCTAGCTCTTAACGTAGACATGGACCTTAGCCCCTTTGAGCGCATTAATCCCTGCGGCTACCCTGGCTTAGATATGGTGCAGATGATTGATTTCAACGATTCGACTCATACCATCGAGTTTGATCAAGTGGCCAGTAGCATGTGCCAGCATTTAGTAAAACAATTGCATTACCCACAGGTTAATACAACGCAACAGCCTTGGGTTGAACATCATTGAATATAATAGACGAGAGATAAATCACTATGGCGACATCATACAAAGCAGAAGCAGGCGTTAAACTTCGTGGCGCCGATAAGGTAGCCCGTATCCCAATTAAAGTTATTCCCACTGAGAAAATGCCTCGTAAACCAGATTGGTTGCGTATTAAGGTAGTGAGTTCTCCTGCGATCAACCGTATTAAATCTAAGCTTAGGGAGCACAAACTGGCTTCCGTATGTGAAGAAGCCAATTGCCCCAACTTAGGTGAGTGCTTTAGCAACGGCACAGCGACCTTTATGATAATGGGTGAAATATGCACGCGTCGATGCCCATTTTGTGATGTAGCTCACGGCCGTCCTAACCCGCTGTCTGTAGACGAACCTCTTGAATTAGCCACAGCTGTGGCCGATATGGCGCTTAAGTACGTGGTGGTTACCTCAGTTGATCGTGACGATTTAAGAGATGGCGGTGCACAACACTTTGCTGACTGTATTAGTGCTATTAACGAGCGCACACCAGCGACTCAGGTTGAAGTGCTAGTGCCAGATTTTCGTGGACGCATGGACATTGCATTAGATATTCTTGCGAAAACTCCTCCGCATGTGTTTAACCACAACTTAGAATCCATTCCCCGCCTATACAAAAAAATCCGTCCAGGTTCTGATTATCAATGGTCCTTGGATTTACTGCAGAAGTATAAACAGCGGTGTCCGGATGTGTTGACTAAGTCAGGCTTGATGTTGGGTTTGGGTGAAACCAACGAAGAAGTATTACAGGTGTTACAAGATTTGCGAGATCACGGCGTAGATATGCTCACTCTTGGGCAATACTTACAACCTAGTTTGAACCACTTGCCAGTGGATCGGTTTGTACCCCCTGCAGAATTTGATGAATTGGGTGCAGCAGCTAGAGCCATGGGCTTTAAACATGTAGCCAGTGGGCCGTTAGTTAGGTCCTCTTATCATGCAGATTTACAGGCCAAAGGCGAAGTGATAAGTTGACCCCTGAGGATATAGGCGCATGTTATACCGCGCCACAGAACCCACAATAAAACAATATAAGGGCTAATTATGGCGATCATTCATTGGTTAGGTGCTGGACTTTCTAGCGCGCCAGGCATCAAACGACTCATCGCTAACGGTGCTGAGTTGTGGTTGTGGAACCGTACTCTCAGCAAAGCCGAGGCCGTTATCCATAATTTGGAAGGCCAATGTCAAGCACGCACCCTAGATTGGCAACAACTAGCCAATAATGTTAGCAAGGGAGATATTTTAGTGTCTATGTTGCCTGGGTCATTTCATCTTCAGGTTGCGCAGTTAGCCTTAGATAGTAATGCTCATTTTGTGTCTAGCAGCTATATATCACCCGCCATGGAAGCCTTAAACCAACAAGCTAAAGTAAAAGGGTTATGTTTGGTGAACGAGGTAGGTTTGGATCCTGGCATTGACCATCTTTTGGCCTTTGCTTTATTAAATGATTACCGTGGATCTGCGGCCTATGCAGAAAGTAATCATCTGGAGTTTAGGTCTTTTTGTGGTGGTTTGCCCGCTGAAGAAAATGACTTTAAGTACAAGTTTTCATGGTCTCCTCTAGGTGTGCTAACTGCCTTAAGGTCTACTGCTCAATGGCGAGAAGAGGGTGAAGTTAAAACTAATAGCAAACCTTGGCTTGCCGTTCGTGACTATACTATGCCGCTTTCAGAAGACCGCAGCGCAACCTTTGAAGCCATTCCTAATCGTGACTCATTACCTTTCATAGCCCAATATCAGTTTGACCCCCAGTGGCCTGTGGATACCTTTATTCGTGGTTCATTGCGTTTACCCGGCTGGTCACATGCGTGGAAAGACATTTTTATTTTAGTGGAATCTGCTGAAGGTGCTGATGGTGACGCTGAGCTTGCAGCCAAGTCTGATGAGCTTTGGCAGCGGTATGCTTTTAAAGAGGGTGAGCGAGACCGCGTAGTACTATATGTAGAACTGCTGGCTAAAGATCCAGATACCAGCCAGTGTATTTGGCGCGAAAGCTATTCAATGGATGCCTTTGGTAATGATCAAGGCAGTGCCATGGCACGCTTAGTATCAACCACTGTTAGCTTGGCTATTGAAGCCGTTTTAGAAGAGCGCATTAGTGCGGGAGTTAGTGCAGCACCCAATGATATTGGTTTAGTGTCTGATTGGTTACGGTATTTAAACGATCACCATGAGCCTATTAAACACCTTAACCACCTGGATTAACCGTGCAACAACCTCAACATACTATTGTTAATGCTATTGTTATAGGGGCTGGAATGGTGGGCTTATGCTGTGCTTATGCCCTCCACCTTAGGGGGGTTAAAGTCACCATTATCGACCGCGATCCTACGGGAGATAAAACCTCCTATGGCAATGCTGGTGCATTAGCCATTAGTGAATGTGTACCCCACAGTTTACCAGGCCAAATCTGGTCTATCCCAAAATGGTTAATAGACCCAATGGGGCCCTTATCCATACGACCAGGCCACATTCCTCAACTTATTCCTTGGTTGCTGTCGTATCTTGGCCATAGTCGTAAAAAAAATGTAGCGCACATCGCCAAAGCCTTGCACGCTATTAACTGCAGAGTAAGTGCAGACTACGATCCAATGTTACAAGCCATAGGTTATGCAGATAAAATGCGAGATAAGGGCTGTATTAGAGTCTACGATGATTACAAAAGTTTTAAATTAAGTGCTCAAGAGTGGAGTATCCGTAAGCAGTACGGGCAGAATTATGAACTCCTGGGTGAAAGTGATTTACGGGTCATGGTGCCCGCTATAGGGAAGGCAAAGACGTTTGGTGTATTCCAGCCACAATGGCGCATTATGGATGACCCAAAGGCCCTAGTAGGCAGTTTGCGTGAATGGCTAGTGAGCCAAGGTGTGGCTTTGGTTGCGGCTAACGTAGATGCTTTAGTTACTCAAGATGAACGAGTGGTGGGTGTTAAAACGCCAACCGGTGAGCATTTGGCAGACATCACAGTAGTTGCCGCAGGCGCTTGGTCTAAGCAGTTGGCCAAACAAGTGGGGGAAACATGTTTGCTGGAATCCGAGCGAGGTTATAACACCACGTTGCCTTATCCTAATATACCTTTAAACCATGAGCTTTTATTTGCCGAACAGATGTTTGCTGTATCTCCCTTATCCATCGGCGTGCGCGTAGGTGGGGCCTCAGAATTTGCTGGTTTAACAGCCGCTCCTAACTTTAAGCGCAGTGACAACTTGTTGGCTTTAGCCAAGCGTTACCTACCAGAGCTAAATACTGAAAACGGCGAGCAGTGGATGGGGCACCGGCCTTCTACGCCAGATTCATTGCCCGTGCTAGGGCCATCAGTAAAGTGGCAGGGGTTGTGTTATGCATTTGGCCATTCTCATTTAGGTATGACTCAAGCGGCGTCCAGTGGACAAATGTTGGCTGAAGTATTGCTGGAACCTGAAAAAGGCACAGACTTAACAGCCTATAGCATTGGTCGTTTTAGCTGAAGCTGATTATTATCTGATCAAAAAGCAGATCGTTAGCGAATAGGTTTGCCAGCAAGTTGCATGATTAAGCCGCTCAGCAAGTCCCACTCATTGGCTTTGCTCACACCCTTTACACACTGATCAATGGCTTCGCATTGGCGCAGCATATCTTGCGCACTGTGGCTGTTGTGATGCTGTGCAGCAGTACGCAGGTAGCCTTTACGTTTTTCCCATACCCGCTCTTGCTGAAGCCCGGCTTCCACCCCTTGTGGGTGGTTAATGACATTAATGAGTAGTCTAATTTCTCGGCTTAACACCCATAGAATTTCCATGGCCTTGGTGCCTTCTTCCTTTAAGCCATAGAGCATGGTGAGGCTGTGGCTAGCTTGGCCAGTAAGGGCGGTATCCACAAGTTGGTAGTTACTGTAACGGGCAAGGCCACCAACATCGGCATCTATATGTTCTGCAGTGATTTCGAAACCAGCACCATTAAGGGTGAATTTCTCTAGTTCCTGAGCCGTGGCGAGCAGGTTGCCTTCGGTTCTTTGAGTCAGTAATTGGCAAGCGTCTGGGGTGATTTTTAGGCCTAGTGTTTGGACTCTATTATTAATCCAACGAACCATGTGTTGGGCCTCTAATGGAAAAATAGCCATACACACCCCAGCTGTGTCGAGGGCTTTAAACCATTTAGCGCTTTGGCCTTTGGAATCGATTTTACCACTGCTAATTAACACCAAATTGTCGGGGTTAGGCTGGGCCACCAATAAGCTTAAGGCGGCAGCGCCTTCCTTGCCAGGTTTGCCCCCAGGCATTCTAACCTCAATTATTTTTCGGCTAGAAAAAAGAGACATGGCTTGATCTGAAGCGGTGATCTGCTGCCAATCAAACCGTCCTTCTGCGTGGAATAGGTCGCGTTCTAAAAAGCCTTGTTCACGGGCTTTATTACGGATAGCGTCACATATTTCTTGCTGTAACAAAGGTTCATCGCCATGCACCATGTAACAACCAGCTAAGCTTTTAGTTAAGTGGTTTTGAAGTTGATCCGGTTTAAGGCGCATTATTCGAAGCTAAGCTGACGGGTGATGCTAGTAGCGAGTTGCTTATACAGCAAGGCCCAGCTGTCAGATGCAATACGTTCATTAATAGTGGCCTCACCGCCACCTAAGTCAACGTCGGTAGTTACAGAAATAAGCAGTGAGCCTGGTGTGATGGGTGCTTGTTCAGTTTCTGGTTGCAAACCTGCTGCTACAAACAGGTACTGGCTACTTAAGGTGTAGCGCCAGATTAAGGCATCACCATTAGTGTCTAAAATAAGCTCGGAGCTGTGTTTTAGAGTACGTGTTATCTGCAAGGTTGGCGCTGTAGTATCAGCGTCTACTACCGACTCTAATAGTTCTAACGCAACTTGACGTTCAGACAAGTCGCTCGCAACCATAGACCCTAGTACAGGGTCGTCTACATAGAGGTTTAGTTGGGGTGGAAAAGACTGTTGGCTTTGGCCTTGCAAATGAAAGCCACAACTGGCCATAACCAAGCTAAGGCATACAGCTGTACCAAGCTTGGCTAGGCCACGTAAGCCACCTAACGTAGAGGTTGGGTTGATCATTTGTTGTTTCCTGTTTAGACCCACTTGAGCCACCTTTCTAGGTGTTAACTAACAACTATATTAACCAGTTTATTCGGTACTACAATAACTTTACGCACAGCCATGTTGGCGATAAAACTCTGCACTTTTTCGTCTGCTAAGGCAAGTTGTTGAATCGTATCGCGGTCCATATTAGCATCAATACTTATCTTGCCGCGCAGCTTACCGTTCACCTGAATCATCATATCAATGTTCGATTTCACAAGCGCGCTTTCATCCACTTCTGGCCAAGGTGCTTGTAAAATGGTGTCCGTACCAGAAAACGCCTGCCATAAAGTGTGGCATAAATGAGGAGTAAAGGGCGACATTAATAACACAGCAGTGCTCAAACTCTCTGCTCGTACAGCACGGCCTTGGTCGCTCGTGTCGTTAAACTTAGAAATTGTGTTACTTAATTCCATGATTGCTGCAATGGCGGTGTTAAAAGTAGTGCGGCGCTCTATGTCATCGCTAACCTTATGAATGGTTTCATGGGTTTTACGACGCATGTCTTGCTGCTTTTGGTTAAGCTGACTTACGTCTAAGGCAGGCGCAGCAGGCCCTGCTAAATGCTGGTGTACTTGCTTCCAAAAGCGTTTGATAAACCGCTGAGAACCTTCAAGGCCTGCATCAGACCACTCAAGAGATTGCTCTGGAGGCGCAGCAAACATGGTAAACAAACGCACAGCGTCTGCACCATATTGATCAATCATTGTTTGTGGATCAATACCGTTATTCTTGGACTTAGACATCTTGCCCATACCGTCATATAACACAGACGAGCCATCAGATTTTTTCACCGCACCAGTAATTCGGCCTTTGTCATCGATGACTGGATCCACGTCTAATGGAGAGATCCAATCCTGACCGCCTTTTTCGTCTTGCTGGTAGTATGTGTGAGCCAATACCATACCTTGGCAAAGGAGCTTCTTGAAGGGTTCGTCAGAGGACACAAGGCCCATGTCGCGCATTAGTTTGTGGAAGAAGCGCGAATACAATAAGTGCAAAATAGCGTGCTCAATACCGCCCACATAATGATCCACAGGAGCCCAGTAATCTGCAGACTGTGGCGCTAACATGTTGTCATTATGGTTAGCACTGGTGAAGCGCGCGTAATACCATGACGATTCCATAAAGGTGTCGAAGGTATCCGTTTCACGTTTTGCGGCAGCGCCACACTTAGGGCAGCTGGTATTGATAAACGACGCCATTTTCTTAAGTGGAGAGCCACTACCGTCAAATTCTACGTCTGTTGGCAATACCACAGGCAGTTGATCTTCCGGCACAGCTACGGGGCCACAAGCATTACAATTGATTATGGGAATGGGGGTTCCCCAGTAACGTTGGCGGGACACACCCCAATCGCGTAAGCGATAGTTGGTGGTGATTTTTCCCTTACCATGGCGTTCAAGTTCAGCCGAAATGGCATCAAAGGCCAGCTGGAAATCCATGTCGTCAAAAGTGCCAGAGTTAACCAAAAGGCCTTTTTCTGTGTAGGCTGCTTTAGCTACATCTACTGCTACGCTATCATCGGCAGGGCGAACCACTTGTTGGATACTAAGGCCGTACTTGGTTGCAAATTCCCAATCACGTTGGTCATGCCCTGGTACAGACATTACCGCACCAGAACCGTAATCCATAAGTACAAAGTTGGCAGTCCATACGGGTACAGACTTTCCTGTAATTGGGTGAATTGCAGTAAAGCCAGTGTCTAAGCCTAGCTTTTCCATGGTAGCCATGTCGGCTTCAGCCACTTTCATGTTCTTGCAGCTGTCTATAAATGTTGCCATCGCTGGATTGGTTGTCGCAGCCTTAAGGGCAAGAGGATGTTGTGGCGCTACCGCTAAATAGGTAACACCCATTAACGTGTCTGGACGAGTAGTAAATACGTCTAAAGGGCCGTGATCCGCTACATCAAAGCTGAGTTCTACCCCTTGAGAGCGGCCAATCCAGTTACGTTGCATAGTACGAACTTGCTCAGGCCAACCGTCTAGTTGGTCTAAATCGTCTAATAGTTGATCGGCATAGTCGGTAATCTTTAGAAACCACTGAGGGATTTCTTTGCGCTCAACTAATGCGCCAGAACGCCATCCGCGGCCATCAATTACTTGCTCGTTAGCCAATACAGTTTGGTCTATTGGGTCCCAGTTAACCACGGCATTCTTTTTATAAACCAAACCCTTATCTAATAATTTGGTAAAGAACCACTGTTCCCAACGGTAGTAGGAAGGTTCGCAGGTAGCTAATTCACGGCTCCAATCGTAACCAAAACCCATACGCTTGAGTTGGTCACGCATATAGGCGATGTTCTCATGGGTCCATTTGGCTGGTGGCACATTGTTTTTCATTGCTGCGTTTTCAGCAGGTAAACCAAAGGCATCCCAGCCCATAGGCTGTAATACGTTTTTACCTTTCATGCGCTGAAAGCGAGAAATCACGTCACCAATGGTGTAGTTGCGCACATGGCCCATGTGTAAACGGCCACTAGGGTAGGGGAACATAGATAAGCAGTAATACTTTTCTTGGTCAGGATTATCCTGCACCTCAAAGCTATTATTAGTTTCCCAAAAGGCTTGGATTTCTGGTTCTATGTCGTGCGCGTTATATTGTTCGTTCATGAGTGCCGTAAGTCGTGATAAAGCCAATGTGGCTAGGAAATTAAATCGACCCATATAATACCACTAGAGCAGCAGCAACAGGTAGCTTGATCGAAAAAATTGATTGATAAAATAGGCAGTTTAACGGCTAAGTAAAAATACAGTGAGACTTCGGATTATTAAATAAATCTCTATTAATCAATCAATAACAGTTGAATTTATGGTCCACTGTCGTTATGATACGCCTCCCTTATACGGCATCAGCCGGAACAAGGTATAGTGCGCCCGTAGCTCAGCTGGATAGAGTACTCGGCTACGAACCGAGCGGTCAGAGGTTCGAATCCTCTCGGGCGCGCCATTTCTTTCTTAGAAATTGCATGCAAATCAACGGCGTATGTCGTTA
>Ga0302119_10001352_pt1 | contig 11027 bp, 12 predicted proteins | sample AG5_Tmax_MG_FD_203114 | JGI IMG/M metagenome (GOLD analysis project Ga0302119, IMG submission 203114) | Marine microbial communities from Western Arctic Ocean, Canada - AG5_Tmax | ecosystem: Environmental > Aquatic > Marine > Oceanic | place: Canada: Western Arctic Ocean | collected 2017-10-01
AATAGTTGCCGTTGAAGATATAATAAAAGTATCTGCAGAAAATTCTATTTCATCGCCAGACATTAACTGGTCGCAATATATGACAGGCTTTATAGTATTTAGATCAAACACGTCTGTGATAAATCCATCAACCAGTCCCGCAATTTCCTCCAGAGTTTCATCACAAGTGTTAGGTAATAACACAGGTTCTCTACCAGACCATAACACTGCAAATATCGCGATGAGACCACTGATACAGCTATCCGAGTACACAGCCCATTTCTGCGTATGGGACGGACCTTGCATAAGCCTTTCTTTCAATAAATTGGCATGCTGAAAGAAATCTTGAATGGAAAAAACTACCCCTTCACCCGTCATTGCAATGGGAGATTTAGGGTCACGATTTAAGGCGTCCAATAAAATCTGGTCCAGTGCCAGACGAAACGGTTGATGCGTATTAGGCGTCATGAGCACCACCCATGACACGCATTCGAACTAGAAACTCAATGCCAAACAGGAGTCCCATAACCATATAAGCTATAAAGCCGTTATAGAGCACCCATACATTTAGGGAGAAATAATGACCCGTAACATACGCAATAGAGCCATTAACAACAAAGAAAACACTCCAACATTTAGTAACGTTTCTTGTATAAGCAACAGCTTCTTCAGTTAAGTCAGGTGTTCTAAACCTCGCAAAGTGCTCAACCATCGATCTCTTGCCATAGAGTGATCCAAAGAAAAGGGAGAATAGCACTAGGTTAACCAGTACAGGATAGAGAAGAAGCATTCGCTGCGAATCAAAATACCAAGCGCATGAACCAATAGTTACCATGGAAATGGCCATTAAATAATATTGATTTTTTTTTGAATGTCTATTTAAGCTTTGCTGTGATGCGGCTAGTACTTTTGTCATGACCCCCAATGTAGCTCCAGAGATTACCACCAGAATTGCCGCCGACTTGATGCCTAGATATGCAATAGCTAAAAAAATTAGTACTGGGTACAATATAGCAAATATTCTAACTGCTATCATCTTTGCTTCCTACGAAATATTCTCGCTTTTGGAATTCAGTAATTCGATAACGGCGTCAATTATATTATCTAAAGTGCGTATTGTTTTGAAAATTTCAGGGTCAACCTTTTGCCCTGTCATCTCACGTAACTTCACGATTAGATCAACAGCATCAATACTATCGATATCAAGGTCTTCATATAAATCAGACTCAAGAGTGATCAGCTCTGGCTCAATCTCAAATAACTCGATAAGAATAATTTTCAATTCACTATAAATTTCATCTCTTGTCATTCGATTCTACTTCCTTAATTGTTATTTGATGTAATAAGTGCAATGAGGGAGGCAACAGTTTCAAAGTGTGCTTGCACATCATCAGCCTCTGGATCAATTTTAAATCCATACTTCACTTGAATCGCCACGGCCAACTCTAATGCATCAATAGAATCAAGCTCTAACCCACCCTCAAACAATAAAGTATCATTATTAAGATCATCAACGCCGATATCTTCTCGATCGATTGTTACAACGAGTAATTTTTTTATTTCTTCAGAAAGTGCTTCCATTTCTAAACTCACTATTTTTAGTTTCAAAATATTCAATTAAATATCGGGTTAATGTTTTTACATGTATTTGGGAGTAAGGCCCTTGCCTGACAATAGACTTCGGCTCCATGACTGCCCCAACATTCATATAAAAACAAAACTTGGTTTTTGGTATATGATACCACGGCTCTCCCTTAGTCAAGGTCGTCGGGTAAGTATACAAATGAACGGGGGTAAGAGATTTTTCAGCTGCCAACGCAATACGGGCTACCCCTTTTTTAAACTTCAAAGATTTCTTGGGCTTGGTGCGAGTTCCTTCGGGAAACATCACAAGAGTGTCCCCCCTTTCTAATACCGCCACACAATCATTTATAAAGGAAGTTGGTGACGTATTTTGGATATATCCCGTAGTACTCATTATGAGCGACATAAAGGGGTTTTTCCAGGCTGCCGCCTTAACTACACAGAAGGCATCTGGCACTTCAGCAAGAATAAAAATCACATCTATCAAGCAAGGATGATTAGCAACTATTAGTTGGCCAGGCACCCTCAATGCTTCACTGTTATATAGTTTATAATCCAGTACACCCGTGTGGTGCATGAAACCAATAAAACATCTAAATGACAAATGGACACCATACCTACATAACCTTTCAGCTTTAGCCGTAGGTAAAAAGATGTGGAGTAATAAAAAAAGGATGGCCCCAAGAATCAAGCTACCCATTCCAAATAGAGCAAAACTCAATCCAGTAAAGACCAATCTCCATCCTCTATTAAGAAGGGCAAACATTCTTAGTCCTCCACGACCAATCTAATCGACCATCGCTGTGAGATGCGTAACCTTCATTAGACAATAATAATGCCGTCAGGGCGCGCGCACTTGAAGATAAACCGATAGGGGGAGCTATTATTGCATCTCTCCCACGCCAAGATAAGCTTAGTTCGTTATCACCAGATGGTGTAAGAAGAACTCCAAGTGCCATCGCCTTCTCTCTACCAACTGATTGAGGGCCATATAACTCTGGCAAAGGTATATCAACATATATCATTAATATCGGTTCTGCATATTGATGAACCATCATTGCCGCTTCTAGGAAGCCATTTTCCAGCGTCGCTCCAAGGGACGACACAGTCGAAGAAGCCGCTGTGTTGCCAGCATTCATAGCTTGTATGCCTGATGGTACATTGTGGGTTGACAGGCTAAAGGATGCCGGGGATACCATGGAATCGTTTATAAGTGTATTAAGCATTTGGTATGTGCGGACGTATTCACCATATCGCGTACAATAAACTGATCTAATATTGGCCGACTCATCACCGACGCACTGGTATGCAACTTCTAAAGCCATGCTTATTGACGGCGTTAGGCGCCTCTTAAGCTTAGGTGATAAAAAAGATAAATCAGCAGACCTGTCATCAATAGCGTTCCATTTAGAATAAAATGACGAAACTGATGTCATCTAAATTACCTCATTCCTACCGGGATTTGGAATAATACACTCGAGAAGAGTATGCCAGCCACCAAGATTATCCGTAGCTACATCCAGCTTAAGTCCAGACTTTTCAACCAACTGCATGAAATCTTCAGACCTATACATGCGGCTGTTACCATTTGCTAAAAATGTGAAATAGAGCGACGTAGCATCAAGACTAAACTTTGCCGCATCATATGCTTGCCTATCAACAAATAACTCCATTATGAATATTTTTCCCGTCGCGCTCACCGAACCCTGAACTCGAGTAAGGATGTCAATGATTTCTAACGGTGAAAAGCAATCCAAAAACTGGCTCATCCATACGATATCTGCATTTAAAGGCAATGGTGACTTGCTATCAAGCAGATCAGCTTCATGGAAGGTAACTCTATCCAAGAACCCAGCTTCGTCAATTCGCTTTTGCGCAACTGCTAATTGGCCAGGCAAGTCTACAATAGTGATGTGGACATCTGGGCAATGCTCTAGGCATTTAAGCGCCCATTTTCCAGTATTCCCGCCAATGTCAATGATATGTTTGGGATTGCCTTTAAAAACATGCTGTAAAGATGCAGGAAATGAACGCTGAGAATAAAAGTGATCAAAAGCAAACCAACTATCCTGAACTGGTTTAGGTAGGGTGGAAAGTGCCTCATAGACCGTTGTTTTATCGCTAAAAACTTTTAACCCTTCAGGTTTCCCACTTTTTAAAGATTCTTCTAGATGAAAAGCTGGCTGATAACAAACGTCATGTGTGAAATCCATATTCACTTGAGTCATTTCATCATTCAAAATGAAAAATCCAAGCTTTGTCAGTTTAATCAAGCCGTCAGAATCTATAACAATATTAAGGCTCAGCCCGATATCCAGCAAGACACCAACTGCATAATCAGACAAGCCTGTTCTCACAGCAATTTCAGTCATTGTTGCACCAGACAAGCCGCCATCTTCAATTGACTTTAGAACACCTAATTTCCACATGCATCTGGCAGCTTGAAAAGCTATGGGAGAAAAAGCTAATTCCTGAGAAATTGATAGGGCCTCTAGGCCAGACATTTTTTTATTGTTCATAAATTAACAGATCTCCTAAAACAACTGATTATTTCAAACCTAACTGTATAGCACAATAAAAGGTAACGTAATAAGAATGTCATTTCTTATAATTACTGCCTTAACGATAGCTGTTGAACTCAGCCCCTTAAGTGTCATGCTGAAACCAATTCCACGAATGAATACACATTTCTTCCATAGAAAAGCTAGGATTCCAATTCAAAGAAGACTTGGCTTGCGAGTTGTCACCGTAACTTTCAGCAGCATCACCATCTCTTCGCTCCACGAAGTTGCGGGTTATCGAAAGACCATTAACTCTTTCAAAACAATTAACCATCTCTAAAACTGAGCATCCGCGTCCAACACCGATATTTAATGTAGTTACTGCTAAGTCTGCTCTTCCTAGATACTGTAAAGCAGCTATATGTGCGCTCGCAACATCTACGACATGAACATAATCACGCTTAGCCGTTCCATCTTCAGTAGGATAATCTGAACCGAATACTTTCACTGCAACACCTGTTTTGGCAGCCCGACAGATAATCGGCATAAGATTTGTAGGCTCGCACAATGGACTTTCACCCAAATGACCAGATGGATGACCTCCAGCTGGGTTAGAGCAACGCAATATAGCACTCTGAATTTTAGTAACCTCATTACAGCTTTTGTGGATAGCTAGCTCACCAGAAAATTTAGACTGACCATAAGGCGAAATTGGATCGATTTTTGATGTTTCTAATAAGGGTACATTTTTTGGCCGTCCATAAACTGCCGCTGAAGAGCTAAAAATAAATTTATTTACACCAGCCGATTTACAAGCCTCAAGGAGATTAAATGTACCTTGTACATTTACAGCATTGTACTCGTCAGCTTTACTGAAAGATTCCACAACATCTTTTAACGCTGCACAGTGGATAACTGCTTCTGGCATGACCTCATGAAACAAAGCAGTGATTGCCTCTTCATCTCTGATATCAAGTCGACATAAGATGGGCCTGATATCCGTTATTTTTTGAATAGAATCTAATGCCTTGGGCGTACTATTGGATAGATTATCAATAATAACAACTTCATAGCCATGACTGATGAGTTCTATACAAATATGCGAGCCAATATAGCCAAGTCCCCCGGTAACGATCACGCGTATCTGATCGCCCCTTAGTGCTTTCAACATTATCTCTTCAGTCTCGTAAATTTAAAAATCCCCCTATTCTCATGAATCTAGATACTAGAAAAGCTTTTATGGCAAAGCGTTTGCCTTCCACGTCCAAATGAAGAATGCCTTACTATGGTAAATGATGACCCTAGCGATCTAAGTATTAATTATTTTAATATTCCTAGATGAATCGACAGAGAGAAGTGCATTTTATCGCTTGTTCGCCGCTATATATTGCTTAGCATATTTTTTTAACTTTTTGTTAGTAGCCGTTTCTAAAACTTTCTGAGCGGTTGCCACGTTAGTTCTTGCAGATGCTCTCATCATCCAAGCATAAGCAGCGATCTTTGTTTTATCACTTTTATGTACTGACTTGTGGCCAGCAATAATTTTTTCACTAAGTAGGCCATAGAGGTATTCATCTTGAATTTTCTCTGCATAAATACGTTTTGCTGCAAGTATATTTAGTTCCAAAATTTCGCTTCTAATCATATTTGCATATCGATTTATTGTTTCAGACCTTTCAGTATTTGCCTGACTTGAATCTGAAATAATAGGGTTCCATTTAGCATACTGAGGTATGAAATTTACACCTTCTTCTGCATATTTCGCAATTTTGCTATTGCTATGGGAGGTAAAACTTTGGAGGGTATCTAAATACTTTGATTGCCCAGACGCGCCTAAGGCTTTCATCAACCAGGCAACATCATTATATTCCTTTTTCCCATTTGCTGTCTTCGCACGACTAACAAGGTCCTGTTCGAGCAAATCAAAAAGACTTGAATCTGATAAACCTGACCACATAAGTTTTTCACAAATTAACTGCTTATCTAGTGCGTTCCCTGATTTAAACTCCACAATATATTTTTCTAAAAGGCCTGAGCTAGATTGACCAAAAGTAGCTAGAGAAGCACAAAGAACAGCCAGAACTAAGATTTGTTTAAACAATTTCTTTAAAGATGTCATTTTAAATTCCTATCGTAATGGGTAAGTATAGGGCTTCAAGGCCAGATATTTGATTATCGCTCATAAATGCATACTTTTCCTAAAAACAATTAAATACTTCAAATTTCAGTATAGAGCATAACAAAAAGATAAAATAACAATAATGTCATTTTGTATAGTTACTACCTTAACGATAGGCTTACTCTTCTTAGGTAAATTGTCTGAGTGAAAATAAACACCGCAGGTTGACTAAGCGCGCTAAGATAGCAGGTCGATGCTTCGCTATTGGAATGTGTTGCATCGTTAACGCCAAACTTGATAATTAATTTATAGTATTTTGAAAGAATGGAGTCAGCATGCATTCAAAGCGCAAAAATCAGCAGTGGAGCCTGTCAATCAAGATTCTGCACTGGTTATCTGCTGTACTTATTTTCATGCAGATTCCGCTTGGTATTTATGCCGAAGAAATGAAATTGTCACCTCTAAAACTTGAGTTGTTCGTCTGGCACAAATCTCTGGGCATCGTTATTTTATTGGTTGTGATTGTGCGTTTATTGTGGCGAATGAACGAATCAATTCCTGAACCTATAAGCGATAATTCACAACAGACTCGATTGGCCAATATTGCCCACCTTACTCTCTACTTACTAATGTTTTTATTACCACTGTCAGGGTGGATTATGTCTTCGGCTGCAAACATCCCCATCAACCTATTTTGGTTGTTGGAGTTACCTGCAATCACGGCTCCAGACACGGCGCTTAAAACTTTTGCCGTAGGTGTGCATGGTATTTGCGCAAAGCTATTGATTGCTATTTTAATTGTTCATATCGGCGCTGCTCTTCGACATCATTTTCTATTACACGATACAGCCCTAAAACGAATGTGGTTTTAACCTATGAAATACTTACTTACCTTTTTAACTTTCGCGGCGCTGCAAGCCAATGCCGCACTCTGGCAATCTGAGCCTACACAGAGCGATCTTAACTATCGGGTTAAGTTCGAACGCCTACCCATTAAAGGCCAGTTTTCTCGTTTTAAAGTCGCATTCTCTATGACTGATAAAGTTCCCCAAAAACTATTTGTTGAAGTCGACATTAGTAGCGTGGGTATGAGGAGTGATGATATCGATCAGACGATTAAGGAAGGTGACTGGTTTCATGTTGCACGGTTTCCAACAGCAACATTTATCAGCAAAGATTTTATTCTTTCTAGTGACTCTAGGTTTATTGCCCGGGGCGAACTTTCCTTAAAAGGTGTAACACAGCCTCTGAATATACCCATGACTATTCAGCCGATCAACACTGCAACAGAAAGCTTCACGCCTTCTAATGAAAAGACTTTAACGTCCTCTCTAACACACGCCCTCAAACTGGAGGGCAAGGTGGAAGTAAACCGGCTCGACTTTTTAATCGGCATGGGTGACTGGGCAATTGGAGACGTAATTGGTACTACTGTAAGCGTTCAGTTTACGGTTGTGTTAACGCCGTCTAATACTAACTAGGGTTCGATAAATATGTCTGTTTTAGCATCGATTCAACCCCTGAGGGTTTTATGTGTCATATTCCTATTGGTGAGCATGCTGGGAAGTTGCAGCCTGCCTCAACGAGTTACTTCCGTAAAACCTAGTCCCGAAAACTTTCCAGAAGCCCGCTATCTAGAACTGGTTAGCAATCCTGAGAATCAGGTCTACAAAATCGACTCCAGGTCATCGAAATTATTGGCTCAAGTATATCGTGGCGGTGTTATGGCGAGCCTTGGGCATGATCATATCGTTGCCAGTCAAAACGTAAACGGTTATTTGGCACTGCTAAGCAATGGCGAATGCTATGCTGATTTTTTTGTACCACTTCATTCTGTTGTGGTCGATGATCTACAATTACGCCGTGCCGCGCAATTACAAACTACCCCTTCGCCTAGAGATATTGAAGGAACCAAAGCCAATATGCATGCAAGTTTGGATAGCCAGAATTTTCCCTTTGTCTGGCTCCATAGCGATTCCTGTAACAGCGCATTATCTGAGCAGCCTACCTTAGTAGATATAACTATTCATGGTGTATTGCAGCGCTATAGATTAGCTATTTCTGTTAAGCCTAGGGGGGATCAGTTTTTCATCAGTGGCCATTTTTCACTACTACAAACTGATTTTGGGATAGAGCCTTTTTCAATTTTTAACGGACTATTGAAGGTGCAAGATAAGGTTGATATTGTCTATTCTTTGCTAGTAAAAAGACTAGAGTCCTAAGGTCCGCTTTATCGCTACCGAGGAGTAGACTTTCCATCCCAATATGGTTATAGCTTTATTGCCAAATGCTACTAGGAGTGCATAGGCGAACTCTTCAGCGTCAAATGGCAGTAGTGCCAGCTCTGATACGGTTTCTTCAATTTCAAGAGCGTTCAATTGCTTTACTCCGGAACTCTTAAGACTCAAGGGAGTATGAAATATTACATCACCATTTCTTAACAATCTCCTCCAACACCTTAAGTTCCGCCATCTTTGCTGGCCGTGCGGCACGAATAGCTATTATTTTAGCCGTAATGGTAGAGAAGTTATTGAGGCTTATGAGAAAAGGGTTATTACACGCATTATTATACAAACATCGGTGCGCGCGTAGATCGAGGAGGTATTAAATAATCGAAGGCGCAAGCAATCAACAATAAATAAGCAAGTGGATGGGGGGCCCAACGATCGCTGCCCACCTGGCCGGCACGGCGCGTCGGGGTCTTTCTAATAGTCGATTCCACTAAAACGAGCCTTTTATCGCTATAACCTATATATATTGTAGATAACGCATAAATTGCGTGTATGTCACTAAATGTAGTGGAAATGCGCTCAGTACGGTATTACGTACTACCCTTCAGTGGATCAATGGTGCAAGCTTAGTAGTTCAGGACAAACAAGAGGCTTGGGAGAAGCGCCACGAACGTAAATAATCCGTGGTACATTTCGTGGTACATTTAGTAGTTTTCTGGTTTATCGTATTTTTAAGTTATTGATTTTATTGATATTAATTTCTATAAAAGTATGATTGGTGCCCGGGGCCGGACTTGAACCGGCACAGTGTTTCCACCGACGGATTTTAAGTCCGTTGCGTCTACCAATTTCGCCACCCGGGCATACTGAAGGGGGCTTTACAGATAAAAAATTTTTGATTTCGTTAAGTAAAACTAACTCGCAGAAATCGTCGCGAAGTATACATTACCAAAAACTGAAAAGGGAATGATTCTCACCTTTTAACGATGGCTTTACGTCATTTAACCGCCACCGGTTAAAAAGCTCTAGTCTATGCAGAGAAAGGCTAACTAAAAGAATGGAGGCGCGGGTCGGAATCGAACCGACGATGGCGGAGTTGCAGTCCACAGCATTACCACTTTGCTACCGCGCCTTAATTTTTATTCTTTCTTACAGCATTTGACGAGGCCGCTATTCTAGGGAATACGGGCAATAAATCAACTACTTATCACCGCTAGTACTTAATTGTGGCCATGCTTTTATAAGATAGTAAATCATAGACCATAAAGTTAATGCTGCCGCGGCATAAATTGCAATAAACCCGATCATCGTTAATGCTTCTTGTTCAGGCTTTGCGAGCAACAAAATGGCTATAGCAACCATCTGAAACCAGGTCTTAACCTTTCCCAAAGTTGATACTGCGATACTTTGACCGGAACCTAATTCAGACATCCACTCTCGTAGAGCTGAAATCACAAGCTCTCTTCCAATAATGATTATGGCTGGAAGCGAAAACCAAGGAGATGAATGCACTTCGATAAGGAGAACCAGAGCTGCAACAACAATAAGTTTATCTGCAACCGGGTCAAGGAATGCGCCAAAAGGCGTCACCATATTGAGTTTGCGAGCGAAATAACCGTCAACCCAATCCGTTAGCGCGGCTATCCCAAAAATAGCAGCCGACGCAAAATGATGCCATTCCCACGGCAAATAATACACAACAATAAAGACTGGAATCATCGCTATACGCATTAAGGTCAGTATGTTGGGTAGATTCCACATAAATAATTATTCCGATACCTGTCTATAAAAAGGAGTGAGAACACGTTGTCTGTTAATCATTGTACAGTGCGCCGTAAATTGCTTCAGCAACCTTTTTATTTATATTAGTAACTTTCATCAGATCAGCCACGCTGGCTTTCTTCACCTCGACGATTCCACCAAAGTGTTTTAATAAATCTCGACGACGAGTCGGCCCTACCCCAGGAATACCCTCCAAGGCAGATGTGCGACGTTTTTTATCCCGCCTCTGTTTGTGGCCAGTAATAGCAAAACGATGGGCTTCATCTCGAATTTGTTGGATTAAATGAAGCGCCGCTTGTTGGGGGCGCGCTATCACTTTGTTGTTTTGGTCAGCCAATATGAGTGTTTCCATGCCGGGCTTGCGCGTTGTTCCCTTAGCCACCCCCAACACAATAACCCCGACCACCCCAAGATCTGCCAACACCGACTTGGCTACACCAATCTGCCCTTTACCCCCATCGATAAGCAGGATATCCGGTAGTTTTCCCTCGCCCTTCATAAGGCGAGTGTAACGGCGCCTAATAGCCTGCTCCATGGCGGCATAATCATCTCCGCCGGTGATATTTTCAATATTAAACCGGCGATAATCACTCTTTAGTGCACCATTACTATCGAATACCACACAGGATGCTACAACGGCTTCACCGCTACTATGACTGATATCGAAACATTCAAGACGCTCCGGTATCTCGTCTAGGCCAATGGTGTCTCTTAAGGATTCAAATCGTTGCTGCAAAGTTTGCTTTGACGCTAACTTGCCCGCAAGATTTTGTTCCGCAGTACGTTGAGCAAGCTCGATCCACTTAGCCCGAAAGCCTCTGACAGAGTCAC
>Ga0302119_10001356_pt1 | contig 11008 bp, 9 predicted proteins | sample AG5_Tmax_MG_FD_203114 | JGI IMG/M metagenome (GOLD analysis project Ga0302119, IMG submission 203114) | Marine microbial communities from Western Arctic Ocean, Canada - AG5_Tmax | ecosystem: Environmental > Aquatic > Marine > Oceanic | place: Canada: Western Arctic Ocean | collected 2017-10-01
CCGCTTCAGCTTTAGTCCTCTGACTTCTCCAGTTTATGTCCAAAGAGTCCGCTAATGACCCAAAGCGGACTCTTTTACATATTCCGGTTAGGGAAAAAGACTGAGCAACCCAAGGGCAAGGGTGGCCAGATACCATTAAATATGGTCCAAATTTCAACATCCTTGAGGACCGTCTTGACCATAAAAACGTTCATCCCAATAGGTGGTGTAATAAGACCAATCTCAACTACAATAATCACTACTATACCGAACCAAACGCCATCAATCCCGAGCGGTTGCACGATCGGATAAAAAATAGGAACAGTCAGCAACAGCATAGCAAGACTGTCAAAGACACAACCCAAAATCACATAGATGAAGCAAATTGCGAGCACGACACCAATTGGTGAAACGTCAAGTGATGTGATAAATTCCACCATCGCATCTGGAAGACCGGCAAGGTATTGCGCTAAACCGAAAGTATCTGGCAAAGTGGTGCCGATACGAAAAAATAAATAATCTTGATTGGCGGAGATTGGACGAAGCCTGATACGGACAGTTCCACACTGGCATCATCACCGTCATATAGCGAACACCAAGCGGAGTGATAAATTGTCTGGATATGCATCCGAGAAAACTCAAACGGTCAGTTTTAATCAAGCTGTGGAGGAAATTGCAAGAACCCACTTTGATGGCGATGTTGAAGCAGCCGAGACCGACCTACTTGCGCCTCTGAGAGACAGTACAATCCTTGCCTATCAGAAAACTGATGCTATTGGAGAAAGAAAGTGGCGGCGCAAAAACCCGTGGGTACCGACAATTGACAGTGTGCCAGGAATATCTCGCGAGAACACAGAATTTTTTCGCAAGCACCTTCAGAACCTCTACGACGACACACTATGGAAGAAAGAAAAATCTATAAAAAAGAACTACAGAGGAAAGCTATATAAAAACGGAGTATATTTTACATTAAAGATTGATAAAAATGGCCTCAACACTAGTTCAAGAAGGATCGGCCGCTGTCAAATATTTTTATGCGGAAAAGCACGGCACGCCGTTTGCTCAGTAAATAATCGTCTCAGATATCAAAAGTTATTTTTTTGATTTCTTTTTTGCTGACTTTTTAGCCAGTTCATCGGCAACACCAGACACACCGTCACTAACGCTAATGCCAAGTTCATCCCCTATTTTTTTTAGGGCCGGCAGTTGAACAGCCATATCTAATATGGAATCGACCGCCTGATTGATCGCAGACTTATCGCCGCTTGTGCCATCGCCTCCTTGGCCCAGGCCATTATTATGACCGATGCCGGAAACATGGTGGATTTTGATGGAATCAATTTTCTCGGCCGGCTTTACCATCTCAGAGACGACTTTGGGTAAGGCTTCAATGCGCGCGAGATCAATCTTCATAGCAATTGCATCTTCACTATATGCATTGGCTGCTTTAGCCATTGCTTCTTGCCCCTCTGCCTCGGCAACGAGTTTATGCTTGTTAGCCGCTGCTAGAATTTCAGAAGAATCTGCATCGGCCTTGGCTTGCTCTCGTTTGGCCTCGGCGCGATCTTTTGTCGCATCTTTTTCAGCCGCCGCTGCCATCCGTAATTGATTGCCGCGCACCGTGCCTTCTTGTTGCGCAACAATAAGGGCCACTTCTTTCCGACGTTCTGCTTCCGCCAGTTCTCGCGCAGTTGCGATCGTTTCTGTCGCTTTAACCCCTTCGGCTTTGGCTAAGTCAGCCGACGCCTTCGCTTTACTTTGTTCCTCTGATTTGGCGGCCAACGAAATTTCCCGATCTTGATTGGCCAATGCCACATCCCGTTCGTGGATAATCTCGGCTTCACGAATGGCATGTTCCCGAGCGATATCAGAAGCACGGATCTCTTGTTCCATTTTAATTCGCGCTTGAGCAGAGATCTGTTCACTATCGGCTTTTTGCTTGGCGACTTCAGCAAGTTGTTGAGCTTTCAAACTTTCAATTTGCTGAACTTGAGAGATCCCGGCTTCTTGTTCTTCAAGGTCAATTTCCAACTTGCGTTTAGACGCTTCCATTGATGCCCGGCGAACAGACACATCGGCATCGGCATCAATTTCAGCCCGTTCTTTTTTAGATTTTGCTATAACCTCCGCAAGTTTGCGCATGCCGACCGCATTGAAAGCGTTATTTTCGTCAAGCGCGGTAAAGGGTGTTTGGTCTAAGGCAGTCAAAGAAACTGTATCCAATTCCAGACCATTCCTTGCCATCGATTCTATCAGCGCTTCTCGCACTTTACCGACAAAGTCACCACGGTTTTCGTGCAATTGATCCATGGTAAATTGAGCAGCAACGGAACGTAGCGCATCGACTAATTTACCTTCGATCAATTCTCGCAATTTATCTGGATCAAAGGTGCGATTACCAAGTGTTTGCGCGGCCAACGCAATAGCTTCTGCATTGGCTTGGACAGAAACATAAAATTCTGCACCAACATCGACCCGCATTTTATCATTTGTAATAAGCGCGGATTCGCCATTTCGATCCACCTTCAATCTCAAAGTCTGCATGTTGACCTTGGAAATTTCGTGGAACCACGGGATGGTGATGGTGCCGCCATCGATCACAACTTTGCGGCCGCCGACACCTGTTTTGACCAGACTAATTTCTTGCGTTGCTCGTTGGTAGAACTTTGCAATGATCGCCAGTAAAATCAAAAATATTACGAGAGCTACAACGATCCAGATTATTGCATTAGCCATTTTAAAATCCTCGTTTTATAGATTGTGTATGTTGCACAGTAGATGGGACGACATGCCGCCATCGATTGGAATGTTTAGACCGCGCATCCATGTCGTCATATCCGACAACATAAAGCAAACAACAGGCGCGACATCGCTTGGTAAACCAGGCCGATCCATTACTTTCCGGTCTTCGTCAGCACGCTCACCGAGCGTTTCTAGAAAATCTTTCAAGATCGGTGTGTCAACGGGACCTGGACTCAAAGAGTTCATGCGGATACCACGGTCTCGCCATTCCCAGCGTTGCTTCATTGTCCAGACAACTAAGGCCTCTTTGGTGAAAAAATAAGAACGCCCTTGTTCCTGATCGATGCCGTAACGGTGAACAAAATTAGCCACTTCGTGAAAATCCAGATCGTAGCTAGCTTTAATCTGATCGACATGTTCTGCCCAACCGAACCCAGCGAGAGAAGCAAGGTTAACGATGGAGGCACCATCAGCCAGTTTTGGTACCATAAGTTCCGTAAAATATTTGAGGCCGACTAAGTTAACTTTCAACACAAGCTCGGCGGGCGCTGTTGGCGGGACACCGGCTATATTTGCGATCCCGTCAACGCCGCTTGGCAGCGCATCAACTAAGGCTTCAATGGTCATTTTATCGGACAGGTCAGCCTTATAAAATTCATCGACGTTATCGGTTGTCAAATTGAGATCAACACCCAATACAGTACCCCCGAGTTTTTTGATGTCCTTGGCAGTTTCCCAGCCAATGCCAGAAGAACAGCCAGTAACAATGATTTTTTTACCTTTTAAGATTTTCTTTGGTTTCCAATCGGTCACAGCGTATTTCTTGACCATGATTTACGTCTCCCTTTGCATTGGTTTTCTAGAACATTGGTGGGAATGGCTTTCCACCGCGCTCCATCGTGATCCACCGCGTTTCGGTATAAGATTCAGCCGACCAGCGTCCACCGTATCGTCCAACGCCGGATGATTTTGTGCCGCCAAATGGCGCATTGGCTTCATCATTAACCGGTGAACAATTGATGTGGCACATGCCGGATTCTAGCCGGTGGGCAATATCCATTCCTCTTTTTTCATCGCGTGTAATGACACCAGATGACAAACCGTAAGGGCTGTCATTGGCGATGGCGATGGCTTCCTCGTCGGTTCTGAACGGGATCACCGGCGCAATTGGACCAAAGGTTTCATCGCGATAAACCGTCATATCTGGCGTGACCCCGGTTAGGATTGTTGGCTCAACAAACCGACCGCTAATATTGCCACCCAAAACCGCTTTGGCACCTTTGGCGAACGCATCGTTCAGTTGTGATTGAACGTTAGCAACCTGTTTGTCGTTGATTAGAGGGCCGATGATGTTTTCCTTATCGGCGAGGGGCGGCCCGACTTTTAACTTCGATGCTCGCGCGATAAATTTAGCTAGAAATTCATCATAAATATTTTCATGAACCAAGATTTTTTCGACTGACATGCAGATCTGTCCTTGGTGCATAAAGCTACCAAAGCTTGCAGCAGCCGTTGCGCGCTCCATATCGGCATCTTCACATACAATAAGTGGATCTTTGCCGCCCAATTCCATGCAGCATTTTTTTAGATGTGCGCCGGCCTTGGCCGCGATTGAACGACCAACGGCGGTCGATCCGGTAAAAGCGATGGCTTTTACGCTTGGGTTTTCTATGATTTCGTCGCCGACTTCCTGAACATTGCCCCTTGAACATGTTACCACGTTGAGCACTCCAGGTGGGATGCCAGCTTCTTCGAAAATTTCCGCAAATAGCAAACCACCGCAATAGGGCGTTTCTTCGGAAGGTTTCAGTACCACCGTATTGCCAAGTGCGACGATAAAAGCCAGGCTTCGCGACGTCAAAATTGCTGGGAAATTCCAGGGGCTGACGATTGAAACGACACCTAAGGGATAGCGGACAGCCATCGAGAACTTACCGTGTTCCGACGGTAGGACTTCACCGATTGGGCTGTAATTCGCCCCGGCGGCGGCGCGAAAAATAATCGGCACCTGACTTGTTTCATACATGCCTTTGGCGAAAGATCCGCCGCCTTCTGCTTGAATGGCTTCAACGATCTCCATTCTCCGGCGTTCAAACACTTCAGCGATTTTATTCATGTAGTTTGCGCGGGCAGAATGGCTAAGCTCCGCCCATGCTGGAAAAGCTGCCTGGCCAGCTTCGATGGCGGCGCGCGCATCTTGCCTGGTTCCATCAGGGACCTCGGCCCACAACGAATCATCCGCTGGATTAAAATCGGAAAAAGTTGAGCTGGTAGAAGACCAATTGCCACCTACGTAAATGTTGTTGAACATTTTATTCATGTCATTTTCCTTTCCACTAACCTTTAATTTTTATCATTTGATCACCGGAACCAGATTTGTTCCGACGATAGACTTCTATTTTTGGCTTGCGATAAATTTCAATTTTTGGCCAAACTTTGTTTTCTTCATTTGGCGCTGCACCATTGGCGCTGGGCTGCGTTGACGCGCGCGCGGACATTCTGACATTTGCGGCTGCTTGTTCGATTTCAGACAACACCCGCCTCAAATCGCCGCTCATCTCGGGCGCTGGTCCTGAAGCCATAGCTTTGGTCTGGGTGGCGCTTTTGGTCATCTGATCTGTTTGAACTTCCACCGCTCGGCTCACCAAAGCATTGATGTCATCGGGAATGATCTGATTGGTTCGAAGCGGCGCGGCTGTGTTTGGTCTCGGTTCAATGACGAAGGTTTTTATTTCAGGTTCCGCAGATGCATGAGGCTGTGATCCGCTCGTCATAACAGCGCCAGCAGGAGCCGATGCCGCAGCGCCGCCCAAATAGGCTTTTTGTACCGCTGGATCATTCATCAAACGATCCGCCTTATCTTCACCGGTGACTCGGCCAACTTTCAGCAAATAACCACGATCCGAAATTGCGAGGCTTTGTTTGGCGTTCTGCTCAACCAACAATATGCCGACGCCGGTCGCGCGAACTTCTTCCAGCGTTTTAAACAGCTCGGAACAAAGGATCGGAGAGAGACCTAGAGATGGCTCATCAAGCATTAAGATTGACGGCGCAGACATTAGCGCGCGCCCAATGGCGACCATCTGCTGTTCGCCGCCGCTCATGGTTCGGGCAATCTGATTTTTACGCTCGTTAAGTTTGGGGAAGAGAGATAGAACGCGTTCTAAATTGACTTTCTCAGTGGCATCCGCGCGTTCTGGGAAAGCACCTAACTTCAAATTTTCCAATACCGTCAGATCGCCAAAAATACCGCGGCCTTCGGGGACCAAAGCCAAACCTGTTTCAACAATCAGATGAGCCGGCAGATCAGAAATATCCGCGCCATCCATATGTACTTCACTGCCATCGACCATCGGGATCATGCCGGCAATGGCTTTTAGCAGCGAACTCTTCCCAGCACCATTGGCGCCCAAAATAACCACGATTTCGCCAGGTTGGATATGTATCGATACTTTATCCAGAGCGTGGTGCTGACCATAGAATACCGAGAGATTTCTACATTCAAGCATGATCATCTCCTAGATAAGCCCGAATTACCTCTTCATCGGCGAGCACCTCTTGCGGTGTCCCTTCGGCGATTTTAATGCCCGTATTCATCACCACGCAGCGGTCACACAGACTGCGGATGGCGTCCATGACATGTTCAACGATGATTATGGTGCGGCCTTCTGCGCGCAGCTCGTTAATCAGATCAATGCCTATTTGCAGTTCGGAGGGATTGAGGCCAGCAAGCCATTCATCCAGCAGCAATAAACGTGGATCAGACATGAGGGCGCGCGCTAATTCGACGCGCTTTTGATCAATATAGGTCAGTGCATAGATAGGTTGGTGGGTCGCGGCACCCAGCCCTACTTTAACGAGCATGTCGTGGGCATGGGCCTCCAAGTCAGATCCCCAAAGCTTGCGATGACCAAATACCCCGCCGGCGGATACGTTTTCCAGTACGGTCATTGAACTTAACATCCGTACCAGCTGAAAAGTTCTGGCCAGGCCGTAACGCGAAATCTTACTGGCTGATTGGTGTGAAATGTCGTGACCAAATAGTCGAATATTCCCGGAGCTGATTTTCAGCGCACCCGAAATCAAATTCATCATCGTGGTTTTACCGGAGCCATTGGGGCCAATCAGGCCTAAAACTTCGTGTTCCGCCACTTCAAATAATATTTCATTGACGGCAATGAGGCCGCCGAAGTTTTTGGTGACGTTGCGAACTGAAAGTGCGGAGATACCTGTCATATTAAGACCTCCCTTGCATTTTTGGCACATATTTTTCTATTAACCCGGCAAAACCATTGGGGATTGCATAAACAATCAGCAAGAAACAAATGCCAAGCATCAGTGTCGTTTGATTTGGGAAGGTCGCCGATAGAAAATCCCACACCAGCATAAAAGGGATGACGCCCACAATCGGTCCCCATAATTTCTGGGCACCACCCAAAAGCGCCGTGATTACGACAATGAAGGACAGCATGGGACTAAAGGCGATGTTAGATTCAATGTAGCTCAGGCGCGGTGCCAGCAAAGCACCGACGATTGTCGCGACTGTTCCAGAAAAAACGAACAAGATAACTTTGGCATAGGCCGTGTTAATACCGCTATGGACCGCAACGACTTCATCATTGCCGATTATGCGTAAAGCAAAACCGAGCCGTGAGCGGTTAATCCACCAGCCGACGAGATAGACGATTGCGCCCAGCGCCAGCAATTCCCAATAGATGATTGTATCGTTGAGATCTGTCAGGACGTAGAGGCCGCTGCTCGTGCCCATCGTTGTTTGAATCCAAGTCACAATTTGACGCACGAATTCTGCCAGCCCGAGGGTGAAAATCACAAAATAAACGCCGGACAACCTGAGCGTGGCTAATCCGATGAGAGCCGCCAGCACCGCACCAATACAACCAGCGATGAGGACCAATGACCAATAAGGCAGCACCTCAATGCCGCCGCCAACAACGAACATGCCGATGCCATAGAAGGCACCTGTCGCCAGCGATATGTAATGGGTTGGCCCGGAAAACAATGCCCAACTTGTCGAAAGAACCATGTATGTGGCGATTGTGACGCCGATGGAGAGCCAATAGCCGGATCCGCCAAGCGGGATAAGTGCAACCAAAACAAACAGCATAATGACGATGATAAAATTGCGAACTTCTCTTGTTGTCATGATGCTTCTCGTCCAAACAACCCCTGGGGCCGGAAAAGAAGAACTAGAATAAAGAGTAAGAATGCAGCGGCTAAGGTGAGGCCTGGATCAATCAACGTGGCGACGGCTGTTTCAGCTAATCCCAAAACAAAAGCTGCAACAATCGTGCCTTTGATCTCTTTCACTCCGCCTAAAATAACAATGATCAAAGCCTTCATAGTAAAAACGACACCGATGGATGCATCGAAGGTATCAAACATACTGATCAGCGCGCCGCCGGCCGCTGTTACCGCGCCACCTAAAGAAAATGCCATCGCGGATGCTTTATCGACGTCAATGCCAACCAGTCGGGCTGATGCAGGATCAACGGAAACAGCGCGCAGTTTAAGGCCTGATCGCGTTTTACTGAGCCACAAAAAAAGTCCCGCCGCGATAACAACCGCGCCTATAAAGGCAATAATGCGGTTGATGCCATAAGCTTCGCCAAAAACTTCATAAGGAATTTCTAGATATTCGTAATTAAAGTATTCACCACCAAAAATGGTGTGCAACAAACCGATGAAAATAAAACTAATGCCAAAAGTCGACAAAATGCTGTCCACTTCCAAATGGCCTTGTGTCTTGGATCGTTTAACAAGCGGTTGCAGTAAGAAGCGATATATAAGCCAATTCAATACATAGGCAGCGGGTGCCAGTATTATAATTGCCAGAACAGGGTTGACCTGGGCCGCGGTGAAGAACCAAAATGCACCGAAGGAACCCGCAACCAATACCTCGCCATTTGCAAGGTTCATGATACGAGCAACGCCGTATTGCAATTGCAATCCCATGGCTAGAAGTGCGTAGGTGCCTCCCAGCAATATGCCACCGATTAAAATTTCCATGAATTAGTCTGAATACGAAAGACCTCCCGGCGGCATTATGTGCCACCGGGAGAAGATCCTTATTACCAATCTGGCTTATCAATGATTGGCTTGGCGCCAGGACGTCCTTCAGAGCTTACGCCGTAGAACTTATTTCCCTGCCATTGGCCGACGGTCCAGAAACGTGCGCTATTCTGGTTGTCATATTTGACCGGTCCAATGACCGTTTTGAACTCATGGTCCTTGATGTAGGCGGTAACAGCTTTACGGTCTTTTGAGCCAACGCCCTCAATTGCTTGCTCCAAAATTTGGAAACTAGCGTAAGTTACAGCACTTGCCCAGAAGTCAGCGTCTTTGCCGGTCACTTCTTTATGACGTTTGAAATAAGCCTTCATTTCAGCAGTGTCAGGGTCGATACCACCAGCACCCAAGATGCCTTCCGCAGCACCTTTGAATTTCCCTTTATATGCTGGGAAACACGTTGCCACGGCAGTGTAGAACGCTTTAACATTAAGTTTGTTGATTTTCGCTTGAGCCGTCAGGCCAAACGTATCTGGCGGATAAGACCAAGCAATAAAAGCGTCCGGTTTGGAGGCTTTAGCGCCTTTAATGACAGGTGAAAGGTCTTTTGCACCAAGCGGATAGGATTTGTCATAAACAATTTCAAATCCAGCTTTTTTGAAAATTGGACGTGCTGCATTTGCCAGCTCAATGCCGAAGGCATCAGCGACATTGACCATCGCGACACGGTTGCCAATTTTACCTTTTGACCGCATATCTTTCAAAATATTAACAACGGCACTGGTGAAAGTAGACGTAGATCCTAGCATAAAGAAAATGCCGGGATAGCGTTTGGTCAAAGCGGGGATTTTATCGGTAATCGCCGATACAGTTAACTGAGGATAACCCAATTTATTGAAAATTGGTGCTGTCGCTAGGTTAAAGCCGGTGCCATAAGGGGCCAGCATAAAATCAACCTTATCTTGGGTCGCCAGTCGATTGAAGTTTTTGATGGCTTCGCCTGGGTTAGTTCGGTCATCATATTCGATTATTTTGACCTTGGCACGGACGCCATTTTTAAGTTTCAAACCGCCACGTGAATTCACATCATGTGCCCACAATTTAACATTTGGCCAGTGGGTGACTACGGCACCACCAGCTAGAGGGCCGGTTTTTGGCGCCGACGTGCCAATTTTAATCGTTTCAGCGCGCAAATCTGAACCAAAAATTGCAACGGTACTAATTGCCGCGACAAGCGCAAGTGACTTTTTAAATTTACTATTTAACATGAAAAATTTCTCCCTAGTTAGAACCATAGTTCGTTAAGTTTAAAGTAAAATAATGTATCAAAATGGATAAACTCCCCCTTCTTGATGAATGGTCCCCCATTTTAATTCTGTCGTTTCATCTATCGAATATTGTCTGACAGCCTAATAAGGTGGCTGACGAAATTAATGCTATTACTGCGTATGGTCCAAATTTGTTGAAGGACATTTAATTATCCAGATCACCTAATTGTTCAGATCACCGGTTGAGGGTTCTTATTAATTTCTAACATATCATAGTAACCGACAAAGGTTGTGTTCTGCAAACCATGCTCAGCGATAGGCATCGTATATGATAACGAAGTCAGAAAGGTACTGTAGTTCAAAGTGTCAATTTAAGCACGATCATTAACGTAGGTTGAATAGTCGCTTGAGTTCAACAATTCCCTGACAAGCACCCAAATAATTACGCCCAATGTTAGCCCAGACGTTAGCCCAACAGGATATACGTTAAGTACTCTTTATTACCACTTTATATAATCATTTGATTTTAAAGGAGAAAAGTGGTGCCGCCACCAAGATTTGAACTCGGGACCCTCTGATTACAAATTAGACTACCTCTGCACAGATGCGGCAAAAGGCCCTGATATGATTGAGTGAGCGCAGGGTCGGGCGGTGAAATAGAGGGACAAGTTAAAGTGACCGCTCTAACCTTACCCTCTTACATATACAACAAGAACAAGCAAAGAACGTATTGCTCTTCTCATGCGGCAGCGTGTGGCATTCATGCGGCACCCACAGGCCAATACGCGGTGGGACAGCGAGGGATTAGGTAATAAACCACAAGCAGTTGGAAATACGGGCTAAAAGGAACGAATTTCGCTACACGCGGGACTAAACTTAACCATAAGCTATTGATTATATTAGGAAAACGTGGTGCCCGGGGGCGGATTTGAACCACCGACACGCGGATTTTCAGTCCACTGCTCTACCAACTGAGCTACCCGGGCTTATAG
>Ga0302119_10001357_pt1 | contig 11007 bp, 7 predicted proteins | sample AG5_Tmax_MG_FD_203114 | JGI IMG/M metagenome (GOLD analysis project Ga0302119, IMG submission 203114) | Marine microbial communities from Western Arctic Ocean, Canada - AG5_Tmax | ecosystem: Environmental > Aquatic > Marine > Oceanic | place: Canada: Western Arctic Ocean | collected 2017-10-01
TCCGAGGTTGAGTCTGTTTGTGGCATTTGAGGAGTAGCTGGTTGAGGGGCAGTTGGTTGAGGTGTATTTACGATAGGATTTGCACAATGCGGGCAAGCCTTCCAGCCGAATTGAATTTCACCGCCGCAGTGTTGACAGAAAGGCATTAACTCGTGGTTTACTGCTTGACAAATAAAGATTCCCAGTCAATACTGAAGCAGCCGTTTACGAATAGATAGGGCCCCCCTTCCGACTACCAGCGTTTCATAGTGTACCCTTTGGTTACAGGATTTCATCACATGTGTAGGGAGTTCACCGACCATTCAATCAGAACTCATTTTTACTGAGCGATTGGCTGAAGAGCCGCTACAGGGCAATCATCAGTACGATTGATTTAGTTTTTATTTGGGTCTGTAGTGGTTATTCAGCCAGAGCGAAGTTCAAGAGGCATCTCGGATTGGTGCACGACATGCCGGACCAAGCATCAGGTCGTATCCTAGTGACCGGCGCGGCCGGCCAAATCGGCACTGAATTAGTTGAGGCGTTGCGCCTGTCGGGTGGCGTTGAATCTGTCGTGGCTAGCGATTTGAGGCAGCCTACCAACGGAATAGAAGGGTCGTTCGTAACCCTCGATGTGCTCGACAGATCTGCTTTGGAAGCGGTCGTAGAGTCGCACGAAATAGCCGTCATCTACCATCTTGCCGCACTACTTTCAGCGACCGGTGAGAAGAACCCGGCGCTCTGTGAACGTGTCAATATCGGCGGTTTAGTCAATGTATTAGAGGTCGCCAGAAGCCACAACTTACGAGTTTTCTCACCATCTTCAATCGCTGTTTTCGGGCCGGATTGTCCCAACTTAGCGGCCCAAGACCAATCGCTGAATCCGTTGACTATGTATGGAGTGACGAAGGTGACCGGGGAGTTGTTGGCGTCGTATTATTTTGAAGTGCATGGGGTCGATGTCCGCGGCATCAGATATCCCGGACTCATCTCGTGGAAAGCAGCGCCAGGTGGCGGTACAACCGACTACGCAGTCGACATTTTCCACGCCGCTCTCGGGTTGGGCGCTTACTCCTGTTTCGTCAGCGCTGAAACGTGTCTACCGATGATGTACATGGAGGATGCGATACGCGCGACGCTGGAATTGATGGACGCGCCGATAGCGTCGCTTTCGCGTTGGCGCGGTGGTTACAATGTAGCAGGGATTTCATTTTCAGCCGGTGAGTTGGCAGAAGCAATTTCGCAGCGAATCGAGGGATTTGTTTGTGATTTTGAGCCTGATGTCCGGCAAGAATATGCAGATTCGTGGCCGGACGATGTCGAGGATTCTTCGGCCCGGGCTGAGTGGGGTTGGCAGCCGCGGTTTGACTTGGATCAAATCGTCGATGAGATGCTCGCCAATCTCCGAGTGACTCTGACGAGCCAAATATCCGAGTGACGATGACCAATCCGATTTCGTCGACTCGATAACCAATCCGATTTCGTCGACTCGATAACCAATCCGATTTCGTCGACTCGATAACTAATCCAAACTCGGAGTAACTATGACTAGTTCGACCCTGGGAACCAACTTCACTAAACTTGGAGTGAGTGTTCAATTATCTCAGTTGACTCAGTCGTCGGATTCAACGTCGGATTGCCAGTCCGGTGTTTGTGGGTCTTGCTTTGCCCAGAGCACATCGTCGATACGAAGGACGCTAATCGCTGCCTCAGTGGCGCCGGCGATGGCTTGCCTAGCGATTCGAATCGGTTCGATGATTCCGGCTTCGGCCATCTCGGTGGTCCCGATGTTAGCGAGGTCGAGACCGAGCCACGCGTCGTCGTTGGTGGCTTGTTCGGCCGAGGTGGCTAACAGCATCTCGAGCGGGTTAAGGCCGGCGTTTTCGGCGAGTACGCGTGGGATTACTTCGAGTGCGGCGGCGTATGCTTCGACGGCGAGTTGTTCGCGGCCATCTGCTTCGGGGGCTCGTCGTCGCAGTGCTCGAGCGAGTGCAATCCATGTAGCGCCACCGCCGGGAACGATTCGAGGTTCTTCGATGAGGCCACAAGCGACCCCGATAGCGTCGTCGAAGCCGCGCTGGACTTCGGCGATCAGGGTCTCGGTCGAACCACGAACGAGTAGCGTCTGCCCGGCGATTTTTGAGCCGATTATCGTCACATGCTCGATGTCATCGATCTTCTTCTCATTCCGGCTCTCAAAGTCTCCGAGGTCGGAGGCTCGCACCCGAAGCGGGTCGCGAATTAGAGTGGCGCCTGTAGCCCGCGCGAGCAGGTCGAGTTCGTCCCTTTCGACCCGGCGATATGTGACGATTCCAGCCTCACGCAGCATCGAGACCGCTTCGTCATCGATGCCATCGCGGACTATGAGCAGGTCACAACCAATCGATGCAATCGCTTCGATTCTGTTTTGCATCTCTGCTTTTTCACGCTCGATAAATTTGGCGAGTGCGCCCGCTTCGCTAACTTTTATCTGGGCTTGGATATTTGGTGAGCGAGGGGCGATTCCACCATCGAGAAGCATGATTTTGCCGCGGCTGGAACTTGCCGAAGTTCGCTGGTCAAGTCTTCGTTTTGCTAACATCAAACCGTTGACGAGTCGGGTGTCCGATGCGTTGCCTCCTCGCGCGCCTATACGCTTGATGTGGCTTGGGTCGGCCCGGATTTGATTGTTCGTAGAGTCGACCAAATCGATAGAATCGACCCCAGAATCAACGCCGAACTGAGCCACTGCATGGGCTGCTTCAACAGCGAGGTCAGACAGCAATACACGCACAGTCTCGTTGGTCTTTCCTGCCAAACTAGTCATCACGACAGAGCGCTGAACTTCTCGTTCTGTCGCGTCGCGTGAGATTTCATCAAGAGTTTTCGTCGCCCATTCCGCTGCTTTTCGGTAGCCGTTTTGAATCAACACTGGATGCACTCCCCGGTCGATATATTCCAACCCGTTCACTAACATCTCCGCCATCAAAAGTATCGCGCTAGTGGTCCCATCACAAGCCACATCGTCCTGCGCGCTGCTGGTCGAGATGAGCATCTTTGCAGTTGGGTGCTCGACCTTCGCCGCTTCCAGAACGGTGACCCCGTCGTTGGTTACTTCGACTTTACCATCAGCGGCGACGAGCATCTTGTCGAGGCCGGCGGGGCCGAGAGTTGAACGGATTGCATCAGCGAGTGCAACCGCTGCAGTCACATTGTTCCGAAGGGCATCGCGACCGCTTGAGCGGTCGGTATCCTGGAGGATGCGTTCGTGCTCAGGACGAGGCATGACGATGCGGCGAGCCGCCACCTCTCCTTAACTCCGTTCACTTGATTTTTGGCAATTAAATCTGTTCACAATCCTATAACCTGCTCCTCCTAGTTCAGACTGTTCTGAATTTATTATTGTTAGCAGTACATGATGAACCAATCGAGACCTCAGGTGAAATTTTGCTTCGGGAAGAGTCGCTTCTGAATTTGCACAATCCAAATTCTGAGTCGTTTTGAATGGATCCTCGGGAAGAAGATGTGCTGTTGGATTGTGCTCTGCTATCCCGCATAGAATAGAATCGCAATAAGGTTGGTTTCATATATGGCGGTACGTTACGACTAGACAACCGCGGGTTGTATAGTTGGCGTAAGGAGGCATTGAGAGTATGAGTGGCAGTGATTGGGAAGAGACGATTCTCAAGCAGATGGTCGAGATGTTCAAGCAGATGGGTATCAAAATCGACCGCGACCAAATGGACCAGATGTTGCGGCAAGTTCGCGAACAATTCGAAGACATCGGTATTGACCTCGACAACTTGCCAGAAGATGCCATCCGCATCGATGCCAAGCAAAACCTCGAGGAGATGGCCAAAGCGCTAGGCAACATTATGCAAGGCGGTGGCGACCCATCTGAACTGATCAAGAATCTCGGCGTCAAGTTGGAGGTTGATGCGAAGCCTATCACAGTCGAGACTCCATCAGAAGAGGCCGACGAAGAGGGCGGAATTCGCCCCGAAGAACTCGACATCTTCGTCGATGAAACCAGAATTGAGGTCATCGTCGATTTGTCTCGTCACGAAGCCATCGACGAATCGAGTCTAGAATTGACGCTGATAAACGGCGATACACTCCATCTCCTCAAAGCGAACCAAATCCGCCAGTTCGCCAGTATCCAACTCCCGGAAGCGGTTGAAAAAATAGGTTCCTGGTCGTTGAACAACGGCATTCTAGATATCAGATTGGATAAGGTCTGATGTCAAAAAGCGAAGAAAATAGACCAGTGAAATATGGAGTGGGAGATTGTTGTTAAAGATTATTCAGAAAGTGAGAAATTTTCAATCTGAATGATGATAAAGTCGCAACAAAATTTTGCAAAAGAAGAACTGCACACGGAGAAAGTGAACGGTTGAATGAAGGAAGTGAAGAAAATGAGCGGACCCGTAATAGGAATCGATTTGGGAACAACAAACAGCTGTGTCGCAACACTCGAAGGAGGCAAAGCGGTCGTCATCGCCAACTCAGAAGGCGCCCGAACAACCCCATCCGTCGTAGCGTTTAGCAAGGACGGCGAACGTCTTGTCGGCATCACAGCAAAGCGACAGGCGGTCACCAATTCCGACCGAACTATCCTCTCTGTGAAGCGCGAGATGGGTACCGATTGGAATAAGAAAATCGACAAAGAAAAATATACTCCACAGGAAGTATCCGCATTCATTTTACAGAAGATGAAGGCTGATGCTGAAGCGTACCTAGGTCAAAAAGTGACACAGGCGGTCATTACTTGTCCGGCGTACTTCTCTGACGCTCAGCGAAAAGCGACCAAGGACGCTGGCCGAATCGCTGGCCTCGATGTACTCCGTATCATTAACGAGCCAACCGCGGCAGCACTCGCTTATGGCATTGATAAGGAAGAGGACCAGACCATTTTGGTCTACGATTTGGGTGGTGGAACATTCGATGTATCGGTATTAGAAATCTACGAGGTCGACGGCCAGCCTCAGATAGAAGTGAAGGCGACGAGCGGCGATAACCGGCTCGGTGGTGACGATTTCGATACTCGTATTGTCGAATACTTACTCGCTGAATTCAAGCGTGATACCGGAATCGACCTGGCTAAGGATGCACAGGCGATGAGCCGTCTTCGAGAAGCGGCTGAGAAGGCGAAAATTGAACTCAGTGGGACTACCCAGACCCAGATAAATCTACCATTCATCACGATGCGAGATGGACAACCAGAACATCTCGATATCAGTATGAATCGCTCAAGGTTTGAAGAATTAATCGCAGATTTAATCGAGCGGACGATGAAACCTACCAGGCGAGCGATGAAGGATTCTGGGATGAAGAAGGGCGAGGTCGACAAGGTCATTCTGGTCGGTGGTAGTACTAGGGTTCCTGCGGTTCAAGTGGCGATTGAGTCAGAAGTGGGGAAGTCACCCTTCAAGGGAGTCAATCCAGATGAAGCGGTGGCGATTGGCGCTGCATTACAAGCGGGAATCATCGTTGGTGATGAGGGCGTCACCGATGTTTTGCTGCTCGATGTGACACCATTGACACTCGGCATCGAGACCCTTGGCGGAGTGATGACGACGATGATCGAGCGGAACACAACGATACCATCACGCCGCTCTGAAGTTTACAGCACCGCCAGTGACAATCAACCCGCAGTCGAGATTCATGTGCTTCAGGGTGAACGACAATTCGCTAAAGACAATATCACCCTCGGCCAATTCCATCTCGTTGGAATCCCGCCGGCTCAACGCGGAGTCCCACAAATTGAGGTGACCTTCGATATCGATGCGAACGGTATCGTCAATGTCGCAGCAAAAGATTTGGGTACCGGTACAGAGCAATCGATTAAGATCGAAAGCCAGACCAGCCTCTCAGAAGACGAAATTCAGACGAAGATTGCTGAGGCCGAAGAGTTCGCTGAGGAGGATGAGCGTCGCAAGGTGCGAGTCGAACTAAGAAACCATGCGGATAGCATAGTCTACCAAACCCGCCGGACACTTGAGGACGCCGACGATAAGTTGGAAGATGGTGATAAGGAGCCGGTTTTGGCTAAGGTCGATGAGTTGGAAGCGTTGATTCGAAATGGTGAGACGCCGATTGATGACGATGACCTCGATGAGGCTGCGATTCAGACCAAGGTCAAGGAATTGGAAGAAGCGATGCACGCGATTTCAGCGAAGTTGTACGAAGCGGCAGCCGCAGCGATGGCCACCGAAGAGTCAGCCGCAACTGGCGATGGAACTACTAGCGAATCTGAGAATGGAGCCGGCGATGATGTTGTAGATGCTGACTTTGAAGTCGTCGATGACGAAGATGAAGATTGAATACTCTGAGTCACATCATTATTCGTTTTCGATTTGCCTATTTCCAGCAATTCCTGTAGTTTAATCACTTAGACTTGAAAATATTTCAAACACTGAGAGTATGGTTCGATTGAATCTATCGTCTAGGAATCGGATACCGAGGTGAAATCTGGTCGATTATTATCCCAGAGTGCGACTTCGATTTCCCAGCCGGTCGGGTCGGAGAGATACCATGAGGTCCCATGCGGCATTTGCACTTCACCACCATACAATAATTCCACCCGTTCACCCTCAATGGTCGCCTCCCAAGCCTTTCTGTCGTCAATACGGATGCCGATGTGTGAGACATAATGGAGGCCGCGTTTGCCTGCTTCAAAACGGTCGATGAATTCTCGTTTTGGATGTTCGTACATGCAAATCATCGCCTCGCCCACGAGCATGATACACCATTCTACATTCTCCTGTACGCCACGCTCGACCACCTCGTAGCCGAACAATCGGCCATACCAATCGATGCTTTCATCGAGATTGGCTACGGTGAAATTAGCGTGGTCGAGCATCGTTGCTCTGGTCATATATGCATTGGTGAGGTGGCTTCACTTCATCTTTCGGCACAACTGTTTGTGGGCTAGTCTGCGGCGGGGAAGTTGATGGAAGTAGTTTAAACTGGGATTGAGGGAAATCAACGGTTGGATGATGAGGATGGATTTAATTGTCGGCGTTGGGGCTGTGATTTCCGGTTTCCTGCACGGCATAATGGTCACGGGATTCGATGCCAAAACGATTGTCGTTTGGGCTGGTTGGACCGGCCTCCTGGTGATGTCTATTCTCGGCGGCTTGATGCTGTGTGGCCTCCTCGCAAGGTTCGAAAAGGAGCGAGGATTCTACATACGCAGCGGATAATACTCGTCGTAACCATCGCTTTGCTGGCTATTGGGCACAAGATACTCTAATCGATTCTACAAAAAACCCCCAAAACTCAAAAATTTTACGGTCGAAAGAAGTAGGCCTCCGCCTCTCTAGACTTTGCCATACCTGAATAGAGATGTTGTTTGGATATTTTCTGCAATCAATTTGACTGAGTGATCAGTCGGTGTAGCGTACGGACGTGAATTCCGGTCGCACCGTGCGCTACCATCGCATTGGTAGAAGCGCCCCAAGCGGTGCCGGCAATATCGAGATGAGCCCACGGGATTTGTGACTTCTTTCCATCGCCGTCTTGCCGCTCTGGCACGAATTGTTTCAGGAATGCGGCAGCGGTGCAAGAGCCGCCCCAGCGTCCCTTGCCGAGATTGCGAACATCAGCAATCTTAGAGCCGGTCATCTCTTTTTCAAACGCCTTGAGCAGCGGCATCGGCCAAGCGATTTCATCCTCGGCATCGCCCGCAGCTGCGATTCGAACGCTCAATTCGCCGTCATTCGACCAAAGTCCAGTCGCCTCGTGACCGAGAGCGACGACGACAGCGCCGGTAAGCGTCGCTAGGTCGATGATGTATGACGGGTCGAACTCACCCGCCTTCCACAATCCGTCGGCGAGAACATTGCGACCTTCCGCGTCGGTGTTCAACACCTCAATGGTTTTGCCAGAATATGTTGGGATGACATCGCCGGGCCGATATGCTTCGGCGCTCGGCATATTTTCTGCTAAGCAAGCGATCGCATTTACTCGTCCCTTCCAACCGGTCGCGACCAGCGCTTGCATCAATCCAAAGACCGTCGCAGCACCGTGCATATCGTATTTCATTTCGTCCATACCCGCGCCCGGTTTCAACGAAATTCCACCCGTATCGAAGGTTATTCCCTTTCCAACGATGCATGGCACACGTTCACCGGAGTCAGCTTTGGGGTTGATTGTGAAGAGGATCATGCAGGGTTTTCTGACGCTGCCTTTGCCGACATTTATTAGTCCGCCCATGCCTTCTTTTTGTAATTTTTCATAATCATAAACTTCGACTTCAACCGCCCCGTTCCCCTTCGCCCACGCCTGCACACGGTCTGCATATTCCATCGGGTAGAGGTAGTTGGGTGGCTCATTGCCTAGGTCGCGAGCGAGGTGCACACCGCTAGTGATTCCAGCGCTCGATGCTAGGCTGTTGTTCAGTGATTCTTGGTGGCGCGCACTCGCTTGGACCGAGACATTCCATATCTTGTCTTGGTTATCCGCGCCGCCATCATTCCCTTCGCCATTTTTGTCGTCTTTTGAGATGTACTTGTCGAACTTGTAGTCGCGTAGCATCATGCCCTCGATGAAGAGCGTCATTTTGGCGCTGTTCCAGCCGGTCGTGAATCGGACCGTGACGGCGGTTCCGTCGCGCTTGGTCAGCGCGGCCATCAACTTGGCGCCTGCGTCACGGCAACTCTTGTCCGAAGCGGAAGAGTTTCCCATGCCGACGAGAACGATTCGGCAGCCAGGAGTCCAGATGGAGAGCCGCTTGCCTTTTTTGCCGGTGAACGTATCGCCGGTAAGCGCTTCATTCACCGTCGCGCGTTGAGCGCGAGAGAGGCCAGAAAGGGCGTTGTTCGGGGCTTTTTCGACGCCCTTGAACAGCGGTAGAACCAGTACATCACCTACATCATCGAATCCATTTACACTCCACTCCATCACAATCGCCGGAGTGGGCGATTCGGTCGCGGTATTCAAAGAATCGCTTGCAAAAGTCACCGGCTTAAATCAGAATCAGAACTCAATCATTGCGAATTGTGCTGTGAACAATGTATTTCCACCATTTTATTATATAACGATTTGGTGTTTTAATTATTCCATTCATTAATATCAATGGTACATGTAATAGAAATACTCTTCACTCTATTTTTTTTGATGTTTCAGAATACAAAATAATAATGATTAATGATATACGCTTCATTTATTTGTTCAATCTACTTCCACCCATAACGCTTACCAAATTTGTAATGATCTAGTTGATTTATTGAATGATTCCTAAAGTGCTATTCTGATGATTAATAATCAATAAAATGGTCATATATATGCCGGAGTTATTTGAGTTGGATGAGACCATCTTCATCTACAATTACTAATCCGTCTGAAATTAAAACTGGAAGATGGTGACTTACTTGTGTCCTAGAGATGTTCAATATTCTTGAGAGAGCACTCTGGCGCATCTCACCTAATTCTTCGAGGGCGCTAATTATTTGTTCTCGGGTAGCCTCACCTGACACGGTTCTCCAACGTGGATTCTTACCTCCGGCAACCCTCCCAATCAAGACGCCTGCGAAAAAACTACCCTTTTTCGATGTAAAGGTGTAAATCATCGCCAGAATAAGTAAGATGAGAATGGAGGTTGAAAGAATGATGAGACCCGTATCGTTTTCCGATGATATCGGTTCTAGTTCTTGACTAGTCGAATTAATCTCTGTGTTTCGGTTTTTTAGCCAAATGAATGAGGCCGATTCATACCTACCTCCACCGGTTGAATTCGAATCGATAAATAATGGAGTACCAAACAATTTCATCGATTCGTTCAATTCATAATCCCAAATCATATCGCCTGAAAAGACGAGAATATCATCGGAAAATGTAGAGTCTGTAATTCGGGGCTGGTTGACAAGACCAAACTCGTTGGGTTCAGCCATTGGATCAATTATTTCCTCAATAAATCCCCGTTCTGAGAGAATCAGAATAGATGGCGCATCATTTGCCCAAAAATTTGAGAACATTCTGTCATTCCTTTCTTTGACCAAATTTCCATTCTGTCGAAGATTACAATCATCTAAACTATAACTTTCATTCACATTCTCACAAAGCATTCCGAGTAGTATAATCTCCCCATCAATTATCTCTGCATCGAATGCCATGTCAGACATCCAATTATTATATTGTCCAGAATTCACAGCAACTTGATCGCCTAGAAAAAATGTTCTATTCGTGCCAATAAATGAGAGTGAACCGCGTCGGCCATCGTGGTAGAGAATACGAAGAAATTGATCACTTAGTCCACCATTGAAAGTTGGTTCTTCAGCGTCGGGATTCCGAGTTATCATACCACTGATTATCGTCATGTTGCCCTCTCGTTTGATAGAAGATGCCCGATCATCCCCTTGACCTGAAATAATCTCAATTTCGTTCGAAGTGTTTCGGTCGATGAATCCAATTATTGCAATATCTTGGTTCCGACTATTATTGATTTGCCAAGAATATAATTTCTTTCCACATTCGTCTAGCCAACTTAAATTATCCCCCCTATATTCTGAAAGAATCCAGAATTTTTCATCTTCAGCGAGGACATGGCCTACGATGTTTGTTCCTCCACTGCTCGCGGTATCATTGGTGTCAGAATGAAGATAACGAATCCAGTCGATTTCACCACCGTTTGGGTCTAACTTGACGAGGAATCCCATATCTGGTTGAAATGACATCGTATCATTTCCGTTCAAACAATGTTCGGGGTAGGTGATGGTTTTGTTGCTCCCTATGGAATGGTTCGCCTGAAGTTGACCGGAGGCATACAATCCGCCGTCAGAGGCAACATACAGGGTTGTTTTCGATGACATTAAGCCTGGCATCGTTACTGACCATACAAGTTCTCCACCGACCACTTCTCCGATGAACCCCTCTCCTAAGTCGCTCATTATATTTTGAATATTTGTAGAATGTCGAGTTTCGTCTAATTCGAATGAGTAACATGGGTTCTCAGCACAATCGACACCTGATACGAAAATCCTATTACCAGATTTAGTAACTGAGGATAAATATGCATAGCCTTGTCCTGGTATTGTCAGTAAAGATGTA
>Ga0302119_10001358_pt1 | contig 11006 bp, 9 predicted proteins | sample AG5_Tmax_MG_FD_203114 | JGI IMG/M metagenome (GOLD analysis project Ga0302119, IMG submission 203114) | Marine microbial communities from Western Arctic Ocean, Canada - AG5_Tmax | ecosystem: Environmental > Aquatic > Marine > Oceanic | place: Canada: Western Arctic Ocean | collected 2017-10-01
TCAACGATGTGGGAGAATCGTTGCCCGTCGAGAATGACCAAATTGCGATAGTCGCCAGAGGTTGCGAGGGCGGTGTTAGTCAGGGTGAGGACGCGATTGATGGTGCGCTCGCCCTCCACGGGAGCTTCGATTCCCACCCGCCACGACGAGCCATCAGGTTTGGAATTACCGACGCGCACCTCGCCTCCGATTTCAATCAGATAGGATCTGATCTTGCGGGTCTCCAGCAATTCGGCGACCGCATCAACGGCAAACCCCTTCGCAATTCCCGAGAGATCGATCTGAAGTTGCGGGTTGGTGAGCTTTCGCAGGGCGGGAGGATCGAGCCGCACTTCGAGATGAGTGAATCCAGTCGCAGCACGGATGGCGGCAATTTGTTCGGGAGAAGGAATTGCGGAAGTGGATTGCCCGTCGGGAGAATCCGATGCCGCCCCGAAGCCCCACAGTTCGACGAGCGGGCCGACCGTGATGTCGAAGGCTCCACCGGTCAGACGGCTGATCTCCTGGGCGCTCTCGACGACTTGGGCAAACTCGCGAGAAACGTCAATCCAGTCGCTCGAGCGATTCGCATTGAAACGGGAGATTTCCGAGTCCGGCTCATAGGTTGACATCGAGGACTCGATGTTATCGAGACGCTCGGAGATCGCCCCTTGCAGATCCACGGCCTCTTCCTTACCGAGCGCGGTGCCCAACCGAATGTGGTAGCGCGTGCCCATGGTGGCCCCCCAAAGCTTGTCGCTCTGATCCCCGGTGGAATTTCGGCAGGCCGGGAGCAGAATTGCGATGACGAGAATCAAAACGAGACGCGCATTCATGAATCTACCGGAAAAATTCAGGAGCAGTTATTCCCCAAAATCATCGTAGGCGATGTTCTCGGATTCCACTCCGAGCTCCTCGAGCATTTTGAAGACAGAATCCATCATGACGGGCGGACCGCAGACGTAGTACTCGACGTCTTCCGGGGCCGGGTGATCCACAAGGTACTGGTCGTGAAGGACGTTGGCAATATAACCAACGGGCCCCTCCCAGTCGTCTTCGGGCCGCGGACGTGAAAGAGCGAGGTGAAAGGAAAAGTTGGGGAACTCCTTGGCGAGTTCTTCGAATTCCTTCTGATAAAAACTCTCGAGCCCATTGCGGGCGTTGTACCAGTAGGAGACTTTGCGCTTCGTTTTCTGGCCCAGGAGGACCTCGTAAAGGTGGCTGCGCAGTGGGGCCATCCCGGCTCCCCGGCCGATATAGATCATCTCCGCATCGGTGTCCTTGATGAAGAAATCGCCGTAGGGACCGGAGAGAGTGACGGGATCGCCTGGTTTCAGATCGAACAACCAGGAGGAGACTTTACCGGGCGGGGCATCGGTGGGCGCGTCAGCCGGCGGAAAGGCGACGCGAATGTTGAAGGAAAGGATGCCCTTCTCACCGGGGTAACTGGCCATCGAGTAGGCCCGAATGACTTCTTCCTTAACGTCGGATTTATAGCGCCAAATATCGGCCCGGTCCCATTCTTCCTTAAATCGATCCTCGATGATGAACTCGGCGTAATCAAGTTTGTGGGGGGGAGTCTCGACTTGGATGTAACCACCGGCCTTGTAATTGACCTCCTCCCCCTCCGGCAATTCGAGAACAAGTTCCTTGATGTAGAGGGCCACGCTGTGGTTGGAGCGAACCGTGCAGGTCCAGCGCTTGGTATCGAAGACCTCGGGGGGGACTTCGACCTGCATGGACTGTTTGACCGGGACCTGGCAGGAGAGCCGATTGCCCTCGAGCGCTTCTTTGCGGGTGATGTAGCCGCGCTCGACCGGCAGGATACTCCCGCCCCCCTCGTGGACCTTGACGGTACACAACGCGCAGGTGCCGCCCCCTCCGCAGGCCGAGGCGATGAAAATCCCCTGATCGGAGAGACAGTTCAACAGTTTTCCACCCGCTTGGGTGGTGAAGGTTTTCTCGCCGTTGACAGTGATGGTGAGGTCCCCGCCGGGCACCAGCTTGGCCCTGACCCACACGATCCCGGCCACCATCGCGACGAGGATGATGGTGAAGAGCGAGACAGATAGAAGGATTTCTTCCATGATCAGCACTAAAGTTTGATACCGGCGAAGGCCATGAAGGCGAGGGACATGAGGCCTACCACAATGAAAGTGATGCCCAGCCCCCGCAGCCCGTCCGGCACGTTGCTGTATTTCATTTTCTCGCGAATGCCTGCCAGCGCGACAACGGCCATGGCCCAACCAACACCGGTTCCGATCGAGTAGATACAGCTTTCCCCAAAGTTGTAGTCCCGCTGCACCATGAACAAAGTGCCCCCGAGAATTGCGCAGTTCACGGTGAGCAAGGGCAGGAAGATGCCGAGAGTGTTGTAGAGCGCGGGGACGAAGCGATCGAGGACCATCTCAAGGATCTGGACGCTGGCCGCGATGACGCCGATGTAGCAGATCAGGCCCAGAAAGGTCAGGTCGGCATCGGGAAATCCGGCCCACGCGAGCGCTCCGGGCACCAGCAACTGCTGGTAGATGAGATTATTGAGGGGGAGCGTCACAACCTGGATGGCGATGACCGCGAGCCCGAGCCCGAAGGCGGTTTTCACTGTCTTCGAAACCGCGAGAAAAGTGCACATCCCGAGAAAAAATCCGAGGGCAAGGTTCTCGATGAAAATCGCTTTAACAAAAATGTTGAGATAATTTTCCATGGCGTTGTCAGGAGGCGTCGACCTGGTCCTTTTTCCACGTGCGCAGGGCCCAGATCATGAATCCGATGATGAAGAATGCGCTGGGGGGCAGGAGCATGAGGCCATTGGGGGAATACCAACCGCCTTCGGCCTTGAGTTGAAGAACTTCCACCCCGAAGAGTTTGCCAGAGCCGGTGAGCTCGCGGAGAAATCCGACCCCCATGAGGATGATGGTGTAGCCGAAGCCGTTACCCAGACCATCGAGAAAGCTCAGCAAAGGTCCCTTCCTCATGGCGTAGCCCTCCGCCCGGCCCATGATGATGCAGTTCGTGATGATGAGGCCGACGAAGACGGAGAGCTGCTTCGAGAGAGTGAACATGTAGGCCTTCAGGATTTCGTCCACCAGGATGGTGAGGGTGGCGATGATGCTGATCTGAACACAGATACGGATGACCGAAGGGATCTGCGTGCGAATGAGACTCACTCCAAGGTTGGAAAACGCGCAGACAAAGATCACACAGACGCTAAGCACCAGGGAAGTTTCCAGCTTGCTGGTTACGGCGAGCGCAGAGCAGATGCCCAACACCTGCAGGGCGATTGGATTGTTGTTGAAGATCGGTCCCAGGAGGACCTTTGACGGTTTGTCTTCGTCACTCATCGGGACTTTCTCCTTTCAGGGCTTTCAGGTTGTCGAGAAATGGTTTGAAGCCATCGGGGCCGAACCAGTAGCGCATCATGTTTGTGACTCCGTTGGAGGTGAGAGTTGCTCCCGAGAGGGCATCGACTTGATAGGCAAGGGCGGGATCGGAAGCGGCAGCCATCTTGGGTGTTTTGATGAGGTGCAAGGCGACTTCGCCCTCCTCATTGTAAAGGGATTTGCCAATCCAGATCGCCTTCCAACGCGGCAGATCGACTTCGCCTCCAAGACCGGGAGTTTCGCCGTGCTCGTAATAGGTAAGGCCGCGCACGGTCTTGAAGTCGTGGGCGTCCAGGGAGAGAAACCCGTAGAGCGTGGAGAAAAGTCCCTTGCCGTAAAAAGGCATGATGACCTGCTCGATGGATCCATCCTCGCCCTTGGCGAGATAGACGAGGGAGAGCTTTTCGCGTCGTCGGATGTCCCCATAATCCCGTTTCCTGGGGATCGCAATCGATTGGTCGGGATCCTTGGCCGCAGAGCGCTGGTTGTAAGTGGCCGGGTCTTCGAGATCGGTGAACTCACCCGTTTCAAGATCGACCATCCGTGCTTCGAAGTTTGAGAAGGCCGCTTCCACATCAATTCCCTTTTCGAAGACTCCCGCGGCGATCAGGATATTCCTGCGAAGCTCGGCAATCCGATTGGCCTGTTGGTTGGAGCGCAATCGGACCGCAGAGGACGAGATGACCAGCGAGCACACCACGCTCAAACTAATCGTGACAATGAAGATCTGCTTTATTGAATCACGCGCCATAGCGTTGCATTCTCCGTTTAATATTCTTCTGTATGAAAACGTAATCAATGGCCGGTGCAAAGACATTCCCAAATAGGATCGCGAGCATGACGCCCTCCGGGTAGGCCGGATTGACCACTCGGATCAAGATGGTCATGACCCCGATGAGAATTCCATAGATCCAGCGGCCCTGATCGGTCATCGCGGCCGAGACAGGGTCGGTGACCATGAAAACAAGGCCAAAGGCGAATCCTCCGGTCACCATGTGCCAAGCAGGAGACATCTGGAACATGGCATTGGTTTCACTGCCGATCAGATAGAAGAAGGTCGAGGTCACGAGTCCCCCGATGAGCATGGCGACCATGATGCGCCACGAGCCGATGCCCGTGACGATGAGAAATAGGGCTCCGAGCAGGCAGGCCAGGGTTGAGGTTTCTCCCATGGATCCCTGAATCGTTCCAAGAAAGGCCTCCATCCAGGTGACATCGATCGCCTCCATCCCGGTGGCGACATCGGTGACGGCCAGGGCCCCGAGCGGGGTGGCGCCGCTGAAGCCGTCGATCGCGGTCCAGACACTGTCGCCCGTGATCTGTGCGGGGTAGGCAAAGTAGAGGAAGACGCGCCCGGTGAGCGCCGGATTCAGGACGTTGCGGCCGGTACCCCCAAAGATTTCCTTCCCTACCACCACACCGAAGCTGACCCCAAGGGCGACCTGCCAGAGCGGAATGGTGGGCGGCAGGGTGAGCGGAAGGAGCAAACTGGTGACCAGGAATCCCTCGTTGATCTCGTGTTTGCGAACGGTTGAGAAGAGGGCTTCCCAAGCCCCCCCCACCGCGACCGTCACGATGTAGATGGGCAGAAACCAAAGCGCCCCGTACACGACATTGCCGATCAATCCCGAGGGCGTGAGACTCAGCCCGAGCATCGAAAGCAGGTCATAGCGCCAGCCGGGAAGGTCGGTGAGAGCCATGGCCTCCATGCCGCGACTGGCCTGCAGGCCCGTGTTGTACATCGCCATGAACATGCAGGGAGTCAAGGCGATGACCACGAGGATCATCATGCGCTTGAGATCCATGGCGTCGCGCACATGGGGAGCGCGCCGGGTGTTGTCCCCCGGCGAGAAGAGGAAGGTATCCGCCGCCTCGAAGAGGGGGTAGATGAGACGAAAGCGCCCGTCCTCTTCCTCGAAATGAGGCCGGACCTTGTCGAGGAGTTTCTTCAGCGGCTTCATTCCACGTGCCCCTCCTTTTCGATCCGGGTGAGGGTGGCGCGGAGGAGTGGACCGTACTCCGTTTTCCCGGGACAGACAAAGGAGCAGAGGGCGAGGTCTTCCTCGCCGAGTTCGAGGCAGCCGAGGGCCTCAGCCTGCTCGTCGTCGCCTACCGTCAGGGCGCGAAGAAGGAAAGTGGGAAGAATATCGAGGGGCATGATTTCTTCGTACATGCCGATCGGAACCATGGCCCGTGGGCTTCCATTGGCGGAGGTATTCATGACCCGTTGCGGATCCGCGCGAAGGGATCCGGCGAAGGCGGGTTTGATGGAATACTTGCCGAAGCCCGGCCGCATCCAGTTGAGAAACTCGCGCGCGGTCTCCAACGGCAAGGCACAAACGCTGCGATGATAGCGGCCCAGGAAAGCACGGAATCCATCCGCAACGTGCCCACTCAGAACGTCGCCGGAAAGAATGCGCACGTCGTCCTTGGACTTCAACTCGTCATCGACGACCTCGCCTATATCGGCTCCCAGCCTGGTCCGCACCAAGCGGGGAATTTTCACGGCAGGGCCGGCGATGGAGATCACCCGATCGACGTTGAGCCTCCCCGTGCGAAACAGGGAACCAAAGGCGATCACGTCCTGGTAGTCGATGAACCAAGAGGTCCGGCCGGCCTGCACCGGATCGATGAAATGGATGTGAGTGCCTGCCAGTCCTGCCGGGTGGGGACCGGCGAAGGCGTGCGCTTCGACCCGCTCGTGCTCGAGAATGGGAATGTCCGCTTCCGGCGCCTGACAGACGAAGACGGGACCCTCGGTGAGGCGAGTCAAGACGGCCTGGCCGAGGCGAAAGTCGCTTGAGTTGGTTGGCGAGCCTGAGGCAATGACCACCGCGGGATCCGGCGCCAGCGGGGTGGTGTCGATCGCAGTGACGAAAATCGAAACGGGGGTCGTGCCGGGAGCGGGAATTCTGCTGTAGGGCCGGGTGCGCAGGGCGGTCCATAACCCCGACGCAACGAGATTGTCTTCCACTCTGGACCGTTCAAAATTCGCGAGCTCGACGGCGGACTCGCACAGCAGAAACACCTCCTCCTCCTCCTCAGTTCCACTCGCAATTTCGATGGTGATGGACTCGAACCTTCGTCTTGAGCCGCGATTGATGGAGCTGATGACCCCTCCGGCGGGAGCTGTGAAGACCACCCCGTCGGTCTTCTTGTCGGCGAACAACACCTGCCCTCGCTTGACCGCATCCCCTTCCGCCATCGCCATGGTCGGCCGCATTCCGGGATAGTCCACACCCAGGAGAGCGACCCGCGTAACCCGAGATCCGACTCCAATGGTCTGCTCGGGTGATCCGGCAATTGGAACGGTTAGGCCTTTCTTTATCCGAGTTGTAACCATAGCTGCTGGCGCTGTGAGAACACCGCATGCGCAGACTTCCTCGAGTGGCCCGCCACAAAGTTTGCGCAGGCGGACGGGGACAATGCAAGTCGCAGAGGCGATTTTTCGAGTGACTGCAAATCGGCAACTGCAGGCCGCAGTCCCTCCAAATCGAGGCCTCCGCAGGGCCGTTTCAGCCCCCCGGAAATTATCTTGAGATTTCGTTGTCATCGGAATCCTGCCATCGCATTATGTAGGATACCCATGGAGGTTTTCGACCCCATCTCAACCGTCCTGACCTATAAGAGTCACCACGGCATCTGGACCACCGCACCCGAGACGACTGTCTATGAGGCCATCCAATTGATGGCCGACAAGGGCATCGGCGCGCTCCTGGTGATGAAGGGAGATTCCCTGGTCGGCATCTTTTCCGAGCGCGACTACATGAACGAGGTCATTCTCAAGGGAAAATCTTCCAAGACCACTCACGTGCGGGAGATCATGTCCTCCGCCGTCATCACCATCTCTCCGCATGACTCGGTCGTCCATGGCATGCACAAAATGACCAGGGAAAAGGTGCGCCACCTCCCTGTCGTCGAGGACGGCAAGGTGATCGGCATCCTCTCCATCGGAGACCTCGTGAAATGGATCATTTCGGCCCAGGACACCCTGATCCATCAGCTTGAGGACTACATCAAGGGCACCTACCCGGCCTGAGGGAGTCGTTCGTCCGGGGGGGCCGGCGAGTCCGGGCAGGCGTCCACTATTCCCTCAGCCTCGAAGAATCGAACCCTTCCCCGTCCCGCTCACTCCTTCCCTCTATTGCTGCAAGCCCTTGAGGACGGCTTCGATGCTCTCCTTCGCATCGCCGAAGAGCATGCGGGTGTTCTCCTTGTAAAAAAGTGGATTGTCCACCCCGGCATAGCCAGTGGCCATCGAGCGCTTGAGGACGATGGTGGTGGTGCCCTTCCAGCACTCGATCACCGGCATACCGGCAATCGGGCTGTTGGCGTCTTCCAAGGCGGAAGGATTCACGATGTCATTGGCGCCGATCACGACTGAGACGTCGACCTTGGGAAAGTCGTCGTTGATCTCGTCCATCTCGAAGACGATGTCGTAGGGAACCTTTGCTTCCGCGAGCAGGACGTTCATGTGACCTGGCATGCGCCCGGCAACCGGGTGAATGCCGAAGCGGACATTGATCTTCTTGGCCCGCAGGGTCTTGACCATCTCGTTGACGGTGTGCTGCGCCTGAGCGACCGCCATCCCGTATCCCGGGATGATCATCACCTCCTTGGCCTCAGCCAGGAGATCCGCAGTGTCTTCCGCAGTGACCGAGACCGCTTCGCCTTGCTCACCCGCTGCAGCGGAGGAAGCTCCCCCACCACTCGAGCTGCCAAAGCCACCCGCGATGACCGCGAAGAACTTGCGATTCATCGCGCGGCACATGATAAAACTCAGGATCGCCCCGCTGGATCCCACCAGGGCACCGACCACGATGAGAAGGTTGTTGCCAAGCATGAATCCGGTGGCGGCGGCGGCCCACCCGGAGTAGCTGTTCAGCATCGAGACCACCACCGGCATGTCGGCGCCACCGATCGCCATGACCATGTGAATTCCGAAGAGGAGCGCGATCACCGTCATGATGATCAGGGGCGTGAGCCCTCCCCCGTCCGCAGACTGCTGGACGAACATGACCCCGACCACAATCGTGCCGATGAGCAATCCAAGATTGAGCCAGTGCCGACCTGGAAGAGTGAGCGGCTTGCCTCCGATCTTTCCGCTCAGCTTTCCAAACGCCATCACCGAGCCCGAAAAGGTGACCGCCCCAATGAGGATCCCGAGGTAGATCTCAACATCGTGAATGGTCTTTTCGGCAGCCACTTCGGCAGCCGAGAGTTCGGCGCCACCAAGATGGGCCGCTCCCTCTCCTCCGAGAAAAGTGGCAAAGCCCACGAGGAGGGCGGCCAAGCCCACCAGACTGTGCAGGATGGCCACCAGTTCGGGCATCTGGGTCATCTGCACCTTGCGGGCGAGGACATATCCGGTCGCGCCCCCGATCACGAGACCGCCGATCAAGATGGCGTGGTTTCCCGTGATGAATGCGAAGGTTGCGAGGAGGGCAATGCCCATCCCGAGCATGGCGTAGAAGTTGCCGCGACGAGCCGTTTCCGGATGACTCAGTCCCCCCAGCGCGAGGATGAAGAGGACGATCGAGCCGAGGTAGGCCGTGTTTGCGAATTGGGCGAGTTCCATGGTGGGACAGTCTTAGAGCTCAAGGGTGGAGAGCTGGCGTTTGGGGGATCCGGAATCGTCTACGGGGAGAGTAGTTCCTACTCTCCCCCTCCAAGAGACTCTCTCTCCCATTTCGTGATCTGAGAAACCAAGCACCGCGTTCATCATCATTAGGCTGTTCGTTCTCTAGTCCTTGCGGAACATCTCCAACATCCGATGGGTGACCGCAAAGCCGCCGAAGATGTTGATGCTGGTGATTAAAATTGCGATTCCCGCCAGCGCCATGACCCAGACCTCCGAGGAGGAGATCTGAAGAAGGGCTCCGATGATGATGATACTGCTGATCGCGTTGGTCACACTCATCAGTGGAGTGTGCAAGGCCGGGGTGACATTCCAGATGACCATGTAGCCAATGAAGCACGCCAGGACGAAGACCGTGAACTGCTCCGTGAATGAGTCCGGAGCGAAAGCCCCCACTCCGAGCAAGGCCCCGCCGCCGATCAGGAAGGGGAGAATTATTCCCCAGACTGAGGGCTTCCCAGCCTGCGCCGCAGCGGGCGGTGGAGAGGCGGGCTTTGCTTCCTCCTTCTTGGGGGCCGCGGAAAGCTTGGGCGCGGGCGGTGGCCAGGTAATCTCGCCATCCTTGATCACGGTCGCACCGCGGATCACTTCATCCTCCATGTTCACATCGACCGTGCCATCCTTTTCGGGACTCAAGTCGGTGAGGAGGTGGCGAAGGTTGGTTCCGTAAAGCTGACTGGATTGGGCGGCGAGGCGGCTCGGAAGATCGGTGTAGCCGATCAGGGTCACTCCGTGCTTCACCACCACCACACCCTCTTCGGAGAGCTCGCAGTTGCCACCCTGTTCGGTGGCGAGGTCGACGATCACACTGCCTTCGCGCATGAGCTTGACCATCTCAGTCGTGATGAGCTTGGGAGCGGGGCGCCCGGGAATCAGTGCGGTCGTGATGATGATGTCGACTTCGGCCGCCTGCTCGGCAAAGAGTTCCATCTCGGCCTTGATGAACTCTTCGCTCATCACCTTGGCGTAGCCACCCTCGCCGGCACCGTCTTCGTCATCCTCGAACTCGAGCATGAGAAATTCGGCATCCATGCTCTCGACCTGCTCCTTCACTTCGGGTCGGGTGTCGAAGGAGCGCACGATCGCCCCCATGCTTTTGGCCGCGCCGATGGCCGAGAGACCTGCCACTCCGGCTCCGATCACAAGCACTTTGGCAGGGGGCACTTTTCCCGCAGCCGTGATCTGACCGGTGAAGAAGCGCCCGAAGTGTTGGGCCGCTTCCACCACCGCGCGGTAGCCGGCGATGTTCGCCATCGAGCTCAGCGCGTCCAGTTTCTGGGCCCGCGAAATCCGCGGCACACTGTCCATTGCGATCACGGTCGCCTTTTGGGCCGCGAGCCGCTTCATGAGATCTTCGTTCTGCGCCGGCCAGATGAAGCTGGCGAGGATCTTGCCCTCGGTGAGCAACTCGACCTCATCAAGGCCGAGCTCCGGGTGCTTCTCCGGGGCGCGGACCTTGAAGATGATGTCGGAGGCGGACCAGAGCTTGCGAACGTCGTCGACGACTTCTACGCCAACCTCTCGAAAAGCCTCGTCGGGATAGCTGGCAGACTCCCCTGCCCCGCTTTCCACCGCTACTGAGAAACCGAGCTTCTGCAATTGTTGGGCCACTTCCGGGGTGGTGGCCACGCGACGCTCTCCTTTATGAACTTCGTTCGGAATACCGATTTGCATCTGTCTGTTTTCGCGGGCTTAATGGGCTGGAAATGCGAAGAATAGACGCAAATCGATGCTTGTCGAGCGATGTGTGGGAGCGATTTTTTTCCTCTGAGCGAGGCCGGAAGCGCCCTCCTCAGGGAGCGCCACCACCATCTACAAGGCGGCCAATTCCGTCTGGAAAAGCTCTCCGGTCTTCGCCTTGAGCTCTGCGAGGGATATTTCGCCCTGGTCGACCTTGGAGAGAAGATTTCGCTGCGCTTGGTAGTCGCTGTTCACGATCCCCGCCTTGGACTGGAGGAGCCGCCACGCCTTGCGACGCTCGGTACAGAAGAGAACCGCCTGGCGACTCA
>Ga0302119_10001359_pt1 | contig 10989 bp, 23 predicted proteins | sample AG5_Tmax_MG_FD_203114 | JGI IMG/M metagenome (GOLD analysis project Ga0302119, IMG submission 203114) | Marine microbial communities from Western Arctic Ocean, Canada - AG5_Tmax | ecosystem: Environmental > Aquatic > Marine > Oceanic | place: Canada: Western Arctic Ocean | collected 2017-10-01
GGTAACCGCAGGAGAGAAGATTCATTATGTACTCAATGATATCGTTGATGATGCATTGAACCAGCTTTCTCCAGACGATATGTTAGAACTAGCAGGTGACCTCCGAGGCCTAGCTGATGACGTTGAAGACTCAATTCCAGAAGATGAGGCTTCTTCACGGCCTCCTTCTCAATCGGCTGTCGACACATATCCATCTAGAACAGATGGCATACCTAGGGAAAGAAGATGAAAATTACAAAAAGACAACTAAAAAGAATTATTAAAGAAGAGAAGCGAAAGCTTATTAGGGAAATGAATCCTGATGGAACAATTTCCGGAGACGAAGACGACGCCCGGTATGATCTTTTAGCGAGTGTTGAGGTTCAAATTGATGAACTGATCCAGCATGTCGTCGACGAAGCTGACCGTATTGGCGGAGGATTCCGTTCACCTGGTATCATGGCAGAAGTTTTCAAGATGATGGCTGATAAGATCCATGGCGCTAGATAATGAGAATCACAAAAAGACAACTTAGAAGAATCATCAAGGAAGAGCTCACCCGCGGCCTTATCTCTGAAGCAGATACAGACGTATATGAGGGCGATCACGATCCAATTCGGGTTGAAATTCCTGCCCTGGAAAAGCTAGCGACCGAGCAAAACTTTGATGGCAAAAAGGTATGGTTCAGTGATACTGACGCTATCAATATTGCAGAAATGCTCGAGGATGGACCGCCTGATATTGAGCGTTATGACTATGATGAAGCCGAATACAAAGAGGCACAAGATAAGTGGGACCAAATAATTGATCTCCTTGGTGATGACTGGTATGATACCGAAAGGGAAGAGCTGGCCAAGAACATACGTGCTCAAATTGAAAGCACCAAAGACTCAGGGTATGGGTACTAAGATGAGAATCACTAAACGACAATTGAAAAGAATCATTAGGGAAGAAAAATCCAGGCTTCTTAAAGAGGAGTATGGTATGGGCACATCAGCCGAAGAGGATATGATGTCGTTAGTAAACTACCTGCAGGGTGCCATCGAGCGTGCCGCTTATATGAGAACAGCCATGTCCGCGCAAGGGCCCGAGTATAGCCAGAATGCCGGCGGCCGCGAAGCGAATGATCTTGCCGAGGCTTTAGAAGATATATGGGTCGAGGCAGGTTTTGACCCAACGGAGATATTCAAATCATGAAAATCACAAAACGACAACTAAAGAGAATCATCAAGGAAGAGAAGGCCAGGCTGCGTGAGTATGGAGACCAGCAACAATCAGCTGCTGACAGAGCCATCAGTACATACTTTGATGTAAGAATGATGGAGTCACTCACATCTCTAATGGATGATATGTTTCATAATGCAATGGAGGCCGCTGCCGAGGATGGGCTACATGCGGCGGAAGCCTATGAGGTTATCCTTGAAGGAATCCGCAAGTTAGTAGAAGAAGAACTAGCGGAGATGAGATACTAAAATGAAAATTACTAAACGACAACTAAAACGAATCATTAAAGAAGAATTCGCTATGGTACAGGAATATGGTGGCGATGGCGCGCCTGCGTCTTATTCCGCCACCGCTGAAGAAGAACTAGTTGAGGCAATCGAGCAAGCTGAAAAAGTTATTGGTGAAGAGGGTGTCCAAACGATTCTAGAAAGGTTGGGGTACTTGAGATGAAGATCACAAAGCGACAATTGAAAAGAATCATTAGGGAAGCAATAATGACGGAGACAGCTCCTACATTTAGTCTTCGGATGGGTGACTCTGTTCGTCATCGAGATGAGTCTGAGCTCGGATTGGGCCGGGTTGTTGCAAAGGGAACCAAGCGCGATCGGGTCATTTTAGTAAAGTGGGAGGCTGGATTCACACGTCGACATGATCCATCTTCCCTGGTCAAAGAGGGATAATTATGAAAATCACAAAACGATATCTAAGACGAATCATCAAGGAAGAGAAGCTTAAGCTTTTAAGAGAAGCAGGCCAGTTAAACCTTCCTCTCGGTGGAAGCGGCCCCGACGGCGAGCATGCATATGGGGAGTTCGCAAATTCCCCAGAGGTTCAGAATATGCTGATGGATGCCGGCTTCAACGCTGATGGCAGTACTGACGCTAGCGGATACCCTGGTCCTGACGGTTGGCAGTTGTACTCTCCAAAAGATGTACAGGAAGCCGAGGCATGGATCCAGGCCGCGATGGATATGAACAATGCACTCAGAAAAGCTGAGGCAGCTCTGGCCATGGGGGAATACCGGACAGGTCAGGACGCCCATTATGGAATTGTTTCACCCGTCCAGGATCGGCATGCCGATACCGGTGCAGCGGATACTGAGGGCCGGGAGGTCTCGGCCAACTGGCTAGAGCAACAAGGATATGAGTGGCAATAAGATGAAAATTACAAAACGACGTCTTCGAAGACTAATCAGAGAAGCCATTGGCGGTACGGCTGCTGCTGGCCCTAACACCGGTGTCCCATTTGCCGATATTGCCATGAATGCCATGGCCACCGGCGATATCGAGTCGGCAACCCAGGCAGTCCTTGACGGATTTATGATGGATGATACCTGGCAACAGGAAGAAGATGCCCTTGAGGATCAGCTGGCAGCATTAGGTTCTGGTGCTAGCAAGGAAGAAATTGAGGCCACCGCAGACAGATGGTTGGTTGATTACCGAGCCGGAAAATTCCGGCCCTCGGAAGACCAGTATGAGGAACAATGGAAGACCGGTGCGGAACGTAGCCGGGCTCGGTCAAAGAAAAATAAGCCCGCCTGGGATAAATGGCGCGAGGGGCAAGGCAAATGAGAATTACCAAACGACAGTTAAGGCGGATCATCAAGGAAACAATCACCGAAAGTCAAGCAGCTGGGCCCCCTATTCCTGGCATGCCCAGTCCGAAAGAATCTCCTGATGCATGGGCAAATAAACATGGTGGCGATGTTGAGAGAGATGAAGATGATCAAACAATCATCTATTTAAGCAAGGAAGACTATCCCAGTGACAGAGATGTTATGGGTATGTTACCACCCGGGTGGGATTATGAAGATACCTATGATGGAACATCATGGGTTATCTATACCGGTTTATATCCAGGCGGCCGTTCCGTCTACGACGCATAGGAAAATAAAATGAAAATAACAAAACGACAGCTCAAAAGAATCATCAAGGAAGAGAAGCAGAAGCTACTTCGAGAGGCTTACCCTATTGGTGGTGATAGCCCGAGTCCTTCCTGGAAGGCATTTGAGGATGCAGCATGGGCAGTAGCCGCTGAATTTATTGATGCCGGTATGGAAAGTGATGGCGTAGAAGGAGCAATGTTAGACTCCGTAAGTAGCATTATTGCTGAAATGGATAGCGAGGAGTTAGACTATGAGGCAGGTTTCAAAAGATGAGAATCACTAAACGACAACTCAGAAGAATCCTTAAAGAATATGAATACCCAGGTTCAATCCCCGCGAAACCATGGGATCCGGTGAAGGGCTATGCGCCGCCGCCAGAAGGTTATGAGGGTTACTTTGACAATACTGTATCGAAATCTGTTTATAGGCCAATACAACCTCCTGACTCGGGCCAACCAACTCAACCTCAATCTTCTGGACCCAGGGCGGAAGTCGAATGGGATTTAGGCGACACAGAGTTTGAGGGTATGCCATATGATCAAGGAATCAAGGCAGCAGGATTACCAGCAGTGGTTGAACTTCCGGCTGATATGGATGAATATGAATTGAACGACTGGCTATCAGATGAGTATGGCTTTACACATTTTGGGTGGGAGCCCATCAAGGAGAATAAAAGGAGAATCACAAAACGACAACTGAAAAGAATCATCAAGGAAGAGAAGCTTAAGCTTCTCCGCGAAAACGTAAATTCACCAACCTCTGTCGACCAAGCAGTCGAATGGCTCTACGGTGAACCTGGTAGAATGAACGACCCACGCGCTCATCGACAACATTTTAGCGTGATTGAAAAAGCATTCCCCCCAGAGGCAGCTGCCCTACGTGCCGGTACTGTACCTGATAGTGCAAGGGATCCTGGCAGTCCATTTCGTGTAGTATGGGATTATATCGCTGATATTATTGCTGATAGGGAAGATGAGTATGCGTGGGAAGCGTTTAAGGCATGGTGGGATGGCCGACCTGAAGATGCATTCGATGAATATCTAGGTGATCAAGGAGAATAAAATGAGAATCACAAAACGACAACTGAAAAGAATCATCAAGGAAGAAAAGCGAAAGCTTCTCCGAGAGTCTGTTACAGACATGGTGGATTTTGAGATCATGGTTGAAGATGCAGTTGAAACATTAGCTGCTCAATTCGCTGATTCCATGTTCACACTGATGGATGAAGATCCTGAAATGTTCGCCGGCCCTGATGAAGGCGACGTACGTTCTACTCCAGAAGAATGGGAACGGCAGGTCCAGGCTGCTCAGCAGGAGATGGCAGAACGTCTCACCACAGAGATTAATCGGACCATGAGTCAGGTCGAAGACCGGCTACACGGTGGTGATTTCCATACCGGCAATGCTCCCGGGGGGAGATTCACAAGATGAGAATCACAAAGAGACAGCTTAGAAGAATCATCAAGGAAGAGAAGCGGAAGCTATTACGCGAGGGCCAGGTCCAGGAGGAAACTCTATTCGATGCCCTTGACCAATACGTAATGGTACTTGACGAAGAAATGGGCTATGATGTCCCCCGAGATCAGCTCAAAGCTGAAGTCTTGAACTTTATTGATGGATACTTTGAGCAGACGGAAGAGCCACCTGGGGGTTGGGAATAATGAGAATTACAAGGCGCACCCTACGCAGAATTATCCATGAGCAATGGGCTCGGGTTTTAATAAAAGAATACTCCTCCGGATATTCCGTCCCAAGCTTTCAGACCCTCGAGGACATGGAGCTGTTTTTAGATGAACTTGAACCAGGCGATCCAGTAGAGACAGACGTTGAAGATCCAGAGACATATGAGATGATGATACCTGCCGGCGAGTCGATGGAAGAACAAGAATGGTATCCGGATAGTCAATGGTATGTTGCACCTGAAGAAGAACCATTCGATCCCACCGACATGTCCCATCCTGATTATGACTGGGATGAGCACGATCGCCTTGAACGCGAGGAAGAGGAAGGGGTCGAGCGTATGCGCGAGGAAGAGGAAACCAGGTACGAAGCGACTAAAGAAAAGATAATGAATGATGCCGCGGATGGCGGTGAAGACTGGGCAATGGATACCATGCATGATGCTTATGGCAACCCAAATATGTGGCAAAATAACAACTATGAATCTCCCGCTGAGTATGTACGAGGCTTCGGCCAGGATGCGGCGATGGATATTGCTAGTGGCTACACAGAGTGGGCAGACGATGAAGCTGCTGCGGAATTATGGAGCACACTGAATGATAAAGACCCATATAACACAAGCTGGTGGGCAGACAGTGGCCGCCCAAGCAAGACGCTCTTTAAGGAGATCGTAGCTGACGCAGTTGCTGGTGGGATCGATAGAGGCGTACAGAAGTATATCCAGAAGTACGGTGAGTACATTGGTAAAGAAGAACCGATGGTTGCATCCGCATAGGGAAATAATATGAAAATCACCAAAAGACAACTTAGAAGAATTATCAAGGAAGAGAAATCTAGACTTCTTTCTGAAAACCCTGCAGTTGAAGAGGGAATCTCCCGCGGCGTCCAAAATGGTGTCTGGGACTGGCTCGAAGCAGAGTTTGCCCAGGACATGATCGGTGAAGATGTGTGGGTTAACCCTACATACACTGAGAGTATCGCGCATGCATTAGAAGAGATTGCTAAAGAAGTCCGGACTACTGGAGCCACCCGTGGTGGAGGATGAAATGAAAATCACAAGACAACACCTTAGAAGAATAATCAAGGAAGAGAAGCTTAAGCTCCAGGAAGCCTACCCGATCGGTGGAGATGAACCTTCTCCGCAATGGGAAGCGTTTCAAGATGCAGCCTATGAAGTCGCAGCTGGATTCATCGATGCAGGTATGGAGGCCGATGGCATTCTGGGTGCAATGCAGGATGAGATTGAGCAAATGATTAATGACATGGCTAGTGATAGTGATCCGGAATGGGATGAAGCTGATCAGGACCTTATCGATCAACGGTATGCTAACAAGATGGCAGGAAGATAAAATGAAAATCACAAAACGACAGCTAAGAAGAATCATTAGAGAAACTATTAATGAAAGTCAAACTGCAGGTCCCCCTATTTCCGGAAGACATGCAATATCACTGGGGGGTGATTATGGAAAGCCTCCATCAAATCCAGATCCAAAGGGCGCACTAGCCGCTGCTCGCGAGATGGGGTATGATTTGAACATCCCACCGTTTGTTGACTCGAATAACATAGCGATTAATGATGCCCTCGGTGGTTATCCTGGTGAGTTTACATATGAAGATATTATTGCTGCAGTTAAAGCATCCGGAGGTGAGGTATGAAAATCACCAAACGACAGCTTAGAAGAATAATTAGAGAAGAGACTGCTAAGGCAACTAAGCAGTACGATGATGACTCGGCGCTCAAGGGAGATCAGAGTAAGCTTCCCGACGGCCTACAGAAGGGCATCATTGATAAGACTGTTGAGGACCGTGAGGAGACCGAAGATGAAAAGAAGAACGAGGTCCGCCGGCTGGTCCGGCAAATACTCCGAGAAAAATCATCCATACTCCCAGAAGGCTTCGCAGTATCAAAACAAGATCTGGTAAATGTAGGCTTGCCAATTGGCTCCGTGCGCGCCGGCATCTACGATCGTGTGGTTGTTAGGCTCGAGCGTGTGGGGGCCCGCAGGGGGCTTCCCATATTGAAGTCAGTTGTCAGAAACCTTAGCTCTTATGAACTAGGCAGCGCAGCTGCAATACTAGACGCTTTAGAGGGGGAATTGTAAAGCAATGAAAGTTACACAAAAACAAATACGCCGCATTATTCGTGAAGAAATTCTTAAAGAGGCTGGGGAAGATGTCTCGAATGCTGACTTTGCAAAAGGCCTCAAGACAGGTGCAGCTGACCTTGCATCATCGATTCCGCCCAAGCTTAATGACGACTTTGCATCAGCCATCAAGGGCCTTGCTGCCATGGCACAATTTGATAAGGCAAAGTTCGAGAAGATTAAGGGATATATCGATGGTGCAGCTGGTCCTGCATTAGAAAAAGCAGAAAAGGGAGAGAAGCCAGATGAAACTGACAAAGAAAAAGCTTAGGACTCTGATAACAGAGGAGCTTAATAACGTATTAAGAGAAGGTGGTGCAGCAGGTCACATGGTTGAGCTGACAGATGGTAACACTACCGAAGCAGACGTCAGCGCAGCCTGGCCTGGAGGTGTGATGTATAATGGGGTTAAGGTTTTTGATACATTCTATTCCGACGCGGCAATGAGCGCCCAGTGGGCGTTTGTTGAGAGAGAAGGATATGGTGATGGTCAGGAAGCATATCTCGGTTATGATCCGGATCTCGACGTATTTGTTATGGGCTTCGACGCCTGGCCAGATGCCCGGGATGAATACGGGCAGTCAGACATGGGCGGTGAGATGGTAGGTCTGGTAATAGAGCTAAGATCTGATGGGACACCAATGGATGTAGTTGGCTCATATCCAGGTGGAATGTATCCCTCAGGCCTAAGTGGCCTCAAACGCGAGTTTCCCGGAATTATCGATGTGAGACTTGATTGATGAATATTACCCTCGATATCAAAACCCTAATAACCATTGCGGGTATTGTGGCCTTGCTGGGTGGGTTCTATTATTCAACCAATCATAGGTTGAGTCATCTCGAGGGACAGTTGGTTGAGGTAACAAAGGGTCAGGATGAGTTGTCTGGCCAGCTTAAGCAGATCCAGAAACAACTAAGGAAATTGAAGTAAAGAAATAATGAAACTTACTAAACGATACTTAAGAAAAATAATCCTGGAAGAGTTAGCTGCTACTGAAAAGACTGAAGAAAGCGCACCTGATGATCTTGGAAAGGATCTAGAGGCAGCCTACGCCGCCGGCCCCGGTGCTGTACGGACATTTATGGACGCACAAGATAACAAGGATGGTGGTGTCAAGGATATTTTGGTAAGTGCATCTGAGGAGAATGACGGTTCCGATCCGGATGATAAAATTGCTGTTAGCGGCGGCAGCGAAGTCTCTGTAGGAGATCTGGGCCCTACTCAACAATTTATAGACCTAATGCAGTCAGTTTCGTTTCCACTTGGTAGTGCTAGTGTGCTGGAGGATGCTATAACCAGTAAGACATCTGGTGCCCCCGGGGCAATTTCAATCTCAGGTAATGCAGTCCTCGACGGTCACCACAGGTGGTCTAGTGTTTTCGCGATTACGCCAGACGGGAGCATTAATGCAAAAGACTTTCAATTTCCAGGTGGTGTTAAAGAGAAGTTGGCAGCTGCTCAATTAGCAGTGGCTGCTATCAATAAGGGCGGGACACAACCTTCAAAGGGTGGAGCTGCTGCTACTGACATTATCGGAAAAGGCAAGGAAGACATCATCGCGATGATTGATTCGAACAAAGGTAGTCAAACAGATGACAAGGCACCGGGCCCCCTCCTAAATGATACAATGATTCAGGCAATTGCTGATGGAAACCATCCAGCAATACTTGAATGGGCCGGTCTTACAGGCGAAGAAGAGTTTGTATCTTTAGATGAGTCCGAGGCTGGGTTTGCAAATGATCCAATCCGAAAGGGAATTGCTGAGAAAGTTGGTGAGAACCTGGCTAGCTTACCAAGCCCGTTGGACGGCGCCCCTGCTTCTCGAGAAGATATGCCCCAGCTTGATCATGAGTCGATTGGTGGATCCTCAGGCTTAGCACAAATTGAAAAGGGCCTACCAGCCGGTGAATTTAATGTTGTTCCACCGTTTCAAAAAGAAGGTCGTTATCGCCGGAAAATCACGAGACGACAACTTAGACGGATTATCAAAGAAGAGTGGCATAGCGATGAACATGAAACGTTAGCTGATAAGATGTATGCAGACTCCAAAGAGCCTGAATGGACAGAGGGTGATTATTGGGATGCCATCCGTGATTTCTCTAAAGAGTTGACCGGCCGCCGTAATACCTACGGTTCTCCGGAGAAACTAGCTGGAATGGATGACAAACAATTATCCGATTATTATACAAGCATGTTCGACAGTCCAGAGGCTATAACCCAGCAGGATGAAATTGAGGCTGCCGACAAAGTTTCAGCCCAGGCCAAATCGGATGCAGGGATAGGCTATGAATATGAGGAATCTGAACAAGAGCGTTCTCCTAAAAGGCAGGGAATGAGCCGCCGCCAGGAGTCAGTCAGTCGTGTCATGGATATTATTCGTGAAGAACTACAAAGAGAAATACGCCTCCGCCGCCGTTAATAGTTAAACACTTTCTCAACACCCGTTATGATTAATCCAGGTTAAGCTATTGTTTGCACAATAATTAACTGTTGGAGGGGAGATGATTGAAAGGACATCGTTACGGAGCGTTGAGTTAGAGCCTTCGACTCGTTCTAAGATTTGAACAGGAGCGCACGTACTTACCGAGACCGGATACCGGCCGGGTCCTCTCGAAAGGTGCCAGGTTCCGCCCGACTCAGAGTCCCAAGATCATCTCCTCTCCATTTTCCCAGCTAGTTAATCTGGCTGGGTTTTTTATTCTTTCCTTGACACCTGCGTGCAAAAACGCCCCTCCAGTGTTATAATATATATGTTGGTGGGGAATGGACCCGCCAGGACATTAGGAGAGAATATGGCCCGCAAATCTCGTGACCTTCGCCTCGCACAAACAAAAGAGTTGATCGAGGCATATGAGGCTGCCGGCCTGAGTGATGACAAAAGTTGTCGTTTTGCTCGGGATATGGAATGGCGCATTTCTCGTAATAAGGGCTTAAGCCCAAAGCGGCGAGCCTGGCTTGACTCCCTCATCGAAGAGGGTGTTCCGGTGCCGAAGAATGAGGAACAGGTCAATGAGATTCTGGCTGCTGCCAACCTGAAGGGGATGGAGCGCCGGCGCGATATCCTGGCCGACTTTGCTGGGAAGGTCCGCCGCGGCTGGAACCTCAGTGAGAAGCAGCAGACTTGGTTGAACAATATGCTTGCCGAGGCTAATGATATTCGGACTAACGGAATCTGGGAGCCGGATGCCGATCTCGAAGCCAAGATGGTTATCGCAGCTCGTATCGGGGCATCCAAGGATGGTTGGTACTGGCAGCATCGTCCCGGTACCGCCAAGGCTCATAATAAGATCACCTCCTGGCTGGTCACCCGCGATAGCGAGATCGATGAGTGGGCATGTAACAAGTTGCTTGATGCCTACAAGAAGTACTTCCGCGAGCTGGATGTTCCCCGCCATGAGATTGGTGGAATGCGTTACTTCCGTGGTGAGGTCGGGATCATTTCAGGTGTCCCATTCGTTAACGACGCCGGAATGCTAGTTTATCCCATGCTGGTGAGTGGTATGCTGACGGATGTCGCCGCTGATTCCATTGGCAAGCGCCGCCAGAAGAGAGCATAATGCCACTACTAACAAATACAATAATTAACCGATATGTCGATGATCTTCTACGGGCCCGCCCCCAAGGCCCGAATCATCCGTATACAAAGATCACTTACGAGAAGGAAAGAACCGGCGAGCGTTGGTGCAAGAAGGATTATTACTACAAGGATGTCTTCGAGTTGATCCCATCACATCCAACCTGGGGCTATACTCCGGAGCAAATCTTTAGTATTGGTCTTATGGACCGTGATGATGTTGACAAATATGTCAGAAAGCGTTGGTTCGATGGAAAGGCCTCATATCAGCTAGGCAAAAAGAAGGCTACTGCGACGCGTCGAATTAATCGGATCTGGGGCCGGATGGATGATGTTATCCACAAGGTCAAGCGTGAAGGTGGCACTGGCATTTATAACGTCAGGGTTGGATATTACAGCGGTGATGGTGAGTTTGGAAATATCTATGCTACGTCGCCTGAAGAGGCAAAGCGTTTTGCCAAGATGTTTTTTGGTTACCTACTCACGGATAACAATCGTGTTC
>Ga0302119_10001362_pt1 | contig 10980 bp, 4 predicted proteins | sample AG5_Tmax_MG_FD_203114 | JGI IMG/M metagenome (GOLD analysis project Ga0302119, IMG submission 203114) | Marine microbial communities from Western Arctic Ocean, Canada - AG5_Tmax | ecosystem: Environmental > Aquatic > Marine > Oceanic | place: Canada: Western Arctic Ocean | collected 2017-10-01
GATGGTATCACATTCACCGACGTCAACTTGTCTGCTGACCTTCCACAAGAGATCGGAATCAACTCAACTTGGCAATGGAATGAGAGCGGTGCAGTCAGCGTAAATCGTGGCTTTTTACCATCGGCCATGCTGTCTGTGAATCAGGCTGCAGGGACTTTGCGGGGAACTCCCCTAACAGTAACCACCCAATCTCCCGTCGAATACCGCTGGTCTCCATCCCAGGTGGAGGTCAGCGGCAATCCGACCAATTTCACCGTATTCCAACAAGTTACCGAGAGCGGCACCTACACCGTCACCATAGCTGACAATACCGTTCCAGTTGTTGGCATTACCCATCCGAATCATGAGGCGGTGGCTATTCGTTGGGATACCGCTACAGTATTCACCGGAACAGTCCAGGAAGTAGGATTGGCGAAGGCCGAGTGCAGTTGGAACTTCACCACTCCATCGAGTTCATATCATGCAAGTGGAGTCGAGGTTATCCTTGAACCGAGCACGGTCGCAAATTGGCAACCGGGGGAACATATGGAAGCAAAATTTACCTGTTTAGATTTCCACTCTCAGTCGAGTTCGACCAACCACACCTGGGGCCTGGATGCCGCGGCGCCGGTGATGATCTGGGTGAATGCCACGGTGGGCTGTGGTGGCGATGACCTCGAAGTGGCGATGGAGAATATCCTCAACTGCGATACCATCTCAATCCCTTCGAGTGAGAGGGTTGCCTTCTATGCGGTCGTCGGTGATGACTTCACCTCTAATCCTGATCTTATCTGGACCTCGAACAAGACCATCGATTGGTGGCAGGCCGGGACATCGATATCGTCGGTATTCTACCAAGGTCCGCAGATCAACGGTTATGATGATCCACTACCTGAGCGGCACTTCACAAAGCAGAACAGCACCTTTATTCTCAATCTCACCGTAACCGATGATGCAGGCCATACCGTCGAGCGCTCGTGGGATGTGCGACTGTTCGACAATACCCCCCCAACTACCAAAATCAACCTGTGGGTGGACGACATCTTGGTCACCGGTTCCAGCCCGGCGCGCATCGGCCAGACAATCCGTGTCGACCTCAACGAATCCTTCGATGATATCGATGCCGTCACCGATGTTCGCTGGTGGGCGAGTGTTGATGACGAACCTATCTCTGAACTCCAGGACGTCGGCTGGGCGGCGATTCGTGATTTCGAAATCGGCCCTCTCAAGGTCGGTTTCCACCAACTCAATATCTCGGCTGAGGATACCTCGGGCAACCGGGCTGAGAATAATTCCTACGACCTACAGATCTACCCTCGGCCGATTCTCGACCTCTCCATCGTCAATGTGACGGTCGTCGATGCAGACGAATGGGTGGTTGCGCCCGGTGAGGTATCGGTAATCGTCTGGGTCAGCAATCAAGGTGACTTGGTCGCCGGCTTCCGAGTCTGCGTCGCCCAGCAATGCAGTAATCAGACCGCTCTTGCAGCCAACCCTGATGCGGCTGGATTCAGTTCACACTACGTCAAGTTCGATATGAGCAATGGTGAAGACCTGATAGTACGCATCGAGTGGGAGGATGCTGACGGTATTTTCCACAGCAAGACCTTCGATACAGAGGTTAGGGTCGACCAGCCCTATAGCACGGTCGAATGGTTTGGCATCATCGTCGCCGTACTCGGTATCGCAGGATTGCTCTACTGGTTCAGTCAACGATATTCAAAATAATTGAGAGATTTATTTTGTAAGGGTGGGGTTCCATGTATCGCGACAAATTGATATTGCTGCTTTTCCTGTTTATTCTTCTTCTCGCTCCCTCCTCTAAGGCCGAAAGTTGAAGCATGATGTGGGTGCCTTCGGTTGTTTGGGGAGTTTGGTTGGTTTCGCGCGCGCGAGGGGATGAACATGGATGGGAGATATTACACCCAGCCTTGAGTGCGATTGCTTTGGCTCGCAGTTGGTCGCCTACCCCTATTCAACAGGCCTCTATGGGCGACCTATGCGGAGGTAAAGACCGCCTTCTGGTCGCTCCCACCGGTAGCGGAAAAACTCTGGCCGCGGTCCTGCCATTGTTCAATCGCTGCTTGGTCGAGGAATGGCCGCCGTTAGCGATTCTCTATATCACCCCTCTACGGGCGCTAAATCGAGATGTCGACCGTCGTTTGGTCGAGGTCGGCAAAGAGGTCGGGCTGGCGGTTAGTGTTCGGCATGGCGATACCACCCAGAGTGAGAGAAATCGTCAGGTGCGCAAGCCCCCGCATCTACTGGTGACCACCCCCGAGACCTTCCAACTGATGTTCACCGGGCATCGACTGCGGGCGCTATTGGCCAATGTACGAGCGGTCGTGGTCGATGAAGTGCACGAGGTCATCGATGGAGAGCGCGGCTGGCAACTATCGGTTGGCCTTACTCGCCTTGAGCGGCTGTCTGGCCGCCAAGTGCAGAGGATCGGTCTGTCGGCGACGGTCGGCAATCCCGACCAGGTCGCAGAGTGGCTATCTCCCACTACTTCGGCAATCGTTGTGACCGGTCAGCGTGGCACCGAACTTTCGGTCGGCTGTGAGCCGCCGATACCTGAGGATGAATCCTATGCGCTCGAACTCGGATTGTCGACGAGAGCCTATGCCTGTCTGCGGCGCTTGGTCGATATTCTCGGCCAGAATTCCCCATGTCTAGTTTTCGTCAATAGTCGTAACGCCGCTGAAACGGTAGCACAGCGCTTGTCGGGAATATCTCCTGACTTGAAAATCGGGGTTCATCACGGTAGCTTAGCGACCGAGACCCGCAAGCAGATGGAGGACGACCTGCGAAACGGTGACCTGCACGGTCTGGTATGCACCAGTTCTCTGGAACTGGGAATCGATGTGGGGAGTGTTCGCCACATCGTGCAACTACGTTCACCTCGTTCGGTCGACCGGATATTACAGCGGGTCGGTCGTGCCGACCACAGGCTAGGTGGAATCGGCGCTGGTGACCTTTTGTCGTGGGAAGTCGACGACATCTCAGAATCAGCGGTCATCGCCCGTCGCGCTCTGGCAGGACAGATCGAGCCAATAGAATGGCGAGACCGACCGCTGGCTGTTGCCGCCAACCAACTCATCATGATGGTGCATAGCCACAAGTTGGTGACCCTAGATACAGCCAGCGAAATCCTCGCCGCCTCACCTCAATTTGTCGGTTGGCGGCGCGAGGAGACCACCGAGTTGGCCAACATCTTGGCCGATGGCTGGTTGTTGCGATTGGTCGATGACCCGCACAAGACACCGTGGTGGGAATGGGGTAAGGCGGCTTGGGACATGGCTCATGCCGTAGCGGCCAAACAGGGAATAACCCTGCCTGAAGAAATGCCGCGCAGGAATCCCGAAAGCGGTGAGATTGACGCGATTCACGCCAGACTGAAGGTTCCCATCCCACCCGGACTTGAGGGCGGTTGGCTCGCCCCGGCCGGACGCACCCGTGAATGGGTGCAGAATCACCTGTCGATGATTCCCAATCGGTCGATGTATAGGGTGCGCGATTCGGTCACCCGACGTAGCCTCGGCAATGTCGACGAGGCTTTCGTGCTCTCACTCAATGATTCGGGTGAGGATGAAGATGGCTCCAAACGCCGATTCGTGATGGCGGGCAGGACCTGGACTATAATCGATGCTGACCCAGAAAAAGAGGAATTACTGGTCGCCCCGGTTAGCGACCACGCCCAAGCCCCGGTCTGGTCAGGAGAACTGCCGCCGACCCCACCTGAAGTAGCCCGAGAAATCGGCTATCTGCGTGGTCTAGTCGCTGAAGAAGGGGGCTGGTCACCACCGGTTTTTTCTGAAATCACCTCCCTCGGCCAACTCGATATTGCTGGACTAGCTGCCGATACCAGCCTGGAACTGGAAGATTATCCGCTCGATTCCGAAGCCCTCGGGCAGATATTTGAAGCCGTCAACACCCATCTTGAGGCCAGCGGCACGGTACCTACCGACCGAATAATCACCATCGAGCGCCGCCACGAGGCGGTGGTCATCAATTCGTGTCAGGGCAGTAGAATCAACGAGGCCTTGGCACACCTCATTCAGGCGATGGCCAGTACCAAGACCGGAACACTGGGAAGAATCGTTGTCGAGCCGACGAGAATCGGGTTACAGGCCGCAGTCACCCCAGAGGAAGTGGTCGAATGGCTGATGGAAACCCCTCCCGATGCACTTGAGGGATTACTCAGTGTTACCATGCCTAACAGCCGACAGGTGAGATGGCGATTCGCTCAGGTGGCCAAGGTGTTGGGGGTCCTTCGAAGTGGGGTTGACCCACGCAGAATCAACCTGCACTCTCTTGTCAGACGCTACCGTGGAACGATGGTGATGCAGGAGGTGCTGAGTAAATTATTCCACGAGAGGATGGATGTTGAGGGTGCTGCCGATGTGCTTTCTGCCATCCAGAATGGTCTTTTCAAGGTGGAAATAACTCCCCCGGGCGTACTCGGGTTGTCGAGCAAGGCCGGCAAAGACCTGCTATTGCCGAACTGGTCGAATAAGGAGGTGCGCGAACGGCTGGAAGGGCGATTGATGAACGAGCGAGCGGTGCTGTGTTGTCTCGCCTGCCAGCGCACCCAGACCTTTCGGCTGGCCAAATACGACATCAAGAAACAGGTCTGCCTATGTGGTGGCAGGATGTTGGCCTGTGCCCCTGAGCGTCTTCGCTCCGACCTAGAGAAACTGGTGATTTCAACCGAGCAGAAAGAACGCGACCGCGCCATGCGTAATGCCGAGGCAATTCGCCGGCGCGGTCTAGATGCTATCATCTGCCTGATGGGTCGGGGAATCGGTGAGACCACAACCACTCGAATCCTGCGTCAGGTGCAACCGAACCAGCGTGATGCACTTCTTGAGGCGATTCACAATGCCGAAATCACCTATGCCAGAACCCGAAGATTCTGGGGTTAATCGGAAGTCGCAAGAATCACTTCGTAAATTCGCCCGTCGCTTTCCAGATGAGGTCATCTGCATTGGTTGTAGCCGGCCTACAGGTCATCCCCTCGCACAACCATCCCATCCATTCATCCTCACCGCGCTGCTTGTCTCCAATCGGGCTACTACTGGAGACGACAATCTGATTCCAATCAGCGGCTCGCCGCAGGCTTTCGACCTCATCGGGAGCGGTGCCCGAGTGATGGATGAACCAGACTTGACCCGGCTCGACTAATCCTTGGGCGGCGCTGACCATCGCCTGATGCCCGCCGGCTCTGGTGACTAGGTCATCGCCGAGAGCGAGAATCGCTTTCTCGCCCGCCTGTCTCCACTCATCGGCTCGGCTGTGGTCGGGCCACAGCAGTAACAGGGTTCGTAGCAGTTCAACCACCACCGCAGAAGCCCCGGGGACGGCGGAATCAGAGACCGACTTCTGTCGTACGGGAAGTTCGGTATGGGCGGCGCTGGTCATCCAGAAACCACCATCAGGGTCGGTGAAGATTTCCAGTAATCGACTGGTTATCTCTAGACTTCGGTGCTGACATTGCTCATCATCCCAGCGTATCCCCCAGCGTAGCAGCCCCAGTGCCGACCAGGCGTAGTCATCGAGGAAACCCGGGCCGCCCAGAGAATCCCCCCGACGGGTACGAATGACCTCTTCTCGAGCTAGTAACTCCTTGCAGATGTGTTGGCCGATTCTCTTCGCCTCATCTTCGGGTAGTTCGGCGCAGGCGACCAAGAGCATGCCGTTCCATGCAGTCAGGACTTTGTCATCGGTACCCGGGCGAGGGCGGTGTGAGCGCTTGTTCAACAGGTGATGACGTAGGTCTTCATCATCCTCCAACCCGTCGACCTCGTGTAGTGAGAGTACGCTTCTTCCGCTGACCTCAAAGTTTCCCTGCTCGGTAATACCAAACCGTTCGCAGGCGTGCATATCCTCAGCCTGTTCCGGCCTCCAGAGGTAGAATTCCCCCTCCTCGGACTTACCATCTTCGCCCAGCGAGTCCGCATCGAGAGTCGACCACACGCCACCATCGGGGTCGAGCATCTCATTGGCCAGCCATTCCAATGTCAGTCTTATCACCCGGTCATTGTGGCTACCGACGCCGCGCCGGCGCGCCTTCTCGTGCAGTGCCAGCATCAGGGCGTTGTCATACAGCATCTTCTCGAAGTGGGGAACTGCCCATCCAGCATCGACGCAATACCGGTGCCAGCCACCGGCTAGGTGGTCGAATAGACCGCGGCTTGCCATCAGGTCCAACGAAAGCGCCACGTGGTCATATTCACCAGCCCTTAGCAGGGCATCCATCTCCATCGGGTGAGGGAACTTCGGTGCCCCTCCGATGCCACCGTTGACGTGGTCGTAGTTGTTCTTGGAGTGATTAACCGCCGCGGGAATGGCCTGCTCGACCAGTGTTTCGACATCCTGTGATGATGCAGCACCACTCGCAGATCTCTGGATTTGCTCGGTTATCACCTGAGACGAGTCGAGAATCTCTTGACGTTGATGTTGCCAAGCCGAGGTGACGCCCTCGAGCAGTTGCCGCCATGATAGGCGGCCATAGCGAGATTGCGGTGGATAGTAGGTGCCGGCGTAGAATGGTTTGAGCGTATTGGGCTCGACAAAGACATTCAGTGGCCAACCCCCTGCACCGGTGGTTATCTGGCACGCAGTCATGTACAGGGCATCGACATCGGGTCGCTCCTCGCGGTCAACCTTAATGCACACGAATGACTGATTCATCATCGCCGCAATTTCCTCATCATCGAAAGACTCGTGCTCCATCACGTGACACCAGTGACAGGCGGCATAGCCAATTGAGACCAGTAGCGGGCGGTCGAGTTTCTTCGCCAGTTCTATTGCCTGCTCATCCCAAGGTTGCCAGGCCACCGGATTGGTGGCGTGCTGCAGCAGATATGGTGAGGTGCAGTCGCCGAGGCGGTTGAAAATATCCTCTGCCATGGGGAAAAGCCTCCTTTGTAATCATAAGTCTGAGCCACGGGGGTCTTGCGGTCCTTCGACCCGCTCGATTTCGACCCCATGTTGCTCGAGATATCCACAACCATTTGGTCCACCGAAACCCCCAGCGACCACGACTACTTTGGTTATCCCGGAATGGTGCATCAACTTGGCGCACATCAAGCAAGGCTCCCCGGTGACTATCAGCCAGGCTCCCTTGGTGGAGACCCCATTGGCCGCAGCATTGCAGATGACGTTCATCTCGGCGTGGTGACATCCGATTTCGACCTTGGTGCCCGACTTGACTTCCTCAGAATCACGTAGGCAGACATCAACCCCGCACAGGTCACCACCTCCTCGGGGGCCGCCGTTGTAGCCATCCATGAGGACGACGTTGCGTTCGGGGTCTATCAACAGGGCGCCGAATTTACGGCGCGGGCAGTTGCTGGCCTTGGATAAGGTGAGACATTGTTCGATGCGAATCTCCAGATGTTTTTTCTTCATATCCTCACCCTCTCTGCCTAGATGAGGATGGCGAGCGGCGAATCAGTCATGATGCTTGTGCCGGTGGGCTGTGCCGGTGGGTCTCACAGAATCGACAGGTCATCATCGCCATCCAATTCAAGGTGTTCCAGCAGATTGCCAGCCAGGTAAAGTGAGCCGGTCACTAATCCGAGAATCGCCTCTTCACCACCAGCCGCCGCCAGCGCTGACTCGAACGCTGACCACGCTTCACCGGTATCTGGCATGACCACTATTGGTACACCTGCCGGCATCACTTCGCGCAGGGAAGAGGATAGGCCATCGGCGGGAATCGCTGGGTATCTTCCCCCTTTTGGCTCGGTGGCGACGATGAGTTTGGGCGCCAAGTCATTTGCCACTTTGACCAGCGGTGCTAGAAAGTAGTCGAGATTTCTCTGCGGGCTGGAGCCGATGCACAGACACCAGTCTCGCCCCGCCAGTTGGCTGGAGAACAGTGGTATTGCCTTGGCCATGCCGCTTGGGTTGTGCGCCGAATCGAGTATGACTTCGACTTCCTCGGCAGCCGAATCCCCGCTGGCTGGGATGGTAATGTTCTGCATTCGCCCCGGCCACTTGACCTCCTTCTTCAGTCGCTCAACCGCTTTAGCGGCCTCAACCTCACCGATCGCCATCAGCGCTCTGTTTGCAAGGCACGCGGCCTCATCGCGGTAATCGTACCATCCCTCGACCATTTGCATTAACTGCGGTGAGGGAATAGTCGCCTTGATGGCGGCATAGGCCTTGGCGGCATCGGCATCAGCCATTCCCTGAATTTCGTTTTCAGCCACTATTGGGCTGGGTGGTCGGCGCAGGATGAGGGGTATTCCGGGACGGGCGATTCCCGATTTCTCAAGAGCAATCTCATCGAGGGTTTCACCCAAGGTCTCGCAGTGTTCCATCGATAATGAGGTGATTATCGAAGCGACCGGATGGCAAGTATTGGTCGCATCCAGTCGACCTCCCATGCCAACTTCGAGCACGACAAAGTCTACCTCGGCCTTAGCGAAGACGTGCATCGCCGCCAGATAAGTAGCTTCAAAGAAGGTCACTCCGACCTTGCAAGACTCACTAGCATCGCGCACGGTTTCCATCGCCAAGTCAAATTCCTCTGGGCTGACCGTCCGGCCATCGATGCGAATCCGCTCCTCGATTCTGGCCACGTGTGGTGAAGTGAAGGTTCCGGTGCATTGGCCGGCATCGACCAGTCCGGCAGTAAGCATCGCACAGGTCGTACCCTTGCCGTTAGAGCCGGCGACGTGAATCGCCGCTAGGCTGCGCTCAGGGTTACCCATAGCATCGAGCACTGACTGGGTCGAGTCCAGCCCCAGCGCCATACCGCGCCCCCGACAAGATTCCAACCACGAGCGAACCATTCAATCTCCCCACGACATCCTTTGCCATTCCCCTCGGTATTCAGTTCTCAATTTCCTGATTCCCCTAGTTTCTCGGGCATTGGCGCCAAGTCGGCACTGGTAAAGCGGCTGGTGGCGGGTTCAGCAATCAACCTTCGGCAACGCCATCCTATAGGATGGCGGCGGGCGAAGCCATCAAATGTGCTGTCTATGACCCAGCGTTGATGGCAGAGACAGCACCAAGGGTCGACCGAATTGCCCAAGCCAATGCGGAATTGGCAGCCGATGATAATCTGTGGCAGTCATTGAAGGAGCAGGCGAGGTCGATTCTCGGCATGGCCGGGATGTTCGTGGTCACAATCCTGTTGGCTATCATTCTACAACCATTCTACACCATGGCCGGCCTGGAGGCTTTCGGCGAGGCGGGAGCCAGTCAGGCTCGTTTCGTGATACTTGAGTTGGGGGCGATTCTTGTCTTCACCGCCCTTATCATCATGTTGGCGAGGTGGAAGAAAGACTGGATAATCAAGTATGGAATCCTTTTCGTCATCTTCATCGCCCTCTCCTATGCGACCGTACCACTGGCTCACTACATCATTGCCCCATTTGAAGAACCGACTGAGTTAGAATGGGCAACTAAAGCTGATTCCGATGAGCAGTTGATGGATTTCCTCGGTCCCAGCGAGTACATCACCGTGGTCGAGCAGGAAAACGCCAACCAATCCGGGGTGATTTTCACAATATCCAAATATAGCGACTCCGGTGAAGTCCCGTTATGGAACGATACCTACCTTGAATCATCCTTCGACTCTGTCCATTCCTACCTGACTCAGGATGAAAATCTGGGTTTCACCGATGGTAATAACTTCTGGTTCATCAATCCGGACACCGGAGAGAAAATCGGCGACGATAACCGCTCCTGTATGATGATGTTGACCGGGCCTGAATGCCGGATGATTTTCACTCATGAAGGGTCACCCTATACCTTGGATGTCGACGGAAACCTGCATCGTTTCCATCCTAATCCGGCAATCAACTCAAGTGATGGAACTTGGGAGTTATCCCCCAAATTGGAAATGAGAAATGGCTATTTCAGCGGCCGAGTGATAGGGGAAGATAAATTGCTGGTCGTCACCTCAACCCAAGTGGTATTTGCCGAAATCCCTACTGAAACAAAAAACCTTGCCAACGACAGGGTGGTCGCTGTGATCGACCACATCTGGAATTTCACCGCCGATGATGATAACCTGTTCACCTCCTTTGACTGGGGATTCTCGCCACATGCCGGGGTAACCAATGAGAATAACAGCGGTGAGCAGATGATGTTTCTGCTGGGAACCGAGGGTGGCGACGTATTCGGATTCGACTTCAATCTCAGTGGTGACGGCGAGGTTTCGCCAGCAGAGTGGATCAACCTCGACGGCAATTCCGCAATCAGCGGCGAAGTCACAGCGTTGCGGCTGGCCGATTTCAACTTCGGTGGACTGAACGATATCTTCGTCATCGATGATGATGGGCTGAAGATGTTCAGTGGTCATTCCCTAGTCCTACGGATGGAGGATTCGAGCACTTCCGGTCAGGCGATAATGGTGGTAAAAGACCCCACCAGCACTTCATCTACTTTCATCGAGGTACGAGGCCGTGCGGCCAGTGCCAGTGGTACGGCCGGCGATGGCTCAACTGACGGGAGTGGCTGGTCACAAGCCAGTCTGGGTGAGGTCAACCTCGCCCAACCTTTCTCCTATGACGACATGGCGAGTCTGGTCGGCGTCCTGGTCAGCACGGTGCTGATGTTCATGCTGTGGAAGCACCCTGAGTGGTACGTGGTCAACACCGTTGGGATTCTGGTCGGCGGAGGGGTGATCACCATGCTGGGAACCAGTTTCGTCCCCTGGCTCATCATCCTGTTCATGGTCATGGCCGCGGTCTATGATGCATGGGCGGTCTACCACTCCAAGCATATGCTGGAATTGGCCGATACCATGATTGGGCTGAATCTGCCGATTCTTCTGGTCGCTCCCCAAGACAGCGGCTATTCTTTCTTGTCCGAGGGAGATGATCGGATGCGCGGTGCAGATGCCATGGCCGATGCTAGGGAGGCCAGCGAATCCAGAGAGTCCAGCCCTGACGATGCCGCTACCGGCGATTCCGGCGCTCCAGGGGGGCCGGTCAAGAAGAAGAAGAAGAACAGCCAAGATGCGATGTTCATGGGCCTTGG
>Ga0302119_10001363_pt1 | contig 10980 bp, 5 predicted proteins | sample AG5_Tmax_MG_FD_203114 | JGI IMG/M metagenome (GOLD analysis project Ga0302119, IMG submission 203114) | Marine microbial communities from Western Arctic Ocean, Canada - AG5_Tmax | ecosystem: Environmental > Aquatic > Marine > Oceanic | place: Canada: Western Arctic Ocean | collected 2017-10-01
CGTGCCATTCCCAAACGATTTCCGCGCCCTCTGGCCGAGTGGGTTTGAGTTCCAAAATACTATCCACCCACAAGCCCTCCGGGCCCACGCCCTCGGGATCACGCCCCCCATAGACCGCATCTCGCCGGGACTTAGCGCTCCAGACGATCGCAAGAATATTGCCATTAGGCAAGGGTTCGATGTCGTGGTGCAAGCGTTGCTCATCCGTGCACAGCTCATACTCCCAAAGGAGTTTGCCGTCCCAGTCGAGTTCCACAATGCGGCCCCCTTCGCCGCCCCCAGTCATGTCAGCCTCGGACTCAAACTTCTCGCAACGGAGGAGGTTGCCGTTATCCAAGAGATAAACCGAGTTGCCCGGAGAGTCCTTGCGCTCCCAGGAGTGCACCGCTCGACCTTCGTCATTGATCAACCAAGTACTCCCCGACTGCAAGGGTGCGAAGAGTGTGAACCCTGAAGTTGCGCCTGGCTCACGAACCTGCACCCCATGGCGCGGCCCCGGGGGCCGTTGGGCCCTTGTACGTTGAGGCTCTTCGGCCTCTTGTGGCTGAGCCTGGGAAGGGAGTGCCTGAGGCGAAGAATTCGCGGGACCAGGATCCTGACAAATCAGCGGCAAGAACAAAGCAAGGGAGATCATCATCGAATCAGCCTAACTACAATTGCTTACGAAAACCCGAAGACTCATCACTCCCTCACCACCGAAACAAGGCCACATAGCCTACCCCGCCACTGGCACAGCTCCGTGCGCGGGGTCAGAGCCGATTCTATGTGGAAGGAGAAGACCCACTCAACCTGCATGCCTTTCAACAGGCCGGCTTCCACACGATCTACGACACCCACCCGCTGCCCGATTCAAACCCCCTGACGCCCCTGGTCAGCGATCTCTACAAGCTCATTTTTTACTTCGGAAACCACACGGTGATGGGTATGAACAGCGGGGAAGGCGACCGCCTGATCTACGGCCCCGAAACCCAACAGGCCCTGCGCCATGTACCCATGTTCATCTACCATGCGCCCGATGACGAGCAATGGCTGGGCGAGTTGCTGGACTCTTCGGATATGCGCGTGATCCTGGTGGTCGACCATTCCCTCGACCGCTACGGCCTACGGGGCAGCAGCCAGCAGTAGGCCCCCAAGCCGCGTCCCTTCCACCATTCCCTCGGGACTGTGGAGCCCCCCACCACACCAACACCCAAAGGGCCTAGCCACAGGGGGGTTCGGGTTCTGTTAGGGTTCGGCCCATGTACGCGCCCCTTCGTTGCCACGGTCACCATTCCCTGCTCACGGGGGTCGGGGAACCGGCCAAGTGGCTGAAGAGGGCGGGCGAGCTGGGGGTGCCGGCGCTGGCTTGGACCGATGTGGATTCCCTCGCGGGGATGGTGGAATTCCTGGAGGCGGCTCAGGGGGCCGAAGAAGGCAGCGGCGTCCAGCCCATCGTGGGCGCAGAGTTAACCGATAGCGCCGGACGGCCGGGACGCGTGGTGGCTTTGGTGGAAAGCGAGGTGGGGTACCAGAACCTTTGTCGATTGATCAGTCGGCGACGGCTGGGGTATGACCCGGGGGACTCGGATGAACCCCAAGTAGCTGCGCCGGAAAACTTTGACTTAGCAACAGCGTTGGTGGAATGTCAGGAGGGGCTGCTCCTCTTGGCGGATCATCCGCGGCTTTTGTTGGAGCTTTCGGGGCGGGTGGAATCCCGGCGGCTCTTGGCGTTGCTTTCGCCAGCGGCGGGAGGGGTGCGGGGGTTGCGCGATCCACGGAAGCAGGCAGCGGGGTCGCGGAATACCCATGGCAATCCAACCAAAACCAACCGGCGCACCGAAGAGTTGCAAGCCGACGATCCAGAGCATGCACTGGACGAACCCAAAACCCTTCCCCCGGCGCGGCCCGTACCGGCCCTGACCATGCTCGATGCGGCGCGGGCCACGGGAACGGCATTGGTCATGGTGCCGGATGCCTGGCATATTTTTCCCGAGGAACAGAACGATCACGAACTGCGGGTGGCGATCAAGCACAACGCTTTGGTCAGCAACTTGGACCCCAATTGGCTCGCGGTGCAACCGGCGCATCTTTGCGCCGGCAAGGAGCTAAGCGAATGGGCCCAGAACATTCCTGATGTACCCGGGGCTTGGCCTCTGGACGAGGCAGCACGGGCGGGAATTCGACAGGCGTATCCGGGACTGGATGGGGCCTGGAAGGAACAGCCTGCGGTGATCCAGCGCAGCTTACTCGTTGCCAGCCAGTGCCGCTATGTGCCGACCCTGGGCGGGGTGTTGTTCCCCAAGGTGCAGCTGGAAGAGGGAGAAACTCCCTATTCGCGGCTTTCGGGCCTGACCCTGGCGGGAGCCCAACGGCGGTATCGGCCCCTGCGTCCCGAAGTTCTGCAGCGGCTGGAAATGGAACTCTCCACCATTGGGCAGTTGGGCTTCGCACCCTACTTTTTGCTGGTCAACCTGATTGCGGATTTTGCTCGGGAGCAAAACATTCCCTGCGTGGGGCGCGGCTCGGCGGCGGATTCCTTGGTGGCTTATTGCTTGGGCCTGACCGATGCGGACCCCTTGCGCTACAGCTTGCCCTTCGAGAGGTTTTTGAACCCCGAGCGCAGCGATCGACCAGATATCGATTTGGATTTCTGTTGGCGGCGTAGGGACGAGGTGTTGGAACATGTGTTCACCTTGTTTGGTGCCAAGCGCACGGCAATGATCTCGACCCTCAACTGCTTTGGGTTACGCAGTGCCTTTCGCGAAGCAGCCCTAGCCCACGGGATTCCCCCGGCGGATATCAATCCTTGGAGTTCGCGCCTGCCCCACTCTTTGGGCAACAGCACGGATGAAGGCAAAGGGGCTGCAACGCCCAAGATCTTGGTCAACACCCCCCTGGCCCAAAACCCCATCGCCCGTGCCATGGCATCCATGCCCGAAGCACGCGGCTTTCCGTTTGACGACCCACGCTTTCAAAAGGCCCTTGCCTCAGCCGTGGGACTGCTCGACACCCCACGCCACTTTGGACTGCATCCGGGCGGCGTGGTGGTGGCGCCGGGAACCATCAGTGCCACGGTGCCATGCCAACCCTCCAGCAAGGGGCCTTTAGTTACCCAAATGGACAAGGATGGGGTCGAAGCCCTGGGGTTGGTCAAGATGGACCTTTTAGGCAACCGTGCCCTGACCACCTTGGATGATTGCCTCGGTTTTTTACGGGAACAGGGCCAGCCCATCGACCTAGAAACGATCCCCGAGGACGACCCGCACACGGGGCGCCTTTTGATTCGCGGGGAAACCATCGGCTGCTTCCAAATTGAATCCCCGGGCATGCGCCACCTCTTGCAGCAGACCGGCTCCCACACCATGGACGATGTGATCCAGGCGATTGCCCTGATCCGACCTGGACCGGCCCAGTGCGGCATGAAGGACGCCTACATCCGGCGCTTTCGAGGGTTGGAGGAACCCACCCCGCCCCACCCCAGCACTCTGGACCTTTTGCTCGATACCCACGGGGTGATGCTCTACCAGGAAGATGTGATGCGGGTGGCCGCGCGGGTGGCGAGCATGTCCCTAGCCGAAGCCGATCAACTGCGCCGGGCCCTGCAAAAGCGACGGCTCGATGACTTAGTCCCCTTGCAAAAACGATTCATGGAGGGCACGGAACAAAACCACATCGGCCGGGAGGATGCCGTGGACCTTTGGCAGCGCATCGAGGGCTTTGCGGCCTTTGCCTTTTGCAAGGCTCATGCGGTGACCTATGGGCGCATCGCCTACCGCGCCGCTTGGCTCAAAGCACATCATCCGGCGGCTTACTTGACCGCGTTTTTGCTGAGCGCCACCGGCTACTATCCATCCCGCGTCTATGTGGAAGAAGCGCGCCGTTTGGGGGTGCGCATCCTGGGGCCCGATGTGAATCGCAGCGGGCGCGCATTCCAGTTAGAACGCAAAGGCACAGCCCTGCGGGTAGGACTGGAGCGAGCCCGAGGCTTGACGAACACGACCTTGGACTCGATTCTTGCGGCACGACAAGAGGGCGGGCCCTTCCTTTCCCTGCCGGACTTTTTGGAACGCAGCGGGGCGCGTAAGGATGAAACCGAAACCTTGATTCAGGTGGGTGCCTTCGACGCCTTTGATCGCACCCGGCCCGAGCTGCTCTGGCGTTTGCACCTTTTGTTGAGCAAGCCGACCCGAACCCCCAAGGGCGCGGACCTTGACCCTAAAACCTTGGCGGATTGCCAAGAGAGTGCTCTGAGCCCCTTGGCCCGCCAAGCCCCCGGGAGCGGCTGGGATGGACGCGGCCTCGGGGTGGTGGCAGAGGGACTGAGCCCTGGCCAGGGCGCGTCCCTTTTTCCTGCACCAGCCCCCGACGCGGTGGTGCTGCCTGGCTTGCCGGGTCCCGGGCCTATCGAACGGGGAAAAGACGAGTTCCGCCTCCTGGGCCTGACCATCGATGCCCACTCCTGCCAATTATTCCCCTGCCCGGGAGAAGAACGACTACGGGAAAAGAATGCCGCGGGGCAGGAACGCCCGGCCCAAGCCAAGGGCACCTTTCACAGCACCCAAGACCAAATCCGCCCGGTCAATCCCTGTAGCTGCGCCCAACTGCGCGCCAAGATCGGAGCCCGCGTCACCCTGCGCGCTTGGCCCGTAGCCACCCGCCGCACACGCACTTCCAAGGGTGAGGTCATGCGTTTTTTGACCCTAGAAGACGAAAGCGGTCTAGGCGAGGTGCTGATCTTCCCGGACGTTTACCGACGGGATGGACATCTACTAGAACTCAACCTGCTGGTGCTGATCACCGGCGTGGTGGAAGACCAAATGGGTGCCTGCGCTTTGCGCGCGGAACGCATTTGGTGAGGGGTCAGGAGTTCGAATTGCGCTTGTGGCGCAAGGCGACATTTTGACGCCCCATCTCACGCAGACGATCATTGTCCTTACGCAAATCCAAGCTGTGGGCTTTTGAGACCACGCTCTTCACGGACCGGCCCAACTTTTGGGCGATCACTAGGTTCGGGGTTTCGGCGTAGACTTCCTTGAGCATGGCCAATTCCTCCTGGGACCAACGCGGCATCTTGCTCGACAGGGGCTCCCCTTCCTTGCGGCGCACAAACGCCTTGTCCTTTGCGAGGCAAAGTCGCTCGGCGAGATCACTGATATCTTGTGTCGGGCGCCCGAACGCAACGGCCAAGTCTTCGTCCGTGCGACTGCCGTACCTGCGCTTGAATTCTGCGATCTCTTCGGGGTCGAAAGGACTAGAAATTCGCTGCTGGGCGAGCTTGGAAATCTGCTCTTCCAGGTCACTGATCGAGCGGGCCAAGACGCGCCCAAGGGCGATCAAATCCGATGCGCCCAGGCACTCGCGCAGCAAAGCTATCTCCTTGTCGGACCAGGGTCCGGTGGTCAAAGGCTGGTTGGCGTAGAGGGCGTCGGCCGTGCGGCGAACGGCTTCCGGGGTGCGGCCGAGTTCACGCCCAATGGAGGCGCGGGTCCTATGACCATACAACTCGCGGAGGCGAGCTATCTCTTCCGTCGGCCAACGTCCGCGGCGCGGGGTGGCGGGAGGTTTTCCCCATCTAGGTTTAGGCATGCGAAACACACCGCCGAGAGCCCCATGGGCAGGCAGCGATGCAATAAAAGTGTATCAGAGTGAGAAGGATACAGGAGGAATCACCCCGGGTGGTACCTCAGAGGGGGATGGGATACGAATAGGCCGCCTCCCTGTCAAAAGCATCACGGGGTCGCTAAATGAGGGGTAAACGCCTGGCAAGGCCTAGGATGCCCCTTCTGCCGGGGTGTCCCCCCCCTTGACCGCATGGTACAGACGGCGCCGCTCCTGGGCGAGGCGCTGACGAACCCCCTTGGAGGTCTTGGCCTCCACCAAGTCTTGGGCCAGTTGACGGGCCTGGGCGATGGGAGTGGTGCGCACGGCGTAGCGAATTTCGGGCAGAAAATTGGGTGCCGCCGAAATCGACGTGAAGCCCATCCCCATCAGGGAGAGCGCCGCCGCCTGGTCACTGGCAAGTTCTCCGCAGACCGAACTGGGAACTCCGGCCTCGGCACAGACACTGCCAATCCGACTGAGCACGCGTACCACCGCCGGATGAAAGGGGTCGTACAACTCGCTGACCCGTGAGTTGTCCCGGTCCACGGCTAAGAGATACTGCACCAGATCGTTGGTACCCACGGAAACAAAGTCCACCAGCTGCAGGATCTCAGGCAAAACCCAAACCGCAGAGGGCACCTCGATCATGACCCCCAACATGACCCTTTGCGAGATCTCATACCCCTGGGAGACAAGTTGCTCGCGGACACGGTTCATAATTTCCGCGACCCGCTTGATCTGCTCCACGGAACTGATCATGGGCAGAAGGATGCGCACTTCCCCGTGGGCTGTGGCGCGCAAGGCTGCGCGTAGTTGCACCCGCAAGAGGTCCTGCCATTCCACCATCACGCGAATTCCACGCCAGCCGAGAGCCGGATTGTTCTCCTTGGGCATCTGCAGGTAAGGCAGTTGCTTGTCCCCACCGATGTCCAGCACGCGCAAGACCACAGGTCGCCCGTCCATGGCATCCACCACGCGGCGATAGAGCCGGTACTGGTCCTCTTCTGTGGGGAACTGAGTGCGCTCCATGTAGAGGAACTCCGTCCGTAAGAGACCCACCCCATCGCATATTTTCACATCAAAGGCCTCGATGTCGCGCACGGACTCGAGGTTCACATGAACCCCAAGAGGGTGGCCATCCGGGGTCACCGATGGCATGCCCGAAACCGTGGCCAGAACCCCCTGGCGCGCGATTTTCTGGCGCTGGCCTTCGATGAATTCGTCCACCGCATCCCGGTCCGGGCGCAGGGTAACCAGCGCCCTATCCCCGTCCACGAGGACCTCCATGTCCTGTTCGAGGCGGGCCATCAAGTTGGGCAGAGCGACAACCGTGGGAAAACCAAACGATCGAGCAAGAACCGCACCATGAGAAAACCGGCCGCCGGTTTCGGTGAGCACCGCCAAGATGCGATTGCGTTCGATAAAGGTCACCACCTGGGGCGTCAAGTCCGCCGCCGCCAAGACAACCTTTTCTTCGCTCGCGCTGACTTCTTCCGCGTCCCGGGTGCCGAGCAAGTCTCGCACCATGACCCAGGGCTCGCTCAAATCCTCGGCGTAACGGCGTACGCTGTCTCCTTCGAGGCCCTTAAACTGCTGGTAAAGGGAATCCACCAGGGCCTGCACGGCCCACTCCGCGTTGACGCGATCTTCGCGCAGACGTTTCTCTACTTGACTGACCGCGCTGGGGTCATCGAGGATCGCCAAGTGCACAGCAAAGATGCCAGCCTCTTGCTCGCCCCCGCCCCGGAGCACAATCTCTCGTTGCCGATTGAGTAATTCCCGAGCTGCATCAAGAGCTGCTCCAAGCCGCGCGACCTCTGCATCCACCGCATCCTCGGGAATGGACCATTGGGCCACCGTACCGGGCTTAGCACGGATAATGTGAACCTTGCCCAACGCAAGGCCGGGCGCTACGGGAATCCCCTTGATACTCGGCATTAGTTCTCGGTCAGCCGCTTGTGGGCTGGGACATGCTCGGGAGCATTGTCGTTTCGAGGCACCATTGTACCGAAGAAGAGACTCCCGCACCCAGGGCTCAAGCCAACCCCTTTTCAAGCCCGAAAGCAAGCGGGCGCAATCGATGGGGATAAGCCCCGCTTTTTTGCTCGTTTGCGCACGAGATCCCATGGAATTATCCAACCGGGGCCGCGCCAAGGCCCCAATTGAACCATCTGTCCGCGCCCTTCCCTTTGATCAACGTCGGGCTGGGGGCCGGGCCCGCGCCTGGCTCGTGGGCCTTGGGTCCCTTGGCCTAGCGGCCCTGGCCGCTGCCGGCCCCTTGGGAGTCGAGCCCTGGCTGCGGCCCCTGTTGAATCCGCTCGCCGAATCGGGGGTGGACTCCCGTTTGATCGCCCAGGCAGCTATGGTTTTGGGAGCCTGCGCTATGTTGCTTTTCACCTTGCGACAGCAAGTCCAGGGCATGCTCGACGGAGATCAAACCGAGCGGGCGGTCACCGAGTTAGGCGCTGACTTTGTTCAAGCAGAAGAGGGCCTCCAGGAGTTGCGCTCGGGACAACTCGATCTGCGCACCCAAGTCCGAAGGCTCTGCGTCAGCTTGGATAAACCCGGTCTTGAGGCCAACGAAAAGAACATGACCGAGGCGGTCTTCAATCTGGCCGCGTCCCTCGACCGGGTCCATGCGCACCTAGACAAGAGCATGACTAAGAACACGTCTGGACTCACGACGGAAGTGCAAAGTCAGGTCACAGGACTTAGCCAGCTGGTGGAGCGTAGCCGGGACTTCCTGCAGGAATCCTTTGAGGGCTTGGAAGATCGCCTTGGGAAATCCATTGCCGCGATCCCTGTTGTGGAACTGCCCTCCGTAGATCATTCCATATCCGATGAGGGGCACGCACCCGAACCGGCATGTGCAAGCCATGAGGCTGGGGAGCCTGCTCAAGAAAGTGACGGCCCTTGGGCCCAAGTCCATGGTTCCACGGAAAATCTCCCCAAAGAGTCTGCACCCGAGGACCTACCGGCAGCACATGAACCAGAGGAGTGGGATGATCTGGCGGATCCCGAGCCCCTACCCGAGTTTCAAGTCCTCGACTTAGGCTTGCTCGAACACCTCGACGACGAGTTGGGGGACACGGACGATATGGACGGCCTCCTTATGGATTTGGACCGAGTCGCATCCCTGATGCCCAGCGAACCTGACTCCACTGATGAGCTCGAACTACCGACCTTCGCTCAGCTTGAGCGGCCCGCACCGGAATTGTCCGGCGGCGCTGCCGAGGAAAACCAAGAGCCGTCCCAGGGCGAGCACTGGCCAGACGAACGGCCCTCTCCAGGCAATTTGCGCCCGGACCACGGGGAGAACCCGGGCCCTCCGCCTATTTGGGACCTCTTCGGAACGGAATAGAGCGATAAAGAAGCCGCCCTCGCATCCGTGAGGAAGCAAGGGCGGCCAGGTATCGGTCGAGGTGATCCGTCACCCCGATAAGAACTCAGGACTTCTTTTCTGTGGAGCCTTCTGTAGAGGCTTTGCCCTCAGCAGCGCTCGACTCCCCTGTAACTGTCGGCGCATCCGGGGAAGGGCTGCCTTTGGCTTCCGCGGCTGCGGCTGCTTCGGCTGCTGCGTTGGGGGTCCACTTTACATTCTCGTGCTTGGCCTTCTTCTTGCTCGCGGGCTTGGGTGCTGCGACTTTGTCGGGCGCACCCGAGCCGTCCTCTTCGCCGGGTTTCTTGAAGAACTTGGCAAAGGGAAGGCTCGCTGCCTTATCGGCTTGGGCATTGATTTCCTTCAGGTTCACGCGCTCGCCGCGCGGTTCCCGATCAAGAGGGCCCGCATCACGGGAACCGGGTCCACCGGTCGGGCGCTTGCGCTTACCGGTGGGATCACCCAAGGGCATACCGCGTGCATCCCCTGGTCGTAACTTGACCCGAGACCCACGATCCGGACGATCGCCTTGGCCTTGGCCACGACCGCCGCCGCCGCCGCCACTTCCGCCACGACCACCGCCGCCGCCGGTCCGGGGAGCGCGTTCGGGGGGAGGAACGTCGCTCATGCTGAGGGTCAAGCGCTTGTCGCTGGACTCCTTGATGACGGCGCGCACGGTTTGGCCCACGCTCAAATCCTCGCGGGCATCGCGCACATAGCGCCGGCCCAATTGGGACACGTGCAACATGGCCTCACGCTCGAGCCCCACGTCCACAAATGCTCCAAAGCCTGCCACGGAAGTGATCACCCCTTCCACCACTCGGCCAGAAGCCAAGCGAATCATGTCGGTTTCGGGATCAAGCAACTCGGGCAAGCGATTCCGCATACGCGCGTCACGGCCAGGGAAGGACAACTCGCGGATCAGATCGCGCCAGGTGCCCTCGTCCACCTCAAACGTGGAGCGCTTGAGGCCCTTGCTCACGCCGGGACGGCCTAGGGATTCCTCCACGGTGGTGCCTACGCTCTCGAGCATGCGCCGGACCAGAGGGTATTGCTCGGGGTGCAGAGAAGTGCAGTCCAGAGGATCTTCGGACTCGGGCACCCGCAAGAATGCGATGGCACTGGCCCATTGGGCTTCGGTCAAAACCTCTTCCGTGCGCAACTCTTCACGGGACTTGAAGGGCTTTTCGGCCCGCCGAGTCATGATGCGTTGCACCGCAGCGTCGTCGAGGCCGGGCAAAGCAGTGAGCACTGATTCAGCGGCTGAGTTCAAGCGACAGCCCACCAGGGCGGCAGTGGACTCGACCATTTCGCTCAGGGCGCGGCGCAAGTTGGCTTTGCTCACGAGACTTTGCTCGGGGCCAAGAGACAACTGCCAGGGGTCCAGCTTGAGCAACTCGGCCAGGGGGTCCTGAGCGCGGCGGGCCAAACTGATGGCCGTGCGCTCGGGAACACTGCGCCCGGACAATTCCTTGCGTGCGCGCTCGGAGTTAGCGTAGCTCGAGAGGCCCGCATCGTTGGTCACTAACACGGGAACCTCGATGCCCCCGGACTTGGCCGCAAGGCGCAGCTTGGGCAAGTGACGACGCAGAGTCCGCTGGCCGGCGATCACCAGGGCGCGGGGATTGTTATCCCCCACCAATTCGGCGAGTTCCTTACCCAAGGCCTCATCGGACTTGGGAACCGACTTGAACTTGGGCTTGGGAGCCGGCGCGGGTTTCGCACGGGCTTCGCTGACGGGTGCCGTGGCGGCGACTGTGGCCGTGACCGCCTCGGGTTCTGCGGGAGCTTCCGCTGCGGGAGCTTCCGCTACGGGCGCTTCTGCTGCGGGCGCTTCTGCTGCCGGAGCTTCTACTGCCGGCGCTTCTACTGCCGGAGCTTCTGCTGCCGGAGCTTCTGCTGCCGGAGCTTCTGCTGCGGGAGCAACCTGTTCTATCTCCAGGGCAACCTTTTCCTGGATATCAATGCGTCCAACGCGCTCAACCTCGCCATTCCGGTCGAGAACCGCAACGGTCCAATCG
>Ga0302119_10001365_pt1 | contig 10978 bp, 7 predicted proteins | sample AG5_Tmax_MG_FD_203114 | JGI IMG/M metagenome (GOLD analysis project Ga0302119, IMG submission 203114) | Marine microbial communities from Western Arctic Ocean, Canada - AG5_Tmax | ecosystem: Environmental > Aquatic > Marine > Oceanic | place: Canada: Western Arctic Ocean | collected 2017-10-01
CATTTCACCACGCAAAGGCTCTTCCAAAAATTGGCTCAAAGTCATGGGGGAGGCTCAGTCCCTAGGATTAATTACTTCTGCAACTAATGTATTCGGATTCGGAGAAAGCTACTTCCAACGTGTGGAACATATGGAGAAAATCAGAAGTCTCCAGGATACCTCTTTATCATCTGGATTTCCTGGATTTACCTCCTTCATCTCGTGGCCTGTGATGCTAGAAAACAACAACTTCGGAAAAATCGAACGTCGGAGAAATTCAACAGGTCTTGGCGTCGGGGCAGTCGAATATCTGCGACATGTGGCCGTATCGAGGATATTCATGAACAATATTGACCATATTCAATCGTCATGGCCTACAATGGGATTAGGGGTGGCTCAGATTGCATTGTCTGCTGGTGCAGATGATATTGGCTCTACGATGATGGAGGAGAACGTGGTTTCTGCATCGGGAACTAAGAAGACCATGGCTACTGTAGAAGAACTAAAGAATTCAATAATTGACAGTGGATTTACCCCCGCACTTCGTGATTCGGAGTATAATTTACTGAATCATATTGGTGTAAAAGAAGTTGCACTAGAAGTTTGAAAGCTCGGCCCTGCCGCTGATTACAGGCGCAATTTCGATCACTGTATCAGTTTTAGAATGAGGCATTATTACAGGTGATACCCACATAATTTTTCTACCGTCAGTTCCAATGAACTCGATAATTATCTCCCAATGTATTGCGATAAGTGAAGAGTAAACTGATCCAGGCCATTGCCCCTCAGGTAAGGTTAGTTTGAAGGGAGAACCCACATCAATATCGGATGTCCATAAGCCATGGCTCATGATTCTAAGTGGCTCAAGAATAACTGATTTCTTTGATGTGGACTGCATTGGCGTGGATTCGCCCACGCCAGCACCTACCTCATCACCAGGTGAAACACGTTTCTCAGGGAGTTTTGTTGACAATCCTGGTGACGGCTGTCCTCCCTCATTCCTGCCCAGCGAGGCTAGCAAAGTACTCCTCTCGGGAATTGGCACTCCAACTTGGAGCCTAGCTCGTGATAGCGAAATGCCAATATCGATTTCTCCAATCGTTACTTCCGAAGTATCTCTATCAATATGAATAGAAAACTTAGGATCTTGATATGGTGTTCTAGCGATTGATGTTTGCCTAGCAATATCTCTGAAATTAGCAATAGTTCGAAATAAGAGAGGGACGAGAAAAAGAGGGAATGTGTAGAATAGGAGTCTGGGATATTCCAACGGGCCTATGGTGACTGAACCTGCTACAATAGTGCCAATAATTCCATATTCCACAAGTCCAGGTTCTATGGCATGAACAAAAAGTGAAACAATCAGGAGTATTACTGTGGGCTTAATCAACCTCCTAGAGATATTGTGAAGAGGGTCCGGATTTACAAACCAACCCATGCGCGATCTGGTCAGAAACTCTGGAGTAGTGTCACTAATTTCGCACTCCAAGTGAAGCTTGCCGGCATCTTCGTCACTAGAATCTCTCCATTGTACGAACCATCCATCATCGGTTCCAATTTTGAAATTCCTGAGGCTGTCGTCATTAACATCGACTACTATCTCTGAAACTGGTACATTTCTGGGTTCCATATGATCTAGTTCGAATGGTGGATACCGGATACTCTGGAGTGTTCGACGCATCATTTGCCCCACAGAACAGCCTTTGCTGCCCGGCCAGCCAGCCTCCTGAATTCAGGAACCTCTCTGAGCATCTTTATACCCAGAGGAATCGGATTCTCAATGTCACCAAATTCATTGATTAGTTGTGTTACTTCTGGCCTGGCCCAAACAGAAAATATTCTTTCAAGCTCTGAGTCATCCATCTCAGTAAGGAAAGCATCCCTTAGAGCTCTCTTCTTCCTTTGGTCCCTCTTCATTTCTTTGAGAGTACCTGATAACTTCTGCATCCTTACATCGCTCAGATCATTGTTAATTATTGACTTGCTTAACAATGGCACCAACATGTCAACTTGTTTGAATCCGGGTCCAATACCACCCCCGGTAGTAGGCTTGCAGATACCTGCAGCATCACCAAACAGCGCTACCCTCTCCCTCATCGGTCGCCTGACAATTCCACTTGGAACCGGGCCGCAGAAACGTCCAACTTCTGAACAATCAGAGAATCGAGTATTTAGGGAATCATTGCTCATTAATCGAGACATGTATTCTTCACTAGAAACCCCATCCATCAATTGCGCCTTTGTCCATGTCCCCAGTCTTGTTGTCTCACCTGTGGGTATCGCCCAGCTAAAAAATCCGGGAGCAATTCCCATTCCAGTGTACATATCGAGCATTCCCTCGTCTCCAGCGTACCCAGTAACCTCGATTTGAAATCCGATCATCGTCTCAGTTGGAGAGCCCATTCTGAATTTCCTACGAACCCATGAGTGTGCTCCGTCGGCACCGCAGAGTAGTTTACATCGAATTGTATCCGCGCCATTTGCTCCGTCAATCTTCACTTCAACGTAATCGGTTTCGATATTTGCCGAGATCGGTTTAGTAGAAAGCATAATTTCCGTTCCAGTGGCAATTGACTGCATAACAACCGCCTCGTCGAATATCTTCCTACATACAGAATAGGTTCTGAGCACTTTTGGATCTCCTATAGTAACCATTTTTCCAGATGGGCTGTGGATATTTGCCCCCCAGATAGTTGATAGAATTGAATTCTCTAGGCCAATAGTTTCCATAACAGCTGGATTTACAAGACCAGCACACTGGAATGGCCTACCAATTTCATTATGTTCCTCTAAAAGAATCACACTGTGCCCAAACTCATTCAGTTTCTTAGAGAGATAACCGCCTATTGGTCCGGCTCCAACTACAACGACATCGAATTCTTGGGTCATGGTCCTCACCACACTTGCTACTTTTTCGACCGGCGCTTCGAATTAATTGTTTTCTTTAGATTTCCAATGAGAATGCTTGCATCGGACTTGGTAATGACGTCAATCGATTCGGTTTTGACTGCATCCATGGCTTCTTCGATTGGCATTTCTAGGGAATCAGTCATAGAGATTATTGTAGCAACCTGCTTTTCCGTAGCTGGAGAATTTTTGTCTAACTCGATTAGAGACCCGATTGCATCGCTTGCAGAGCCCCCCCTTCCACCTGTTAACTCACTAATATCCGATTGTCCAATATCATTCAAGAATTTGCTCAAGTCAATATTTAGCCGGTCAACTAGTTTCAGTATAGTAGCAATTTGCTTTTCGCTAGGTGGGATATTTGATTGCACTGAGTCACTGAGGCCATCGATTATGGTTCTCACTTCCTCTCCAGTCAGTTCTTCCACTAATTTATCTCCGATAACCCCGTTTCTGTCTTCATCAGTCATCCTATTCAATATCGCCTGTAGATACTGAATCTGCCTTACTGTTGGCTTTTCACGACGCTTCTCCAGGGCTATGTTATGCACGTTCCTGAATATATCAACAAATTGTGACCATTGGTCAGATGCGCTTGCTTCACCCGCCTCAATTAGGTCTAATTTTGCTTCCATATTGGAAGTAAAGTCATATGAAAATAATCCCTGCTCGTAAACCTCAGTCTGATTGTAAAAAGGTGCCACTTCGATCCATAGTGTTCTCCCATTTACCGTTGGAATCAAAGACGAACCATCCTTTTCGACGTACTTGCGGACAACTAACTTAGTTACGGTCGATACATATGTAGAAGGTCTTCCAATTCCGTCTTTCTTCATTTGCTGAATAATCGAGCTTTCGGAAAATCTCCTTGGTGGTTTAGTGAAATCCGTAGTCATATTGGCGTCAACATCGATATCCCATGAGGTTCCGACGCTGAAACCAATTTCTGGAGGATGTGTTTGAACTACATTAGATGACCATGAGAAAACCTCTTCCCATCCCGAATGTATTCGCCATGAGGAGGTGCCAGTAACTGGAACATCCAATCCGTTACACGAGAATGTCATACTCCGCCTTTCTCGAATCGAGTTGGACATCTGGCTAGCAGCAAAACGAGACCATATCAGAGTATAGAGGGCCTTTTCATCGCGATCATCACCTGCGATTTCCATAGTTGGATTCGTAGGTCTAATTGCTTCGTGCGCGTCTTGTACGTTACCCTTCTTCTTTCCGGATTCTCCGACTCCATCGCCTAGGTAATCCTTACCAAATTTTGATTCGATGTGTTTTCTCACATCATTTCTAGCAGATATATTCGTTCTCGTTGAATCTGTTCTAATGTATGTTATGTGACCAGATTGGTATAGTGTTGAGGCAATTTTACTGGTTTTTAATATTGACCAACCTAGTGTTGAGCTGGAAGTCTGAAGCATTGTGTCAGTGGAAAAGGGGGCTTTTGGACGTCTACTAACGGTACCATTCTTGACAGATTCTAGCTTCAGTGAACGTTCTGAATTGATAACTTCTAATGCAACCTTTGCTTCATCGGTATTGGAAGTTCGGTCGGGGAAATGCTTCCCATCGTCATCAAACCAGGCGCCGGAATCATCAGATTCATGAAACCTCACCTTGAGTTCGATATCATTTGAAAATGCGCTAACTGAGTTGTACTCCTTGGGTATGTGAGCTTCTCTTTCTAGTTCCCTTTCCACGATATAACCTAGTGTTGGAGTTTGAACTCTGCCCATAGATCTGAGTTTCCACGAACGGCAAAATTTTGAGCACCTATATCCCACAAGCCTATCCATTAGCCTTCTTACAATTGCAGCATCGACTAAATCCATATCCAGATCTTGTGGATTGGAAATTGCCGAAATCACAGCATCCTTGGTGATTTCATTAAATGAAACCCTATGCACTGAACCAAAGTCAGACAATATCTCACTCAGTCGCCATGCAATAAACTCGCCTTCTCGATCTGGATCGGTTGCGATGAATACTTCATTTACGCCTGATTTTTTAGCCTTAGAAGTGATTCTCGACATGACTCTCTCAGCCCTATCTGTCCACGACCAAGGTGGGTTGGGCAGTTCTCCAGGATTCGAAGCCCACATTGCTTTGGAGCTATCCTTGCTCTTCCTGTTCGAGGGCAGATCTTGAACATGGCCATTGCATGCGTCTACTATCCAACCCTTTCCAAGATACTTTTTGATGGTTCGAGCCTTGGCACCGGACTCAAGAATTACGAGTTTCAATGTTACTCCTCTGAATTTGAAACGCCGTAACATACCCTGTATAAACATGAGTGATGAGATGAGCAGCAACGCGCGCGCTCGCGCGCTCGCGTGCGTATCCGAATGTAATTAGGCTACGAAAATTGGATTTTTTCAATATTTCATGCGTAACTATTGAAGAATAGATTCGATTGCCAATATTGATGGGAGTGGCATGGAGGCTTTTCGGAAATCCCGCACTTCGTCTTATTGACTCAGAAAAGGCCCATTCAATCTCCATGAAAGCTCTGAAGTCCATCGGTGAGACTCAATCGGGGCAATCATTGCTTAATGCGTTATACAAGTCTCCAGAGATGCCAATTGAGGTGTTCGGTAAGTTATTCCACCATCCTCTCGGATTAGCTGCAGGTTTTGATAAAGGTGCAGAGGCACTTTTGTCATGGTCAGCAATGGGATTCTCATGGTGCGAATATGGCGGCGTCACTAGGTACCCGCAGGAAGGAAATGCCAAACCCAGGATGTTCAGAGCTAACAAACACCACGCACTAGTAAACAAAATGGGTTTGAATAACCCCGGTGCTTCGGAAATACGTAAAAGACTCAGTGCAAGGAAGTCTGCAAACCGCTGGCCGAAGTTCCCAGTTGCCGCTAATATTGGCCGTTCTAAGAAGGTCCCAAATGAACACGCGGCTGATGATTATGCAGCAACACTAGAGTTACTGTGGGAACATGCGGACATGTTTGTGCTGAACATTTCTTCACCCAATACTCCTGGACTTAGGGATCTCCAAGGTCATGAATACCTCAAATCAATATTATATTCCTGCAATGCTATTAGATCCATGAAGGGCGACTCAAAACCAATCCTATTGAAGCTGTCTCCGGACACCAATGATGATGACATTAGGAGTACTGTTTCATTTTCACAGCAAATGGGAATTGACGGCATAGTAGCTACCAATACCACGATCAAAAGGCCTATTCCACTATCAACTCAGTCGCGCAAAGCATTCTCGAGGGACGGGGGGCTGTCTGGTAGGCCATTGAATTCTCGAGCGTTGGAAGTAATCAATATGGTGTATGATGAAACCGACGGAAAGTTACCAATCGTTGGCGTAGGAGGAATTGACTCAAAGGACTCGGCTTGGGAAGCAATAATCTCTGGAGCGTCGCTAATTCAACTTTATTCTGCACTTGTGTTCAATGGCCCTACAGTCGTGTCATCTATCGTCAAGGGCCTGAAGAAGAGGGTCCGTGAGTCTGGCTTCTCTTCTATTAGCGAAGCCGTTGGATACAAACACATTTAGCGAAGGGTCGCGAGAATATGTCGTGGCACTAACTAGGATCACACGACTTGTATTAGTATTCGGATCATCAATGGCCATACTGGGGCTAATGATGGCAAGCGTAGATCCAGAGGTTCAGTATTCAGTAGATGAGATAATGAATGATCCTGAAAAATTTCAAGATAGCAAGGTTTTCGTCAGGGGAGTTGTATCTCTAGATTCAATGGATTATGCAGATATGAGCTTCATCCTCGACGGTATTTCCCACGAGATATTGGTTGACTTTGCCGATTCTCCGATACCAGATGGCTTTGACGAAGGTCGCACCATAGCTGTCCGAGGTAATCTGGATTTCCAGAATGGGATCTGGATCATTGACTCATACGAAATTCAGACGGGATGCCCTTCGAAATACGAGTCATGACCACTGGTCATGTTCATACGTGTCCTCTGTGCGCCAAATATGGGCTAGGGGGAGAGTTGACGTGCTCTATTTTTCACAAATCGTCGAAAATGGTGACCCGAAGTCCGAGGGCGGCGCAAACGAACCTCTGGAATTACTCCAGTTGACTGCGATGTCTCGCCCCCAAGAGATCCAGGTTGGCGGGAGGCAAATCCGGAGGGATTTGCCGAGCGTCTTACGCCCGGGAACCAGGTCAGGCGCGGAAGCGAGCAGCCCGACCGGGGATGCTGGATGCCTTGGGACTTCGGGACGGAGAAGACTGGCGTGCAAGTTCCATTGATGACGAGCGTCCACCGAGGACATGCCCACCAATCAGTGCTCAGGACGATAGTCTCGAAATTCCATCGGCATCCATGCCGCCCATTGAACACACTATTCTGAAGTGTTCTTCGGAAACCGGCTGTACTGACAATCTTTGACCCCTCTGCAATAGAGGCATCCCTTCTAAATCGCCATTGGCTCTCAAATCGGGCAGGCCAACAGCATCGAGAGTCGATATCGGTTCTATATCGACCATCATCCATCGAGGGTTATCCGGTGTTGCCTTGGGATCAAAATACTTGGAATGCTCATTCTGGGCGGTAAAGTCTGGATATCCCTCCTTGCAGACTTTGGCTACGCCGGACACATGTGGGGGTTTGCAATTTGAATGGTAGAAAAGAATAAAATCTCCCAAGGCCATATTGTCCCTCATAATATTCCGTGCTTGGTAATTCCTAACTCCATCCCAATGTGTCGACCCATCAGTAACGAGTTGCTCCCAAGGATAAACATGGGGTTCGCTTTTCATCAGCCAATAATTTACCATGTAAATCGTAGTCATAGGTAGGCAATCAACATTGGCTTCACCATGCATCCCTAGTTTGATCGAAAACAACTGCGTCTCTCGCAATGTCGTCACCTTTACTAGTTGCGATATTGTTCAAACCTGCTGTTTTCACCATTGCTGACATCCCCCCAGTGAGCCCAAGATTCGAAGTCACCATGAAGGAGTATATGGCTGGCAACAATAGTAATGCTGACAACGCTGCGACAATGAGTAGTATGATGACTACTGTAACGAAGGGCGCGATTGCCTCAATTTTAATCCCATAAGCACAGGTCAATCCAGCAGCCGTAACAGTTGTTGCTTCGAAAAGACTCATCCCAGTACTGGCACAGGCTGTGCGAATCGCATCCAATGAACCGCCCAATTCCTTCACTCTGTTAGCAATGTGAATAGAAAAGTCGATTCCAACACCGACTAGAATTGAGCCTATCATCACCGTCACGAGCGATAGAGTGACCCCCCCTGTGTCCATAACTAGCCATTGCATTGCGACCGTGAAGCCGACCGGAATTGTAGTAAGAAGTGCAAATCGGATATCTCTGAAAACCAGTGCTAGTGTGAGCACAGTGAAACCTAGGGCGAAGGCAAGCGATGTCCATTGGGAATCAACAATTAGGTTATTCACCTCGATTGTGATGGAAGCAACCCCGATTAGGGTGTCTCCAAGTACAGAAATTGGATTCTCTGAGTCTCCGGCGGCCTTAGCCCAACTATTGATTTGTCCCGCAGTCACGGCAGTGGCCTTGACGTCCATGAATGGCATATCGATGTAAATCAATGTCCTTTGATAATCGGATGATATGAAGAGCTCCCGCATTTCCTCTGTCATGCTGTTATAGAAAACGTATAGAAGGAAATTCTGAACCTGTCTCCCACCATCGTCCTCTTGGGCGTCAAGGGTGTCAAGGATAGTCCAAAAAGAGATGTTTCCAGCCTGTTCACGGTCGAATATTAGCTCTGCTACTTCCTTAATTGGCTCTGGGGTGATGTCCCAGATTTCTTCTGGAATCTGGTCTAAGATTGGTGATCCAGAGACGTTTACACCTACGGCTATTGCCTTCATTAGGAAAACTATTGACACGGCAGTAGCGTTTTCTACGTCGTTGCATTTTGATTCGAGATTCTCGATTCCTTCGAGATTAGCATAGGGGTGTTCTGCTGTAATCGATCCTATACCAAATTCTGGTTCTGCCTGAATATTGGCCTCCACGAGCAAAAATCCAGGTTGGCCTGCCTCAAACTCATCTGAGTAGACACCCATTTTCTCAACTGCCTCGACCTCATAGGGGGCCATTTTCAAGAGATCGATATTTTCCTCGACGTTCGGTCGATTATATCCAGCTGAGATAAGCATTAGTATTAGGAAAAATGCTATTGTGATTCTAGACCATTTCACTGGCATGTTTACTGCTGCAACGAAGACTTTCGGCGGAGGATGCGAGGGTTTTTTCAGATCCAGTAGAATTGTTAGGTTGGGGACCATTATCATGGTCATTAAGTAAACCACTACAATCCCACCCGCCAAAGCCCAACCAACGGTTTGAATGGGCTTCATGGGAGCAAAGGTGAGTGATATAAATCCAATTATCGTGGTCATTGCAGACAGGAATACCGCCCGGCCCGTGGAGTTCAGAGCAGCGGACATCTTCTCATGTGGCGTGCCTTTTGATTCGGCATACCTGTTTGTGATATGGAGCCCATAAGAAACCCCTAACGAGAGGACAATGGGGCCCACAAGAATCACAGTCATAGTGACTTCATAATCGAATAAACCGATTAATCCTAGAGTAACCCAAACAGCACAAAGAGTGGGTAAACCAGCGATGATTACGACCTTTATTCCTTGGACGAAACGTATCCGTCCTGTTTGGAGTAGGTCGCAATGGAATATGAACAGCATTGATGCTACGATAATACATCCCACCGGGAAAACCTCCCAGAACAGCTTGAATGACTCCTCGGTTACGGCATTAGTTAGTGGTGCGGGACCCGTTAGTGTCATCCTGAGGCATAAGGTGTCCTCTCCGATGGGGCACTTGCCCTGGGAATCGGGAGTGCCCCAGTTGTTGTTCACACCGATTTCATCAATCTTGCCTTGAGTTTCTCTGACAATATCTCCTACTGACTTGTCACCAGTATCATCGGCAATTCCTATGATTATCACTGCTCGATTCCATCCATGTGGGCTCCTTTCCTCCGTTGGTGTCCCGACATCTCTAACCAGTTTGTCTAAGGCGTTCTGGGGCATTTCCTGAAGGATCCGGTTGACTCTCTGTTGTTCATCGGGAATTGCATAGTTCCCAATCAGATCGCTCTGAGAATCTATCGTCTCATTTATCTCATCCGAGAGTTGCTGGTTACCCGTAGCTTCTGCGAGACCGGAAAAGAAAGCCTTGACTACTCGCCCCCCACTTGAGTTAACTTCCTTAATCACAGTAGAAATTGATAGTACGTAGATGACATTGTCATCGGCCCCTTTATCGTTAGTCTGATTATTAATCACCCTCTCGACACTATCGATCTGGTCAAGTATGTTTATCTGAGTGACATTGTTTCGGTACGATTCCACGTATATCACCATAACGTTGGTAGTCCAGTCTTCCTCCACTTGAGCAATGAGATTTTTTACGCTGTTCGGATCATCATCGTCCGGTAGGTAAACCTCCAGATCACCATTCACGTTTAGGGCGGGCTCTTCGCTGCAGAATGCTGGATTGTCAAAACCATCCCTGCAGTCCAATACTCCAGAGTGAGGCAGTAGTGACAGAGTGAAACCCAGCGATATTAGAACAGCCCAAATTGGGAACATCGTGAGGATGCTGGAGCTATTTGACTCCCTGAATCTCCTTCGGATACGGTTGTTAAACTTTGCAATTGATCCTTTGATCTGCTCTGAATCTGTATTAGACATACCAGTTCTTGCACCATCGATTATTGAGTTGACTGACGTGCTTAATGAGTCGCCGATACGCTTCTTCGCCATGTCACTCCTGCTACGACGTGAAACGGCATACCTTCAACCCCTCGGAAGACATGTTTCGTGATGTGTATTTTTACAATGACATGGCAATGGTCAAGAACGCCAGACTTTTCCAATAATTTGGTGACATTGTGGGTGAGCCAAGAATTTCTGATAAGAGATGGAGCGTGGACCTTGAGAAGCGCATACAAGAGTCACACTTCTCCGAAGAGTCATATCGCGAAAGATACAGTTTTGATCCTCGTAGCGAAAGAGAGATTTTCGTAATTGATACTCCTCCCCCATACCCTAGTGGACATG
>Ga0302119_10001367_pt1 | contig 10972 bp, 8 predicted proteins | sample AG5_Tmax_MG_FD_203114 | JGI IMG/M metagenome (GOLD analysis project Ga0302119, IMG submission 203114) | Marine microbial communities from Western Arctic Ocean, Canada - AG5_Tmax | ecosystem: Environmental > Aquatic > Marine > Oceanic | place: Canada: Western Arctic Ocean | collected 2017-10-01
GGTTGCCGCCTCGCGATCGTCACCACCCCGTCCCCGTCTCCGAAACGACATCAACTTTTTGGCCCCATCCTCAGTGAGCACTCCGCTATAGGCTCCCCCTTCTGTCCCCTTGAGATCCGTGATCCCGCTGATCAATTCCGTGACGCGCTGGGTGGGCGCTTCGTAGTTGCTGGCCATGTAAGCCAAATAACGAAAACGTCGGTTCTCATCTCCTTCGACCTCCGAGGAGGCGAGTTGCCAACCCTCATCAGTTTTGAAAGCGGCCTTCCCATTTCGGATGAGCACCTCGATGGAACTATCGCGTCCCGGAATGGTGAGCTGGGTGTGTCCCCCGCTGCCGGTCTTACCCGTAGTGGTGCGTGGTTCCCGGTCTCCGAATGCTCTCGCAGAAGTCCAAGTGTAGTTCTTGGCTGCGCTAAGCTTCATGGCCGCGTCGGCGAGGTCTTTAGCCAGTTCCGCGTGAGCCGCCCCCAGAAGGCCGGTGATCAAGATCCCAATGAGTAGTTCTTTTTTCATAGTCTTGGTATGTCGTCGGACAGAGATCTAACCCAACTCCCGCCCGAGGGTTGTGGAGCGATCCGCGATTTGGAGCTCACGGTTTCAGTTAATCGAGGCTTACTATTCAGGCTCTGAAACCTTGAGCCCGCAGCCCAGAAATTGGCAGCGCTCCCACCGGCGATCTGTTCCCCCAATCAAGATCCTCCTGAGGTCTTCTTGAGCATACTCAGGTACTCCACAAGATCGACCAGCTCCTCCGGTGTCATCAAGCGATGGAGGCCTGGGTACATGAGTGACTGCGCGAGCTTTTTCTTGGTCGTCACTTCCGACTTCAATATCCTGCGTTTCGAGCCCCCGATCATGGTGACCGTGAGCGCCTCCTCCGATTCCTGAACGATCCCGACGAGCTGGGCTCCGTCCTGCGTGATGATCTCCCAGCCCTCGAATCCCATGCTGATCCCAGCGCTTGGTTCGATGATGGCCTGATAGAGGGTCGCCTTGTTCAGCTTATCGCCAATCTCTGAAAGGCCCGGCCCAAAGTTGATCCCCGTGCCATCGGCTTGATGGCAAACGACACAAGTCTTTGTTCCGAAGAGAACTCGGCCGGCCTCCGCATCTCCGCTGCGTTTGAGCAACTCGGACACCGGGGGAAACTCGCCCTTCCCAACCGCGAAGAGAGCCTTGGCTCCCTCTCGCACCTTTGGGTCGCGGGAAAGGAGGAGAATTTCGGAGGCGGTTTGCCTGAGATCATTGGCGAGCTCGCCGGCCTTCACCTGGGCAAGAAGTTCGGGATGCCTATGGGCGTTCTTGCGGTAGAGGGCGCCCAAGGCTGCCGATCGGAGCGCAGTGGACCGCGAAGCCTCGGCTAACACCTTGGTTAACTCCGCAAGAAGAGTGGAATCGTTGGTGTGGGCGATCGCCTTCGCTGCGCGGACTGCTGCGGTGGCGTCCTCTCCGTGGAGAGTCTTCCCCAGGAGGCCGCCCGCGCCGAGCTCGACCAACAGCGAGGAGGCCTCTCCTCCGATCGGAGCGTCCACTTGTTCAAGCGCGAGGCGCAAGACACCGGGCGCTTCCTCTTTCAGGGAGAAACGGCGGATGAGATCAAGGTAGCGCTCCCCAGCCCAGTTCTCTTTCAGGTAGCGTCCGACCGCTGCCTGCGCCTTGCCCGATCCCCCAAGATCAAAATCGTCGAGACGGAGAATCGTCTCGACGATGAGGATATCCTTGGCCTCGTCCGCAGGAGAAGAGGCCGGGAGCAGGAGGACCAGAACTCCGGCCACCATCGCGGCGGCGCGACAACAAGGAACCAGCATAGAAGAACTCAACAACACGCTCTAAAGGTCGAGCAGGCTTTCCAGTGCCTTCTTCTTCTCCTCGCCGGAATGGAAATCGAAGGCTCGCATGTAACGAGGTGAATCGTGATCCTTGATCGACTTGTCCTTGATGATGCGGGCAAGGTATCCGGGCGCCAACTTCGAGCGACTCCGCCACACGAGGTCGCATCCGCCCTTCGAGTTCCAATCCTTGCCCACCTTTGCCAACCAGGCCGCAAAGCGGGCATCGGCGTGAAGATCAGATCCGATTCCCAGGGCCTCGAGGTACCAACGGTCGCTGCCATCGTGTTGCACGGCGAGCTCGGCCCACAAGGCGTTGGCCTTTTCCGATCCCTCAAAGCGCAAGGCAATGATGGCCTCCCGGCGCACAGCGGCGGACTGGTCCTTCACCACTTTGGCCACGATTTCCGGCAGTTTGAGTCCGAGTTGCCGGGCCAGGCGGATGCCCACCATGCGGATGTTCGGATCAGAATCTGCCAGGGCCGTCCCAACGGCGCCTTCCCCCTTTCCATAGAGCTTTCCAAGAACCCAGAGGGCCCGCGCGCGGTGGCGCGGGTTGTCGCCCTTCCAGAGTTTCTGAAGGGCGGGAACGGCCTTGTTCCCCATCTTGTGGAGAGCATTCCAAGCGAGGTAACGCGTCGCTCCATTCGGGCTCGTGAGGGCCTGGGCCGCACCATCCGGGGTGCCCAGATTGATTTTGGGAACAGAGTAGCTGGAACCCGGAACCGCAACCCGGAAAATTCGGCCGCGATCCAAATCTCCCATCGCATGACCCCCGACCCCGGGGTCGTACCAATCAGCGACAAAGAGAGAGCCGTCGGGCGCCACACAGACATCGGAGGGACGGAACCATTTGTCCCGGGCCCCTTGAAGCAGGTTCGTGATCTGGGCGGAGTATCCGGCCCCGGCGGGTTTTACCGGGTAGGCACGGGTCACATTCGGTCCCGCATCGCAGTGGATGATCTGGTTCCGGAAGCCCGCGGGAAGAAGAGATCCCTCGTAGGTAACGATGCCGGTGGGCGATCCCTGACCGGTCTGAATGAGATTCGGGACCACCCCGGGATCGTTGAGATGCCAGTGCCGGAGTGGGATCTCCTTCTCGATGTTGGTCCGCTTGTCGCGCCAGCCCTTTCCGGTGAACTCGTCGCGGTAACCGTAGTTGCCGAACTCCATCACAAAATTGATCCGCACACCCTTGTTGCCATCATCATCATTGTCGCTCTGCCAAACGGTTCCAAAGGAGTCCACGCAAACCTCCCAATTATTGCGGAAGTTCCAGCCGAGAGTCTCGACATTGGAGCCGTCGGGATCACAACGAAAGGCCATGCCCTGCTGGTATGGTTTGCGGCTGGCCTTCACCTCATTGCCGGCCATGTCGGTGATGACCTTTCCGGAGGCGTCCGCAAGTTGCCTCGCGGCGTTCCCGAAGTTGAAGTAGAGCTTTCCATCCGGACCGAAGGAGAAGGCATGAATGCCGTGGTCGTGTTGAGCGCCGCCCAGTTTCGTGAAAAGCGCCTCCTTCCGGTCTGACTTGAGGTCGCCGTTGTCATCGGTCATGACCCAGACATTGTCGCCGGCCGAGACGATCACCTTGTTGCCCAGCACGCAAATCCCGTGCGCGGAATCGATGTCCCTCCCTTGATAAAAGACCGTCGACTTGTCCGCGGTTCCATCTCCGTCGGCATCTTCAAGAACAAGGATGCGATCGCCCTCGGGACGTTTCCCATTGTGGCCCCGATAGTTGACCACTTCGCAGACCCAAATGCGTCCGAGGTGGTCGATGTCGATGCTGGAGGGGCTCCGCATCATCGGCTCCGACGCGAAGAGCGAGGCCTCAAGGCCCTCCCCCACATCAAGGTTGGCAATGGCTTTTTCAGGAGGTTGTGCGGTGAAGCCCGATCCGGTGAAGGCCAGGCTAACACCGAGACCGATGAGGGATTTGAGGACAGCGAGTCGATTGTTTCGTTCCATGGTGGAGAATAGATTTACGAGCGATAGATCAGAAACGCGGAAAACAGGAATGATCTATCCGCAAACTGACTCACCAAAGAGAACCAATACGGCCTCCTTGGCCAAGGACCGATCACAATTTGGAGGCCGTCCGATCGTGCCATGCGAACTCGTCAGGCCCCGACGAAACTCAATGAGGGAGCGCGATTTCGGATTCAGCGTCGGGATTGGGTCTCCTGGGAGATCCGCTTTAAAAATCTCCTGGGCGGCCCGAATTCCGTCCATGCCCGGCATTGGGACGTCCAGAAGAACAAGACCGAATTGGTTGTTCTCCAATCGTTCGAGCGCTTCCAACCCGTTGTTCGCAACCTCCGGGGTGTAACCGATCTTACCGAAGATCTTCTTGATGACCTTCTGGTTGATCTTGTGATCTTCAACGAGGAGGATTCTGAGCGGGTAGCGTAAGGCCACTTCGGATGCAGCCTCGTCCAAGAGGCCTCGTTCCTCCTGCTCCAACGACGTTTCGTTCTCGATTTTCGCAATCGTTTCGTAGCTCGTTGAGCTGCGAATTGGTTTCGGGTTGATCTGAAGTGCGCGATCGGGAGACTGCCCCCCCGTGAACGAACATTCGGAAAAAATTCCCAGAGTGAGGGAGGAGTCCTCCTGCCCCTGCCAGAGCCGCGCGCGCTATGCTGACTGCTGCATGCCGTTTCACTATGGGAGGGCCAAGCCAGAAACTGCCGAGCAGCTGATGCGATCGCGATACAGCGCCTACTTCTTCCGACTCATCGACTACCTCGTCGACACCACTCATCCAGACACCAGGGAGCCAGGACTGAAGGAGGAACTTGATCGTACCGTCCATGAGGTGAATTGGTGTAACTTGACCATCGTCTCCTCGTCCAAGGGTGGCAAAGACGACAAAGTGGGCAAGGTCGAGTTCGTCGCAGAGTATTTCCTGGAATCCCAGCGCCGTGAACTGCGCGAAAACTCCCGCTTCAAGCGCTTCAAGGGAGGATGGAAATACCTTGCGGGCAAAGCCTGAGAGCGAGTTGACGAAAATCACCAAGTAAGAGCGGCTCCTCTATTTCCCTGCGGTGGCGAGATCGAGAAACACGATCATGGAAGGATTGCCGACCGGAGAGAAGTGACCGGTAAAGGCGAGCCCACCGGTCTTCCGATTCATGCGGAAGATCGCGATATTGTCTGCGCGCTGATTGCACACATAGAGAAAGTTCCCGCTGGGTTCGAGATTGAAACTACGCGGGTAGTTTCCGCGCGTCCATTCGTCCCCGAGGTAGGCCAGGGTTCCGGTGGCGCCAACAGAGAAGATCGCAATGCTGTCGTAGAGGCGGTTGCCCGCGTAGACGAACCTGCCGTCTGGGGACATCATGATCTCGGAGCCAAAGCTGCTTCCGGCAAACCCGGGCGGCAGGGTCGAAATGGTCTGCCTCGCATTCAATCGTCCCTTGGCGGAGTCATAGTCAAAGAGCACCACGTTCGACCCTTCTTCCTGGAGCGAATAGAACCAATTGCCATTGGGGTGAAAGACAAAGTGCCGTGGTCCGTCTCCAGGCGGGAGGGAAATCGAAGGGGGATCATTCGGAGTCAACACTCCGAGGCGATCGTCGAATTTCCAGAGGAGGATCTGATCCAGTCCCAAATCCGCGTGCAACACGAAACGCCCGGCCGGATCGGCCTCGATCATGTGGGCGTGGGCCTGGTCGTGCCCGCTGATCGCAAAACTTCCCGGCGGGGCATTGGTGGCCTTGGTGGGCCCCACCGTTCCCCGATCCTTCTGGAGGTCGCTCGCAGGTCCCAGGCTGCCGTCGGCCCTGATGGGCAGCACAACCACTGATCCGCCGAAATAGTTGGCCGCCAACACGAAGCGTCCAGATGGGTGAACGCTCAGATGTGCTGGCCCCTTTCCGCCGGAACTCACTGTGTTCAGCAGGGTCAGCGCTCCAGCACTCTGATTGATCGCAAAGGCGCTGATCGAACCAGCCTCGTCCTTGCCCGTTCTCTCTGTTTCGTTCGCGGAATAGAGGCGCGTCCGATCCGCATTGAACGCGAGGGCGCTTGGACTCGTCCCCATCTCATGCAGGCCGCAAGGCGTCATGATCCCGCTCTCGCGATCCACTTGAAACAGGTGAATCCCGCGGCCATTGCCGGGGGGCAGATCCACTTGGGTCGGCAGGACGTTCTTGAGCGGAGAGGTGTAGGTGCCCACGTAAGCGATGAGCGGCCCCTTCCCTTTGCTCGTTTGCGCACTCAAGAACTGCGAGGGCGCCATGATCACTCCCCAGGCAAGGAGGGCAGAACCAATTAAAACCGAACGCCGGGCATGGAATGATGCAATCATGAGTAGAGGTTGCGATATGGTTCCCACCGAAGCCAGCCCGGCCTTGTCCCAAGACCCTGAGTCTCGACCTGCCGTCCTGCTGGAGCCTACCCTCAATCCGATACGAGGCGATTGCCTCTCATGAACCCATCGCCCGATCACGCCATGAAATTGCTCGCCGTTCTCTTGATCGCTTCGTGCGGAATTTCCTCCCGTCCCGCCGCCAAGCCTCCGAGTGCCGACTACTACATCGCGCCCATGCGCAAGGTGGCCGTCTCATTCAAGGGGAAGCTCTGCGAGCCGGAACGGAGTCAAGACAACCAGACCGACTCCATCGCGACGATCAGGAGGCAACTGGGCTTGTGGAACGCATCCCGGTCATCGCTCCAGAGGAACTTCGCATCACCAGCCCCCGCATCCAATGAGCAACCGATGGCTCCTGAGAGGCGGGCTCTCATTCCCGGTGGGCCATTGACTGCCCAGGCGTTGACCTCCGCGCTTCCCTCCCCCGACTGTCATCAGATGGCAATTTGAAGTAGCAACTGGCCCCATACTTCTTTTCACATGCGGGAAGATTTCTCTCCAGAAAATCAGTAAGCCGCCACTGAAACTCCTTGAAGCTTCGTGATGAGATGAACCCCATGGCCTCCTCCAACTTCGATTTGGATTCATACCCTTTGTATCTCTCTTCGGTCCCCTTGAGGAAATCGTGCAGGAGTCTCAACTCTGCAATGAGCTGCGGATCGAAGCGAGTGACCCAGCGCACGTACTTGCGGTACCAATTTCTCCCGGCAGATCCCCAATTCAGGTTTGCTCCACCGTTATCACGGGCAATGAATTGAAGCCGTCCATCCTTGTGAGCATAGACTTCAATATTTCCTCCGCTGAATCGGTCCCATTGCCCACAGAGGGCATCGAGGACAAGGATGGTCGAAAACTGGGCCGCCAAAATCCGCTCTTGCTCGAAGGGACTTGGATAATCCGGCTTGTCCGGGATCACACCCTTGAAGGTCCTCTTTCGTTCTGCAGGCATCGGGCCGTCACCGCGAAGGAGCGCGACAAAGGAATGGCGGGTGTTGAGGCCATTCCTGGCTAGGGAATCGACGGATTGCGATTCTCGCTTATGGCGGAACTTGTAGATCCCGAGCATCTCATCCGGAGAGGTCGCAATCTTGCCCTTGATGCTTTTCGTATTCTTCTTGCGATTGGAGTTTCTCTCGTTGGATCGAAGCAGCTCCGAAAAGCGCCGAATGCCCTTGGGACCCAAGGTATAATAACCAACAGGATTGTAGATCTCACTCACTCCGAGGAACCGAGACAACCTGTAGGAAACCACTTCTCCTTCAAGATGGGTCGCAGTGTTCTCCGGAAGAAACAGGCCCGACTTTCTTTTGTCGGGACGCGAAACTTTGAATCCAATCGATGTTCCAGAGGTCTTTGGGTGAAACACAAATCGTCTGTCGTCCTCAAGATTCAGGCCCACGATGACTCTATCGAATTCCTTGTCATTACGAGTCCCAGGAATCCCGCTGGAGTCCTCTGCACGGGTCCCATGCGCGACCAAGATTCGATCCTCGAAAATTTGGAGCGGCCCCCATCCCAACCAAGTGTATGCGATCCCTGCACCAATAACGGCAACAATGTTACCCTTTTTTAATAGTCCAATCATCCTTCCCAATCGATGATCAGATTTCCCACCATGCATCCGCTTGCGCACTCAGTCATTTGGCCCGAAGAGGAAGCGGGGGGCAAGGTCATTTCCTCTTCATGCAGCAACCCGGGCCTCCTTGAGGATCGCCACAATCTGAGTCTCGCTGAATCGGCTCTTCTTCATTGGTCTGGGTTGTGTTCCCCAAGCCCAAACCTCTCATTCCTATCTGTGTCACGCGAATGGGAAGCTTCCATCCCCACTAAATTCTCGATTGTGCCAAAAATGGTTGCTCCTGCGGGGGGGGGAGGGAGAATCCTTGGGGGGATTCCGATCCGAACTTGTTTTGCTCTCGTGTTTGAGGCACGGGCGGACAGTCCATTGCGATCAAAGCAACAACCCCAACGAGAGAACCCATGAAAACACAAGACCTGTCCGGGATCGGCATGATCCTCGCCGCTATAGTGGCGGCATCGCTCCTCACCACTTCGGTCAACGCTGAGTTACTCGTCTACGAACCCTTTGACTACCCGGACGCGGCCCTCAACGAACAGGGTGGCGCCCTGGGCACCACCGGCACCTGGACGACGGCGGACACCGGTTTCCCAGCAGGGATGTGGTGCCACCCGGAGGGCGAACTGACCGGGCAATTTGACGATCTCGGCGGAGGCCCAAACATGTTCGACGGGACCGTGGACAACCTGCCCACTTCCGGCGGTTTCGTCGGCAGCGCGGGCCCGGTGGAGCAGGGGTCGGCCAGTGGAACGCGGGATCCTACCGGCAACATGGATGCAAACATCGGACTCGACCCCAGTGTGACGGCGACGTTCCAATCCGGAACCACGACTTGGTTCAGCTACGTGGGGGCTCATGCCGACAACCGCAACGCCGGGTCACCGACATTCATGCTCTGCACCGACCCGACGAATAATGGCACGCGGGGGCTCACGATGCAGAACTCGGGGAACGGGATCGGAGGGGTCGGTGGTCCAACTCGCTTTAACCTGCACGACGTTTACCCGCACTACTTCAGCGGTGGGATGCACCACCAAACTCCGGGCGGATACTTGAGCGGAGCATTCGGTGGACACAACGGTATTGTGGGCGCCTTTTGCAGTACCGGAACCTGCGATGGCGTCCTGGACGAGTCGGGGCTGCCACGGACCCAGACCATGGCATGGCAGATTAGTGATGATAACGGATTTGGCGCGCCCAACATTGTTGTCGGCAAGATCGAATGGGACGCCGACAGCGGGGGTGAGGACATTGTCTCGGTGGTCCGCTTCCTGGAGACTGAAGAACTGAGCGAAGCCGCCTTTGATGCACTGGTCGCCGCTCTCCCCCCGCTTTCGAGCAAGAACTGGGCATCCAACAAGCCCAACCTCGACCAGAGCCAGTTCGATGTGATCAACATTTCGAGCCTCAAATTCTACGTCGACGAGCTCCGCATCGCCACGACTTTCGGAGAGGCGATCGGAGGCAATGCCTCCGCCAAGCCCCAACTGGAAATCGCCCAAGTCGGTGACGATCTTGTCATCTCGTGGGCGAGTCAGGCCGGCATGCTCTACAACCTGCGCAGCGAGACCGATCCGTCGAACCGGGAGCCCAAGAACTGGCCCATTCATGACGGTAACATGGACATCGCGGCCACTCCCGATACCAACACCCTCACCATCGCCCTCCCTGCCGAGGCCTCCCGTTTCTTTGTGATCGAAGAGTTTCCCTTGCCTCCGGTGACGGTCTTCTCGGAGAACTTCGATGGAGCCGACCCGGATTGGACCACTGGCTTCGATGCCTCTGACACCGCCATGAATACGATTTGGCAATTGGGAGCCCCGAGCGGGGGTCCGCTCACGGGACCGCCGGCGGCCAAGAGCGGCCTCAACTGTTACGGCACCAATCTCGCGGCCAACTACGGGCTCAGTTCAAACACTTGGCTGCGCACGCCTCCGGGCATGATTGATCTCACCACCGCAACCGGGGCCACCCTACTCTTTCAACAGTGGGTGGAGATCGATGAGTTTGACGACCTGGACCGCGGAACGGTGCGCGTCCTTGATGCCTCTGTTCTTCCGGGAGTAGTGACGGAACTGGGCGTGATCCAGGCAAACATCAACGGCCTGGCCCCCGCTCCCGGGAGTTGGGTGCAATTCTCAGCCGAACTGCCGGCCGCTGCACTGGGTCAGTCCATCGTGCTGGAATTCGGGTTCGTGAGCGATGACGATGATATTTTCGACTCCTCGGGCTGGTACCTCGATGACGTGATCATCATCACCCCGGCACCCTAGGAACCTGTCGAAGTTAGCACAAGTTTCGCGGTCGACTCGGCGGTCAGGCAGTGGAGCCGCCGCGAGATCGTGGGGTGCCTTGTGGCACCCTGCCACGCCTCAACACTCAACCCACTCCCTCAACTTCGTCGAGAGCAGCCGACAACGGATCTCCATGTCCGGATACAGCTTCTCCAACACCTGCCGATAGGCTTTCATTTGTCCGCTGTAACGTCCGATCAATACTTGCGGTGAGTCCACGGCATCGGTCTTGAAGTCGATCACTTCGACCACTCCTTCACCGACTACCAGGCGATCCACAATCCCACTCAGCCATTTGCCATCCACGATCAACTCAACAGCCTGCTCGCGATAGAGCATCACATTCCGATTCGCTCTTTCGAATCCGCTTCGGATCTCCGGCAATTCCAGTAATCCCGCCACAAGATGACCGGCCTGGCCATCCGGCAGCTCAAGCATATCTTCATCAACCCAACCCACCTGCTCGAACACCTCGTGAACTTCGCTTCCGAACACCTTGCCGGTCGCCGACTCCACCATGCCAACCTTGGCCTCAGCCTTGGCAGCACTCGGAGTGGACCGCCCACGAATGGGTTTCGCCGACGCAAGCTCAACCACGTTCCTCTCCTCGTCGGCTTCACGCAGATCAACCTCGGCCAACCAATCCGCTGAGCCAGCACTGAAAACCATCCCGTCACCTTCCGCTCCAACCGCACGGCGTATCAAGTTCGCGGATGAGGCCCAGTCCGGCTCACGGCTCTTCTTGTCCTCCGGCAGCAGCACATAGAGTCCACGTTTCGCCCGGGTCAGTGCCACGTAAAGCACGCACATCGCCTCGTAGCGCTGTTCTTCCTCCCATCTCGTTTCATCTTCCGCGATCGCCGGATAGGCCTGACGCACCCAAGATGCAGGG
>Ga0302119_10001370_pt1 | contig 10960 bp, 6 predicted proteins | sample AG5_Tmax_MG_FD_203114 | JGI IMG/M metagenome (GOLD analysis project Ga0302119, IMG submission 203114) | Marine microbial communities from Western Arctic Ocean, Canada - AG5_Tmax | ecosystem: Environmental > Aquatic > Marine > Oceanic | place: Canada: Western Arctic Ocean | collected 2017-10-01
TGAAAAGACGGAGCCGCTGGGTGGTGATCTCATATTTCCGGCAGCGCACCACCAACCACTTCCATCCGACGATGGCGCCCGCAACGAGGGCGCCCAGGGAGATGGACCAATGGAGATTGTCCCCTACCACCAGGCACGCGATCGCCATCAGGAGACACGCCGAAAAGACCGGGAGATTCACCACCTGGGACGGCCCGCCCTTCCAGACCGTCGATTCGTCGTCGTTGCTCACGGGGGTATCATCAACACGGAAGACCCCGCGGCAAGTGCTCAATCTCCCCAGGTCCACGGCCCCGGGGTAAGTATCTACATTGTGTCACGCCGCGGCACCCGTGGCTTGGCTGGAAAAGGTGCGGCGGCCCCCAATTTACAAACGTCCCCTATCGCTCGATCACCACTTCGTTGACCATCTTCCCGTCCACATCGTGGTGGCGAAAGCTCGCTCTCGTTCCCTCGACCTTCACCGAGAGAAAGCCGCCCTTGATCCGCAGGAACTTCTGCCACTCGGGCTTGAGCCCGTATTTCCAGCCACTGGCGTGCTTGTCGCTGGCCGGCCCCGAGCCGAATTCCTGCAATCCCGTTTCGGGATCCACCGAATGGTACTGCCAGTGCCGGTCGCCATTGATCACGAAGCATCCCGGGATTCCGGAGAGAACCTTGCGCAGGCGTTTTCCTTCGTAAGCAAAGCCCGCGTTGGCGTGATTGTCATTCTTGTTCTTGCGATCCGGACCAACCACCGGGGTAGCACTCACGAAGAGCTTAAAGGTGGCATCACTCTCCTTCATGGTTTGGCGCAGCCAAGCCCACTGCTCCTCCCCGAAGATCGATTTGTCGGGGCCATCCGGCAGGTTGTTCGCGGAACGGAACTCGCGCCCCTCGGGGAACCAGACCTGCAGATGTTTGCCCCATCGAAAGGTGCGGTAGGGCTTTTCGCTTTGCGGAATCTGTTCCCGCCACACCTTGAGTCCCTGTTCCCAGGTAAGCTCGCCGTAGGTCTGTCCCGGCCAGCAGTCGTTCTTCAGGACGTCGTGGTCGTCGTGCAGCCAGTAGCTGGGCACCTTCTTGTGAAAGGCGCGGGGGAACGGCATGGCGAAGAACCGGTTCCACTTGTAACGTGCGGTGGCGATGTCTTTCGCATAGGGCTTGGGCTTGTCGTAGTAGAGCGTGTCGCCGGTCTGCACAAAGAAGGCGGGATCCAATTTCAGCATGGATTGATAGATCTTGTGGCCGTTCTTCAGGTCGTCGCGGCGTGGAAAGTCCTGGCAGGTGCTGGCCACGAAGGTGATCGGCTTGGTGAACTCTGCGGTGGGTGCGGTGCGAAAGGTGCCCAGGACATGCGCATTGCTCCCGGATTCACTGCGCCCAAAGATGACAAGGGAATAGTCGGTGTAAGGGGTGAGTCCCCCGACCTTGAATTGATGGCAGGAGTCCGACTTGGGCCCTACCTTCGTCCATCCTCCCACCACTTCTCCCAGGCCCACGGTCTTGTCGGAGGAGGGCCGCAGGGCGCCAATCCCGACTTCCCCCTTCGCGCCTGGGACCGACCACTGCTTGGGCTCCTTCCCGTCCCACTTGTCGATGCGCCGGTCGGCTTCCTCACGCTCAGTGAGCCGCACCCAGATCACCGCGCTGGTGTCGGTGACCTCACCGATCTTGATTCCGTCGGCGAAGCCAAGGGCGTGCGCGGGGTGGGCCGCGAGGAGGACGAGGAGGACGACTGGTAATTTCATGAACCTACAGAACGGACAAGGACCCGGGAACTTTCGCCGCGATGCGGAAACGCTCGCCGCAGAACGCCCTGTCACAGCAACTTCCGGGCAGCTTCTAGGAGCTCGTCCTTCTTGTCGCGATCTGCGCCCGCCCCGCGGGCCATGTCGGGCTTTCCTCCGCCCTTGCCACCCACGATGGGAGCAAGGTCCACAATCAGATTGCCCGCCCCAAGGCCCGCATTGTGCCCATCCTCCCCGCAGAGAGCCCCGAGATGCAGCTTCTCCCCGTCATCGACCACCAGGAAGGCGGCGTGGGTGAACTGGACTTTCTTCAAGCCATTGAGAAGTTCCTGCAGCAGGGCCGCCGGGCCGTCGAAAGCGTGCACGAGGTTTGCGGTGGACGCACCGTCTTCGATCACGGAAGCGAGAAACTCATCCGCTTGCCGCGCGGCATTGCTGGCCTGCGCTTTCTTCACCTTCTTCTCCGCATTCACCGCCGCGCTCTTGAGCTCATCGCGATGCTTCCTGATCGTTGCTAGCAGGGTGTTGATTTCGGTGATATCCCCGCGCGCCACCACCGCTTCCACGACATAGTGGGGAAGCTCTGCCACGCTGATCGGATCTGCCCCGGCCGCTTCCAAATTCGCGTTGGCCGCCGCGAGCTTGCGTTCTGCGGACTGGGTCTCCTCGGAGATCGCAAGCCCTTCCTCCTGCAGCGCCTCCCACGCCGCCTTGCCGCAGACCGCCTCGATGCGCCGCGTTCCAGCCGCAATCCCTTCCTCCTTCCTGATCTTGAAGAGTCCGACCTCCTTCGTGTTCCGCACGTGGGTTCCCCCGCAAAGCTCCATCGAGTATCCGTTCAGGGCCTGTGCTTCTCCCCCGATCTGCACCACGCGCACCTCGGCCCCATACTTATCGCCGAAGAACTGGATGATGTCGTCGCGCCCCTGCACTTCCGGGTAGGGAACCTCCTTCCAGCTCACCGGTTGTCCGGCCTGGATGCAGGCGTTCACCCTCTCCTCGATCTCGGCAATCTGCTCCGCGCTGACTGCTCCCGAGGTGAAGTCAAAACGGAGTCGATCCACGGCCACCAGTGATCCCTGCTGGGTGGCGTCCGCCGAAACCACCTCGTGCAGGGCCCAGTGCAAGAGGTGGGTGGCGCTGTGATGGGCCTCGATGAGACGCCGCCGCTCCGGGTCGAGCCTGAGGGTCACCTTGGCGCCGGGATTCAGCCCGACCGCTTGATCTTCAGGCACTCCATGGGCCCGCGCACCGCCAATCTGCTGCACGGCCACGACCGGGATCTCCCTTCCCTCAACTACTAGAGTTCCCGTATCTCCCACCTGGCCGCCCATCTCCGCGTAAAAGGGCGTCTGGTCGGTGATGATCCATTTCACCTCGTCGGCAGCGTGCTCTTCGAGAATTGTTGCTTCGCATTCGTCCTGCCCAAAGCCCACGAAGTTCGTGACGACCTCGGTGGCGATCTCGAGGGCCCGGAGCACGTCGGCCGTCTTGTCCCCACGACTGACCCTCTCGTGCTCGTCCCTCGCCTCCCGGTAGCCGTCCTCATCTAATTCCAAGTGCTGCTCCCTGCAAAGCAAGGCCGTGAGCTCCTTGGGAAACCCATAGGTGGCTTCCAGGGTGAACGCAGACTGGCCCGGAAAGATGGCCCTGGAAAGAGAGCCCACTTCCTTCTCAAAGAGGGCAAGTCCGCGATCCAGGGTTTCGTTGAAGGACGATTCTTCTTCCGCGAGGACGTTCTTGATCTTGTCCGCATTGGCTTCCAACTCGGGAAAGGTTGCCTTCATGACGTCCACCACAGTGTCCACCAGCTTGGACAGAACGTGCGTCTTCTCCGAGAACCCCAGTTGCCGCCCGTAGCGCACCGCACGCCGGAGGATTTGGCGAACCACCGCGCCCCGCTTTTTCTTGTCGGGCAGGATCCCGTCCGCGATCGCAAAGCTCAGGGTCCGGATATGATCGCCAAGAACGCGGAAGGCCACCGCGTCCTTCACCTCTTCGGACAACTCCTGGCCAGGCGCCGGATAGACATCGACGTATTTCTTCCCGCTCAATTCTTCCAGCCTGTCGAAGAGCGGACGAAAAACATCGGTGTTGTAGTTCGACGATTTGCGCGAGAAGTCGGTGAAGCCTTTCGTGTTCTGGATGATCGAGCACGCCCGCTCAAATCCCAATCCGGTGTCAACGTGCCTGGAGGGCAGATCGCGAAAGGTCCCATCCGCTTCGGCATTGAACTGGATGAAGACGAGATTCCAGATCTCGATGCACTGGTCGCTGTCCTTGTTGACCAGGGCACCCTTGGTGTCGCCCTCCGGAGTGAGATCGACATGCAATTCCGAACAGGGACCGCAGGGACCGGTCGCCCCCATCATCCAGAAGTTGTCGGCCTTGTTGCCATCCACGATCTGGACATCCGGATCACACCCGGCCTTCTTGAAGAGGACCTTCCAGTAATCGTAGGCTTCCTGGTCGAATTCCGAGGGATCTCCTTCTCCGGGGCGATAGACCGTGGCGTACAACCGCTCGGGCGGAAACCCCCATCGTTCGACCACGAGCTCCCACGCCCAATTGATGGCCTCCTCCTTGAAGTAATCGCCGAAGGACCAGTTCCCCAGCATCTCGAAAAAGGTGTGGTGATAAGAGTCCTGCCCCACATCATCGAGGTCATTGTGCTTGCCGCCGGCCCGGATGCACTTCTGCGTGTCGGTCGCTCGCGCCGGATTGTAGGGCGCCTTGTCGGTCCCCAGGAAGTAGGGCACAAACTGGTTCATCCCCGCATTGGTGAAGAGCAGCCCGGGGGACTGTGGCATCAGGGAAGCCGAAGGCACGATGGTGTGCTTCTTCTCCTTGAAGAAGTCCAGGAAGCTCTGACGGATTTCCGCGGCGGTCATGGGGCGGAGATTTGGAACCGTATTCGCAGGCCTTAGCAAGACCGGAGATGAAGGCGGCCCAAAAAAATGCCCTTCCCCGCAATGGCCGTCCGGGCACGGAACTTGGGGAATGGCGTGCGCATTCATTCCTTGCTACCTATGGGAGACAAGATGCAACGCCGCCTCATCGTCATGCGCCACGCCAAGAGTTCCTGGAACAGCGCAGCCCAGACCGACCACGAGCGTCCACTCAATGAGCGGGGCCGGGGAGATGCTCCCCGCGTTGGCGCAGCCCTGGTGGAGCTTGGCTGGGTGCCGGATCTGGTGCTCAGCAGCGATGCGCAGCGAACCCGGGAGACCCTGACAGGGATGAATGAGTCCTTTCCCGGCGAAATCTCGGCCGCCTTCCTCCCCTCGTTCTATCACAGTGGAGTGAGCGCGGTGCGCGAGGAAGTTCCCACCGTCGATCAGGCGGTAGGGTGCCTCATGGTGTTGGGACACAATCCCGACTGGGAGGATCTCGTGCAGTCGCTCTCGGGAGAGAGCGTCATGATGAAGACCGCGACTGCCGCACTCCTGACCCGCGATCTCGCCGCCTGGCAGTCGGCCTTCGACCCCGGCAGCTGGAATCTCGAAAAGGTCATTTATCCGCGGGAGCTCTGAGCCGCTGCAGGCTCGCTGTCGCGCTGGCCCGAGGGGGCTTGGCAGAGTTGACGGCGGGAGTCGGAGCGACTAGGTTGATTGCCCACCCCAAGTCATCAAGATGACCAAGACCCCCTTCCGCCTTCTCGGTGCAATCTGCTTCCTCACGATCGCGCCCGCCTCCACTCCTGCCGAGTCAATCGCGCGCACCTGGAACGAGGAACTCCTCGCAGCCGTCCGGCTCTCCTTTCCGGACCCGCCCGTCCACTCCCGAAATCTCTTCCACGTTTCGGTCGCTATTTACGATGCCTGGGCCGCCTACGACCCTACCGCGGTGGGATACTTTCATCGCGAGACCGCCACTGCCGCCGATGTCGCCGCTGCTCGTCACGAGGCCATCAGCTACGCCGCCTATCGGCTTCTGACCTACCGCTACTCGACCCGCAGACACCCCACTACCTCCGATGACAACGCGCTCGCCGCCCAGGCCAACTTCGATTCGCGCCTCGCGGCCCTGGGATACCTCGCGAGTAACGACATCACCGTTGGTGACAGCCCGGCGGCGGTCGGGAACCGCGTGGCCGAAACGATCATCAATTTCACCGCGGGTGACGGTTCCAATGAAGCCGGTGGCTTCACCGATGCGACCTACACCCCGGTCAACGATCCGCTCATCCTCGAGCACGCGGGCGCCATCATGAACGATCCCAACCGCTGGCAGCCGCTGGAGTTTGTGGAAGCGTTTTCGCAAACCGGCCAGCCTCTCGACTTCACAATCCAGTCATTCATCGGCTCCCACTGGGGAGACGTTTGGCCCTTCGCTCTCAGCCGCGAACCCGGACAATCGGTCTATCTCAATCCCGGCACTCCGCCCCAACTTGAAGGCACGGGCGACGCCGAATTCAAAGCCGGCGTCGTAGAGGTGATTCGCCGCAGCAGTTTGCTGGACCCCTTAATCGCTCCCATGATCGATTCCTCCCCGGGCGCGATGGGCAACAACACCCTCGGAACGAACGATGGCACTGGGTACGGAGTGAACCCGATCACCTCCACGGCCTACCTGTCCAACATCGTGAACGAGGCCGATTTCGGGCGGGTCCTCGCCGAGTTCTGGGCCGACGGTCCGGAGTCCGAAACTCCTCCCGGTCACTGGAACGTGCTCGCCAACGAGGTGGCCGATGATCCTGCCTTCGAGCGTCGATTCGGGGGCGCCGGCGGACCGCTCCTCGATGAACTCGAGTGGGATGTGAAAATCTACTTTCTCATCAATGCCGCGGTGCACGACTCGGCGATCGCCGCCTGGGGATGCAAGCGCGCCTACGACTACGTGCGCCCCATCAGCAGCATCCGCTACATGGGTGGGCTCGGGCAGTCGAGCGATCCGAAAGGACCTTCCTTCAACTCGGAAGGGCTGCCTCTTGTTCCCAACCTGATCGAAGTTGTCAGCACGGTCACCACCCAGGTGGGTGGAAGGCACCGCCATCTCGGCCTGGGAGCGGTTGGCGAGATCGCAATCCGGACCTGGGCCGGCGAGCCGGCGGACCCCGCAACGCAAACTGGCGGCGTAGACTGGATCCTCGCCGAAAATTGGCTTCCCTACCAGCGCGACACCTTCGTCACTCCGGCCTTCGCCGGCTACATCTCGGGTCACAGCACCTTCAGTCGGGCAGCTGCGGAAATCCTCACCCGCATGACGGGCAGCAAGTACTTCCCTGGTGGATTGGCAACTCACGAGGTGGGCGCACTCGAGTTCGAACTCGGCCCCAGTGCTCCCGTCCAACTGCAGTGGGCGACCTACTACGACGCCGCCGACCAGGCTGGCATCTCGCGGCTCTACGGTGGCATTCACGTCCCGGTCGACGACGGCCCGGGCCGGATAGTGGGATCCATGTGCGGAATCGGCGCTTGGAATCTCGGGATCAAGTACTTCGACGGCAGCATCCTCAATGAAGCCCCGCAGTTCACCGTCACCCCGCTGCCCAACTTTCGGTTTCGCCTCGACTGGCGGCAACACCGCGGCCTCTTCTACAAGGTCCGGCGCACCTCCGATCTGCAGAATTTCACCGACGAGTTTCCCCTCGTCCGCGCCACCGACGATCGCGCCTCATACAACATTGATCTCCCCTTCCCGACCCCGGACCGGGAGTTCTATCAGGTTCAGCAATCGGAGTAATTCAATGGGCGTCTCAGGTTGTTGCGAGCCTGAAGGGAACGAATTCGAGCTTGGACGAAGAGGTCGGCAACATACTCGAGCTTGGGATTCATTGACTAACTGAGCAGAACAAGGCGTAGGCCCGAATGCTCGACACGCAACGGGGTTGTTCGCGAGCGGCACGCGTCGTGGGATCGGTCCCAATTCCACCTGTAGTCCCTTGGGGTGAGGCGCCCCCACTGGTAATTCTCACAGACATTCTTGCCAGATCGTCCGAATCTCCCCGTAATCCTCCACCTTCAGATGAAACGCCCAGCAGTCCTTATCACTCTCTCGACCCTGGCCCTCGCGCCCCTTGCCTCTGCGCAGGATGGCAAGGTCATGTATGAACAGCTTTGCGGAGCTTGCCACGGCAACGATGGCCAAGGCGCCCAGGAAGGTCAGTTCCCTCCCCTCGCGGATAGCGCGTGGATCAAGGGTGCTCCCGATCGAATGATTCAAGTCGTCCTGCACGGCATGATGGGGGAGGTCACGGTGCCCTCCAAGTTTGCAGCGAGCCCGACCTACAACCTGGTCATGCCGCCGCAGGGAGCGGCCCTCACCAGTGATCAGATTTCCAAGATCACCACCTACGTGCGCACTTCATGGGGGAACAAGGAAGGTGTCATCACGGTCGCAATGGTGGAAGCGCAACGCAAGGCCACCGACGGAAAGACCGACCTCTGGCAGGCCAACGAATTGCTCGAGCGCTATCCCCTCAGCGCCAGCGTCAAGGTGCCCGACGAAAATACCCTGTCGGTCGACGTCCCAATCAGGGATCTGCTCTCCTATGTCTACACCGGTTCGTGGGACAGGCTGCCGGACTGGGGCAAGCTCAAGGCCCAGGCCGTGGAAGAAGAACACAAGGGACTGATCGCTTCCAGCCAGGCCGGCAAAAGCCAAAACTTCGGCCTTGTTTGGGAAGGAAAGGTTATCGCGCCCAAGAGCGGCACTTTCACCTTCCGCATCGATTCCGATGACGGCTCCCGGGTCATCGTGAGCGGTAAGAAAGTCGCCGAGATCAACAGCAACGGCGGGATGGGCCGCGCCACGGAGGGGAAGATCTCACTCAAACAGGGAGAACACCCCATTCGCATCGAGTATTACAATAAGGGCGGCGGGCACGGGGTCACCCTTGGGATGAAAGGCCCCGGCCTGAAGGGATGGTTCGCCCTCTCCGAGGCAGGGGCCGGTAAAGCCGGGAGCGGTGGTGGTAAAAAGATGCCGATCTATCCGCTCACCAACGAGGCGGTCATTTACCGCAACTTCATTGAGGGCACCACCCCCCGCGGGATTGGAGTTGGTTATCACGGCGGCGTGAACCTTGCCTTCAGCGCCGACAACATGAGCATGGATCTCCTCTGGACCGGCAACTTCATGGACGGCAGCAAGCACTGGAACGGACGGGGCCAGGGCAATCAACCGCCCGCCGGACAGAAGGTGCTCAAGGTCAACCAAGGGCCCTCCTTCGCAGTGCTCGAAAGCCAGACCACGAAATGGCCCGACACCTGGCAGAAGGAAATCAAGGGCCGCTTCCACGGCTACAAGTTCAATGCCCGTCAGGAACCCACCTTTTTCTTCACCCTCGGGAAGCTCCAGGTCGAAGACAAACCCCAGGCTCTCATCGGAGGCAACAAGTTTGGCCTGCAGCGCGCGATCACGATCACGGCCGCCGAGGCCGCCCCACGCGAGGTCCACTTCCGCGCCGCCAGCGGCCTCCAAGTGACCGATCTCGGTGGTGGCAGGTATGGCCTCGGCGATCAAGCCGTTCTTGAAATCGGCAAGGGCGCCTCCGGGAAGCCCTACATCCGCAACAACAACGAACTTCTCATCCCGCTGCGACTCAAGCGCGGCGAGAATATCCTCAACCTCCGCTACACTTGGAACTAAGCGCCACCATGAACGCTCTCACAGAATTTAAGATCATGCGTTACCTCACCCCATTTTTATTCGCTCCCGTGCTCGCCTCGGCCGCCCCGACGATGGCCGACTTTTACCAGCGCGAGGAGATTCCCCTCCCGCCCGGAGAAGTCATGGAAGGTTCCTCCATCGCCATCATCGACAAGGACAAGGTCGCTCTCGGCACCCGCCGGGGCGACGTCTGGATCTGCCACGGAGCCTTCGGGGATGTCGACAAGGTCAAGTGGACCCGCTTTGCCACCGGTCTGCACGAGCCCCTTGGCATGGCCTACCGCGACGGCTGGTTCCACTTCACACAGCGCCCCGACGTCTCCAAGATGCGCGACACCGATGGTGATGGCCGGGCCGATGAATTCCGCACCATTGCCGCCCCCTGGGGCATCAAGGGCGACTATCACGAATACGCCTTCGGCACCGATCCCGACAAGGATGGCAACATCTGGGTCGTCCTTTGCCTGACCGGATCCTTCAACGCCCACTCTCCTTGGCGGGGCTGGTGTTACCGCATCACCCCCGATGGCCAATCGATTCCGACCTGTTCGGGGATTCGTTCTCCCGGTGGCATCGGCTTCAACCTGGAGGGCGACACCTTCTACTGTGACAACCAGGGCGTCTGGAACGGCTCCTCCTCGCTGAAGCATCTCAAGCCCGGCGGCTTCGTGGGAAATCCCAGCGGCAACATCTTTTACGACCAGGCGCCCAACATGGGCAAGCGCCCCACCGAGCCGAAGAGCGGCTCGCGCATCGAGATCGAACGCAAGCGCATCCCTGAGCTCGTCCCCCCGGCGGTCTGGCTGCCGCACGGAGACCTTGGCCAATCGCCGACCGGGGTGATCCCCGACCACACCAAGGGACTCTTCGGCCCCTTCGCCGGACAAGTCCTCGTCGGCGAGCAGACTCACTCCCAAGTGCAACGCGTCTTCCTTGAGAAAATCAACGGCGTCTACCAAGGGGTGGCCTTTCCCTTCCTCGAAGGGTTTCGCTCCGGTATCGTTCCCCTGCGTCTTGCGGATGATGGCTCGCTCTTCGTCGGCACCACCAACCGCGGTTGGGGTGCCCGTGGCGGATTGCCCTTCAGCTTCGAACGCACCCGCTGGACCGGCAAGACTCCCTTCGAAATTCTGGAGATGCGCATCAAGCCTGATGGCTTCGAGCTCACCTTCACCGAAGAGATCGATCCCAAAACTGCCGGCGACAAGGCCAGCTACTCGATGAACTCCTGGACCTACATTTACCAGTCCAGCTACGGCAGCCCCAAGGTCGACCAGACCAAGCAGGAGATTGTCTCGGTCACGGTGGGCGCGGACAAGAAGTCGGTCCGCCTCAAGGTCAAGAACCTCCAGGCCGGTCACGCCCATCACCTTCAGTCCAAGGGCGTACGCAGCAAGTCGGGCCGCGAACTCTGGCACCAGGACGCCTACTACACGATCAACGAGTTTCCCGCCCAATAGCTGATCGGGGGATTGAGATTCTGGCCCGGGCGGCCGTTCCCGGTCCGCAAATCCAGGGTGCCCGCCCTGGGCTTTTTGTTGCCCCTCGGCGGTGCGGGTGCCTGCGCATGGCTTGTGCAATCCGCGGCAAACAGCTTCAACGGTGAGGGTTGGATC
>Ga0302119_10001372_pt1 | contig 10955 bp, 11 predicted proteins | sample AG5_Tmax_MG_FD_203114 | JGI IMG/M metagenome (GOLD analysis project Ga0302119, IMG submission 203114) | Marine microbial communities from Western Arctic Ocean, Canada - AG5_Tmax | ecosystem: Environmental > Aquatic > Marine > Oceanic | place: Canada: Western Arctic Ocean | collected 2017-10-01
TGGAGATGGTAGTTATACCATTATAGATGTTATTCTTTGCGTACAATATATAATGGGACTCATCGATCTGGAAGAAGATGAAATATACCGTAGCGATTTAAATTTTGACGGAGAAATTAATCTTTTCGATGTATTACATATTGTGGATGTGGTTGCGAATTAAAACCGCCAAAGCGGTGTTTTAATTTCATAATTCATTCCTATTTCTTATTAAAATCTTAAAAATGGCTATTTTGCTAATTTGCTAGGTGAAAGGAGAATTAAATCAACACCATAATAACATGTAATTTCCCTTTTTAGCTAGTAGTTCTCCCTGCACAAAAGTGCCTTTTCCTCCTTTTTCGGTATTCTATTGCCAAATACCCGGATTTTCCCTAAGATTACTGCTAGTCGAAGTTGACTAACTCATGCGGAGTCTCTACTTTAAAGAACTATTTATCAAATGGTTGACGGCAACGTCTGTCTGCTTTGGCACAGGTGCGTCTTTGACAAACCTACATTACACCATTAAAGATAATGGTGTAATGGTTAGTCTAGATTATACTGAACCAATTAATAGTGATGATATAATAATCTGGAAATCTGATAGACAATGGATTTATATCAGTTTATTTGGTGTCAGAGCTCCTAAAAATAAAATTCCCCTAAAAAAACTTGAATGGCCTGTTAAAAAAATTGTATTAGATGAATTTAATGAGTCTACCCAATTAGCAATTTTAATTGGTAAACCTATTTTAGGATATGATATACTTGACTCAAAAACATCATCTGGTACTGTAGTGTTTATACACACAAAATTAAAAAATTCTGAAATCGCCAATTTGAAAAGACATATAAACAAAAATGGAAAACCTGTTTATGATCTAGTACAATCATCAGATTCTCAAGAAGATACCACAAGTTTTGAGATTACTTTTAATGAAGCTCGATTAGAATTGGGATCCAATTCAATTTTTAAATACAAAGAAAAATTATACACGACCAACCATTCGGATGAAGATAGTTCTAAGATTAATCTGGGACTAATGAGCGCTGAATTATTAACCGGAGCTGAAAATGAGCCGGAAAGAATTTACGCAAATAGCCCTACAGATGAGACCTTTAATGAAAAAATGGGAACGACGGATCTAGTGATGGAAGATCAGCTCGTACAAAATGATTCCCATTTTTATTCTTACGATAATAATTCACAACAACCTTATGATTCATATGAACAGGAAGATTCAGGGCGGTTCAAAAGACTTTTTCGAAAAATTACAAACCACATAAAACAGCATCAAAAAATAAAAAAGAGTTCTCCAGACCATGATGGTAACAGATATAAAGATTTTTATTTAAGACCGGGGGAACGATCTCAATACTACAGTTATGCTTACGAGAAGCCTTTGCCAATTTATCCAGAATGGATTGAGATCAATGAGATTAAAGCAGGTATTTTCCCAGCAACTTATCAGAAGCAATATAATCCGCTAATAGAAATAGAACAGATTGTAAATGAATCTGAGCCCTATGCTATTTCTTCCAATTGGATTGATATCAAGCGTGATGAGATAGGTTTTGATAGAGAATACATCAATCCAGCTACTAATTATTCTGGGCAAGTTAACGTATCAAAATATTTCCCAAAAGGAATTCCAAACGATACCCTAGCTCAATTAAAATGGGATAGAATTGAACCCAGGGAGATGTCACTAGTTTCTGAAGGAATTAGTATTACATCTAACATAGATGGTGTTCTAATTTATATTGATAGAATTTTGGTTGGAGAAACCCCCCTTAGTGAACCGATTGATATTTCACCTGGTTGGCATCAAGTGTACGGACTAACCCCATCATTTGCAAAAACCGTGAATGAAGTAAGTACAGAAAATTTATATGATAATCATACAATATGGAATAATCAAAAGTTTGGATCTCAGGCGGTTTATGTGGACCCAAGTGACGTTTCCATCGTCAATTTCAAATTTGAAAAAATTGGGAATGGTAAAAAATATTTAAATAAAACTAAGGGAGACATCATAATTGGGCTCCCGATAATAATGGCCCTTTTTGGAATTATGACATGGGGTTTAATGTAATTTCACCTATCGTTCTGATTCAAAAATCTTTTTAATTTTTACCCGTGAATCTCTCCGATAAAATCCATTCTTATATTTTATCTCATTTGGTTGACCCAATAGAAAGAACCATTGGGATGGAAGAAGAATGTTTTATTTATACGAATAAAAATCGACGCCTTCCAGTAAATCCATGTGATGAATTTTCTGCCACAGATCTATTGGCAATCATGAATGAGAATGTGGGAAGCAATGGAATTTATTCCCTTGAGCCTGGTGGACAGTTAGAATGGTCCAGCCCGCCGTATCGGGATTTAAATACACTTTTTTCTGCCTTAGGCAAACATAAGAAAGCTTTAATGGATGTGGTAAATGCCAATGACCTAAAGATCGTCAGTTATGGTGTAGAACCTAATTATTCCCCCGATGATATTGACCTGATCAATCAGTTAAAATATCAACTCATGAATGCCAACATGGAACAAAATGGGACCATGGGAAAATGGATGATGCGGAATACCACCAGCGTCCAAGTCAATTTTGACATTACCAGTGAAAGAGACCTGGATGACATGACATTTGTGGCAGATTGCCTTCAACCGGTTTGTGCCTATCTCTTTGCAAATAGCCCTTTTCGAAATGGCAATCCCACTGGAATAAAAAATATTCGAAATGTTATCTGGGAAAATACCGATAATTCCCGCTGCCGGAACTTGATCGATCATGGCATTGAATCCCCGGAAAGAATGATTGACCAATACATCGATTATATAATGACTGTTCCCGGCATTTTTGAACTGGATGAAAATGGCATCATTGTTGCCACAGATAAAACGATGGGAGAAAGGTTGGTTGACTTGGAAAGATCAGGAAAACTCCGAACGGAAGATATCCGGGTGACTTTACACCAGATCTTTACCAATGTCCGCCTGAAGCATTTGGTGGAAGTTCGTGGAGCCGACCGTCCGCCCATGGGGCATGAAATGACACCAGTGGCTTTTTGGACCGCCATTCTCACAGTGGAAACTGTCCGGAATGAATGTCTTTCTGTTGTGAAAAATTGGTCAGTGGAAGACCGCCACAATTTCAATAAAGCATCTTTGGTTTTGGATGATTCCCAAATGGGTCCGGATGGAAAATCCTATGGCCATTGGAATCAATGGGTAGGTGATTTAGCCATAACAGGACTGAAAGAACGCGGCCTTGGTGAAGAAAAGTTCTTTGAAGAATTTTTTGAAATTGTTATGAAAAAAGGACCGTTCAGTATACAGGCACAATCAGATAAGCATTAGAAATCTGGGAGGGATTCGAAATTAAAAACCTGTCAAATATATTCATTTTTACTCTGGGTTTGATTTTGCTTTATGCAGCTGACTCTCTTTCAGTTGGAGCAAAAGTCGAGAGTGCAAAAACAACTTATACCTATAATCAAATGAAGGTGTTTCGGATAAATATTCTCGCAGGTTCACTATTAACAACATCTATTCCCTATTTAACGGGATTGGATGTGGATGGTGGAAGCGAAGATAGATCCTGTAGAAGGCATGTTTGGTAAGTCTCGATTTGAGTCCCGGATTATATTTGGAATTAAAGCACCCAAATTTGATTTGGGAATTGAACAAGTGGTATCCAGTTGGAGCGATGATTTCATTTCCAACGTAATCCGTTTTGATTAACCAGACATCAAAATTATTCCCGAAAGAATTAATTCCACCGTTTCCCACAGGGTCCTCGAACAAAATTGTATCTCTGTTCTGATTCGATTATTTAATGTTTAATTTAGAAGCGTTAATGATAGAATATTGCGATAATTCGATACACTGACTTTTTGGGACCTTTCCACCATTATGCCCATGGATCTGGGTGTAGCTGATTTGATTAAACCACAGAATCAATCCAACAATGAATAAATTTACCAGCTTTTTGATGATTTAAATAAGTTGCTAGACCATATCTAAATTCTTTCATGGATTACGCAGAATTCCCTTAGGGAGCCGCTATTGAAAATGAAATCAATAACAGCCCACATTATTGTAATTTCTCCCAAACTTATGAATCAAAAAACTATTCACAATCTTACTTGGACCCCGCTTTTTCTTATTGGACTTGGGTCTGTGGGGCTGGGGCTGGGTTGGCTTATTCATCCAGAGCCTTGGATTCTGGACCAAGCACCCAATGAAGCATTGCTTCAAACATCTTTCCAAATCCTGTTTGCCGCAGATATTAATGTTCATCTTCCGGATTATTTATTAGTTATTTATCGTTTCTTTGGCTGGTGGGTAGTGTCCATTGGACTACTCATCATGACCTATGTCCATGTAACGCGTATGGGAACTACCTTGGCGCGAAATTTAATCCTGGGTGTATTATTGATAATCTTGCTTGGGGTCGCCTATATGGTTTTTAATTTTATTCCATCGTCCCCGTTTAAAGTTATTATTTATTTGCAAGCAACCCTTTGGATAACCAGTGCATATTTTTCGACCCAACTGAAGGATTAACGTGCACAGGAAAAACAATAAAGTTAAATTTCAGCCATAAATTCTGATTAATTCCCGACGAATGAACTCCTATTTTACATCTACACTTTTCAGAAAAATGCTGGCTGCTCTTTCTGGATTATTTTTAGTAATTTTTTTATTTGGACATTTAGCTGGGAATCTCCAGTTAATCATGCTTTCCGGCGAAGCGGCTCGAAAGCAATTCAATGAATATGCTCTTTTCATGACTACTAATCCAGCGATAAAAATACTATCTCTTCTCACATACACTTCCATCATACTGCACACACTGTTAACTCTTTTTCTTGCTTTCCAATCCAAAAGCGCACGACCCATCAATTATGCAGTTTCTTCAGGATCGGAAAATAGTCGCTGGGCATCAAGAAATATGCCGTTGTTAGGTACAATTGTTTTGGTATTTATTGTGATTCATATGAAAAGTTTTTGGTATGAAATGCACTGGGGTGACATTGGGAATGATCCTTGGGGAAATAGAGATATTTATACAGTGACTATTGTCGCTTTTCGAGAATTATGGTATACAGCATTTTATGTTTTAAGTATGGCAGTTCTTGGATTCCATTTATGCCACGGTATTTCATCAGCATTCCAAACCATAGGAATTAAAACAAAAAAATATTTAGGCCCAATTGAAAAGTTTGCCTCCACGGTTTCAATCATTGTGCCTATCGCTTTTGCCAGTATTCCCATTATACTTTATTTGCGGAGCTTGTGATGTTAAATAGTAGAATCCCGGATGGGCCCTTGAGCGAAAAGTGGACGAAATATAAATCCAAAGTTCCCTTAGTTAGTCCCGCCAACAAACGCAGATTGGATGTCATTGTTATTGGAACCGGTCTCGCCGGTGCTTCCGCCGCATCATCTATGGCAGAAATGGGATACAATATAAAAACATTTTGTTTCCAAGATAGTCCACGTCGCGCTCATTCCATCGCTGCTCAAGGCGGAATCAACGCCGCCAAGAATTATCAAAATGATGGTGATTCTATTTATCGTCTTTTTTATGATACAATAAAAGGTGGGGATTATCGTTCCCGGGAAGCCAATGTTCATCGCTTAGCAGAAGTAAGTTCCAATATTATTGATCAATGTGTTGCACAGGGCGTTCCATTTGCAAGAGAGTATGGTGGAACCTTAGATAACCGATCGTTTGGCGGTGTTCAGGTTTCCAGAACATTTTATGCTCGGGGACAAACAGGACAACAATTATTATTAGGTGCCTACAGCGCCTTGAGCAGACAGATTGCCAAAGGCAGTGTTACGATGTACAATCGCCATGAAATGCTTGATATTGTAGTCGTTGATGGGAAAGCCCGCGGCGTGATTGTACGAAATCTTATGACAGGAGAATATGAGCGCCATTTTGGCCACGCTGTTGTTTTAGCCACTGGTGGATACGGGAATGTTTTTTACCTTTCTACAAACGCAATGGGCAGCAATGTTACCGCTGCATGGAAAGCTTATAAAAAAGGCGCCATGTTTGGTAATCCATGTTTCACCCAAATTCATCCAACCTGTATTCCGGTCTCCGGAGAGTATCAATCAAAATTAACCCTTATGTCTGAATCATTACGGAATGATGGTCGGATTTGGGTTCCCAAGAAAAAAGGAGATGACCGTCGCCCTCGTGATATTCCGGAAGATGAACGGGATTATTATCTGGAGCGCCGCTATCCTTCTTTCGGGAATCTCGTTCCCAGGGATGTTGCCTCCCGGGCCGCCAAAGAACGATGCGATGAAGGCTTTGGTGTTGGTTCAACAAAACTTGCAGTTTATCTCGATTTTAAAGATGCTATTAAAAGATTAGGTCAGGATGTAGTGAGCGCCCGTTATGGAAATTTGTTTGAAATGTATGAAAAAATTACCGGTGATGATCCTTACACAACGCCCATGCGAATTTATCCAGCGGTCCATTATACTATGGGTGGGCTCTGGGTGGATTATAATCTCATGACCACTGTTCCGGGGCTCTATGCTATCGGCGAATGTAATTTTTCCGATCATGGCGCGAACCGATTAGGCGCATCTGCGCTCATGCAAGGCTTGGCGGATGGTTATTTTGTACTCCCTTATACGATAGGTGAATATTTATCCAATGATATTCGCACCCCGGCCATGCCTACAGATCATGAAGAATTTGACAAAGCTGAAAAAGATGCCAGAGATCGTAATGAACATTTATTAAATAATGATGGGAGCCGATCTGTGGAAAGTTTCCATCGTGATTTGGGGCACATCATGTGGGAGAATTGCGGAATGGCACGTAATGAAATAAATCTCACAAGTGCAATCAGTGAAATTCAATCCTTGAAAAAAGATTTTTGGGAAAAGGTTCGCGTTCCCGGCAGAGACGATGTTTTAAATCCGGAATTGGAAAAAGCAGGGCGAGTTGCTGATTTTATTGAATTGGGAGAACTCATGGTTCGAGATGCTTTGGATAGACGAGAATCCTGTGGTGGACATTTTCGAGAAGAGTCCCAAACTGAAGAAGGTGAAGCCAAACGTGATGATGAAAATTTTACATTTTCTTCTGCGTGGGAATATAAAGGGGAGGCAACAGAGCCAACTCGAAATAAAGAAGAATTAACTTTTGACACCGTTCAATTAACGCAACGGAGCTATAAATAATGGCTGAACTGAACCTAACTTTGAAAATCTGGCGACAGGATGGTCCAAAAGACCCGGGCGGATTCAAATCCTATACTGTGAATAGGCTTAATACGCATATGTCATTTTTAGAAATGTTAGATGTATTGAATGAACAATTAGTGAATACCGGTGATGAGCCCGTGGCATTTGATCATGATTGCCGGGAAGGAATCTGTGGTATGTGTTCCATGGTAATTAATGGGCGTCCGCACGGTCCATTAGAAGGGACAACAACTTGTCAGCTTCATATGCGCTATTTTAATGATGGAGATACCATTACGATAGAGCCGTGGCGTGCAAAACCATTTCCAATTTTAAAAGATCTTATTGTAGACCGAACACCTCTTGACCGAATTATTCAGGCTGGAGGATTTGTATCTGTAAATACAGGAAGTGCACCGGACGGGAATGCAATTCCCATAGGAAAAGAAATTTCAGATGAAGCTTTTGATGCAGCTGCCTGTATTGGCTGTGGTGCCTGCGTAGCAGCGTGTAAAAATGCATCTGCTAGTTTGTTTGTGGCTGCAAAAATATCTCAGTTAGCGCTCTTACCTCAAGGACAACCAGAAAGGGAAGAACGTGTAGTTGGCATGGTTAAACAAATGGATGAAGAAGGGTTTGGCCATTGTACAAACACTGGGGCTTGTGAAGCTGAGTGTCCAAAAGAAATCTCTGTTGATTATATTCGGAAGATGAATTGGGAATTTCATCGAGCGAATGTGAAGGGGTAAAAGATTAAATTAATTCAATAAAAAGCCCCTGAAAATCAGGGGCTTTTTATTATTATAAATGACGGTTGTATTTATTTTAGTTTGAAATTTACGGGGATAGAGATCCATACACCCACAGGCCTTTCCCGCTGTCTGGCAGGCCGGAACCGGGTTTTACGGATCGCTTCCATAGCTGCTTCATCCAATCCGGTGTTTGGAACCCCCTTTAATATCAATGTTTCTTTTACTCGGCCACTTGCATCAATGAAAGCCTGCACAATGACCACACCTTCAATGCCTGCCTCTTGGGCAATTTCAGGATATATCGGCCTGATGGGCGTTGTGGGAACTGGAGGATCATCATAGGGAATAAAAATAACTTTTGGTCCAGAGGGTGGTGGTGGTGGTGCGTCTAAATTAAAATCATCAAAATCTAATTCATCTAACGTAAGGTCATCTGCAATGTCCTCATCATCGGATGGCACAGGGATAGATGGCCGGACCGGAGGGGGTGTATTATCAATCTGTTGGGTCTGTGGAATATCAACGTTTTCGATAATAACCTGATTTATATTTTCAAACTCTTTAGTATTTAAAAACCGGGGAAAAATAAGAAAATTTAATATGACAAGTGAAACACCGATTAATCCAGTTACCCGAATTACTACTGGATATTTTAATTTTAGTGGATTTACGTAAGGCACTAGTCCACCAGGGTCTTAGTAGAATAATTAAGCTTCAAAGCTTCTACCTTTCGAAGGTTATCATGGATGTCGGATATTAATCCCATCTCAGCTTCCTGGTCTCCTTTTAAAGAAACAACAATTTGTGGATCAGCTACCCGCTTGTCATACATCACCATGGATACATCATCTACGCCAAGAAGGCGATCATCAATTGAGATTAATCCATCTTTCGACACCCAGAGTTGAACCGTGTGGCGCTTAGATTTTAATTTTTCAATTCGTTTTGCTTTAGGCAGATTAACGGGAAGTCCGGAATGTTCTTTTAATACTGTGGTAACCATAAAAAAAATCAATAGCATAAAGATAATATCGGGCATAGATGCAGTTGGAATCTCACTTGAAACCTGTGTTTTACGTGAGAATTTCATTAATTACTATTTGCGATTGAAATACGTTTTGCGTCGGCCATTTTCAATTGATCAATCACCCGAACATAATCATTATAAGCGGTCTTTGGGTGCGCTTTTACAGAAACAATGAGTTTGTCATTTTCTCGAAGTTTTTGCCCTACGATGCGATGAATTTGTTCAACACTTATGGGTTCTTCATCTAAAAGGACTTTTCCCTGTGAGTTAATAAGACAATTCAGAATATTTTCTTTTCTGATCTCGATTTCCATATCACCCGGTGGAGGGAGAACAATTCCCAGTCCTTTATCCGTATCAATCGTTGTGGTCACTAAGAAAAAGATTAGGAGTAAAAAGGCAATATCTGCCATTGAAGATGTGGGAATTTCCCCACCTTTGAATCTGCGTTTGCCCATTCGGCTATCTAGGGGTTATTTACTTTTAGATTCTTGTTCGTACAAGTGATCCATAATTCGAACAGACTGTTCTTCCATATCCAATACAAGCTTATCTATTCTTGATACGAATAAGTTTTGACAGGTCTGAATAATCATGGCCACAATCAGTCCGAAGGCAGTAGTTAAAAGCGCCTGAGAAATACCACCAGCCACAACAGCTGGGGAAATATCATTGGCAGCCTTAATCGCATCAAACGCACTGATCATCCCAACTACTGTCCCGGTAAATCCGAGCATAGGTGCGATGGTAATAACAGCGTTCAACCAGATCATATTCTTTTCAAGAAAGGCCATTTCGATTGAACCAGCATTTTGAATCGCTTTTTCAACATCGCCTAAACCACGATGCATTCTGGAAAGTCCTGCATGAAAAATTGCAGACACCGGCCCATCAGTTTCTTCACAAACCTGGACTGCGGCTGCCGCACCAGTATCATCGATTGCTGATGTTATTTCATCAAAAAAAGATTTTGAATCTACAGCAGACATCATGAGCGAATAAAAACGCTCGATAGCAAATCCAATCCCAAATAAAAGTGTCATTAGGATTGGCCACATGAAACCGCCGCCCTCTAGGAAATAATGTACCATTTAATTACTCCGATTATGTTCTAATTAATGTGTGTTAAAACAATGAAAAAAGTTATTTAAAAGACGCTGAATTTAATTCAAGGATTTTAAGAATACATCTGCTTCATTAAAATGTTTTATTGATTCAATAAGTTGATTATCCATTTGCAATCTGATATTTGCAGCTTCATTTTTCCCCCAAACTGCCCCAGCAATTTCTCCCTTAATTCGGTTATAAATAAAGTCAGTATTCACCATCAATGAATCTTGGTTTACCTTAATAGAGTCTTCTTGGAGATGAACGATAAAATCTTCAAATACATTTTCATCCACTTCCCAGGAATCTCTAAAAGTGTCAAACGAGTTAAATTCTTCTTTATGTGATGAAACGTATTTTGATGCAAAATTAAAAAGAGGGCGCTTTGCACTTCGAATTACTTTCCCTGTCTCTGCATTTATTTGATTTTTATACGGAATGTAGACATCGGGTGTAATGCCACCCCCACCATAAACAACTCGCCCCGATTTGGTACTATATTTAGGCCGTAATTCTTTCAAGCTATCAATCTTAGATTCCCGATCCGTTGCATATAATTCACGATAATAAGCCAGATCATTTCCATCTTCATAAGGTCGCTGGATTAGTCGTCCCGAGGGTGTATAATAACGGGCAATTGTAACCCGAACTGCGGCTCCAGAATCTAAAGGGAGTTGACGTTGAACCAATCCTTTTCCAAAACTTGTTTCCCCCACAACTAGGCCTCGATCTAGATCTTGAATGGCTCCAGCAACAATTTCACTAGCGCTGGCTGATCCTCGATTAATAAGTACAATGATGGAAAAATCATCTCGGCCTTTTTTAGGATCAGCAAGAAATACTTGGTTGGATTCTTTTA
>Ga0302119_10001374_pt1 | contig 10940 bp, 7 predicted proteins | sample AG5_Tmax_MG_FD_203114 | JGI IMG/M metagenome (GOLD analysis project Ga0302119, IMG submission 203114) | Marine microbial communities from Western Arctic Ocean, Canada - AG5_Tmax | ecosystem: Environmental > Aquatic > Marine > Oceanic | place: Canada: Western Arctic Ocean | collected 2017-10-01
TTGCAGTTTCAACGCAGCCACCTTGGTCAATTGCTACGTCGACTATGACTGAACCAGGCTTCATGTATTTCAAATCTGTTCTGCTAATAAGATTCGGGGCTTTTGCGCCTGGAATAAGAACTGCTCCGACAACTAAATCAGCCCAAGCAAGGTGGCTTCTAATTGCTTCAGGGTCTGAATAAATAGTTCTACAATTTGACGGCATAAATTCGTCCAAGTCGCGCATGCGGTTATTACTAATGTCCATGATGACGACATCTGCGCCCATACCGGCAGCAACTCGCGATGCGCATGTCCCTACGATGCCCCCGCCAAGAACAAGTACTTTGCCAACGTCAACGCCAGGAACACCACCCAGCAAAATACCTCTACCACCTTGTGGTCGCTCTAAGTATTTTGCACCCTCTTGTATCGATAGTTTCCCTGCGATTTCGCTCATTGGTGTGAGCAGAGGCAGATGACCTAGGTCGTCTGTAAGCGTTTCGTACGCTACTGAAATACAACCTTGCGAAAGACAACCTTCTGTAAGTTCTTTATCTGCAGCAAAATGAAAATACGTAAAGACAGTTTGACCATCTCTAATAAGTGCCACTTCTTGAGGTTGTGGCTCTTTCACTTTGACAATCATGTCGCAGGCAGCCCATATTTCTTCAGCAGTGCTCAGGATGGTTGCTCCAGCTGCTTCGTACATAGCATCGTCGTAGCCACATCCAAGTCCAGCACCCGATTGTATATAGACTTTCTGGCCGTCCCTGGTCAGAATTTCTGTGCCCACAGGGCGCATGCCAACTCGATATTCATCTTTTTTTACTTCAGTTGGTACACCTACGGTTGTCATTGCTCAACTCCTATTCTTGAGGATGTAGCATGATATCGTTACTCGGTGGTTTAGACCAGTAGACCGCGCATCTGGTACACTCGTAATTCCACTAAAATGTGCGGTCTCTACGAGAGGATTATTTGATGAATAAACGTTTTTTAATACCACTATGCCTAGTTATGTTCGTTCTTGCACCAGTGCAAGCGGATAGTAGGTCAGATGTACTTGCCAAGCTGAATAACTCGTCTTCTACCAAGGGGACTGAGGATGTGAAATCTTGGAAGATTTTCTTTGATGGATGCCTTCAAATCACAGCTCCGCCAAAAGAGATCAGTGAATCATTCAACATGAATACAGTTTGGCCTGGCGTGGAGGGTTGGGATGCGCTCGCTGCTTGGGCACAAACGAACGAACATATGGCAGGTGTGTTTATAGAGTCTGCGAAACGACCATTAATTGGTTTGCCATACGGTGCTGAACTTGTTTCTGATTTGTACCAACAGAATGGAGTAGTTGCAGAAATTGGCGTGAATGGTCACTTGCACAATATTCACTTTGGATATGTTGATCAAGTTGAACTTGCGTACCTTTGGTGCACAGTAGAGTTATACAGATTGTTTGAAGCTGGGGAAATGGACCGCGCAATTGAATTGCTCATGTCTGAACTTGTTGTATTGCGAAAATTTTGTGACCGAGAGTTTCTTAAAGAGCAACTAACATTCATGCCAATGCTGAGTGAAGCACTCGCAAACACGCGCGATATGTTTTACGAGTACCGAGAATCACTGACTCCAAGTCAATTCCGTTCATTTGCAAAAGAAGGCATTCCGTATTTACGAGCAGATTCAACACGCTTGCTTATGCCAGAGGGCGACCGAGTAGTCGGTGAAGCTCTCCTGAACGACCTCTTTACTCCGACAGGCGAACCAGACTCAGCAAAATTTAGAGAAGTACTTACCGATATTCAATCCCGGAAAGAGCCAGTGACGAGATTTGGGGCTGCTAAATACTGGGAATCTATCGCAAAGAGCCATCGTGGCCGAGATGACTCGCTCGACCGCTTAAACCGAATATACGATGATTGGTGGAGGCGGTGGAAGATGCGTGCATTTCACCCTCAGCTTTCGGTTGATTCTGAACTGCAAAAATCAAATCCTGTGAATTTCGCAGGAGTGAACCTGATTATTCGAGATATTCAGTCGCTCTTTATTGAACGAGATTTCTTGACAACTCAAATCAACAGTACTGCAGTTGCAGCGGCACTTTGTGGATACCGCAACCATTACGGCGTGTATCCAAAAAGTTTAAAAATGATGTATGCACAATTGCTTCATCGTTCAAGTAACTTGGATATGTTCAGGCCACTTACAATGCGAACCGATGCTGATTGGACCTTGTATGAATTCTCTGTTGGCCCGTTCTACTATCGAAAAATTTCAAAAAGAACAAGAATTCAAACGCTACCAGGTAATGTGTACGTTGAAGACGGACAATGTCTGTTGTACAGTGTTTCGGGAAATAACGAAGACGATCGTGGCTTGAACAGTGGCGACGATTTAATTCTTTGGCCGCCGTTAAAATCAATGCAACGCAATGCAGGATTAGTGGATTAATACATGTCAGAAATAGAAAATGTAGTCATTATTGGTAGCGGCCCAGCAGGTTGGACAGCAGCAATTTATGCAGCGCGCGCAGATTTAAAACCACTCGTAGTAGTTGGAGTCCCTAAGACTCAGCCTTCGATAGTGCTACCCGGTGGCCAACTTATGTTGACAACCGAAGTTGAGAATTACCCAGGCTTTCCTGAAGGCATCACAGGCCCAGACATGATGGAAGCCTTTCAAAAGCAAGCAGAACGATTTGGTACGCGTGCTCGTGGAGAAGACATTGTTTCATGTGATTTTTCTTCTTCGCCATTTAAACTTGAAACATCAAAAGGCGAGACTATTCTTGCGAAATCAGTGATTGTTGCTACTGGAGCAACCGCAAATTGGATGGGTCTTGACAACGAGATGCGTCTGGCAAGAAGCGGCGGAGGTGTAAGCGCTTGCGCAGTGTGCGATGGCGCCTTGCCAGCATTCCGTGACCAGCCTCTAGCAGTAGTTGGCGGTGGCGATAGTGCTCTAGAAGAAGCAAGTTACTTAACTAAATTTGGTTCCAAAGTGTACATCATTCATAGGCGAGATGAATTCCGTGCTTCGAAAGCGATGCAAAACCGAATTTTTAATTCACCAAATGCTGAAGTGCTCTGGAATAAAGTTGTGTTAGATGTTCTAGGCGATGAAGTCATCACAGGTGTGTTGCTCAAAGATACAATTACTGGCGAAGAATCCACGCTAGATTTGCGAGGACTTTTTGTAGCAATCGGTCATACGCCAACAACAAGTTTTCTCGACGGTAGCGGCATAGAACTAGACGCCGCAAAATACATCCAGCTTAATACCAGAAGCAGCAAAACAAACATCGATGGCGTATTTGCAGCAGGAGATGTAGCAGATTCTGAATACCGCCAAGCAGTCAGCGCAGCCGGAATGGGCTGCATCGCAGCCCTTGACGCGGAACATTACATTAGCTCGCTTTCAGGTTGACTTTGACTCGAATTGCTTGCTGCACTTTCGTGTGGCTTTGTCGGTCTGCATCGACGGGGCGTAAAGCCCCATCTGCTTCGACCTCCGTGCCACACCAAAGTTCGCTAGCGCAATTCAAGCCAAATCTAATCTTCAAGCGAGCGGACTCGCTTTCAGGTTGACTTTGACTCAAATTGCTTGCTGCACTTTCGTGTGGCGGACTCTTTAGTCCGGTGCAATTCTTGTAATGATTTTGGCTCCAACTGCGTCGCCCCATACATTCACTGCCGTGCGGCACATATCGAGAATACGGTCCACGCCAATAATGATGCCTATAGCTGCAATAGGGAGTGGCCCATCTGCAGAACCCGTTAAATTCATATTGACCGCTGTGATAACAATGACCATTGTCACTAAGCCCGCTGATGGAATTCCAGCAGCACCAATTGCTGCGAGAGTTGCTGTGATGACAACAACTGCGAGTTGTGAAATATCTAAATCAATGCCAAAAAGTTGGAATAAGAAAACAACCGCAACTGCTTCGTAGAGTGCTGTGCCATCCATATTCACAGTAGCTCCAAGGGGGAGGACGAAATTCGCCGCTCTTTTAGAACATTCGCCTTCGTTTTCAGCAGCATCGATGGTTACAGGGAGCGTTGCTGAGCTAGAGTCGGTTCCTATTGCTGTCATCAATGCACGTTTCATCTGCCACATGAATTGGTATGGATTCTTACCAGAAAATACATAGAGTACAAGTGGAAGGATAACGAAACCATGTACCGCAAGGCCAATCAAGACTGTAGCCATGTACCAGCCAAGCGGTCCTTTAATGGAAGCGAATCCAATTTTTCCAACTGTCCAAGCAACTAAGAAGAAAACTCCAATAGGTGTGAGCCAGATAACCCAGCGCACAAGAATCATGAGACCTTCAAAGCAGGCATTGCAAATGTCTCGGGCTGCTTTTGTTTTATCGCCACCTGCCGTGATGGCAAGTCCGAATGCGATTGCGAAGGCGATGATTCCAAGGGGTTGACCGTTCACCATGTCTTTGAAAATGTTGACAGGTACAATTTGATACAAGATGTTTAGCCACGCTGAGCTTAATGCACGCGGTGCATGTTCGATGGCTGCTGTTGCTTGGCTTGTTTCAATGAGAGTAAGTTGAACATCTGACGGCAGTACACCAGGAGCAATCCACGTAACTAGGCATGCGCCAAGTGTTACTGCAGTAAACATCGTGGCAAGGTAATACACAAGTGTTGCTATGCCTACTATGCCGAGTTTCGCAGGATCTCCAATACGAGTAATTCCAGAAATAACACTGAACAATATTAAGGGAATGATGAGCACTTTCAGTGGCCTAATGAGCACGATGTTGCCCACTTCTTTCAGCCATTGCAGTTGATCAACGTTTGCACCGGTGGGGTCGTGTAAGCCGTATTCACCCACAAGTGCACCTGCAACGAGGCCAAGAAGAATGAGAATGGTCAAAATGTTTGTGTTTCGATGTGCCATGCGATGTACTCTATAGCAATGAGTGGCATTGCAGGCATTTTAAAACGCGATGGTGGTCCAGTTCCTGAAAATTGGCCTTCCATTCTTGAGCAAACGCTTCTTATGTCAAGTTCTAGGACGTACCGTTTTGAAGACTCCATACCAATCCAAAACGGTTCTCTCCACATCCTCCTCTTAGGCTCTGGCTCGGGGTCTAGAAGAGGGTCTGGTACAAAAGATGGGGTGCGGGAAATTTGCGATGGCGAAGATTGGGATGAATGCGCATATGCTCATTGGCATGAAGAGACGCTTCAACTCGAGCTAGGTCGAAGGGGAACAGGTAGAAAGCCACTGTATTGGTTAGATTTAGATGAAGTGGGGGATGGTCTTCTTTTTTCGAGTAACCCAATGCCGTTGCTCAAAATCGCAGAAGAACTAGACTTGCCGACCGAATTGCAACAAGGCGTCGCTGAGTACTTGCAACTTGGGTATGCGGTGGAAGGCGGAGCGTTACTTTCACCAATTTGTTCGATGCCGATTGAAGAGAAATTCCAAGAAATATGCACAGGAGCCCGCGCTGTAGAAGCGGGCATAGCATCAACACCCGCCGAAGATCTCAAAACTCTCGTAACGATTCTTGGAAAGCCCTTTGCTGATTACACACTGCTTTCAAAATTGTGGCAGTACAGAAGTGCTAAAGACAAAGGCATTGCTGTGCTTGATGGAACGCTCAATCCTACTGATTCTGTTTCACCTTTTTTGGAACGCGTCGTAAAACCATCTGGAACAGCCTTGCTTCATAAAGCGCACAGGGCAGCCGCAAAGCGAATAGAACTCGGCGTTCTTGCTGAATACGTTGGAGTGCAGTTGCACGTGTCTGAAGATATGGAGCCCATTCCACCAGTGTCATTTCCAATGTCGTCGTGGTTGAAAAATCCAGTGAGTTCTTTAGGAGAGCTTGCGGAAAAAACATTTGAATGTCCAGAAGCGTTCTGTGGACTTTCCATTGAACAAGATGCCTGCAGGGCTTTACTGAATGCGCACCAACGTGGTGACGAGGAGCACGGCGAGCAAATCTTCGCTCTGCTTACTTTGCTTCTGTGGCGGCTTCAGGTTCTCGCATAATAATGCCGAGTTCATCAAGTTGATTCGGATCAGCTTTGCCGGGTGCTTCGCACATGAGGTCAGCGCCAGTTTGCGTTTTCGGGAAAGCGATAACATCGCGGATGTTATCCGTACCAATCATCATCATGACTAGTCGATCTAAACCAAACGCGACTCCACCATGAGGGGGCGCGCCAAATCGCAATGCATTTAACAAGAAGCCAAATTTTTCTTCGGCTTCTTCCGAGCTTAATCCGAGCAAGCCAAATACTTTTGCTTGTATTTCAGGATTGTGAATACGAATAGAACCGCCACCAACTTCAGCACCATTAATAACAAGGTCATAGCCTGATGAGACACAGTTGCCAGGATCGGATTCAAGAATATCAATTTGTGATTCAAGTGGAGCAGTAAACGGATGGTGTTCGCTTACCCAGCGCCCAGCATCTTCGTTCCAATCAAACATCGGGAAATCAACAATCCAAAGGCCACGGAACGCGCCAGCTGGAATAAGTTCTAATTCTTTCGCAAGCGCTAACCGGACTTCGCCGAGTGCAGTGCATGCCACTCGGTAGGAGCCAATCCCAAACATGACGATGTCGCCATCTTCAAGTCCAAGGGTCTCTACAAGTTCATCTTTGATTGGAGTAACAAATTTCGCAACTCCTGTGAGGAATTCACCGCCTTGGTACTTCACAGTTGGTAGCCCGCCAGCGCCGTAAGTTTTTGCAACCTCTGCAAGCGCATCGGTCTTCTTCCGTGACAGTTTATCTGCGCCACCTGGAACTCGCATTGCTTTTACAGTTCCTCCAGAATCGATAGCATCTTTGAATACTTTAAACTCAGTCTTGCTTGCAAGTTCTGTAACGTCGCGTAATTGCAAATCGAATCGAATGTCTGGTCGGTCAGAACCATAATTATCCATCGCGTCTTTCCATGACATCTGTGGAAGTTCGCCTAGGTCAATGCCGCCAACTTCTTTGTACAAGCGTGATGCAAACTCGCTCATGATTTCAAGAATGTCATCTTGGTCAACAAAACTCATCTCAAGGTCAATTTGCGTGAACTCTGCTTGGCGGTCAGCGCGTGGGTCTTCGTCGCGCAAACATTTACAAATTTGCAAATATTTGTCGCAGCCTGCGACCATTAAAATTTGTTTAAAAATTTGGGGGCTTTGCGGAAGTGCATACCATTGTCCAGCTTGGTGTCGTGATGGCACGATAAAGTCGCGTGCACCTTCTGGTGTAGGAGTAATGAGCAGGGGCGTCTCAATTTCAAGAAAATCATTATCAGCAAAAAAGTTACGCGTGAATTGTGTAATCTTGTGTCGAAGTTTTAAAATCTCTTGCATCTTTGGCCGGCGCAAATCGATGTAGCGATACTTCAACCTGTGCTCTTCGCCAATTTTGTCTGCATCATGGTCGTCCGGAAGAATCGGAAGTTTCGCCGTGCGATTTACAACTTCAATTTCTTTTGCAACCAGTTCAATTTCGCCAGTAGTTAACTTAGCATTTGGTTTGCCTTCACGGATGCGAACTATACCCTTTACAGAAATGACATCTTCTCGACGTAATGAAGCCCCAATTTCCATGACTTCAGGGGTTGTATCTTCCGCATCAAATACCACTTGCGTAAGGCCGTATCTATCTCGTAAGTCGATAAAAACAAGTCCTTTGCCTTGGTCGCGATAGGTGTTAATCCAACCACTCAGTACGATTTCTTCGCCGGCGTTTTCTTTACGAGTTTCGCCACATGTACATGTTCTTTTCAGCATTCGGGTATTGTACCCCCGCCCCCGAAATATGTCCTATGCAACAACAGACCTCAAAAACAATTCTCATGACGGCATTCGAGCCAAGTGGCGACGCGCTCGGCGCAATGGCTACGCGTGGGCTCAATGCAAGTGGTGTGAATGTTAGAGTTGTAGGTCTTGGCGGTTCTCAGATGCAAGAGGCCGGAGTTGAACTGTTAGAACACACCACGAAAGAAGCTGCGATGGGCGTTGGAGCAATATCTGAAATCAAACGTATCAAAGGTCTCGTCGATATGGTTGGTTCTTGGATTGAAGAGAACAAGCCTGACCTAGTCATAGCAGTTGATTCCCCAGCAGCAAATTGGCCTGTGTGTAAAATTGCACGAAAGCATGGATGTAAGGTGATACATCTTGCAGCACCACAATTGTGGGCGTGGGCGCCTTGGCGGTTGCGTAAGATGAAGCGATTAAGCGATCATGTCATGTGCTTGCTTCCGTTTGAACAAGAATGGTTTGAATCAAGGGGCATGCCAGCAACTTTCATTGGACACCCAGCAATGGGTACCCACGAATGCAAAGATATTGATCTACCCGCAGGCAAGCCGAACATCGTCTTGTTGCCTGGTTCACGAAAAAGTGAAATAAAGAAAAACCTTCCAATGCAACTTTCAATTTTGAGCAGGATATGCACGCAACATCCTGCAACGGAAGCAGTCATTGCATGCAGAGAAGAAGATGTTGAACGAGTGAAGCCATTTGCGAATGGTTTGCAAATCGTTGCTGATGAACTTCCTAGCGTGCTTGCATGGGCGGATCTTGCGTTAAATGTTTCGGGCACAGTTTCTTTGCACGTAATGCGTCATGGTCTTCCGATGATTGGCATGTATAAAGTAAATCCACTTTCGTTACTTGGTGCAAAAGTCATGCTCAATACGCCGTTTCGCTTACTTCCAAATCTTATAGCGGGCGAGAGAATTGTCCCCGAGTTTATCCCTTGTGGAAATATTGCCGGGAAAATTTCAGAAGTAGCGCTCGAAGTTTTAGATGACGAAGATGCCATGGCTACAATGAAAAACGCATTGGAGCAACAAATGCTCCAATACGCTTCTCATAATCCTGAAAAAGAATCAGCGGAACTTATTCTGCGTTTTCTTTAAACTCGCCTTTTTTAAGTTTTCCTATATACGTGTGGTACGCTCGCATTGCTTGTGGACCATAAATCCACATAATTGGAATGTTTGCAACAAGCATTGCTCCCAAACCAAGGGTCGTCCACATATCTAATTCTGCATCTGTCGTGATGAAGCCCATAGTAGAAACGGCAACTAGAACTGTGTACACCAAGCGGTACAACGTAATCGCAATTACAGAAAATGGCCCCTCGCTGCCAAAGACATATATAACACCCTGTTCGCCATAATAACTCCATGAAATCATAGTTGAGATGGCAAAGAGCCAAGCAGCAATGACAACAAGCCATTTGCCAAGGCCAGGAATTGTTCTGTCGAAAGCATGAGCGGTTAGACTTGCTCCCGGATAGTTCGCCCACACACCATTGCTTTCTATGGAAACAGGAACTGCATCGCCCGCTTCATCGTAGATAGCATCGTAGGGTTCCCAAGCAACTGCAAAATTGCCATCTGCACCACTGGTAACAGACCCAGAAATGCGATGGAGATTATCGCCGGTGTTTTCGTCTTGACCAGCTCTGAGCATCATGAATACAGAGTCATTTAATGACCAACCTGTGTCTTCAGCGGCAACGCCATTTACTCTTTTTGCTTCGTCGTTTTTAGATGGAAGCGCTGGAGTGGTTAAACGCCACTCGTCGTCTTCAAGTGAGAATGAAATTGCTGCGGCTTCGCCAAATGTTGCTTCTGGGCCGCGGTTCCAAGCACCTGATGCGAGAATGATCAGTGCAGTAACAGTACATACAACGAGGGTATCGATAAAAGGTTCAAGGCCTGCAACGATCCCTTCTCGAACGGGTTCGTTGCATTTTGCAGCAGAGTGTGCAATTGGCGCTGAACCTTGTCCCGCTTCTGAGGAGAAGAGTGCGCGCTTTATTCCCCACATAGCGGCGTATCCAACTGAACCACCGAGGAACGCACCAGAAGCTGGGGCATCGCCGAAGCCTAGGCCGTATTTAACAATGAGCATGATGAGTTCTGGAATTTGCCCAATGTTTAATAGTAAAACAACAAGCCCTGCGCCTAAGTACAACAAGCACATGAACGGAACGAGTTTTCCTGCAACCGAGCCGATTCGCTTAATGCCACCGATGATGACGCACCCAACAATGATTGCAAGGATCACTCCGATTGCAAAAGTTTCTGGGTTAAAGTTTGAGGTCTTTTCAATTCCTGAGACTCCTGGAATTTCAAAGTACTGCGTAGTTACTGCAGCAACATTCCATGCTTGGAACATATTGCCACCAGTAATTGCAGAGAGAACAAGTGTGAAACAGAAAATGCCGCCAATGGTTGCACCAAGACGTCCGCCTGCTTTCTTAAACAAGTTGTCAACTACATACATCGGTCCGCCATGCGGATTGTTTGGATCAGTCGTGTCGCGAGTGAGCATTGATTGCGTCACTTCTGTCATTTTCAGTGCCATGCCAAGCAGACCAATAACCCACATCCAAAAGACAGCGCCAGGTCCACCGATTGCAACAGCAAGCGCGACGCCGGCAATGTTCCCTAAGCCGACAGTTGCAGAGAGTGCAGCAGAGAGTGCTTGGAAGTGACTAATCGCTCCGGGGTCGTCTTTCTTATCGAACTTTCCTCGAATAACTGAAACGCCGTGAGTGAGTGCTCGATATTGCCCGAATCCACTCCAGAGTGTGAAGATAAGGCCAGTGAGTAAGAGTGCATAGACAACATATTCTGAGAAGAGAATACTGTTGATTGCGTTGATGACATCGTTGACTTCGAATTGCATGTGGAGTGGCTTTCCTTACTTTCTACGTGTTGGGTTACTTTTCAAGTATTAATCTTATACGATAGACGCCATGAGTGATTGGTTTGAAGACGGACTTCGGTTTTCCTGCACCCAATGTGGCAATTGTTGCACAGGCCCTCCGGGTGCTGTTTGGTTCAACGATGCCGAAGGGCGTGCTATGGCGAAAAAGCTTGATATATCTGTGGAAGACTTTTATAAGCACTTCGCTCGTAAATTAGGTGCAAAATGGTCACTTACTGAA
>Ga0302119_10001375_pt1 | contig 10935 bp, 8 predicted proteins | sample AG5_Tmax_MG_FD_203114 | JGI IMG/M metagenome (GOLD analysis project Ga0302119, IMG submission 203114) | Marine microbial communities from Western Arctic Ocean, Canada - AG5_Tmax | ecosystem: Environmental > Aquatic > Marine > Oceanic | place: Canada: Western Arctic Ocean | collected 2017-10-01
CGCCAAGTCCTGCTCACACGCGTGCGGAACCTCAACACGATGTCGAGAGAGGAGTTCGACGCGATGCCAGCCGCGGAGCTGCAGCGCGTCGTCGACGATCCCGTTCTGGTGCAATTCATCTTCGAGGATCGTCGCTACAAACCGGATGAACTGGTGGGGATCATCAAGCGGATCAAGGCCTGGGGTCAAACCTCAGAGGAGAGTGATTCCTGATGTGGACTCGTAAGGCTGCGGTCATGCTGACCAGCGGTATTTCGCTGATTCTCATCGGCATGATGATCTCACATTTCCAACTGATGATAATCGGACTCACCTTCGTCGCTTTCATCGTCATAAACGGCTGGGTCGCCGGACACTCTGACCTCGAAATCACCCGCACCATCTCGGCTCAGAACGTGTACAAGGGAGATGACATCCTCGTTGAAGTGAAGGTCACGAACAACTCGTATCGGCGAACTCAATTGCTCGAGTTGTTCGACAATGTGCCGCATGAGATGAAGATGCGGCGCGGCATAAACACGATGCGATTGAACCTCGGACCGGGTCAATCCACGACGATGCGATACACGGTCCGCTGCCCGCTACGCGGCCATTATACAATCGGTCCAGTCTCGGTTCGGCATCGCAATTCATTCAACCTCTTCGTCAACGAATCGCTCGTCCCCGATCGCTCTGACATCACCGTCTTCCCGCAGGTGCGCGAGGTGGAAGAGGCTCTCCTGCGCTCGAATGTGCCCAAGATGTACACCGGCGCGACGACGCTGAAGACGCCGGGGCAGGGCATGGAATTCTATTCGCTGCGCGAGTATCTGCCCGGCGACGCCTTCCGCATGATCAACTGGAAGGCTTTCGCGCGGACAGGCGAACTGATGGTCAACGAGAAGACGCGCGACGCAGTCACGGACGTCTTCATCATGCTCGACATCCGCGATGTCGCGCGCATCGGAACCGTGCTCAAGAATCCGCTCGAGATGGGCACGGTCGCCGCGGCGTCAATCGCGAATTACTTCATCCGACGCCGCGATTCGGTCTCAATCGTCACCTATGGCGACCGCATGAACTACCTCTCACCCGAGACCGGCGACAAGCAGTACTACAAGGTCCTCAGCATGCTTGCTGGAGTCAAGGCGAAGGGCAGCATGCCGTTGCAAGCCGTCACCAATGCGATGACCTCGCGAATCAGCCGCGGCTCGCCCATCTTCATCATCAGCAGTTTGGAAGGAGACGGCACGACCTTGCCAGCCATCCGCAGCCTCGCAGGCAAGGGCCACGAGGTCATCGTCCTCTCACCCAGCAGCATCGACCTCGAGCGCCTCGTCAGTCGCATCCCTCGAATGTCCTACGAGGTGCTCAAGTTGGAGCGCCAGAACCGCCTCACAGCGATTAGCGGCTATGGTGCCAAGGTCATCGATTGGATGCCTGACATCGAGTTGTCGCAGGCGCTTCTGCAGGTGAAGACGGTCTGAAGCTGAGAATTTGAACGAAATCGAAAAACGGAGGTGAAAAAATGGCAATGGAAAGCGTACCACCGAGTCAGACCCTTCACCTGCCACGCCTGCGTCGGCGCTGGCAGATCCTCTTCCTGCAGACTCTCGCCACCGCCGCCCTCATCCTGCTGCTCTTCAGAATGAGTGAGGTCTACGGCCCCTGTAGTGTGGAGTTCGTTGAAGCAGGAGGGGAGTGGTGTCCTTCGTACGAGCATACACGAGGATTGAACTGGGCTGACGGAGCATTCGATGAACAGGCCAATGATGACAAGGATGGATTGCTCATCCCTCGCACCCTCTTAGGCATAGACTCAACCGGGTTATCCAGTCAGATCGTGCCACTGCTCCTCTGTTTCCTGATCGCTGGATTGTGGATCGTCTATCAGACTCAGAATCAGAGATTCCGACTCTGGGCGGCCCGCGGAACCACTGGATTCATCGCCGCTTGGGCGATTCTTCCCTTCATCTTCGCTTGGGGTTCGTCGATTCTCGCTTATGGCTTACATCTTCCTTTCGGCCAGCCTTATGATGACATGAATCATCTTGCGATTCTCTTCGATCCTCTGCAGATCGCCGTCGAGTTATTCTTCCTCGGTATCGTCTTCGCGCCGATCCTCGCCGGCTTGATCGGAATCTGGGGTTTGTCACGAAGGTCACTGACATGGGCTGTCGGCTTCTTCCTGATGATCATCGGAATTCATGCTCTGCTGACCTTCGAGGGAATCACGGAAGCGGTCTCGGGAATCGGTCTGCAACCGCTTCCGGCTCAGATAGGTGAAGCGACGTTGTACGGCGGTTTAATTTCGCCATTGGCGCTCAAACTGCTCGAGATAGCGATTCTGATTCTGCTCTTCCACGAGAGTGGCACCGCGGTCATCGGACATCTCGAATACGCGGTGATGCTGCCCGATGCGTCGAAGTCTGACCCCGAGTACGTTCGACAATTCACCAATGTCGTCAACAGCCATGTGCTTCACACCGTCGCCATCATCGCAGCCGTCGCATTGACCACTGCGCTGGCCCTGGAGTTCGACGGCTTCATGCTCAATATCGTCGCCGTCATGGAAGGCTCTCAGTGGAGTGGTCAGGTGGCTGAATCACTCGAATTACAGTTGACTTATGGCAAGGTCATCTCGGCCGGATTGTTCCTACTCGTTGTGGCCGGGATGCGCTATGTCGTTCCCTGGCAGCGCGTCAGTGGTCTGATCGAAGCGGGCATCTCAAGCCTGCGCGGGTCTCGTTCGGACGCCTGATCAGCGGATCCCGCGCAACTTCTCGATGAGTCGGCAGATCTGCTCGGTGAGGAGCACTGCTGCGATGCCGAGTCCCAGAACCGCGACAGGCTTGGTAAGGATTCCGAGATTGGAATCGAGCGCCTCGAAGGCATCCGGCGCCACCATCCACGCGCCTGCGAGGCAGGAGGCGAGGATGATCCGGTCCGTCCAAGGAGAGGTGCTCTTGCCAGGAGTCGTCGCTCGATTCGGCAGTGGACTGGCTTGGTTCACGCCCCGCGTGCATCGAATCGAACCCATCAATCCACCGCTTGAGGGGCTTCGGGTGGTCATAGTTGGGTTCAAGCCGAGCCAGTGAGGGCGCAAGCCATGGCAGCGGGCATCTCAGTTGCGCAATGCAGCCGCTGCCCGAAGCCCGCGATACTGCATCAGGAATACAGCGGGCAGCACTACTGTGGCCAGCATCTGGGTCAATCGATTCGCAAGCGCTTCTCGAAGGAACTTCGCAATACACTGGTGCTGCCCAACGACGCCCACCATTCCGACGGCCGCCCGTTCCGCATCCTCGCCTGCATCTCGGGCGGCAAGGATTCCGCAGTATTGCTCGACCTGCTCGTCGACATCCTCGGCAAGCGCCGAGATGTCGAGATAATCGCCGGATGCGTCGATGAAGGAATCGATGGATATCGCGCGCCCTCGCTCGAGTGCGCGCGCCAACTCGCAGAATCACTCAGCATAGAATTCGTCACTCTGTCCTACGAGGAGATGGGCTATGAGAGGATGGATGAAGTGGTCCTGCGAATGCCTGGGATAGGGGCACAGCACAGCGAAGCGAAGGGTTTGATGCCGTGTTCATATTGCGGAGTCTTCCGTCGCCAGAGTCTCAATGCGATGGCTGAGAAAGTCAACGCCGATGTCATGGCCCTCGGTCATAACCTCGACGATATGGCACAGTCGATTCTGATGAATCTTCAGAAGGGCGAGATCGAGAGAAGTGTCCGCCTCGCCCCTCACACCGATGCGCCGATCGAAGGATTGGCACCCCGCATCGTACCCCTGCGTTGGGTCCCAGAACAGGAGATCCACGCCCACGCCATAGTCAAGGGACTGCCGATTCACCACGGGGAATGCCCACATGCGCCGGGCGCGATGCGGCAGCAGAGTCGCTCGATAGTCGCTGCCTTGGAGGCCCAGACTCCCGGCGCCCGACATGGACTTCTGCACGCGCTTGAGCAGATTCGTGTATTGCATCGAGCGGCGAATCTCGACTCGCACGCCGAGGTCACTAAATGCGAGGAATGCGGCGAGATAACCAGTCGACAAATCTGCCAATCCTGCACGATGAAACGCTGGCTCATCGAATCTCACTCGCGCTAGGCGCGAGGTCAAGACTGACGCGCGTCGAGCCGCGCTCGATTATTGATAAGCGTGGGAACAGAACAAACTGCTGAGGAATGGCGCGCCCTGAAGCAAGGTTTGAGGCGTTCCTCTGATATTATGAGACAGTTGAGAACAACTCCGAGACTTTGTCTCGGATGGGGGACAAGATAATTCGCAAACGCACACTCGCGCCAAACATGCGAGCAACAGCCTTGCTCATGGGCGCCATGATGTTCACCGTAGCACTCTCTGGCTGCATCTTCGGCGACAATACACCTCCACCTCCACCCGAGGAACCAGCGCCACCAGACGGCTGGTTCGTAACAGGTCCCAACGGCCAGATCCTTGACCTGCCGATGCTGCCGATGGACTTCACCTTCAGCGACGTCGGTCAGGACGGCGCCGAGCCGAGCATCGGCATAACCTCGAGCGGCTGCATGTTCTTCATCGCCTTCGAGAAAGTCATGCGCTCGTGCGACCATGGCGGCTCGTGGGAAATCGTCGACGACATCGCTTCGCACCCATCGACTTCCGACCCGTACGGATGGGTCGACCCGATAACCGACCGAGTCTTCAACGTCCAGATGGTCGGCCTCATCACCACTTGGATAGCCTGGAGCGACGACGATGGAGAGAGTTGGATCGGCAACCCGCACGATTCAGGACCAATCCCACTCAACGACCACATCAAGCTCGCATCGGGACCTTGGACCGACGACGGTTACGGAATGTTCGGACAACTCAATCCGACTTACGAAACCGCCGTCTATTTCTGCTACAACAAGGGAGCAGGCATCTTCTGCTACACCAGTTTTGACGGCGGAGCGACATTCGAGGTAGGAGGAATGATCTACGGTTTGGCGACGACGAACGGAGGATTGCACGGAGCCATCTCGACGGCGCCGGACGGAACTGTGTACGTGCCGCCGCGCGTCGAAACACCAACGATCATATTCTCCAAAGACAATGGATTGACTTGGTCGGAGCGAACGATGGGTTTGGACACAGGAACTCCATACCCGCGAAAGAATTCGGAGGTGGGAACGGATAGTGAGTCCAACGCATACCACATCTGGACCGGCGCAGATCAAGGAGTCTACATGTCTCGCAGCACCGATTCGGGCAATACCTGGGAGGAGAACAGCATCCGCATCAGCCCTTCAGCAGTCATTTCGTCGGTCTTCCCGCACATCGACGCTGGCGACCCGGGCCGAATCGCAATCACCTATCTCGGCAGCGAAAACGCCAGCGAATTGAATCAATCTGACATCGATGGAAATCCGTGGGACGGCAACGCGCACAACGCGCCCGCGAACGTCAGCTACTACCTCTACGTCACCTTCAGCCTCAATGCTCTGGACGACGAACCCGTCTTCTACACCATGCGCATCTCGCCTGACCCCGTACAGATTGGCTCCATCTGCCTCAACTCTGGGGACTGCCGGGATATCGGGGGTTCTAACAGGAATCTTCTGGATTTCAACGACCTTCACATCGACCGGGACGGTCGGGTCTACATCGCCTTCGCAGATGGTTGCACAGGTGATTGTGCTGTCGGCAATAATTCGACTCCCGAGGATTCACGGAGTCGGCGTGGCTCGGTTTACTATCTGAGCAACGGCCCGAGCCTCTTCGAAGATGTCGGCCTTCTCGCCGAATTCCTCTGAACAGGGGTACTCTCCCAACAAGGGTTCGAGGCATTACCAGGAACTGAAATCGATGCTGAGTAGCACGACTTAGTTGTGCGCTATATTGGCCCGCGCGCCACTGCACGTGGGTCAGAGTATTGATTCGGCGAGTTCGTCGATGTTCTGGGTTCGGCCACAATACGAACATCGCACATCGAGTGGCTCTTCTGAGACGACTCGCAACTTGTGCGGAAGAGGCTCACGCGAGTTCTGAGTGATGCAGTTCGAGAAGGAGCAACGAGCGACGTTGATGAGTTCCTCGCCGAGCTGAATCTGTCGCTTCTCGGCCACGCCGTAATTGCGGATGATGGCGATGGAGGCGTGGGGGGCGATGAGGGCGAGGCGATCGAGTTCCTTCTGCGTCAATTCTCGGTCTTCGATTTTCAGAACATCCTTGCGACCGACCTTGCCGCTCGGCACATTCATGACTAGAGAGATCGGGCTCGAGCGGCCGACATTGATTCTCAGCATCTGCATGACCTGCAGCGCCCGGCCGGCTGGAATGTGGTCGACGACAGTGCCGTTGCAGATCGCTGTGACACGGCGCATTTCGGTCATCATTTCACCTTCTTCGGAACTTTGACGTCAAGACTTCTGCACAAGAGCGCCATCCTCGTGGGTACACCGTTGAAGGCTTGTTCGAAGTAAGCTGCGTGTTTTGTGGCATCGACGCTCGGGTCGATCTCATCGACTCTCGGGAGCGGATGCATGACGATCATGCTGCCCTTCGCTGCCGACAGATCGCTGGCAGTCATCTTGTAGATTCCAGCGACCTTGATGTATTCATCCTCATCTGGGAAGCGCTCCTTCTGGATGCGCGTCATGTAGATGACATCGGCGTCGGGAATTGCTCCTGCCATGTCTTGGCTCTCGCTGACATCGCCTCCGGCAGCAGTCAGATCGCTGACGATCTCTTCCGGCATGCGCAGGCCTTTGGGCGAGATCAGCGTCAATTTCGCGCCGAAGCGCACCAGTGCGTGCGAGAGGGAGTGTGTGGTTCGGCCGTAGCGCAGGTCGCCGACGAGGACGACGTTGAGGTCTTCGAGAGTGCCGTGCGATTGTCGAATGGTGAAGAGGTCGAGTATGGTCTGAGTCGGGTGGTTGCCAGCGCCGTCGCCGGCGTTCAGCACAGGAATGTCAACGGCGTCGGCGCTGTATTGAGCCGCACCCTGATTCGGATGACGAATCACAGCGATATCCGAGTAGCCCTGAACCATCTGCATGGTATCGTAGAGAGTCTCGCCCTTCGAAACGCTCGAGCCGATGGAACTGAGATTGATGACTTCGCCACCGAGCCGCTTCATCGCCGACTCGAAAGACATCCGAGTGCGGGTCGAATTCTCGAAAAACAGATTCCCAAGCACCTTGCCTGCGAGGAGAGGCGAGTAGATTTCGCCTTTTGCAACGGGGAGGAGTCTGGTGGCCGTGTCAAGGATTTCAACGATCTCGGAATTGCTCAGATCGTCCATCGTGATCAGGTCGCTCATGGCCCGCCCTCCGACGAATCGCGACGCGGCCCTCTCATAGGTGTTGCGCGCGGGCTGCGCGCGTGTATTCCAGCGATTTCCATCAATGTCGACGGTCTCGATAGTATGCGAATAGTGGCGCAGTGATGTTCTCGGAGCGCGAATCATCACCGTGGTTTTGAGAAGATTGAGATTATCCGCTATCCGTCGGCTTGAAGTCCGATGTTCCCACCCCGCGCTCGATGATTATCTCGCGTACGCCCGTGCGGGTCTCGTTCTGCGGCGGCGGGACCGATGTCGATTGGTTCTCAGACTCCGAGCCAAATGGGGGGCTGGTCACTTCCCTCGCGCTCGCTCGCCACATCCACGTGACGGTCAACGCTCGCTTCGACGAAAAGGTACGAGTGTCATATTCTGAGATGGAGATCGTGAACGATTTCGAGGACTTGCAGCATGAATTGATCCGTGAGGCGATGCGCATGACTGGTGTCACCTCCGGTGTCGAGATCACGACCATCGCCGATGTGCCTTCTCGCGGCACAGGCCTCGGCTCTTCTTCCACGGTCACTGTTGGTTTGCTGAATGCTCTGCACCGCTTTGCTGGGCGGGAGGTTGCGGCGGCGCAGTTGGCCGATGAGGCGTGCCGGATTGAGATTGATATTCTCGGGCAGCCGATTGGCCGACAGGATCAGTATGCCGCCGCTTTTGGTGGGCTCAATTCGATTTCTTTTGATTCGAGTGGAGTAGTTGTTGAGCCACTCGACCTTGGTGATGAGGTGTTGGGGCGGCTCGAAGAGGAATTCACTCTGGTTTTCACGGGCCACTCTCGAAGCGCCAGCAGCGTACTCTCGGAACAGCCCGAAGATGAGGCCGACAGATTGGCTCGCCTACGCGTCATCCGCGCGCAGGCCGACGAGGCTCGCGCCCACCTTGAATGCGGTGATTTAGCAGGCTTGGGCGCGCTCCTCGAAGAGGCTTGGCAGGCAAAACGCGGCATCACAGCGAGCGTCTCGAACGCCGAACTCGACGCTCTGCACGACCGCCTGATGGCGGCCGGCGCCAGTGGAGCCAAACTTCTGGGCGCCGGCGGCGGCGGCTTCTTCCTCGTTCATGGCGCTGCGTCCCTGCGCCAGAGACTCGCCGCCGAACTCGGAGACGAACACAGAATCATTCCTTTGGCAGTCGACCATGATGGCTCGACGATAATCCACGACGGAAGTGAGTGAATGAACAGAAGAACCTCGGCTTTAGCGTTCGCCATGTTGCTGCTCTTCTCGAGCCTCGGCGCTCTGAACACCGCAGCATCCGACTCCTCGAACGTGCGAGACAGCGCGAGTTCTCGCGACAGCGAAGTCCCATCAGCGCCCTCGACGATCAGAGTCCTCATCGTCTTCCCCGACGAGGGCGCGGAGGAATTGCGCGCCTACGGTGAAGGCGAATCTCTGACCGGCCAGACGACCATCGATGGCTACGTTTCTGAAGTCTTCAACTCTACCAACCAGAACTACGCTCGTAGCGGCATCGATGTCACTTTCGATATCATCGAGACGATGGCAATCAATTTCTCTCATCTTGGCGCCGACTGGAAAGCCAAGATTCCCGGAGCCATGATGAACCCTGGAAGTTCGTGGTGGTACGCTGAATATCAAGCTGAATTGGAAGCCTTGCGCGACGCGACCGCAGCGGATGTGGTGATGTATTGGAGAATCTCTGGAGATGGTGGAGCGAGTGCGAGTGGAGCGACTCCTTTCGATTCCGAACACGCTGACAAGACCTTCGTTCATCTCATCAAATGGCACATGAATCCGCGCGTCGTTTCTCACGAATTGGGGCATTTGCTGGGCGGTGCTCACCATGTCGGATTACAAGCGGTTGCCAATATGTCCTACGATGGCGGCGACTTCGAATTGCGTGAAATCCGCTCTATCGAGACCAGTCAAGTATCCTCCTTGGGCTACGGTTCTGCGCTCTATCTCTGGCTCTTCTCCGATGCTAATGTGACCGTCTCTGGGACGATTCCTTGCGGTTACGGCTCAGAACATACCTGCACCTTCGCCGAACCTACACCTGTTGGCGACGAGAATCACAGTAATGTCGACCAGATGCTTCGCGGGGCTTCGATTTCGGGGCACCGCGACGGTACTGAATATCCCGCTCGGGCTGATGAAGTGATTTCAGGATCGTCTGGATTGGAGATAATCGACCTTATCGAGCAGTCTGCGAGCGTCGCTGCAAGTTGGACTGCGAGCGTTGCTGTTCACGATGAGTATGGCAGTGATCTGCTGGCGGATCAGAACCTCGGTGTGCGGGCGCAGATCGACCAGCATCTTGGTGATGGCAACGGCTGGGTCAGCCTGCCCGAAGTGGCGAATTTCAGCGCCCTCGTGGCGAGCGCGCGAAATTGGACCGATGCATCAATTGGCGGCTGCTGTTCACTCGACCACACTGCATTCGAGGCGGCTGGTGGCACGACTGTCGAGGTATTCCTCGCCGTCGGCCCGGTCGCTCGCAACATGAGTTGGGGCTGGAGCGAAACGGCCGTTCTTGTCGGTCAGACCGACGGTCGCTCGACTCGACTTCTCGACCTACCGCGCTCCGGCGGGCTCATCGAAGAGGTCCCATTGACGATTACCCTGCCAACTCCATGGGAATATCGATACTCGGCGATGGAGGACATCATCGAGGGAATGCCCGGCGAGTTCGTCGTCAATCGAAGCGCTGCACCAGTCGCTTCCAACATTCGCATCAGTCTGGGCGAGAATGAGCCGCCTGGGGCCTATGGAAATCGCCTCAACGGCGGCTCGTCATCAATTTCTCGAGATCAGCCCACAACCTTCGAGGGTCAGTGCCGTGACAGCGGTATCGAAACTCCTGAACTGAAGTGGGGGGTCAGCAATAACGGCACGATCATCTGGACCAGTACTGAGCCTTGGATCAGCGTCACGCCAGCAGATTTCAACTTCAGCCACGGCGAGGTCGTCAGTGTCAGATTGACTTGCACAGATTCCTTCGGCGCCACCAATATTTGGTACGATAACGTCGTGGTCGACGCAATATCGCCAACTTGGGAAGCTTCATTCACAGGCTTACCACCCACCGAGGACCCCTTCGCAATCGATGCCTCAGACGGTATCATCGAAATCGGCAGCGAAGACATTCTCGAAATCAACGTCTCAGCCCTCGATGACTCGGGCTTCGATACGACCATCGAGGTCACGAGCAATCGAACCAGCGAATGGCGTCATGTCGATTGGAACGAGATGCTGGCTCAGAGTCGCTTCCCGCAGGGCGATAAGGTCAACGGCCTGCATCTCGATGTCGACTCGCGCCACGAGGCCAAACCGCCGACCACCTACAGCCTCAACATGACGGTCACCGACGAATCTGGCAACGCAGTACAGCACAATTGGACCATTCTCGTGCTCGACGGAGCCGGTCCGCAGATCCTCCCTAACATCTACTCGAATGGCACTCTGATCGCTGCCGAACACCCCGCTCGCGCTGGCGCGATCATGACCGTCAATCTCACAGATTCCTACGATGATCTCGACTCGATTCTCGACACCCGATGGACTTTCATCCTCAATCAAGAACCAATCTTTGAGAACGAGTCGTGGACGGCCATCGAGTACTTTGACCTGCCACCACTCGAGGCCGGAAGTCACTGGTTCATCTTCATGGC
>Ga0302119_10001376_pt1 | contig 10931 bp, 7 predicted proteins | sample AG5_Tmax_MG_FD_203114 | JGI IMG/M metagenome (GOLD analysis project Ga0302119, IMG submission 203114) | Marine microbial communities from Western Arctic Ocean, Canada - AG5_Tmax | ecosystem: Environmental > Aquatic > Marine > Oceanic | place: Canada: Western Arctic Ocean | collected 2017-10-01
CTATTTTCTCAGCCTCCTCTTCAGGGTCGGCGGACTCATCCCCGATGCGCTCCCACCAGAGGCTGATGAACGCCTCGATTTCGTTGCCTCCTTGTTGTTCAGGAGTGCTGTGTATGAAGTTGGGCATATCCGTTTTGATGCGAGTGGTGGAGCCCGCAGGGGGGGCTCGTACCAGCGGTACAGTCCGGACTGGGCTGCCGGGGAGGAGTCAAAAGCCCGAGAGGGGTGCGATGAGACAAGAAATCCAAGAAAATCATGAGGTATTCCCGCATGGAAACCTCTGGGCAGGGATATCCAAGGCCATTTGGGCCATGCGGGCGGCGCCTGGGCTCAAGAAGTTATGACTCACGTTCCTCCCCGAGTGCGCTCAGAATCATCTTCCAGGCCCGTTGGCTAGCCTTCCGGCAGGCATCGATGCTGAGCCCTAGGTGCTTGGCGCGCTCGTTCATGGGGACCCCATCAAGTCTTGCCTGGACCAGATATTGTTCCCGAGCCCCCAGGCGCGAAATCCGTTCCCGAGCCCTCCCATGGAGAGAGGCCTCCGAGGCCCTCGTCGCAGGGCCCTGCCGGTGTTCTTGCACCTTGGCGGCGGCTTCACTGTCCATCAGGATCTTGTCCCTCCTCCGGCCCACATGGTTGTTTAATTTCCAGCTCATGCGCCGCATGAGGTACGAAAGGAATTGAGCCTGGGTCCAGAATTCCAAATTCGTATTTTCGCTGAGTACCGATGCGATGGCGGATTGCATCAAATCGACGCCGTCCTCTCGGTCTGTTCCACGCCCTGTGATACGTCTTAGGAGCATGCTGATGTGGCCCCAAAATTCGTTCTTCAGCTGTTCCGCACAGTGCGGGTTTTCCCTGATGTACTGTCCGTCATAAACCGCACCTAGAATCGCGTCATGAATCTGCGTCGTTGCTTTCAACCGGCTGAGAAGAATCCCACGACCATCATGAAGTAGCCAAGCCTCAGCAGCAGGCCCGAGGTGGAGGGCGTTGGTCGCGAGTTGGGCCTGAAGGAGAGCCGTGAACTGGTTTTGGAGCTCGCTCCGATCCCAACCCGGTTGGCTGCCCTCAAGGGCCTCAAGCAACTCAATCAGCGCCCTCTTGGGTCCGGTGTTGTCGGAGAGCGTGGTGGGGGCTGGAAACATGTGCGAAGAGTTGAACTCCAGATAATTCTAGTGCCTCTAACCGTCAGTAGCGTTTCTTAGGTGGTCATTTTGGGAACCACCCCAGTCTAACCTGTAAGGTGGGCCTTCTATCATGACCGCTCAACATCGAATCTTACTGGTGGACGATGATCCGCCAATCCTGCGCCTGGCCCAGTTTTGCCTGGAGGAACGGGGCCTCACGGTCATTTTGGCGGAGGATGGGGATCGTGCCCTCGACCTCTTGCGGGATGAGGACTTTGACTTGGTTGTCTTGGATTTGATGTTGCCGGGCAAGAACGGATTTGAAGTTCTGACTATCTTGCGGTCCAGTCAACGGAACGCGGAAGTTCCCGTTTACATCTTGAGTGCGCGGGCCTCAGATGAGGTTCGGGAGCAAGCGGATGCGGCTGGATCGAACGGCTACATCCGTAAGCCGTTCGACCCGGACGAATTAGCCGACACCGTTGTTCAGGCGATCACTTAGAAGAGGTGGTTCTCTTACCGCTTACGGGGAAGAGTAACGGTGAATTTGGAACCCTTGTCAACGATGCTTTCCACCTGGATCGAGCCTCCGTGGAGGCTAACGATTTCCCGGGTGATGGCCAGGCCCAAGCCCGTGCCTTGGATTTCTCGGCCGGGGCGTTGGATCCGATAAAACCGTTCAAAAATGCGGTCCAAGTCGTTCGCTGGGATTCCAAAGCCGGTGTCGCTGATAGTCAACTCAAAGTTGCTTCCTTGAACCGATAGCCCGATTTTCACTTCACCATTCTTTGGGGTGAACTTGATTGCATTGCCAGCGAGGTTCTCGATCACTGAGCGCATGCGGCCGGCGTCCAGCTGGGTGGCGTATGCAATATCCGGCTCGATGTGGACCGTGAGCGTCACGTCTCCTGCAGTTGCCTTCTCGGCGAGTTGGGCGCAGGTGGCTGTGACCAGTTCCTCCAGGTCTAGGTCGCCCAACTGCAGTTCATGTATTCCGGACTCGATGCGGGAAATCTCCAGCAGGCTCTCGATCAGCGCCTGCAGCCGGACGGACTGGGAATGGATGATCTCCACGAATTCCTGGCGCGTGTCTTCCTTGATGTCGGTCTTGGATGACAAGGTGCGCGAGAATCCGAGGATGGAAGTCAAAGGGGTGCGCAACTCATGGGAGACTGACGCGATGAATTCGCTCTTGAGCCTTTCCACCCGTTCGCGGTCCCGGGCACCGTGGAACATGTTTCCGATCAGTTGCAGAACGTCGACAATGTCCACATCCCAGCTGCATTCCTTGTGGATTGATTCAAAGGCCACATATCCCTGCAGCTTGTCCTGGGTCAACATGGGCAGGGCGATCAGGGATTGGACCCCGCTTCTTTGGAGCGCTTGCTTTTCCGCGGATGCTTCACGGGGGAGGTCTGCCACGCAGGGGACGTGAATCGCGGAACCCGACCGCAAGCACGCCATTTGCCAGGGAAACGTATCGTATGAGACGCTCAGGAAATGGCCATAGTGGGATTCCGTTCCCTCTGCACACCACTCATGGGTGTTGCTCATGGAGTGCTCTTCGTGGTTCAGAATCATCACGTAGCCCCGGTCCACACCCATGTAATGGCCGATTCGCGCGAGGGCCTCTTCAATCAGAGTGTCAGCGTCGGAGGAGGAGTGCTGTACGAAATTTTGGGAGATGTCGACCAAAAGGGCTTGCAGTTCGTTCCTCTTGGCCAAGCCCATCGACTGGATCTGAAGTTGATTGTTGCTGGCGGTGAGTTGATTGTGCAGAGCATCCATCTCCTTTTCGCCATGCACAGCATCGCTGACGTTGTGCCAAGAGCCGATCCGGCTGTCCGATTTACTTGGGGCAATTTGGAGCATCATCCAGACCGGCGCCCCATCCCTAGCAGTGAGCAAGAAGCGGAGGCCCTCGGCGGATGAGCCCTTCTCGAGGGCGGATAGGATGTCTTTTGTCCCCAGGGGGGAATCCTTGTGGAGCAGGTCAGAAAGGTTGCCACCAATGCAATCCTCGGGTTTGCGTCCGAATACCCGCTCCGCCACGGGAGACAAATAGTCGATAAGCCCGGTCGGGCTACAACTGAAAACCACGTCCGGCTGGCCTTCGACAAGCTGCCGAAAGCGCTGGTCGCTCGTGGCGAGTTTCTCGACGAGCTTGTTGTTGATTTGGACCGCAAGCTCCTCGCTGCGGCGGTGATCTCTTTGGCTCATGCTTGGGCTGGTACGTTCTGAAGATCTTTGACCAGTGCCTTGGAATCGGTCATGCCGCAAAACATGGGGAAGATCTCTTCGCAGTACAGTTGATGTTCGAGCTTGGTGCGTCCGGAAATGCAATCCTGAAGAATGTGCACGCGAAAGTCCAGGTCGAGGGCGCAGCGGGCGGTGGAGTCTACGCAAAGCGAGATCACCACACCGGCGAGCACAATGTCCTCGATTCCGCGAGCGCGCAATTCATCTTCCAGCATCGTATTGGCAAAAGCATTCAGCCCGCGCCGTCCAGGTATTTGGATGATTTCCTGATTACCAGCAAGACCCTCGATGATATCTGCCCCTTCCCGTCCAACCTGGAATGCACCCACTTCTTTGATTTTCGCAAGTACTCCCATGGGTTCGACTAACTCGGGGTAGCCATCCTGGAACTGGATGGGGGAAGAGAAAACCGTGACGCCACTGTTCTGCAATTGGTTGACCAATTCGAGCGTGTTGCGCAGCATGTCCGTTGATGTGGTTTGCTCTTCAATCACGGGACGCAAAATTCCGTCCTCGTGGAACCAGTCGTTTTGAAAGCCGATAAGAACGAGTGCTGTTTTCTTGGGGTCCATGAGATATCCGTGGTGAAAGGGGTGCTAGGTTTAGGAAGAAGCTCACTCCCCATGAGGCTGACGATGATATTGGGGTGCGTCAGGCGGCTGCTATGGCGTAGCAGAAGACTCTATTCTGGGGCCTAGCGCGCAGGTTGGAAGAGATCATCTCCGTTTTCTGCTCGTGGGCGGACCTCGGATACGATGTTTTCGTCAAGGCGGTGGGCTAAATCCCGGAGGCCATCCACCAAATCGGGAAGCCGGAGGAGGAGATTGTGAACTTCGCTGGGATCTTCTTCCACGTTGAAGAGGGTGCCGTTCTTCAGGTGTAATTTCCAAGGTCCCCTCCGAATGGCCTCGAGGGGACCACGTGCGGCATAATAGAGGAATGAGAGAGTTGGGGATCGAGCACCTTCTTTCGACATCAAGAGGTCGCTTACGTCATGGCCATCGATCCGATGGGGAGAAACGTAGGGTATGCCCGTAGTTGCAGCCAGGGTGGGCAGCATATCCATAGCGGTGATGAATTCGTGGTTGAGAGAACCCTCTGGAATGCGCCTTGGCCAAGAGGCAATGAACGGAACCCGGTGCCCCCCCTCAAGGGTGCTGCCCTTCGCGCCACGAAAGAGGCCGGCGGAGCCTCCCATAAGGTTCATCTTGTTCCACGGACCGTTGTCGCTGGTGAAAATCACGAGCGTATTATCTCGCAGGTCCAGGTCATCGAGGGTGGCCATGATTGCACCCATACCCGAATCGATTTCCTCGATCACATCCCCATAGATTCCCCGTGGGCTTTGTCCCTCGAACGACTTTGAACGGAACAGGGGCACGTGGGGCATCGGGTGCGCGAGGTAAACGAAGAAGCGTTCGTCCTTATGCTCCTTGATGAAGCGAATGGTTTCATGGGTGAAGCGTTGGGTGAAAGCAGCTTGATTTGCTTCCCACTCCACAACCTCGTTGCCAACGAAGAATGGCAGCTCGTACTTGTAAGTGTCTTGTGGCGAGCGCCGGGCCATGGACATATCGTTGGAATAGGGGATCCCGACGAACTCGTCAAACCCCTGATCCAAGGGTAGCAGCCCGGAACTGTGGCCTAGGTGCCACTTTCCAAAGCAGGCAGTTGCATAGCCCCGATCCTTGAGCACTTCGGCCAAGGTGATCTCACTGGGGTTCAAGCCGCCCTTGTCCTCGGGGAAAATAACATGTTCATGCATACCAATACGCCGGGGGTAGCATCCCGTGAGTAAGGCCGCGCGTGATGGGGAACAAACCGAGCAAGCCACCACAAACTGGGTCATACGCACCCCGCGCTGAGCCAAGCGGTCCAGGTTTGGCGTGCGAATCGTCGGATGTCCAGCGCTGGAAAGGTCGCCATATCCCATGTCGTCAACGAAGACTAGGACTATGTTGGGAGCTTCAGGTTCGGGTGTGACCGTTTGGGTGCCCGTGGCTGGGACCCCGAACGCAAGGGCCAGGGCCAAGAGGGTGATCAGGTGAGGGGCAATCATGCAGCCATCTTTCCTTCCCCGGCGACTCTATCAAGCCTCTAGGCGTGATTTTTTCCATGCTGGCTCGACCAGGGGCTTGGGCTGCCCCCCTACATGGTCCAGAATAGGGCCCCGAGATAAAGACATTCGCCCTCGTTACCAGCAATCAAAATGCGAACAGCCCAAGCCACACCCAGCCAGAAACCGTTCCAAGCCATCCGATGGGTTGCCTGTCTCGCCATCGCAACTTTCGCGGTGAGCTGCGTATGCGAGGATCAGAGCGATACCTCCGGTGCCAGTGGGCTTGACGACGACCCTATTACCACCCCCCAAACCCCAGCCCAAGCCACCCTGATGACCAACCCCTACAACAAGCTGACTCCGGAAGAGGCTTACGTCATCGAAGACAAAGGGACCGAGGCCAGAAACGTCGGCGAGTACACCGACAACAAGGAGCCGGGCACCTATCTTTGCCGCAGGTGCAACGCCAAACTCTACGTCGCCAAACAAAAATTTGCTAGCAATTGTGGATGGCCTAGCTTCGACGACGCGATCGCTGACGCAGTGCGCCAGGAACCTGACGCGGACGGAAGGCGTACGGAAATCCTCTGCGCCCATTGCGACGGCCACCTAGGCCATGTGTTCTTGGGCGAAGGTTACACTGAAAAAAATACTCGTCACTGCGTGAACTCGCTTTCCATGCGTTTTTACCCCGAGGGAGAGCAGCTGCCCCCGATCGGTTGGCTCCGCGCTCCAAAGCGATGATCAGGTGCCTTTGGCACAGTCCGGTTCGGCTCCGTAGTGGGTTCGATTGCAAGGCCACCTAGCTCGCGGGGAACTGTGCACCCTCATGTCCCCATGCGTACTGCTAGGGGGCACCCCGGGGGTCTGGGGTCCCATCTGAGCTTCCACCGGTGGCCGAGGTAGCGGCGGCAGTTTGAGCACCCTCCGGGGGGCCTGCCAATATCGTGACTGACCTAGATTTGCGTCCCAATCACGATCACGTCATCGATGTACGCTAAGTCCGCGCCACTGTCGGCGTTGGTCATGAAGCGCAGGGCGAAGTTCACGTTGTCGCTGGTGGCGGACCCCAGGTTGAAGGTTCGCGCTTGCCAGGAGGTGTTGGTGATTGTGTCCAGCAGGGTCCAGCTGCTGCCGTCGAAGTACTCGATGATCAGCTCTTCACCCGGGCCGTAATTGATGACATGGGACGAGAACTCCAATACCAGACTTTCGAAGCCTAGAGTGGGGATCGTACGTTGAATCCAAGTGTCTCGCCGTAGCTCCGCCGCGTACTGACCACTGTTCGTGTTTCCCTGGACCACATCCGCGCTACTGTCCGCTGGGATCCAGCCGATGAAGGTACCGGCTTCGAAACCGTCTGTAAAAATCTCCATGGGGCCCGGATTCACCGGAGTGGTCATGGTCATGTTTGAGTGCAGGGAGGGGCGCCCGCTTTGATCCACGGCCACCACCACATGGCTGTAGGTGACATCATTGATGAGGCCAGTGTCTGCGGCGAAGGTGCCTGTGATCAGACCACTCTGGATTGGAACCCAAGCGGAACCCGTCCAGCGAAACACCCGATAGCCCGCGACATTCGCCGCGGTAACCGCAGTCCAGGTCAGGTTTATCCTACGGTGACCTGGCGTGCCCGTCAGGTTTTCGGGGGCTTTGGGGGCCGTGGCATCGGCGGGTGGCACAGTGGTTGATTCCACCGAGTCCGACAGCTCGGAGGCATTGCCCGCTAGGTCAATCGCACGCACAGAGTAGCGGTAGGTCCCGTGACTAAAAGCCGTCGTGTCCTGAAAAACCGTGCCGCTCATAAGGCTGGGTGAAATCAAGACGGGGGTGCTCGTACCGGGTCCTTGCCGGAATACGCAGTACCCCGCCAAATCTGGTTCGATGCTCGCCCACCACTGCATGCTGATTGCCCCCAAAGTCCCCGTGATGGCGAGCCCTCTTGGTTTGCGCGGAGGCGTATGATCTTGACCAAAGTTGACCAGAGGTACTCCCGTCAGGTGAATGTCGTCAAGCAGGGTGCATTCCCCCATTCCGTCCGCCGTGGTTTTAAAGCGAATCCGCAGCATTGGATTGTTGTTGGCGGCGGGCCCCAGACCAATCTGATCCTGAGTCCATGGGCTGTTTCCTCTCGCCTGCAATAGGTTCCAGGTCGCGCCTCCGTCGGGGGACCAACTGACTCGGAACTCTTCACCGTGGTCATAGAAACGGGTCGATCGGGCCCAATCCAGGCGTAGGTTTCCGAATCCGGAGGTGTCCACCCCTCGCTCGATCCAGGTGCTGCGCTGGAACAACGCCGCTGGTGTTCCATGCAAGCCAAGATTCACAACGACGCTGGCTTGTGCGTTGCCTTGAAGCCAATCGGGACCAAAGAATCCATCATTGAAAGTCTCGCTGATCAATGCCTGCCGACCTGCCACGCCTCCCACGAGGACCTCTAATTGACTGGAGGCCGCGGACATGTTCCCTGAAGTGTCCTCCGCTTGAACCTGATAGTAGACGTTGCTGTCGTAGATCCCATTTGGGTCGGTGAATTCTGTATCAAGGATCAGCCCTTCCACGAGCAAGACACTTGGCCCTAAGGGAAGGTCCGAACGAAGAATGCGATAACCACTCAAATCGTTGTCCCCTATGGGGTTCCAACTGAGGCGAACATCCAAACCCAGGGGCAGTGCGCTCAGTCCCGTCGGCACCGAGGGTGCAATCCCATCCGCGCCGCCAATCGGAAGCAGCGCCGCGTGGGCGTTAACCACACCCCCCGTGCCCACCACGCCAATCAATTCCTGTAAGGGGCGGCTGGTGGAGCGTAAGCGGTCAATAGCTGCTTGCCAACTAAGTCCTGGTAGTTGTGATCGCATCAAGGCCAGCACTCCGGTCACCTGGGGTGCCGCCATGGAGGTGCCGGTCAAAAGTTGGTATCCGCCGCCCGGAGCAGTGGAGAGTATGTCCACCCCTGGCGCGACTAAATCGACCCCGACCGGTCCCCAGTTTGAGAACAGCCCTAGTTCATCGCGTGCATCGGTGGCTCCCACCGAAACTAAGTTCGCAAGATCAAAGCTGGCCGGGTACTGGGGCGTAGCATCGATGTTTAGCCCTGAATTCCCAGACGCCGCGACGAAAATGTGACCGCTGGCCTGTCCTGCGCTAATTGCATCTTTGAGGGCCTGGGACGGGCCGCTTCCGCTCCAACTGTTGTTTGAGAGCAGCACACCTTCTTGTAGGCAATAGTCCAAGGCGGCGATTGCGTCCGCCGTAAACCCTCCCTGGGGACCGATGAAGCGCAGGGGCATCAGGCGGCAGGACCAGTTGACTCCGATCACCCCAATTCCATTGTCGCCTACAGCTCCGATGGTTCCGGCCACATGGGTGCCATGGCCATGCGTGTCATGCGGGTCATTGTCGTTGTCGAAAAAATCCCAGCCATGCAGATCGTCGATGAAACCATTGCCATCGTCGTCGAGTCCATTGTTGGGGATTTCCCCCGGGTGTGTCCATGCATTGGCAGCGAGGTCTGGGTGAGACAGGTCAACTCCCGTGTCGATGATCGCGATGACTTGAGCCGGATCACCGGTGGTGATGCTCCAAGCGTCGGCGGCTCGGATGTCAGCCCCTTGCAGTCCTGCCAGGGTGCCTACCTGTTGGCCTGTATTCAGCAAGCCATACAACTGATTGAACTGAGGGTCATTGGGAATCTGATCGATTCGCACAACGTGGTTTGGCTCCACATACTGGGCGTGCTTGGAGAGAAGGGTGAGGGCTTCGGTGAGATCTCCGCGCACATGAACCCACTCTAGATCAGGCACGCACTCGTAACGTCTCAATAGTCCAGCACCAACCTGTAGGCGCAGGGCGTCGCGTTGCGCGAGGCCCAACTCTTCACGCCAGCGAACCAGCAAGCTGTGTTGGTCCCAGGGTTGCTGAGGATCAGCGGCTAGATCTCTTACGCTCTGTCGGTGATGGTGTTCGAGACTGACAGCGGCCTCTTGCCACCCCAGAGCCGGGGCAAGAGAGGGGAGGGCAATGGTCGCCATGATGGTGACAAGGAGTTGTTTCATGGGGAGCGTCCAGGTCACCCGGCCCGTTTCGATCGGGTGGTTTATGGTTTCCTCGAGCCCTAATTCTAGCTGAGAGGGCCGAGCACGCCGATCTGAGCGGGCTCGAGGTGAGTGAATCTAGGATTGAGGCACTATGAGCACCGAACCCTCTCACTATAAAGCAGATAGAATTCACAGGCATGTGGATCCCCTTTTTCTGTGTCTTTGGAATTATGGCTGGGAGTGCTCCACCCCAGCTGCCCGTCGAACCCACTGCTCGTTCTTTCGGCGTGGATTGGCTGCTTGATGCACGCCCCTACGAGGCCAAGGTCTATCAATCGGTGGACGGCCGTTCGGTGGTCTTGAGTAATGGACTCGCCCGCCGTGAAATTCGGATTGAATCAGGCTGTGCTACGGTTGCCTTGGATAATCTTTTTAACGGTGAGTCCATGCTGCGCTCGGTCAGACCAGAGGCGCGCATCACGGTCAACGGGGTTGATATCCAAGTGGGTGGGTTGCTGGGTCAATCCAATCATGCCTTCTTGCAACCAAAGGTCGCCGCCAACTTAACCGCGGATCCGAAGGCCATGCAGCTCGTGGGCTATGAAGTCGGAACACCCGTCGCCCCCTTTGAATGGAAGCGCGTGCGGCATCACGCTACCGCTGCAGCTTGGCCGCCAGCGGGCGTTTCCTTGCGATTGGATTTTGCCATGCCCGAAGGCGTTGGCGCGGGGCTGCGCGTAAGCGTTCACCATGAGCTATACGACGGACTGCCCTGCACCGTCAAGTGGCTGACGATTCACAATCCAGGCGATGTGGCGGTTGAGCTCGATCGCTTCACTAGTGAGATCTTGGCGGTTGTGGAATCCGAGAGTCATGTGGAGACTCGCAAGGGAGTTGCTCCTGCGACTCCGAACCTGTGGGTCGAAACCGATTATGCGGCGGGCGGTGACGGGGTCAGCAGTCAACGCTGGTCGGTTCACTGGGAACTGGATCCCCTTTACCACACCCAGGTGAACTACCGGCGGCAAACCCGGTGTCTTTTGGAGTGCAAGCCAGAGCACGGTCCCGCAAAGACACTTGATCCAGGCGCGAAACTTACCACCTTTCGCAGTTTTGTTTTGCTTCACGATGGGGAAGATCGCGCGCGGAATGGGCTCGCCCGTTGTCGCATGTATCGCACGGTCGCGCCTTGGGTGACCGAGAACCCCCTGATGATGCATGTGCGCTATGCGGATTGGAAGAGCGTCAAGCTCGCGATCGATCAATGTGCGGAAGTGGGTTTTGAAATGGTGATTCTGACCTTTGGAAGCGGTTTCAACATTGAGGACAACAGCCCCGAGTACCTCGCCAAGATGAAGGGGTATGCGGACTATGCCCACTCGAAGGGGATTGAAATTGGAGGCTACTCGTTGCTTTCTAGCCGGCGTATTGGAAACGGAAACGATG
>Ga0302119_10001379_pt1 | contig 10922 bp, 6 predicted proteins | sample AG5_Tmax_MG_FD_203114 | JGI IMG/M metagenome (GOLD analysis project Ga0302119, IMG submission 203114) | Marine microbial communities from Western Arctic Ocean, Canada - AG5_Tmax | ecosystem: Environmental > Aquatic > Marine > Oceanic | place: Canada: Western Arctic Ocean | collected 2017-10-01
AGGCAGTATTGTGATTGCTACTAGAGATAGTGATTTCAAATTAATATCTCGTGCTTTAGAAGAAAAATATGGTTTTGGAGTAGTTGGGGATGCTCAAGAATTGAATAGAAGAGTGTTAAAATAATCTATCTGGATATTATAATTATTTTATCAATTTAATTATTTTTATTGGTAAAACTAGATTGTTGTGAAAACCATTTCTCCAATACTTCTCTTCTCTCTTCAGTATCTACTTTTGATGTATGAAGTAAAGAGTGCAGAATATTAATCTCAGCTATATCCTTATAGTGTTCTTCTAATAAATTAAAATGTTCATTGCCAAGTGTTTCATCATTTGCTGCTTGTAATACAAGTATTGGAACTTGGGGCGTTCCCCAAAATGGGATTTGTGCATTGGCATAACCTATGTTTAGATCGGGGTGAATCCTTTGGTATTCTCTCCTCAAAATATGTCTTACCCAGGAGTTGGCTAAAATAGCTCTCCCGGGTAATTTTTTCTCAATTATAAGGGGAAAAGAGGTTACTGGTGATTCTAGAATTATGCCTCTTAATGATTTATTCCACCAGCCAGAAGAATGTGCTGAAAGTCTAATCGTGAGAAAGCCCCCCATAGAATGGCCATATATCCAAAGATTTTCTGGCACATATCCCAAAACAGAAGGCATTCTTTCTAATAATAATTCAATATCAGCAATTACCTTGAGAATTGTCCATTCATATTTTCCTTTTTGTTCTCCGAATCCTCTTTGGTCTAGACCAAAGATATTAGGGCCCATTGAGTGCATATGTTGACATCTAGATTCGCCCCTGCCAAGACTGGAATTATAACCATGCAGATATAACATCACATCTTTACTTTCAATTTCTGATTTTAAGAAATGGGCTTTTAGCGTTTCATCTCCCCAGCCTAAAAAATTAAATTGTTGCCAGCGCGGATCATTAATATTAGTTAAATCTCTAGAAGGTGTGATAAAAACGGAGGAATATATTCTCCATCTCATTATTAACCAACCTCCAATTGGGATTGAAGCTCCAAAAAAAACCCATGCAAGACGGTAATCTCGCCATTCAGGAAATATAAGTAAAGTGATAATTTGTACAATTATTAAAAGGGTCAAAACCTTTGGTTTGCTTGGTAACAATTCAGGTGGGGTTTTTTGATATACAGCGGCTTTTAGTCGGGAAAAATCTCGCTTCGTATTTTCACGGATTGATTTCAAGAACGCGCCCCCATTTAAATCGGAGTAAAAATGATACATAAAGAATATAGTGACGATGATTACAACATGTAATAAAATATACATCAAGTGTTCTATATTACACTAAGGTGGAACTATATAATATACAATTGAAATAGATGACTATTAACGGCGGTCATGGAAGGAGCTACCGACCCCTCTGTTCTTAAAAATCGCCTTTATTTTAAAATTGGGATTTTTGTATATGATAACGCAAAAATCGTATTAGTACTAACTATGCTTCTCTGTGCTGCTCTTGCTGGACTGATGGCATTAGAACCAAAATATGTCGAAGGATATGGGGAGGGAGATTTGGAATCTGTCCATGGTTGGAATATGATAAATCTTGGTTTCAGTTCGGATGATGAGGGTGTGCAGGAATCTTTCTACGTACTTTTCTACCATCCTGATAAAAAATCCACTGATTCAGATGTTAAGGATGCAATTGAAGATACATTGTACGTACTTGCTGAATCAGATTCTGTAGTTCTTCACTATCCTTGGTTTACAAACGATGCGAATCGCTCTGAATTAATTAGTACCGTTGATAGTTCTTGGTCTAGAGTTAAAGTAGATATTGTTCTAGACAGGGAGAATGCAAAAATACTACTGAAAGATGTTATAGGCGATATTGTTCTTCCAAATTCGGCACCTTCGGGAATGGAGAAGTGGGTTACTGGAAACTTAGCAATTGATGTTGCATTTGATCTTACATTAGAAGAGGAGTTGGTTAAAGCAGAAATGATTTCTGCTCCACTAACTCTTATTATACTACTATTCGTATTTGGAAGTTTGGTCGCTGCTGGGTTACCAGTTCTAAGTGGTATTTACACAGTGGTTGCAGCAATTGGAATAGTTACTGGCTTAACATATGTATTTGACGATATTACAATTTATGCAAAAAATATAGTATCTCTTCTTGGGATAGGACTCAGTGTTGATTATTCTCTTTTTATTGTAAATCGCTTTAGAGAAGAATTGGATCGTGGACACGATAGGAGAATGGCGATTGCTTTGACTAGTGCGACTGCGGGAAGAGCAATATTTTTTTCTGGGATGACAGTGATATCAGGACTAATGGGCATGTTATTCTTTGACAATACCGGTTTACCCTCATTGGGTTGGGGGGGAATATGTGCAACTGTCGTAGCACTGACTTCATCTATTGTTCTCCTACCTGCAATATTATCTCTCCTCGGGGAAAAAGTAAATGGGATTAGGATCCCATTCTCAAATATCAGTTCAACATCAGAAAGTGGTTTTTGGCCATGGATAGCAAATAATGTAATGAAGCGCCCGCTATCAGTTTTAGCACCTGCAATCATAGTGTTAATGCTGGCTGGTTCACCTTTCCTAAATGCAGAATGGGGAATTACGACTTGGAAAGCACTCAGTCCTGATGATGAAGCAAGGGAGGGGATGGAAATGACAGATGAAAAATGGCCTGAAGATATTGCTAACAGTGTTCAAGTTGTTTTTGAAATAACAGATGGGTCAGATCCGCTTTTAGAAGAAAATATGAGAGAATTACACGCATTCTCAGACGAGATTTTAAATATTGAAAGTACTAGTTATGTCTATAATTATGCGTATTTTGACATAAATATGTCAGCCAATGAAGTAATTTCATTCTGGGATGAGTCAAATGATGATGAATTGTCTGATGAACAGAAGCAAGCTATCTCCTTACAACGAGATTTTCACAGAAGCAGTTCTATAGGAAATAATGGAGTTGTCATAGTACATGTAGGTATAGAAGGTGACCAATCTAGTGAAAACTCAAGAAATGTGGTTAAGAAGATTCGGAATTTAGATTCTAAGGACTCTCAATTTGGAGGTAATGTGAATGTATATGTTGCAGGATTGGCCGCATACAATCAAGATGTTTTAGATGCAGTAGTAGAAAATATGCCTATTGCTATAGCATTTATTTTGATAACTACCTATATTCTTATTTTCCTACAAGTAAGATCTGTTATTTTACCGGTTAAAGCTCTGATAATGAATATTTTATCAGTAACTGCATCATTTGGAGTGTTAGTCTGGATATTTCAAGAAGGTAATGGGTCTGAATTGTTGAATTTTACTCCTCAGCCGATAGATCCTACCACTCCGGTGATGATTTTTGCTATTCTATTTGGACTAAGTATGGATTATGAAGTATTAATGTTATCTAGAATACATGAAGAATGGGAGAGAACTAAAGATAATACTCAAGCAGTTGCAGTTGGTTTGCAAAAAAGTGGACGAATAATTACATCAGCGGCTCTTGTTATGATAACTGTCTTCTCGGCGTTTGGTCTTTCTTCAGTTTCAATAATGAAACAATTTGGATTTATGCTAGCTCTTGGTGTGGCAGTAGACGCAACCATAGTTCGTGCATTAGTTGTGCCTTCTACAATGCGACTTATGGGAACTTTGAACTGGTGGGCACCATCTTGGTTACAAGAGAAAAATGATAATGTTTCCGATTTGGATAATATTGAATAATATCACATATGTGTAATTATTTCATCACCAAATTCTGAACAAGACACGAGTTTTGCATCGTCCATTAACCTCTCAAAATCATAAGTTACCGTCTTTGCGGAAATAGCTCCTTCCATCCCCTTTATGATTAAATTTGCAGCTTCATCCCACCCCATGTGGCGGAGCATCATTTCAGCAGAAAGAATGAGCGACCCTGGGTTAACTTTGTTTTGTCCCGCATATTTTGGTGCTGTTCCATGTGTTGCTTCAAATATTGAAATTCCAGTATCATAATTTATGTTGGCCCCGGGGGCAATGCCAATTCCGCCAACCTGTGCTGCAAGTGCGTCTGATATGTAATCTCCATTCAGATTCATAGTAGTGAGAACCCCATATTCCTTGGGGCGTGTTAAAACTTGCTGTAACATAGCATCCGCAATTACATCTTTGATAATAATCTGCTTACCTGTATTTGGATTTGTCATTGTACACCATGGTCCGTCGTCCAATTCTGTGGCACCATATTCCTCTTTAGCCAATTGATATCCCCAGTCTCTAAAACCACCTTCAGTGAATTTCATAATGTTCCCTTTATGTACTATAGTTACACTTGATTTATCCTGATTAATCGCATAATTAATCGCTGCTCTAACTATCCTAGAAGTTCCCTCTCTACTAATTGGTTTGATGCCGATGCCACTAGTATTTGGGAATCTTATTTTAGTGACGCCCATTTCATTCTGAAGAAAATCTATGACTTTTTTAACTTCGGGGCTACCTGCTTCCCATTCTATTCCCGCATACACATCTTCACTATTCTCACGAAAAATAATCATGTCAACATCACCTGGGGATTTAACTGGGCTAGGTGTTCCATCATACCATCTAACTGGACGTACACATGCAAAAAGATCTAGTCTTTGACGGAGAGCCACATTGAGGCTTCGAATTCCTCCTCCTACAGGAGTTGTTAGAGGGCCTTTTATCGAAATCAGTCCATCTCTCATTGAATCTAGTGTTTCATTTGGCAGCCATTCACCAGTTACATCAAATGCTTTTTGCCCCGCTAAAACTTCTTCCCATTGAATTGTTCTTGAATTGTTGTAGGCTTTTTCTACCGCTGCATTAACAACATCAATCATAACTGGAGTAATGTCGACGCCTATTCCATCTCCTTCAATATAATGGATAATGGGGGCATCTGGAATTAGGAATTTTCCATTATGCATAGTAATCTTGATGCCTTGTGTCATGTCTCTCGGATAGGCCACGAGTAATTCATTGAAGAAGCCAACCCTCATGACCTAGTTGCATACTAGCCATATTCATGAAAGGTATGGTTCAATGGGTAAATGGTCAAACAATGGAAGGAATCACCAGTAGTGGTAAAAAATTTGGAATATATGGAGACGAATATCCAAGTCCAATGGAGTTAGTATTACATGCACATGCGGCTTGTTCTTTTGTAGATTTAATCGGTGGCCTAAAAGAACGTATGGAAAATGTAAATAGTGCATGGGTTGAAATTGAAGCAGATAGGGAAGTTGAAAAGCCAAGAGTATTTACTGCCGTGCATATGAAATATGTAATTAAAGGAAATGTACCTGAAGAATTAGTAAGACGTATAATAGAATATAGTCATGAAAAACTATGTTCAGTCGGAATAATGCTTACCGGTTCTGGTGTAAAGTTAACATGGGAACTCGATATCTTAAATGATGAGTAAAATTTTATTCCGGCGGGTTTAGAAATCTTTCTAAACTTTAACTAATAGTAATATTTGGTTAGTGGTTGTACTCAATCATTAAACACCCTCCATTCAGTAGATGAAATTCCCTGTGTGGGGGACTATAGAAATCAACTGTGAGAATTAAGGGGTTAGTATATAATGCAATCAAAAATTTCAAACATTAATTTACCAACAGAAGAAGGAAATGGTTTAGTAATTGAAAGACGTTTTACTACAGCAGGAGAAGATCCGTTTATATCATTCAATTGGATTGAAATGGATGTTGAAATACGAAACCCTGATGGTTCTATGGCAGAATCCATTAAAGGAGTTAAGCTACCTTCTGGTTTTTCAGGAGTTGCTGGAAAGGTATTAGCTCAAAAATATCTACGTAAAGCAGGTGTTCCATTATATCTTCGAAAAGTATCTGAAAACGATGTGCCGGTTTGGCTTCAAAAAAGTGAGCCGGATCATGACAAACTTCAGACTATCGATAAGGACAAAAGAATGGGTGGTGAGATAGACGGGAGAGCTCTCTTTCGTCGCCTCGCAGGGACCTGGACCTACTGGGGGTGGAAATATGGTTATTTTGCAAGTGAAACAGATGCATTGGCATACTTCGATGAAATGTGTTATCTGATAGCAAGTCAGCGTTCAGCACCAAACAGCCCCCAGTGGTTCAACACTGGACTGCATTGGGCATATGGTATAGAAGGACCTGCGCAAGGCCATCACTATGTTGACCCTGGAACAGGAGATTTGTGTTTGTCAACAAATGCATATGAACATCCGCAGCCCCATGCTTGTTTTATTCAATCGGTATCTGATGAGCTAGTTGGAGGGACTGGGTCGATCATGGGCTTATGGAATCGTGAGGCTCTGCTATTCAAATATGGTTCAGGAACGGGTTCTAACTTTTCAAAAATTAGAGGTAAGGATGAACCATTATCAGGAGGAGGTAAATCATCTGGATTGTTATCCTTCTTGAAAATTGGGGATAGGGCGGCTGGAGCGATTAAATCTGGAGGGACGACGCGTAGAGCAGCAAAGATGGTTACATTAGACCTTGATCATCCTGATATTGAAGAATATATTGATTGGAAGTCCAGTGAAGAAGAAAAGGTATCTGCCTTAGTCATTGGAAGCAATATATTGCAGAAACATGCTAATTCTATTATGGATTCTATTTGGGGGCATAAAGAAAATGATTCAAGATTTGATCAAAATATAAATTTAGCACTAAGGAGATCAATGGTTCAGGCAATAAAAGATAGTGTGCCACAGCCCCACATTCAACGAATTGTAGATTTAGCAAAACAGGGTTGGAATGGTGTTGATTTTGATGTCTTCGATACAGACTGGCAAGGAGAAGCTTACATGACTGTGTCCGGACAAAATAGTAACAACTCTGTGAGGGTCCCAAATGAATTTATGAATGCAGTCAAAAATAATGAAGATTGGAATCTTTATTGGAGAACTGAACTAGATAAAGCCTATGAAGAAGGGCGAAAACCTGAACCGTGTAAGGTTCTAGATGCTGCCGGACTCTGGGATAAGGTTGCATATACAGCGTGGGCGTGTGCAGATCCGGGCGTACAATTTGATACCACCATAAATGAATGGCACACGTGTCCTGAAGGAGGTAGAATAAATGGGTCAAATCCGTGTTCTGAATACATGTTCTTGGACGATACGGCTTGTAATTTAGCGAGTATAAATCTTCTAAAATATTATGATATGGACAATCAAAATTTCAATATTGAAGATTTTCGTCACAGTGTTAGGTTATGGACTACTACATTAGAAGTAAGTGTATTAATGGCCCAGTTCCCGTCTGCTGAAATAGCAAAAAAGTCTTATGATTATCGAACATTAGGATTAGGTTACTGTAATATTGGTTCTTTACTAATGCATATGGGCATACCCTATGATGATGAAAGAGGGTATGCTATTTGCGGGGCTATGACGGCGATAATGTGTGGAGAATCATATGCCACCAGTGCTGAGATAGCGTCCGTATTGGGCCCATATCCCGACTATGAAAGGAATAAAGAACACATGCTTAGAGTGATGAGGAATCATCGTAGAGCGGCGTATGGAGTTGGTAATGATGAGTATGAGGGACTTTCTGTTCCACCAATGAAGATTGATCAAAAGAAGTGCCCCAATAATCTTCTTGATGCTGCAAGGGACGCATGGGATAGGGCACTCAGAGAAGGTGAAGAACACGGGTACAGAAATGCACAGACTACAGTAATTGCTCCGACGGGAACAATTGGGCTAGTTATGGGAGCCGATACAACAGGAGTGGAGCCTCAATTCTCACTAGTCCAATACAAAACACTTGCCGGAGGGGGGTCGTTGAGAATTGTAAATAGTGGAGTATCAAATGCACTGAAAAGATTAGGATACACAGATGGAGAAACTAAAGAAATAGAAGAATATATTACGGGAGCTAAAACATTAACTAATTGTCCGTATCTTTCTGTAGATAAATTACTTAATTTAGGATTTGATAATATTATTGTAAAGAAATTAGAAGATAGTTTTGCCGATGTTTTTGATATTCGTTCTGCATTTTCCCCCACTATATTAGGGGAAAAATTTTGTAAAGAGAAATTGGGCATGAGTCAGGATGATTATGATAATCCGTTCTTTGATGTTTTATCCCATGTAGGATTGGCTTCTAATGAAATTGATATTGCTAACAATTATGTGTTTGGATATAATATGATAGAGGGTGCCCCTGGTTTAAAGGAAGAGCATTTGGCTGTTTTTGATTGTGCAACTCCTTGTGGAAAATATGGAAAGCGATCAATTGATTGGAAGGCCCATGTTATGATGATGGCAGCGGCTCAACCTTTCATATCTGGTGCCATATCAAAAACAATAAATATGCCTTCTAATTCAACTGTTGAAGAAATAAGGGATGCATATAATCTAAGTCATACAACTATGAATAAAGCCTGTGCAGTTTACAGAGATTGTTCTAAATTATCACAACCTTTAATGAATCAATTGGTTGATTCATCGGCTATGGGAGATGAAGAAGTTGAAGAATTAGTTGTAACAAAAATGGTTGAAGAAGTGGTAAAAGTACTGCCTGTCCCAGAAGCTGCTGCAATACCAGTAGCTGAATCAATGATACAATATATTGCTTCAAGAAGGCAATTACCCAATAAAAAGAAAGGAGATAATATCAAAGCCCGGATAGGAGGTCACAGTGTACGTTTGATTACTGGTGAATATCCTGATGGAATGTTAGGTGAGATTATTCTTGTAACTTCTAAAGAAGGAGCTGCATGGAGAGCAATGCTTAATCAGTTTGCAATAGCGGTATCTATTGGATTGCAACATGGGGTACCTTTAGAGGCGTTTGTGAAGGTATTTACTTTCCAAAAATTTGAACCAAGTGGAATGGTAGAAGGGGGTAGCGGACGTGTTAAAATGACTTCTAGTTTGGTAGATTGGATATTTAGAGAGTTGGCTATAGAATATGCTGGTAGAGATGATTTAGCACATGTTAGTGTAGAAGAATCGGATTTTGATCCATATTCAATAAGTAAACCAGAAATAACTGATTTGGGAGTCTTACGTAGACAAGGAGAAAAAAGAGATTTGCAAATGACATTGGATTCTGTTACCTCTCTGGAAAATAAAGTCACCAAAGAAAGACGAGTTGCCAGAGAAAGAGGGTATACAGGAGACATATGTGCATCTTGTGGAAGTAGTCAAATGCGACGTAATGGCACTTGTCTAAAGTGTGATGCATGTGGAGAAACTACTGGTTGCTCTTGAAATTAGGCGATTAGGCCGCTCATCTAAATACGAACCGTTATGTCGTTGGCTCTGTGCCTGTGAGTGTAGATGTAGTAATTCCCACTTTTCGTCGGCCAGAAGCATTGGCTAGATGTGTGGCATCTCTTGAAGATCAAACCGTTAAGCCGGCATCAATTGAAATTATTGATGATTCAGAAACAGACCATGGGCCAGGAATTGCAAGAAATATTGGATGGAAAAGAGGGAGGGCGGAAGTTGTAGCTTTCCTTGATGATGATTGTGTCGCACCAGAAAACTGGATTGAGATAATACAGGAAATTCTAGAAAATAATGATATTGGTGGTATCGAAGGAGCGATGACGACGAAGGATGGATTAGGTAATATTGTGTCTTACAACCCACCTAATAGATTCAAATGGGATCGTTTCAAAACTGCTAATCTAATTATTAGAAGAGAAGCGTTGGAAAAGGTAAATGGTTTTGATGAAAGATATTACTTGCATAGGGAAGATACGGATTTAGCATGGAAAGTTATTGATGCAGGATATCCAATAGTATGGTCTTCAAGATGTATAATGCACCATCCTGAACCTATTGGTTCGCATGGCGGGATATATGGTGCTTATCCGAGGTCGGAGCAATTACTTTATCGATGTAATCCAAAGAAATATATTGAGAGTGCTGCAGGACTAATATCTTTCATCAGTATCAAGAATGGGGGGCTTTGGAAACTTCAAAAGGAATTGAGAACTACTCAGGAACCTAGTGATGTGCAGGCATTGAATAGATTAGAATCTTGGAATCTATGGGGTAAAGCGTGGGTACTTGCAATTTTCTGGTTAATAAGAAAAAACACCATCGGAGAGCCCAAAGTAGTTTCTAAAAATCTAAAATAGAATTTACTTAATTATTGTTGAAAGAGGTATAAATTCTTCAATATTTTGAAAAAATTCAATATCCTTTTTAAATTTCATTCTTATTCTATTTTCTATTTCAGGAGATATAATTGATTTTGGTGTTGGGACATATTTCCAACCCAATCTACGTATTGGATCAAGTAACATCTTACGAAGGGGTCGACTTGGTAAGAAAACCCTAGCTAATATAAAAAATGAAGAAGGGGGTTTACGTAAAATTTTTCTAAAAGGATTTTTGGATAGTTGGCCACTAACATTTTTTACGGTAAAATCATTTGGCATTTTTGTATGATCTATGTCTAACCAATTGGAAAGATGTTGTAATACTCCTGCCGGATTATTGGCAATAGTTGGAAGTGTGATTACTCTTACTCTATCTTCACCTAACTTATCTATCCATAACTTAACGAAATTGGAATACTGAGGATATGTGAGAAAGGGCCATATATCTGAATCATCCGTGTTTGCTCGCCATTCCCTTTCCTCCATCATTTGTAATAACTCTTCAATGGGGATATTATAATTTAATGCTTTATTCATTTCTCCATGCCATGAAATTAGTAAATCAAATGGATCTCGTAAAGTAATTATTACTTTTGCATTAGGTAGTAAATTAGTAACGGTGTCGAGAGCTTTCATTGAGTAAAGATGTTGGGGGGACTTATCTATAATCCAAGTTTCCTGTTTATATTTATCCATATTAACCTCATTGGGCAAAAGTAAGGTGCCTTTTGGTATAGTTGGGCTAAAGGGTAAATCACTCACTCCCCCTAATAGAAACCCACTTTC
>Ga0302119_10001380_pt1 | contig 10920 bp, 8 predicted proteins | sample AG5_Tmax_MG_FD_203114 | JGI IMG/M metagenome (GOLD analysis project Ga0302119, IMG submission 203114) | Marine microbial communities from Western Arctic Ocean, Canada - AG5_Tmax | ecosystem: Environmental > Aquatic > Marine > Oceanic | place: Canada: Western Arctic Ocean | collected 2017-10-01
TCACCAGAGATCGATGGTGTCGTGAGATTAACCAACCCAGGCGCATTACAGATGGGTGACTGGGCTCGAGTTCGTATCACCGACTCGGACAGCCATGATCTCACGGCACGCGTCATTTGATCGCGTCGTCTCGAGAGACTGATGCCGATATACGAGTTTTATTGCCCAGACTGTCACGCGATATACAGTTTCTTCTCGCGGCGGGTCGATGCGGATGCCGGGCCACCTTGCCCTCGCTGTGCTTGTTTGGCCCTTGAACGCCAGGTCTCCCTGTTTACGGTCTCCAAAAACCGATCATCGAACGGTAACGATGGAATGGCGGGAATTGATGAGGATCGTTTGGAATCAGCGCTGATGTCGATGGCAGGAGACCTCGACAAGGTTGACAGTGACCCGAGCCAAGTCGCTAGTGCAATGCGCAAGTTGCTTGCCACTAGCGGTCTTAAAATGGGTGCTGGCATGGAAGATGCGATGGCTCGCGTTGAGGCGGGCGAAGACCCCGAGGTGATCGAAGCCGAGCTGAGCGACACGACAGAGGAGATTGCACTTTTATCTGCACGCCCCACTCAAGTGGCTGGAGTCATACGGCGGCGGTATCTGCCGCCACGAGTTGACCCGAAGTTATACGAGTGGGTCGCGCCGGATTGATTTGGCCCTTTCGCTATAATCGACGGCTTCCGCTGCCCCCGCTGCTCCCACTGCCCCGTTTGGTTTATGAACGAGTATGTTAAATCGGTGCGCCAACGACGCACCTTTGCCATTATTTCCCACCCGGATGCTGGCAAGACCACGCTAACGGAGAATTTTCTCCAGTTAGGCGGCGCGATACAACTGGCGGGTACCGTGCGGGCTCGTAAGAGTGGGCGTTATGCGACCTCTGATTGGATGAAATTGGAACAGGAGCGGGGCATTTCGGTGACCTCTTCGGTCATGCAATTTATCTATAAGGATCGAGTCGTCAATCTGTTGGATACGCCGGGCCACGAGGACTTTTCTGAGGACACCTACCGGACACTGACGGCCGTTGATTCGGCGCTGATGGTCATTGATGTTGCCAAGGGAGTGGAGCAACGCACGGTCAAACTGATGGAGGTTTGCCGCCTGCGGAGTACGCCGATTATGACTTTCATTAATAAGCTTGATCGTGAAGGTCGTGATCCAATGGAGTTGCTTGATGAAGTGGAGTCGGTGCTTAAGATTGATTGTGCCCCCATGACTTGGCCGGTTGGGACAGGCAGACGTTTTCGGGGTATTTATCATTTGCTCAATGACCGAATACAGTTATTTGAGCGCAAGGGTGGAGAATGGTTGTCAGCTGCCAGGTTGATCAACGGTTTATCGAACGCTGAATTAGATGAGGCGATTGGGACAGATGCTGATTTATTGCGTGAAGAAGTTGAGTTAGTTCGCGGGGCCAGTCATGCTTTTGATGCTGAGCTGTATCTACGCGGATTGTTAACTCCTGTGTTTTTCGGTTCTGCATTGAATGGCGAAGGAACGCCCGAATTGATGGACGCGTTTGTGACGCACGCACCATCGCCCGTGCCACGTCACACCGATGCGCGCGTGGTCGATAGCGAGGAACAGAAATTTACCGGATTCGTGTTCAAGATCCAGGCGAACATGGATCCGGCCCACCATGATCGTATTGCATTCTTGAGAATCACCTCTGGTCGTTTTTCCAGGGGAATGCGGGTTTATCATGTCCGTAGCGAACGAAATATACAGTTGAACAATGCCGTCACATTCATGGCCTCGCGCCGGGAAGCCGTTGGTGATGCGGTGGCCGGCGATATCATTGGTTTACATAACCATGGCACGATTCAGATCGGCGACACCTTTAGTGAGGGTGAAACGCTCAGGTTTACCGGGATACCTAATTTTGCGCCTGAATTGTTCCGCCGTGTGCGTTTGGCGGACCCGCTACGTTCAAAGGCGTTGCATAAAGGCCTGGATCAATTGAGTGAGGAAGGTGCGACTCAGGTATTTCGCCCGCTCGAGGGGAATGATGTCGTTCTTGGTGCGGTGGGTGTGCTGCAGTTTGATGTTGCCGTGCATCGTCTTCGTCACGAGTATGGCGTGGACTGCACATTTGAAGCGGTGGCGGTGGCGACAGCGCGCTGGGTGATTTGCGATGACCCAGTTGTACTGAGGGAGTTCACACGCCGTGCCAGCGCACACCTGGCGTTGGACGGCAGCGGTGCGTTGACCTATATCGCCCCTAATCAGGCCAACCTGCGGTTGGTCGCCGAGCGGTGGCCGCGTATTAAGTTCGCTGAAACCAAAGAGATATAGTGTATTTAAATATAAGAAAAGACCTATATTAGTATTAAAGTAAATTAGGTATAAATGCTTAAGATGATTGACCTACCCGATCGATCCACTTATCCTGTCAGTTGATATATCAGAAGCAACGGATTGGGGTTTAGTGGATTCGTTAGGTGACTAAAGCCGACGTTGAATACCCCTTGCACGGTGCAAGGGGTAACGTAGACAGTCAATAATTGGCTGTCGTAAGATAGGCTAAGAATTATAGAGTTTGACGGTTGTCACAGTGGTAGACCACCTAGGTCATATCGTGTGGTGACTGAACAAGCCGGTGTGTAATGGATACCAATGGAGGGCTTGTCCGCCCCAGGCGGCAGTCTGAGAGTGAAGCGTGTTCCTCAAATGAGCGGAGGGCTGGCGCTCTGTTTTGCGACAGTGCTGATTGGCGCCTTCTACCTCAACGTTACCCCGCAAGGAGGGGTAACGTCAGGCGCGGCTGTGCCCATGTTATCGGGGTCGGTATTAGAAGGGCCCCAACCCCAGCCAGTTCGAGCGGTCGAGGTGCTGCGTCCGCCAAGCACAAGCACAAGTACAAGCACTACCTCGCCCTTGACCGAGGCGCGGCCACTGGTACTGTCTCCAGCCAGTCAGACAGATACTCGTCTGCGGGGCGTGGAGGTCGGTCCCTGGTTACTAGCCCAGGGCACACGCTCGTCCGTGCGCGAAGTCGGTGCGTCGATGCCTTCGCGCCACGCACGTCGCCATCATGAACTTCGCTGTTTGGCTATGAACATCTATTTTGAAGCACGTGGCGAATCTCGCCGAGGGCAACTTGCTGTGGCGGCGGTGACCTTAAATCGCAAGCGTAGCTCTCATTATCCCGATAGCATCTGTGCCGTGGTTTGGCAGTCGCGGCAGTTCAGTTGGACCCATGAAGCAGTTTGGCATCGTCCGAGAAATGATCGGGCCTGGCGTTTTGCGATGAAACTGGCGAACGAGGTTTATCATAATAAGGTCAAACTGCCGGTGGTTCGCGCAACTCACTTTCATGCGCGTTACGTGGTCCCCGAGTGGTCTACCCAAATGAAACGCGTCGCCCGTATTGGTAAGCACCTGTTTTACGATTCTTGAGATGTCATTTTCTACACGAGACGATGCGTCTCCCGCTGTTTAGAAGTGGTGATTGGCCTATTGCCCGGTTCCACGGCAGACTGGCGGCTAACCAATATACAATTCATGCACGTGAGTGTGATCAGGATCACTGCCAGCCAAAGTGTAGGCTGACTATAATAATCTGCCTATCGTACTATTCAAGGAGCTAAGGGCCATGCGTTTACCTGTGATGCCTGTTGTTGTCTTATGTGTCGCTGGTTTGTCTGCCAGCACGGCTATAGCTGATGGCGAGACAATTTACAACAGCGGTTGTGTTGCCTGCCATGGAGCGGGTATCGCTGGTGCCCCGCGGGTTGGAGACAAGGCGGCATGGGCGAATCGTATTGCTCAAGGGACAAAAATTATTTACGAGCACGCTCTGAAGGGTTTCCAGGGGACCGCTGGTATCATGCCAGCGAAGGGGGGCTTTACTCACCTGAGCGATGAGCAAGTTAAGGCGGCGATTGACTTTATGATCAAGGCGTCTAAATAGGTCCTCTCGGCGGAGCGTGTCAATGGTGGCCCGGCATCAGGGTCGCGAGACCAGGGGCGCTGTTTTGCTAAGAAACGCCTGCAGCGCGCGATAAAGACGTACCGGATCTTTACTACCCGTCAGTTCCCGAGGTGAATGCATCGCGAGTTGGGGAACACCGACATCCACTGTGCGGATACCGAGTTCGGCGGCAGTGATCGGTCCGATCGTCGTACCGCAACTCATGTCGCTGCGAACCGCAATGGTCTGCACTGGTATATCGGCTTCACTGCAAAGCGTTCGAAACACAGCCGCTGTCTCGCTGTTAGTCGCATAGCGCTGATTGGCGTTGATCTTAATGACCGGACCACCGTTAAGGTGCGGTCTATGCCCCGCATCGTGTTTGTCAGGGTAATTGGGGTGGACTGCATGGGCGTTGTCGACCGAAATCAGCATGGAGCGTTGTGTGATGCTGGTGAGGTCTTGATTAGGTCCCGCGAGTCGATTCAATACCGCATTCAAAAATGGCCCCTGGGCGCCACCGGCTGACAGACTGCCGACTTCTTCGTGGTCATAGCAGGCCAGCAAATTGGTCGGCTCGTTACCGACACCATTGAGCAAGGCTTTCGCGCCGGCAAAACAACTCAGTAGGTTGTCCAATCGTGCCGCGGCGATGAAATCCTCGTTTAAACCGACGAGCGACGGTGCCTGTTGATCGTAACAACACAGCTCGAAGTCAAGTATTTCAGCCCAAGGCACGTCGGGATGTTCTTGTTGCGCCTGTTTCAGGAGCAACTCTCGAAGGGTTGTTTCCGGGCTGTCAGTTGCCAGTATGAGGACCATTTCCTCTTGAGAATTGATCGTCCGGTTGCGATTTGCCTCCCGGTTCATATGAATGGCAAGGTTTGGCACGGTCGCGATCGGCCGTACAAAGTCAATCAGACCACTACGCAAAGTGCCATCGGCAAGCCGGCCGGTCACTCGCCCGGCAAGGGACAGATCGCGGTCAAACCACGGGGCAAGTAATGCGCCGCCATAGATTTCAGTGCTGAGTTGAAGACAGCCGTGTTGATAACGTTCGGGTACTGGCTTGACCTTCAGACAAGGGCTGTCGGTGTGTGCACCCATCATCCTGATTCCCTGCTCCTGCAGGGGCCCGGATCCCAGACGAAATGCGATTAGTGATGCATCGTTGAGAGTAACGAACGCCGCTTCGTTTGAGGAGAGTTGCCAGGTAGCCTCGAGATCAAGCTGGTGAAACCCAGCCTCCGATAACATAGCGGCGAGGTTCGATACCGCATGATGGGGTGACGGTGATTTCGCCAGGAACGCCATCAGTTCATGGTTAAAGGATTCTGTTTGACTCAGCATTTGCTGACACGCTGTTGGTTAGCGCCCTCGGGTAGCCATTGGGGTTGCGGCATCACGGCCGCACCGAGGCCAACAAAGTCGAAAAGTTCGCGGTCAGCCAGTTGACTCGGGGCGATGTTGGTTAGACTCCGGAAAATATTGGCCGTTCGACCGGGATGATCTTTTTCCCAATTAAGTAGCATTTGCTTGATGACCTGACGTTGAAGGTTTGATTGCGACCCGCATAGATCACATGGGATCAAAGGAAATTTCAGGGCTTGTGCGTAGCGCGCAATGTCACGTTCACGGCAGTAGGCGAGGGGGCGAATTACAATATGCTTGCCGCTGTCATTTAGCAGTTTAGGCGGCATGGCTTTAAGCTTCGCGCCGTAAAACATATTCAGAAATAAGGTCTCTACGATATCATCCAGATGATGCCCTAAGGCAATTTTGGTTATGCCTTCTCGGCTGGCAATGTCGTATAGGGCACCGCGACGTAGTCGCGAGCAAAGACCACACATGGTCTTGCCTTCAGGAATCACGCGCTTTACCACGCTATAGGTATCACGGCTGACGATCCGGTAGTCGATGCCGGTGTTCGCAAGATAGGTTTCCAGTTTAGCGGTGGGAAACCCAGGTTGGTTCTGGTCTAGATTGACAGCGAGTAGATCAAAATTGACGGGTGCACGTGAGCGAAGGCGCATGAGGATATCAAGCAGGGTAAAGGAGTCTTTTCCGCCAGAGACGCAGACCATGATTCGGTCACCTTCTTCAATCAGGTTGTAGTCCTCGATAGCGCGGCCCACGTTACGTCGTAGCAGTTTCTCGAGTTTATGAGGTGTGCGATCGGGTTTTGTTGGCTTGACGCGTGGGGGCAACTGGGGATCATTGCCACGCGTAACATCAAACGCTAAATTGTTCGTCATGAGTGGGTTGTTAGAACTGCCGTTTTCTTGTTGGTTACCCTACTTTAACCGGAGTTGATCATTGGCCCGCATTCTCGTCATTTTAGGCATGCTTGTCGGCTTCTTGGTGACGATGAGTGTTGCTCTGCTGGTTGCGGTCCATTTTATTAACTGGGACGCGCAGCGCTCGTGGGTTGCAAACAGGTTGTCTGATGCGTTCGCGCGACCGGTCAGTATTGAAGGTGGCCTTGATATTGCGCTTTTCCCCAGCCCTCATGTTGTGGTGCGTGATCTGATGGTCGGCACTTCGTACGCCAATGCGGGTTTTGCATTGGCCAAGATTGGTCATGGTGAGTTGCGATTAGATGTGCCGCAATTGTTGGAAGGGAAACTTGAGTTTTCCTCAGTGCGTCTGAGTGAGGTAACCCTTAACGTCCCAGCAAGGGGTCAGCTTAGCCGACTAAAGTTCCTGCCTGTTCGGGAGATCGAACTTCGTTCAGTCACGATCGTCTTGCCGGGTCAGGGACGACCGTCCTTATTGATTTCACAAGGATTAATGTCATGGCCTGCCGAGGCGACACGTGGTGAGGTGAAACTGATGGGTATCGTGAGTGGGGAGCGCGTTATGGCATCGGGTTCTGTGGGGTTGCGCATGGATGGTGACGGTGATCCCCTTGCTATTGTCGATCTCAGTATCGAGGTAGCCACGACCACGACCACGATCAACGGTGTGGTTGGACACAACAAGACGGATCTGGCGCTGGAATCACAAACCCCAGCCTTCGAGCAACTGCTTGCGTGGTTTGAATGGCTACCGTCTGCGTCGATGCGTGCCCCATTGGCGGGTTCGGCCAGATTAAAGGGTCAGTTAACCGGGCCATTGAGTGCGGGTCCGCGCTTAGAAATCAATGAGTTTGAAGTCCAGTTATCACAGGTCCGTGGGACATTACAGGGCGACATCTTTTTTAAAAGCGAGGAGCGTGATTGGTCAGCGGAGCTGGAAATGACAGCGAGCACTCAGGACATTAGCCAGTTCCCTGGTCATGGGGACCTATGGGACCATCTTGCCGGTCCAGCCGCATTGCAATCGATGGTTATGATCAATCCGCAGGACGTTGTTTTATCGAATGCGATTTTTTCTGTAACAGGTGAACCGTTCAAACTCAAGGCTGAGGGTCAGGTGACTCACCGATGGGACGGGTCAGGAACTGAAGGTGAGGTTAAGTTTTCGGCAACTACGCGCGCTGTTAGGCCCACGTTGGATGCGCTGGGTTATTCTTTTCCATTGTTGGGCCAGGGGCAGGCAGCAGGCCGTCTGAATCTTCACAAACGGGGTTTTTCCGTGACTGAGCTCACCATTCATGGTGCAGGGGATGGTTGGCGCGTCGACGGTGGGGGGCAGTTGGTACGCGAGAACCCGCAGGACGATGCGCAGTTGGCCATTACCCTGGATGCCGAATTGCATGGTGCTTCGGTATTAAACACTTTGGGTATACCGTTTAACGAGGATATCGATGTAGTTGCCCACGGGCGGCTGTTAGGTTCGGCGAAGGCGCCACGCATTGATGAACTGGAATTGAAAATAATCTCGAGTGCTTTCGATGCCACGGTGCATGGTCAAGTGTCGAGTCTATGGCCAAAACTTGCGAGTCAACTGGATATCAAAGCGCAGGTTCCTCAGCTGAGTTATTTTTCGAATGTGATTGGTGCGTTACCGAATGTGTTGCCAGAACTTAAAGCAAACGTGCACGCGCGGGTGACGACAAATGGTACGGTGATCTCCATCAATCAAGCCGAGGGAGACATTCGCGGACACGGGTTACACGGTACCTTTACTGGGATGCTGCCGGACACTCAGGACTGGACCGCCGGCACCGTGGCGCTGGCAGTGCAGGTGGATGATTTGTCGAGCTGGGGTCTTGGCCGGTCATTGCGAAGCAATGGAGTCGATGGGGTTCGAGTGAAGATCAATGCCGCCAACAGCGGTGACCGGCAACGTCCGTTGGCAATCTACGGGCAGGTGAGCGGGGAGGATTGGACCGCACAGATACGTTCAAAAATAGAGAGCCTGCAGGCAACAGCCGCCTATGATCTTGAACTGAGTATTGCGGCGGCCGATCCCGATCAGCTGGTAGGGTTTTTCGCACCTACGGTAACGCTGCCTGGACCAGTGACTGCCAGGGCGTCATTGCAAGGCCAATTCGATCAGTGGGAAACAAGCCAGGGCAGATTGGAAATCAGTGGTGATGGAATAGAAGTTGTTTTCGATGGTCATTTATTAGTCATGGGAAAAAATGACCGACGGTTGGGTATTGATTTGAAAGCCGATTCTTTTTCCAGGTTAGGCCGGCTGTTTGCGATGTCGTTACCCGATTCCGCTCCAGTGCGGTTGGTCGGGAGCGTCAAGAGAAGCGGCACCGGAATCGTCATTGATTCGGCACAGTTCGACGTTGGAAACAGTGATTTTCGTGGTTCGATTGAGTATGTCGGGTTCGACGATGCGGGTCGAAAACCCCAAATCAATGCACAACTGGTTTCAAAGCATTTCGATCGTAAAGATTTTCAAACGTCAGCGACGCGTAAGAGCCCCGGAATGCCGCCCGAGAAATTTTTCAGCGACCGGCGGTTAGTGTTGGACTGGATAAGTGATAACGATATTCACCTCGATTACCGGGCCAAGACTGCGATTGTTGGTGAGCATCACATGAGAGATCTTGAGTTAACCGCTGTCGTTGAAAACGGGAAACTTGTGCTCGATGAAATCCGTGCCGACATGCAAGGTGCTCAAATGAAGGTAACGCTGGAATTGGATGCCAGGCAACGGCCCTATGACATTCATTACAGCTATCAACTCTTGGGTACGCAGGTGGCTAGGTGGCTAACTGAGAACAAGGTAATCCAACCAATGACCGGTGAAGTGGATATCGAAGTGAAACTAACGGGCAAAGGTAATTCAATACGTGAAGTCGTCTCTCATGCTGACGGTTATGCGGTCATGGTCATTCACAGTGCGAAGATTCCTCGCAAGGCACGTATTTTGTTGCCGACATCGGTGCTCATGGCAGCGCTGAGGACCATTAACCCGTTTGCCAAGGCATCACCGGTGTACAACATCGAATGCGGCCTGATCGGTTTTCGTATTAACGATGGCAAGGCTTTTTCTGACCATACTTTGGCATTGAAAGCAAAAGAGGTAACGATCTTGGCTGCCGGAACCATTGATCTAGCGACCGAAGAGATTGCAATCGCCATACGACCGAAGGCAAGAGAGGGGTTCGGTGTTTCTACTGTTAATCTGGCGGGTATCTATTATCGTTTGGGTGGCACGCTAGCAAAGCCAGTCGTCAAAGCTGCCTCTGAGCGAATACTCAAGACAGGCGTGACTCTGGGTGCTGCTTGGCTGTCGAGTGGGTTGACGGTACTGGCAAAGGGTTTGTTTGATCGCCTGAGGGATAAGGGGGATGTTTGCAAGAATGCGGCTCATCGTTTTGACACTTTGCTCGATGGCACGGCATCCAGTCTAAAACCAACGGTCAATTGAATAGCTTCTGTTCGAGGTTTAGGATTCTGTGATGAAAACGTTGTTGTTGATTGCCCGGCTATTGGGTGCGTTACGTGTGATGCTGGTAGTGAGTGTTTTTGTCCTCATTGCATTGGCTCCACTGGTTGGTAGCGATGTCTTCTACTCTGGTTGGAAAATGGCACCAACACTGATTGCGCCGGCGGTGGTCCCTATTTTCTTCTTTGTCATACTGTTTGATGTGTTGATGTGTCGAGTGTGCCGCGTCGATAAACCCGAGATCGAGCGGCAACGGTTCGACTCGATTGTTCGTATCGAGCTTGCGCTGCTGGTTCTGATGGTAGCGCTCTGGGTGCCTGCGTTTTATCGTTTACTGGATACCGTGTGAGGACTAGTTCGTTCGTGGACTGGTGTCACGACAAACCGCAAACACATGTCGAGCAGTCATGAGATCCAGATGTCCACCACCACCGTTTTTGAATAACGTAATCTGATCACTGGCTGTGCGCCCGGCGGCGCCATGGCAAAGTTGGTAGTGATCGGCGAGGACATCGTTTTCGGTGATCACACCGCGTGCAATGGGAATCATCAATTCGCCGATTTCCCCGACTGTGGTTTGGCGTGAATCAACAAAAATTCGGGCGCGGCGGATCGCTTCGTCATCGGCTTCTCGCATGTCAGGAGTAAATGCGCCGACCAGATCCAGATGAGTGCCGGGCTGAAGCCAGGCCCCGTGAATCAGCGGCAGGGTAGCCATGGTTGCGCAACTGACAATGTCGGCTGCTGCGACCGCTTGTGCCAGGTCATCAACGGGCGCAGCGTCGATTTCAGTGGCGAGTGCTTGGACAAGGGCGTCTCGTCGGTCAGCGCTGCGATTCCAGATTTGCACACAATTGATCGACGGCCTGGCGGCGAGGTGGGCCCGCACCAGATGCGGTGCAAGGCCACCCGCTCCTACCATCAGCAATCGTCGGCAGTCGGGTCGTGACAACTGCATGGAACCCAAACCCGAGTCTGCGGCAGTCTTCAGATAGGTCAGTTCTGTTCCATCGATCGAGGCCAGGGGCAGGCCATTGTTTCCATCGAACAGAACGTAACCGCCCTGGACCACCGGCAAGTGGGAATTTCGGTTGCCTGGGAAAACGGAACCCATTTTTGTGCCGAGTGCCACGCCACGTTGCCAAGCGGTGCGAACGATGAAGCGATCAGGATGTTCGCCTGTGCCGGGTTGGGTTAACAGACTGTCTTCAAGA
>Ga0302119_10001381_pt1 | contig 10914 bp, 9 predicted proteins | sample AG5_Tmax_MG_FD_203114 | JGI IMG/M metagenome (GOLD analysis project Ga0302119, IMG submission 203114) | Marine microbial communities from Western Arctic Ocean, Canada - AG5_Tmax | ecosystem: Environmental > Aquatic > Marine > Oceanic | place: Canada: Western Arctic Ocean | collected 2017-10-01
GGGTTCTCCTAATATTTAGCCCGTAGGCATTTGATAAGTGACAAAATCAATGGTGCTCGAAATCTTATCATAAAGCGCTCTCGCACGATGATTATCGCTTGCCGTTATCCAGCGAATAAATGGCCAGCTCCTTTCTTTGGCAATAGATTTCAACTCTTTGAACAGTGCCTGAACCGCGCCACTTCCGCGCGCATCAGGATGAACATACAGATCATCCAAAAAACCGATCTTTAGTCCTCGAAGAGGAGATGGCATGTGACGGAAGTGCATAAAACCCAACAGTTGACCGGCTTCATCTTTAATGCCAATAGCGTAAAAGTTCTCGCCCTCATCCACAATCCACGACCAAACTGTGTCGAGAATTTTTTGATTCATGGACATCTGATAAAAATCAGCATAGCCGCGATACAAGTCTTGCCAGTCATTGCGATCACTCTCATTAATTTCTCTAACTTTCATATGAATACAGCACTCTTCGGCAAAAATATATTGAGTATAGCGGACTCAAGGTGTTTGTTATAGATTCGTATTTTTCAATATTATTGAATAAAAAATATTGAAAAATATCAATATACAGCTGCAAATACGATAAATATTGATAAAAACAACGAAAAACACCTATTATTTTCCAAATAATAGGTGTTTTTATTAAAAAAAATGGTTAAAACTTCGTATTTTTAAACAAATTGTTAAAAATTTATCGTTTTTTAGCGTTTTATTGAAAAAACTAAATAACCTGATTAAGTGCATCTTCCAATCGCTGAACAGCGCTATCAACGTCCGCAAGCTTGTCCAATCCAAATAAACCTAAGCGGAATGTTTGGTAGTCATCGCCCTCATCACACTGAAGTGGAACGCCCGCGGCAATTTGCATGCCCAAAGCGCTGAATTTAGAGCCGTTCTGAATTGCCGCGTCATTGGTATAACTAACAACCACACCCGGTGCTTGAAAGCCTTTAGCAGCAACACTTTTAATACCATAACTCTCTAGTAGTGCTCTAACTCTATCGCCCAGTTCTTGTTGATTAACTTTGGCTTTATCAAAACCAAAAGCTTCCGTTTCAATAATCGTGTCTCTGAATTTTTTGATGGCATCGGTTGGTAGTGTCGCGTGGTAAGCGTGCCCACCATTCTCGTAGGCTTGCATAATTTGCAACCACTTTAAAAGATCGCAAGCAAAACTTGTGCTCTTTGTTGATGGAATTAAGGTGTTAGCACTTTCTGCCAACATCACCATACCGAATGCTGGTGAAGCACTCCAGCCTTTTTGTGGCGCACTAATCAAGACATCAACGCCAAGATCTTTCATGTCAATCCAAATAGTGCCTGAAGCAACACAATCTAACACCAACATACCGCCCACCGAATGCACGGCGTTGGCTAATTCTTTGATATAATCATCGGGCAGAATAATGCCAGATGCTGTTTCAACATGGGCTGCAAATACGAAATCCGGCTTCTCGGTTTTAATCGAGGCGACTACTTCTTCGATTGGCGCTGATGCAAATGGCGCTTGAGAGTTATTATTTTCCCTTCTCGCTTTATGAACAATTTCTTCAGATGGGATACTTGCCATCTCAAAAATTTGCGTCCAACGAAAACTGAACCAACCGTTACGCACAACAAGGCATTTCTTATCTGTGGCAAATTGTCTTGCAACAGCCTCCATTGCGTAAGTACCGCCACCAGGTACTAATACAACGGCTTCTGCGTTGTACACAGATTTTAATGACGTAGAAACATCGTTCATCACCGCTTGGAATGATTGTGACATATGGTTTAATGAGCGATCTGTAAAAACGACCGAATACTCTAACAATCCATCAGGATCTACGTTTGATAATAAGCCTGGCATATTTTTCTCCGACTAGTAATGGCATTGAAATGCACCACTAAAGTACATTTATATTTTAAAAATGAATAATAAAGTCTTCATCATACTACTGAAGAAAGAATAATAGACCAGATCTAATAATTAGATAGACCATCTAACGGAACTATATATACTGAACCTCTAGGATTTCGTAAATAATGTCGCCTTTTGGTGCTTTAACGGTAACTTCATCACCCTCTTCATTGCCCAGTAATGCCTTAGCGATTGGGGAATGGCAAGAAATTTTACCCAAAGAAATATCGGCTTCGTCTTCGCCAACGATTTGATAGGCGGTCTCGCTGTCGTCAGCCAGATTCATCAAGCTAATCGTGGTGCCGAAGACACAACGACCGTCTTGATTAAGTTGAGTAACATCAATCACTTGCATGCGTGAAAGCTTTGAGCTAATTTCTTGAATACGGCCTTCGGCAAACGCCTGCTCTTCTTTGGCGGCATGATACTCGGCATTTTCTTTAAGATCACCATGCTCTCTAGCCGTGGCAATGTCACTGACTATACGCGGGCGCTCTACGTCCTTAAGATGGGACAACTCAATTTCTAACGCCTTAACGCCAGCAATGGTCATTGGTATTGCTTCCATATATTTTTTACTTGCCTTTAATTATGTAGAGACTGAAGCGAACGCACTTCAAGCATGTCGTTTGACTTTAAGCCATCGATCATCGCGTTAGCCGCAGCAACTGTTGTCGTACAAGGTACTTTATGCACCAAAGCCTGACAACGAATCACGGCCGCATCTGCAAGACCCTGAGTATCGTCGGTTGAATTAATGATTAAGGCGATTTCATCGTTTTTAATCATGTCGACAATATGAGGAGAGCCTTCAGAAACCTTGTTGATCATTGTACATTCAACACCTGATTCGTTAAGTATTTCCTTGTTGGTACGGGTTGAGACAATTTCAAAACCATTGCGTACCAATTTTTGACCCAAACGTACCAAATGACCGCGATCTAAATTACGCAAACTGACAAACACTCTGCCACTAGTAGGTAGGATTTCACCAGCCGCCAAGAAGGCTTTATCAAATGCTGCTGGGAAAGTACTGCCAATACCCATTACTTCGCCTGTAGAGCGCATCTCCGGCCCTAAAATTGGGTCAACACCCAAGAACTTATTGAACGGGAAAACAGACTCTTTAACTGAGAAATGAGTTGGGATAACCTCTTCGGTAAAACCTTGTTCTTTCAGGGAAACTCCCGCCATCACTCGTGCAGCAATATTCGCAAGAGGAACGCCAATTGCTTTAGAGACAAAAGGAACAGTGCGTGAAGCCCTTGGATTAACTTCAATCACATAGATTTCGCCGTCTTGATAGGCAAGTTGCGTGTTCATCAAGCCAATCACTTTCAGCTCTTTGGCCATTGCAATAACTTGGCCACGCATTTCATTGCAAACATCTTTTGGCAGCGAGTATGGTGGCAGCGAACACGCTGAATCACCCGAATGGATGCCGGCTTGTTCAATATGTTCCATGATGCCACCAATAACAACATCTGTGCCATCACTAATTACATCAATATCAACTTCAATCGCATGATCTAAGAATGAATCCAGCAATACAGGGGAGTCATTAGACACCTGAACGGCAGTATGCATATAGCGCTCAAGACTGTCTTTGTCGAATACAATTTGCATCGCACGCCCGCCAAGAACGTAAGACGGTCGAACAACCAATGGGAAGCCAATAGCGTCCGCAATAGCAATGGCTTGTTCTTGTGAGCGTGCCGTGCCATTATGTGGCTGCTTCAAGCCTAGTTTTTGAATCATTTTTTGGAAACGCTCTCTATCCTCCGCCAAATCAATAGCATCTGGACTGGTGCCAATAATTGTGGCGCCACTATCCTCAAGGGCTTGCGCTAATTTAAGCGGCGTCTGACCACCATAATGCACAATAATGCCTTCAGGTTTTTCAATTTCAATAACCGCCAGTACATCTTCTAGCGTTAACGGCTCAAAATACAGCCTGTCAGAAATGTCATAATCGGTTGAAACAGTTTCTGGGTTGCAGTTGACCATGATGGTTTCGTAGCCGTCTTCTCTAAGCGCCATGGAAGCGTGAACACAGCAATAATCAAACTCGATACCTTGGCCAATACGGTTAGGACCACCACCCAAAATCATAATTTTTTTGTTGTCAGTTGGGTTTGCTTCACACTCTATTTGGTAAGTGGAATATAGGTAAGCTGTTTGCGTATCAAACTCTGCCGCGCAACTGTCTACGCGCTTAAATACTGGCTTGATATTAAGAATCTGTCTTCTTTGGCGTACCGCCTCTTCGCTACAATACAGCAAACTGGCAAGACGACTATCAGAAAAACCTTTGCGCTTTAATTGGAATAAAGTGTTGCGTTCAACTTCAGCAATAGGCTGACCGGTAATAGCCATTTCAGACTTCACTAGATCTTCAACCTGAGCTAAAAACCACGGATCAATTTTTGAAAGATCAAAAATTTCTTCCTGTGTCATGCCAAATCTAAAGGCATCGGCAAGGTAGAAAATTCTATCGGGGCCGGCTGAAATTAGCTCGCTACGGATTCTACCGCGCGCATCATCGGCACTTAGGTCAACAATAGGGTCTAAACCCGATTTGTCGGTCTCGAGACCACGAAGAGCTTTTTGTAAAGACTCCTGGAAGGTTGAGCCCATCGCCATTACTTCGCCAACCGATTTCATTTGTGTGGTTAAGCGATCGTCTGCTTTCGGGAATTTTTCAAAGGCAAATCTCGGAATTTTAGTAACAACATAGTCAATACTTGGTTCGAATGAAGCCGGCGTCTGGCCACCAGTAATGTCGTTAGTAAGCTCGTCAAGGGTGTAGCCCACGGCCAATTTCGCAGCGACTTTAGCAATTGGAAAGCCGGTTGCTTTTGAAGCCAAGGCTGACGAACGAGAAACTCTGGGGTTCATCTCAATAACGGTCAATCGACCATCCTCAGGATTAACGGCAAATTGCACATTTGAGCCACCGGTATCAACCCCGATTTCTCTCAGCACCGCTAGAGAGGCGTTACGCATCACTTGGTATTCTTTGTCGGTTAGTGTTTGTGCAGGTGCAACCGTGATGGAGTCACCGGTATGAACACCCATCGGGTCAAAATTCTCGATCGAGCAAATGATGATGCAATTGTCTTTATGGTCGCGCACTACTTCCATTTCAAACTCTTTCCAACCAAGAATGGACTCTTCGACCAACAGTTCATTAGTCGGAGACAAGTCCAGACCGCGTTGACAAATTTCAACAAATTGCTCTTTGTTGTAAGCAATACCACCACCAGAACCACCCATCGTAAAAGAAGGGCGAATAACTGTTGGAAAGCCAACAGTTTTTTGAATTTTAAATGCGTCGTCTAAATTATGCGCAACCGCTGCTTTAGGCATATCCAGGCCAATTTTCAGCATTGCTTTACGGAATAAGTCACGATCTTCCGCTTTGTCAATAGCCTCTTTGTTGGCGCCAATCATTTCCACGTTGTACTTTTCTAGTACGCCGTTATAGTCCAAGTCCAGTGCACAGTTAAGCGCTGTTTGACCGCCCATTGTTGGCAATAGCGCATCAGGTCTTTCTTTCTCGATGATTTTTTCAACCGTTTTCCACTCGATTGGCTCAATGTAAGTCGCGTCCGCCATTGCTGGATCGGTCATGATCGTAGCTGGATTTGAGTTCACCAAGATCACTCGGTAGCCTTCCTCACGTAGCGCTTTACATGCCTGTGCGCCGGAGTAATCAAACTCACAAGCCTGGCCAATTACAATAGGGCCTGCGCCGATGATTAAAATGCTTTTTATGTCTTGTCTTTTTGGCATGATTCTCTAAATAAAATTATTCGTTACTAACGGCTGGAAGACCATCCAAAATGGCCATCTCTCTTTCACTAAAATACAATTGTCGCTGAACTTTGTAAGCATCGCTTGACGCAAATGAAACGCTCACTTGTGTTTTATCCTTTTCCGCACTGAGCACGTCCAACGCACTTAATGTTCTCTTCTCAACACCGTCTAAACCATCAAACATGCTAGCGTCAAGCTTCGCATCGGCCACTGTGCCAGTCAAATCACGCAAGGTTGTTGAACCAAAAAACGGTAGCACTAAATACGGACCTTGACTAATGCCCCAAGCGCCGAGTGTTTGACCAAAATCTTCATCGCCCTTCTTCAGATCCATCCCTGTAGCAACATCAAATAAGCCACCCAAACCCACAGTCGAGTTGACCGCTACACGGCCCACTGTTTCAAATCCCTCATCAAAGCGAAATTGCAATAATTGGTTTGCGCCAGTGGCCACATCACCCAAATTGGAGAAAAAATCACCCAATCTATCCTTAAAAAACGAAGGCATTATTTTTTCATAGCTTTTTGCTGCAGGCTTAATAAAAGTCTCGTCTAAAGCTTGATTAAAACTGAAAAATACGCGATTAAGACTCTCTAAAGGGTCGTCGTTCGCACCATTCGCACTAACGGAAAATGCCAAAGAAAAAGTTAATAGCAAACCTATTAAAGCCTTCTTCATTTCGACATATTCTCAATAAATTGATCAAACAAACCACTGACATCGTGCGGACCCGGTGAGGCCTCAGGATGCCCCTGAAAACTAAAAGCTGACTTCCCTTTAACACTAACACCCTGAATAGTTTGATCGAATAAAGATCGATGGGTCACTTCTAAGTGCGCAGGCATATCAACCTCTGAGACCGCAAAACCATGGTTCTGTGAAGTGATCATGACTTGCCCTGTTGCCAAGTCTTGCACGGGGTGGTTGGCGCCATGATGGCCAAATTTCATTTTCTCAGTCTTTGCACCACTGGCAAGCGATAACAACTGGTGGCCTAGGCAAATCCCAAAAATCGGGAGATCTTTGTCGAGCAGTGTTTTAATGCTTTCAATGGCGTAATCGCAAGGCTCCGGATCACCGGGGCCGTTGGAAAGAAAAACGCCGTCAGGCTCGATTGCTAAAATGTCTTCTGCACTCGCTTGTGCATTAAAAACGGTTAACTCACAACCGCGATCAACCAGCATTCTCAAAATATTTGTCTTAATGCCGTAATCATAAACAGCCACTTTGAATTTTGCATCCGTCTTGATAAAGTCTGTCGTTTCTAAATCGTAACTTCCCTGACTAAAGTTATATGAATCGGTGGTAGAAACCACTTTTGCTAAATCCATATTTTTCAGCCCAGCAAAACCCTGTGCTTTAGCAATGGCTTCCTTTTCATCAATATTCTCGCCAGCAACAATACAGCCTTTAAGTGCGCCGTTAACGCGCAAATGTCGCGTTAATGCACGGGTATCAATATCTGAAATAGCGACAATACTATTGCTCGACAAGTATTCATCAAGGCTCATTTGCGAACGCCAAGAGCTTAACGCTAACGGCAAATCACGAATAATGAGGCCGGCCGCATAAATGGCGTCAGATTCTTCATCAACTGTATTGATGCCAGTATTGCCAATATGAGGATAAGTGAGTGCAACAATCTGTTGCGAATAGGAAGGGTCGGTGAGGATTTCTTGATAACCAGTCATAGCGGTATTGAATACCACTTCTCCAACTGTATCGCCATTAGAGCCGATTGATTGACCCCAAAAAAGTTGACCATCTTCAAGTGCTAATAAGGCGGGGTGGGGCAAAATAAATCTCCAATAAAAATCACACACAAAACTTCGCAAATTTTACCATGCGGTTGTTTTTTATTTAAGATCAATTTTTCGATCCACTGCTATAATTGTGACATTAATTGTCAAATAGCATAATTGTGAATTTACTCGTCAACGGAGAGCCTCTCGAGTTGCCTAACAGCCCCAATATTAGAGACTTAATTGAACATTTAGGCTGTCAAGATCAGAGAATTGCACTGGAAGTCAACGAGGCAATCATTCCCAAATCCTCTCACGAAGAGTTTTTACTGTCCAATAACGATAAAATCGAAATTATTAAGGCTGTTGGCGGTGGCTAGTTAGTAAATTAGGGAATTCTTACTAGCTTGAGGCGCGTCTGTTTTTTCCCGACAGGATTTTAGTTGACCTAAATGACTTAGGGAAAAATCACAGGAGCCAATTGTCAAAGGATTTAATTCTTTTAATGTCGAGGCATGAAGTCTTTCTTCTGAAAAGAATTTAGTTCTTTGACTTAGACGAACCACTCTTGTGGTATTTCAGACAACGGCTCAACACTAAACTGCTGCTGAACACCAGACTCCAATCGCACTTCCACATTAACAGAGTCTTCACTTCTTCCTTGAGAATAGCGCGCTATAACTCTAGCAGCGGTCTTAAGGTCCTCTTGATTAGGTTTACCATCAATTAGCGCCAATGGGCCATTGCAGCTTGTTGGGTAAAGATTGGAATATTGGTTGCGATAACCCTCCATAAACTTGACCTCACCCTCTTCCCTGGCAACAATTAATTTAAAGCGCTTATTTGGGCGGATATGTCTACCAACTTTAAGCATCATCAGGTCATCCAGTTGATACTCACGAGAGCCTCTGGCCTCCCACATATCAACCAATTTATCTGAATATTGTTTGTCGGTAAGGAAGCAACAACCGCCAGCGGGTGTGGCGTAATCATCAAATCCGTATTCTTTGGCCAAGGCCATTTGCGGCTTTCTGTTTCGGCCCGAAAAATCGAGCAATTGCTCACGATCAACCCAACCTTCAAGTTCTGGCTTTGTTGGTGGCAAGTGTTTTGCGCACAATGGTCGCAATAGCAATTCATTGGCGCCAGATTCTTGCTGAACAATAGGCATGGTTTCTTTGCGTTGTGACATCGGTCTTTGACCCATCACTTCACCGGTGATAATGAAGTCAAAATCGTTTTCAAGCATCCACTCTTTAGCTTTTTTCACCATAAAGCCTTTGCAGTCAAGGCATGGATTCATGTTTTTTCCATAGCCGTGTTTAGGGTTTAAAAGCACATCGCGGTACTCTTCGATAACGTCAATAATATGCAGTTTAATACCTAATTGCTCAGCAACCCACAGCGCGTTATTGCGTTTCGGCTTGTCTTTTTTCTGCTTGCGAATAGCATGAGTATGCCCTTCCACACAAAAGCCCGTAAAAAAGTTAATGCCTTCGACATGAATACCTTGGTCGATCATTAACTTGGTGCTTAAGAGCGAATCTAGACCACCGGAAATAAGGGATACCGCTTTAATTGGTTTTGTTGCTGCTTGCGTCATAATAATATTTTAATTGTTATTTTTTTTGTTATTTCTGGTGCCAGAAACTCGACACCATTCGTCTTTTTGCTGCACCTTAAGGTAATCGAAATGCCCTTTGTACGCCTCTAATATCACCTCTAATTGCTCATCTAAAATACCGGAAAGAACAATCCCGCCACCCTCTTTAACAAGGCCAGCAAAAGTTAACTCCAACTCCACCAAAGGATTGGCTAGGATATTGGCAACCAATAAATCGCACTTTTCAAGTGCCGTATTATCATCCGTGTGATGAATTGCAATAATATCATCGCATTGGTTGTTGGCAACATTGTCTTTTGTTGCCAGCACCGCCTGAGGGTCGTTATCTACAGCTACAACACTTATTGCGCCTAATTTAGCCGCTGCAATCGCCAGAATACCCGTGCCGGAACCGTAGTCAATCACCGATAAATCTTTGGGTGGATGATTGTCTAAGTGTTGCAAACACAAGTCTGTAGTTTGATGTGTACCGGTCCCAAACGCCAAACCAGGATCCATATCAATGACAATAGCATCATCGGGCAACTCGGCCTGAGATTCCCACGATGGGCAGATCCAGATTCGCTCACCAAATTGCATTGCATGAAAATCCTTTTTGCACTCGTCTTCCCAGACGCGGTCAGTCAGCACTTCAAAATTCAATATCTTGGTGTCGCACAAGTCCAGCAATGTTTTACTCACATGACTTTGATCAACACCCATATCAAACAGGGCGGTAATAGTGACATGCTGCCATAATGGCGTTTCACCCACTGGCGGCTCATAAATAGCGTCATCGAGCGTATCCAGATAAGTAATCGAAACCGAGTCCAGACCCATTAACACCTCAGAAACTAAATCTGCATTCGCTTGATCCGTTTGTAGTGATAACTGCATCCAATCCATAGGCGAAATATTATACCCGCTCAACAAAAATCAAGTAAATCATTAAGTTAACTGACTGTCTTGAATCGACCTAAACAATAAGCGCTACTGGAATCCTCTGCACAGCACCTATTACGATGTAATTTTAGAACAACGCCGAGGCGCAAATAAAGACTCGCAATCCCGCTGAACACCAACTACGAAAAGAGTACGAATAAATTTTTATGTCTAGCAAGGCATAAGGAATATTCAGGATAGGAGTTTACGAAAAGTAAATGACTAGCCTGAATTGACCGTTAACGCAGATAGAGGCGAAAAGAATTCGTAAGGTCAGATTAAATCTGCAACCGAGGCTAAAGCTGTTTTCAACGCACTCGGATCCGTACCACCACCCTGTGCCATATCCGGCCGCCCCCCTCCCTTGCCGCCGACTTGGGTCGCAACATGGTTGAGGATTTTCCCCGCTTGATATTTATCGGTTAAGTCTTTGGTGACGCCTACAACTAAGGTAACTTTATCACCATCAACAACCGCCAGGACAATCACTGCTGAGCCTAATTTATCTTTTAGCTTATCTGCTAAACCACGTAAATCTTTAGCACCAACACCGGTAACTTCGGTTACAAGCAACTTGACACCATTAACCTCTTTTGCTTGATCGGTTAATTCATCCCCTTGAGAGCTGGCCAATTGTTTTTGGAACGACGCAATTTGCTTTTCAAGCACTTTTTGATTTTTAATCAATTGAGTAACCTTGTCCACAGCTTGAGCACTGTTTGATTTGGTCAGTTTTGCAATTTGATCAAGGCTGGATTCTGCCTTCTTATCTAATTGGTACGCATCGAACCCTGTCACCGCCTCAATGCGGCGAATTCCAGCTGCAATACCACTTTCTGATAGGATTTTAAAACGACCAATGTCGCCTAAACGCTCAACATGAGTACCGCCACAAAGCTCG
>Ga0302119_10001383_pt1 | contig 10911 bp, 9 predicted proteins | sample AG5_Tmax_MG_FD_203114 | JGI IMG/M metagenome (GOLD analysis project Ga0302119, IMG submission 203114) | Marine microbial communities from Western Arctic Ocean, Canada - AG5_Tmax | ecosystem: Environmental > Aquatic > Marine > Oceanic | place: Canada: Western Arctic Ocean | collected 2017-10-01
CCTTCCGTCCTTCCATGCTGGCCCCTCGCGTGGCCTTGCTCGAAGGCTTGCGCGATCCCGTGACGAACCTCTTGATGGGACAAACCGCCGAGGTCCTGGTGCGCGACTTTGGCTTGACCCGCGAGGCCTGCGACACATATGCCACCGAGAGCCATCACAGGGCGCGCATATCCCGGGACCGGGGACGCTTCGAGCGCGAAATCTTGCCCATGGCTCCTTTGAGTCGCAAACCCATCAAAGACCTGGTGCGTCATGACGACGGCATTCGCAATGATCAAACCGTCGAGGCCTTGGGTCGCATGCGGCCCTATTTCGAAAAACCCGACGGGGTGGTGACGATTGGCAACTCTTGCGGCATCACCGATGGGGCGTGTGCACTGTTGATTACCACTGAGGAAAAAGCGCGGGAGTTAGGCCTGCAACCCTTGGCGCGCATCAAGTCCTATGCCTGGGCGGGTTGCGATCCTTCGCGCATGGGACTGGGTCCGGTGTTCTCGAGCAAGCTGGCCCTCGAAGCGGCCGGCTGCAGTCTCGCGGACATGGATGTGATCGAAATCAACGAGGCCTTTGCAGCACAGGTCTTGGCCTGCAAGCAGGCCTTCTCCAGCGACGATTTTGCGCAAAAGCACTTGGGGCAAGAAACCGCCATGGGGGAAATCGATCCGGCCAAATTGAACCCCAATGGGGGCGCTGTGGCCCTCGGGCACCCGGTGGGGGCCACCGGCGCCCGCTTGCTGTTGACGGCAGCCCACGAGCTAGCGGTGGGAGACCACAATCTGGCGCTGGCGACCCTCTGCATCGGCGGAGGTCAGGGTGGAGCTGTGGTTTTGGAACGCATGGACGGGAGCGCCGTCTGATGGAGCCGTCAAACATTGAAGAGGCCCAGCAAACCGAGGACGCCATGACAAGCACTGATTCCACGCAAAACGATCTGCACAAGATGCCTTCCGTCACCGGCTTCCCCATGCCCGATGACGCACCCGCCCCCGGGGCTTGCATCCGGGTGGAGCGCCCCGAAGCCGGTCTAGCGGTTGTGATTTTCGATCCGCCCCATCGGTCCTTCCCGATTTTTGACGCGCCCTTGTTGCGGGATCTGGACATTGTCTTGAGCGGGCTTGAGGGGGACACCAGCCTAAAGGGCATTGTGTTCACCGGCCGTCATCCCGGGCAGTTCCTGGCAGGCGCGGATGTGGAAGCCATCCAGAAAATTACCGATCCCGCATTGGTGGAACAGGCAGTGATTGCCGTGCATGCCCTCTTTGATCGGGTCGAGCGCCTCAAGCCGCGCACGGTGGCTGCAGTTGGCGGTCCGGTCCCAGGCGGGGCCTTTGAGTTCTCTCTTGCCTGTGACCGTATTCTGTTAGTGGACGGCAAGTCCTCGCGCATCGGTCTGCCCGAAACCATGCTGGGGATTCTTCCCGGCTGGGGAGGCACCCACCGCTTGCCCCGACGCATCGGAATCCCAAAAGCCCTCGACTGCATTTTGACCGGTCGACTGCTGCCCGCCAAGCCCGCTAAGAAACGGGGGCTGGTGGATCGTTTGGTGCACTCGGAAGATCTCGTGCGAGTGGCAATAGAAGTGGCCATGGGGCGTAAGAGCTGCCGCCGGGCATCACGGGGAATCTGGAAGTGGTTGATCGACCGCAATCCACTAGCCAAAGCCATCATTCGAGATCAAGCTCTGAAAGGGGTCGATTCCAAAGCGCACGGCAAGTACCCGGCGCCCTATGCGGCTCTGGACCTGGTGCTCTCGGCTCCCGGCGCCTCCCACTCCACTTGGGCCGGCAGGGAGGCCAAGGCCATCGGCTCGCTTGCCACAGGCTCGGTCTGCAAGAGTCTCGTGGGGATCTTCTTTGCCTCCGAAGCTGCCAAGAAACTCGGCAAGCGCGCGGATGGCAGCGAGCCCATCCGCCCGGTCCAAGCGACCGTCGTGGGAGCCGGGGTGATGGGGGCGGGGATTGCCTCCAGTTTGGCTTTGGCCAAGGTCAGCGTCCGTTTGGGAGATCTCTCCAGCGAGGCCTTAGCCGGCGCCATTACCAGCCATCGCAAGGAGGTGGATAAACGCCGCCGCCGCAAGCGCTTGCAGCCCCATGATGCCAATGCGGCCATCGATCACTTAGTGGGTGTGGAAGGGTTAGTGAGTATGACCCAGTCGGAAATCGCCATTGAAGCCGTGGCCGAGGTGCTGCATGTGAAAGCCAGCGTCTTTGGGGAGCTAGCCGAACAACTGAGCGACGACGCGATCCTAGCCACGAACACTTCGAGCCTTAGCGTTAGCGCCATTGCCAAGAACCTGCCGCACCCCGAGCGCGTGGTGGGCATGCACTTCTTCAATCCCGTCAAGGCAATGCCCCTGGTGGAAGTGGTGCGGGGTGAAGAAACCAACGACGAGACCGTTACGCGTACCTGTGCACTGGCGATTGCCATGGGCAAGACCCCGGTGGTCACGCGTGACGTGCCAGGCTTCCTGGTCAACCGTATTCTGGGCCCGTACCTGGACGAGGCAGTGCGCCTCTTCGTGGGAGGTGCGGATGTGGAACACGTGGATGCCTTGATGCTGAATTTCGGCATGCCCATGGGACCCTTTGTGTTGCTCGATGAGGTGGGCTTTGACATCGCTCAGCACGCCGCAGCGAGTTTGCATGCGGGTTACGGCGGACGCATGGCGCCATGCCCAGGATTGACAGGCATGAGCGATGACACACGTCTCGGTCGCAAGACCGGCAAGGGTTTTTATGATCACCCCAAGGAGGGTGACCGCAAGAGCAAGCGCAAGCTGGCCCAGGACCTGGCTCACTTTCAGACCGAATCTTGGGCGGGGAGTTTGCCCGACGGGGAGATCACGGATCGCTTGGTCTATGCCATGGTCGGTGAAGCGGCACGCTGCCTCGAAGAGAACGTGGTAGAGAGCGAGTCCATCCTCGATCTTGCTTCGGTCTTCGGCACGGGCTTCGCCCCATTCCGCGGCGGACTTTGGAGTCACGCCAAGAGGGTTGGTTTGGGTGCGGTTTGCAGCCGCATGACCGAGTTGCACCAAAAGGAAGATGTGCAAGCCCGAGGCGCCGGCGCCGAGCGCTTCGACCCGGCTCCGGTGGCTGCGCAGATGGTGGATTGAAGGCCCCTGGGGGAGATTCAATCAGGGCAAGGGTGCGAGCAACCATAGGGGGCAGCCTGCCTTTCGGCCAAGGCGTAGACCGCGTGGCACTCGAAGGTCTGGCATGAGGAACTGCCCCGGGCCCCGTTGAGGATAGGCATGTCCCATGACCGCAACAGAACCGCGGGGGTTTACTGCGACCATGGGGCGCGTGGCCTGAGATGACTGCCGTCCCTGCTTACAGAATCAGTGGCAAGCGCTCGATCAGGTCTTCTTTTCCGTCGTCTTCGATCGGGTCCTCGCCCAGGAACACATCAAACAGTGACCAGCAAAGGGACTTGGAAATGAGCTTCGGTTGTGCCTTTCCGTTGATCGAAGTGTGGAGCTCGCCACCCGGGCGCCAAGTGAAAACCACTTCGCAGTACTCTGCCAGTTCATCTAGGTTGCCAAAGTAGGCGCGGAATTTCTTGAGGGCCTCAGTTCCGTTGTCCCAGTCCTTGCGTTTGCCAGCGATGGTGAGCCGCGGCTCAATCGAATCGCTGAACGCCTCTTCTACATCTTCACCGTCCACGTCGCGGCAGAAGACCAAGCGGATCGACTTGATCATGTCATCCTTCAAAAGGGCTGCGTAGAGCTTCTCGTCCTTGATCAGGGCTTCCTTGTCCTTGCCCTTCCAGGTGCTGAGTTTTGTTTTGGCTGCTTCGGTGTCCACATACAAGCCGAAGGTGTAGACCCAAATGCTGAACCAAGTCTTGGTGCGCAAACCGATTCCAGCGAGGGACGTGCTGGTGGCTTTTCCGTCCTTGGGTGTGCCTTCCGCATCGCGGGTCACGGGGAAAAGGTAACCCTTGTCCTCATAGTCGATCGTTTCGACTTTCTTTGCATCCTGAAGGGAGTGCAGGCAGGGGACGAGGAGGAGGGGCAAGAGGAAGAGCAGTGATTTCACGGGGGGCTCCTGAATGTTGGAGGTTAATGGCGGACGAGAAAAATTCACGCCAGGGAAAGCAGCCTAGCGTTTGGAGGGTTGGGGCAGGGAAAAACCCCCGCGCACCCCATTCTAACCTTGCTGCGTTCCAGCCCAGCGGTGACCTCAGGCCCACAGGCACGCCCGCCGGGGCAGGACCTCAAGGGTCAGCTCATTCCCTGGGAACCATTCCCCATCGATCACGACTCCTGAGTCATCCTCTAGTCGCAAATCCACGTGGGTCGCTTGTCGATGTCGCACGAGGGGCGAGCCCATGTGCTTGCCCGAATGCACTTTCACCAGGAGTGCGAGTAACTTGGGCCGAAACCCGCGCCGGATTGTGACCACATCGAGTTTTCCATCGTCGAGCAATGCTGTCGGGGCCACGCGCATGCCACGGCCGGAGTGTTGGGTCAGGGCGGCCACGCCCAGGACCTCGTCCCGATCGCATTCGCCGTCAACGTATGTGGCCCCAGGGACGATTATTGGTCTCAGGAGTTCGACCAATGTGGCCAGGTCATAGCGCAGGCCGCGCGCCCAGCGCATGCTCTCCGAGCGTGTTGTGATGCGCGCTGCCGCGCCCCAACCGATCACGTTGATCGCATGGTGTACGGTGCCGTCGAGGGTGGCCCGGATTACATCCAGGGGGCGCGTCTTTCTAGCCAACACACGTTCGATCGCTTGCTCGCAAGAAGTCAGGCCCACGTCCAAGGCAAGTGAGTTTCCCGAGCCAACCGGAAGGGTGCCAATGTTCAAGTCACGTCCCGCGCCCATGAGTCCGTTCACGACCTCGTAGATTGTCCCGTCGCCGCCCACTGCTATGACAACTTGGGCTGGAGCGCATGACCCAGCCAATGTTGCTGCGTCCCCCGCGCCTTGGGTCTTGAGGACTTCTGAAGTCCAGCCGCCAGCCTTGAGCTGAGCCTTTGCTTTTGCCGCTTCGTCCATGGCCCGACCCTGGCCGGCGGCGGGGTTTGCAATGAGGATCGCATGAGGCGAATTCGGGTGGGGCATATCCCGATCATAGAGATATCCGGCGGGTTCCCCAAAAGGTCTCCTGTTCAGCCTTTGCGCCAGAGGTTCGGGCTGATGCCCACTTCACGCTTGAATGCGCGGTAGAACGTGGAGAGATCTTCGAAGCCGCACTCGAAAGCGATGGAGAGCACGGTCTTCTGGGGCTCGGTTAAAAGTCGCTGTGCATGACGGATGCGCAACTTGCGCACATAGGCCAGCCAGGATGAATCCGTTGACTGTCGAAACAGTTGCGTGAACCTGCGGCGGGAGAGGCCGAGGCCAGCTGCTGCCACATTGAGGTTCGTGGCCTCAAAAAAGTGCTCATCGAGATCCTGCACGTAGGCTTCCATGCGGGCCATGGAGTCCCCTTGGTACCAGGGCCTACCGGATTTCTCTTGGGGGGGCTTTCCGTCTGATGCCAGATCGGCGAGCAGACGCAGGGTCAAGCTTGTGGCTAGGGCACAGGAGTGGGGCAGGTTCCGGTTGCGTTCAATCTCGACCCGACGCATCAGACCCGCAAGGCGCGATGTGCGGTCCGCGTCTAAGGCGACGATCCCAGTAGGCAGCTTGGTTGGGTCGAGGGCCGCGATTTCCAAGAGCTCGGGACTCACCCGCAACTCGTCCACCACTAAGGGATCCTGGGGCTCATCCCGGAGTTGCCCACTGGTGTGCGGCCCAAGGACTAGGAATTGGCCGAGTCCGATGGGGTTTCTTGTACCGGCCGATTCCAGCCAGCCGCGGCCCTTGCGCACGATAATCAGGCACAGGTAGTGCAGCAGCTGGGGGTCAGAAGGGTGGAAGGGGCTGGTCCGCGTGGAGAGGGATAGTTTCCAGGAGCTGTTGGAGACCATTCTGGGTGGGGTTATGAGAGGGGCGCTCGGCATGGGAGGAGGGGGATGAAGTGAGCAGAGGCGGTGCTGGGGCCCGTGTTGCAACATGTTATTGCAAACCTCGCGGATTGGGCGAGCCAATTGCCCAGCTTGCACAGGTCTAACGAAGGGGAGGGGTCCCAGGATGCTCAGGCCTATCGAAGATGCATGGCTCCTGGGCATCAGGGAACCGATTCAGACCCCGCGGCTGGCTCAGGATCCGAACAGCAAGGGCGGCAACGCCCCAGGTCTCGCTCAGCACTTCCAGCAAGAGAAGGGCTGGGCAAGGGGCCGGGCGGTGATCGTGCTCGATCCAATCGCGAAGGGCTGAGCCCTACTGGTCCAGTTGAATCAGCACGGGATAGAGATGTCCCCTGTCGCCGCGCTCGGCAGAGTGCAGTAGGGATTGGAGGGTGGGCGTTGGTACGCCGCTCCAGACCTGTTGTTCGTTCAGGAAGATGCGCACCTCTGTGGAAAGGTCGAGAGTCGCGCTGTCCAGCCAAAGGGAGAGTCCCTTGGTGGAGGCCACGGGCAGCTGAATGCGAACCTCGTTCTTCTCCCGGTCCAGTTTGGCCACCAGCACGGAATTGATCACAGGCTGCTCCCACCGCAGCCAGTAGAAGTCTCTCTTCCAAGTGAGGGTCGGTTGCCAGACCACCTGGCTGGGGCGCGCGACTCGCAGCTTGTCTGCGATCTTATCGAAGAGCGCTTGATTGCCTCCGGGGGGACGTCCATGCCCACGTCCAGTGACCTCCCAGTACTCGAAGTCGTAGCCCCCATAGATGGCCCGTGCGGCTTCGAGCGCCTTGACTGCGCAGCGGTTGGCGTCGGGTGGGACCTGCACATCGTCATCGCTCTGGTAGATCCGGATTGGGACGTTGAAGAGATTGGGGATGACCCCTTCGACGATGCCCTCGAGCGTGCCGCTGGGCCCGGTGAAGGCGGTGGGAGCACCGGCGGAGGGGGCGAGTCCTGCGACGCGGTCCGCATGATGTGCACCAAGGGTCCAGGAGCCGTAGCCGCCCATAGAGTGCCCGGCGAGATAGACGCGTCCAGGATCGATATCCCAGGTGCGGCAGGCCCGTTCGATCAACTGCATGACGAACTCCTCGGTGCCTGCATCGGTCCAGCCGCACTCGGTTTTCTCGAGCACCTGCGGTGCGATCATGAGCAGGTCGTGGGCGTTCGCGGGGAGCGCCCAGCTGGACGCGGCGGGGCCCGCATCACCGCTGCCAACGCCTCCGCCGTGCATGGCGATCAGTAGGCCCTTGGGGCTGCTCGTGTTGCCACCAACGATGTAGAGGCCGCGCTTCTCCTCCTCCCAGAGGTAGGCCCGGCCACTGGACTTCTCGAGCTGCGGCCCCTTGGACCAGAGCTTGCCGATGGACTTCAACCAGGATTTCAGCTGCCGATCGCTGAGGGGCGGAACGCTGGCCAGCTCTTCGAGAATGAGCTCTCGGCGCTCACGGTCTGGGCTCAACCAGGCATCGAGCTCAAGGAACTCCTGCACCAGCTTATTTTGCTGCCGTTTGGATGGCGCGCGCCCGGATTGCAGGGGGCTCGCCGAGAGCGGAACGCCCGCGCAGATGAAGATCCCTAAGGCTAAGAATGAAAGTCCTAGTCTGTGCATGGGTTCAGCCTACCCCGAATGCCACAGGTACGGCGAGCTGTGGCTGCAGGGCTTAGGCCCCACGAAGGGGAGGGGACGCAGTGGCAAAGGGAGGCTCTTGGGATGTGGAGAACCCGTGGAACCGCTGGTTCGGAGGCCCGAGAAGCCCACTTCAGGGGACTAAGGGCAGGTTTTGGGGCTGGATCATGTTGGGGCCAGTTTGGGGATGTCTTGGGGATAACTCTATTTCAGAGGGTAGATATGGTCTTGCTTTGGGGTCAAATTGGGGCAGACCGTCATATTTATTAGGAATATGGTCCTTGAGTGGAGCCGGGGTGGGGGTCGATCCCTTAGAGTTGGATAAGGCTCAAGTCAGCCTCTGTCCCGCACCGGTTTCCTACTGCACACACATGTCCTCCCCGATCAGATTGCTAGGCGAACACCCGGCCCTTCTGGACCCGGAGGGCAGGATCCAACTCCCCCTCGCCTTGCGCGACGAGTGGAACCACCGCAAATCTGATTTTGCGTTGATGGCGAATCTCGAACCAGACGGCAGTCTTTGCCTGCGTCTGCGGGAGGATTGGGACAGTTTTACTGAGGATCTGAGAAGGAGTCCCGGGCTTTCCCCCCGGGCTCGTCAGACCTTGCTGCTTTACGCTGCTCATTCCAGTCCCGTCAGGTGCGATAAGTCCTGGCGGATTCGCGTCCCCGATACTCTTCTTGAGTTGATCGGCGTGGATCGTAAGGGGGGTGGCCAGCGTGATGTCGTCGTTGTGGGCAACTTCGATGACGTTCGTCTGTGGAGCAAAGAGGGATGGCAATCCTTCCGCGCCTCCGCCCGCGACGAATACGCAGCTGGGATGGACGAACTCCTGAACGGAAAACCCCTCGGTCCGGAAGGCTTGGTCCAAGAAAGGTTGGCGTAGCGAGGGAGCCGTTTGGTTCCCTCGCTCCCACTTCGTTTGCGGCGCCCGATGTTGGGCACGACTGCTCTAGGGTGTGCGCGTGTCCAAGATACCTGTCCAGGTTCTTGGGGAGATCAGCGTGGGCGGGGCATCGAATAGGCTTGTGAACTGACCCAGGGTGAGTTCCCAAGATAAGGGGCGTCGATCAACTAAACGCCCCAATTGGCGAATTGCGGTGGCTCGCGCCGATTTACTGCGACTCTTGTCGGTGGCAGCGATCAAGAGGGTGTCGAGATTCTTCCGGTCTCGGGTGCTTGCAAGCGCGGCGCAGGAACCAGCGGTGGTCATCGGGCAGTCGCAACTAGCGTGGATCACCCCTAGGTCTCTTGATACCTGGGGATCCTTGAGGAGCGCTCGCGCGCGACCGGTGGACTCCAATAGATCCGGGAGGTGCTCTGCGCCGGCGCCCAACTTGGCAATGGTCGGTAGTCGCGAGGTGTCCCCGGACATTCCTAAGGCCAGCACAAAGTGCGCTTGGCTGTGGGGGTCCTTGATCGATTTCAAGCCTCTCTCGATGGGGGTCCCTGAACGTGGGTCATGCAACAGCCCCAGGCCCAAGGCGATGGTCGCGGCGCGCATGGGTTGGCGAAACCGTTGAAGGGGTTTTTCGAGGGCAGCGCGCATTCGCTCGGGAACGGGTTGTTGATGCTGGGTCATGCCATGGCCCGCCATCCCCAGGGCGATAGCATGGAAGGGAAGGTCGCGCCCATTTGCCTTGCCGAACGCACGCAACATTCCTGAGATCGCCCCGTGCATCCCGTGAAATCCATCGTCGGTTTCGTCGGGCCGGCGGAGGGAACGACCCAGGGCCAAGCAGGCGTAGTGGCGCGCCACCAAGTCCCCGTTTTGGGTGTGCCATCGGAGGTGCTTGCGGGCTTCAGTATCCAGGCGCCCCCCGCCCGCGGTGGACAATTCTCCGAGGGCAAGAACTGCGCACCGTTCCACCTCGTTGGGGACCTTCGCGTGCATATCCGTGAGCTTCAAGAGGGCATTCATGCTCCGTTCCCGCAGCCGGGGTTGCCGGTTGGCAATTCGAGCGAGGGCCGTGGCACAATATCCCCGTGCCGAACGGTGGAGACCCTCGTCTCCCATGAGCTTTTCCAGGAAACCGAAGAGCGCCACGCTGCTGGAGCTGGGGGCTAGATTGGCGAGTTCCAATTGCCCTTCGGGATCCTCACTTGGGGGCATGTCTGGCAGGGGAATGACCGACAGGGCCAGGACACAGGCGCTGGCCAGGTCGCTTGATCGTTGGGCGCGGGTGTGCAACACCTCCACAAGGGTTTGGGCCCCAAAGGTGCGCATGGCCTGGGGCATATCGTTTGTGCACGCGATTCCAATTCCATAGGCGGCAAAGGCTCGCAGGCGAAGGGGCACGCGAGTGCTGCCAACAAGGGCCTTGCCCTTGCGCGTTTCAAGTAGCAAGTCCCGCAGGAGAAGCAGACTTTTGGAGGTGCCTTGGGCTGCGATCGACGTCACTGCTGCTTCGGTGATCTTAATCTTTGAATTCAAAAGGAATTTCGAAGCAGTGGACACACCGCCAGCATCAGGTGCGACCTTTCCGCAACGCCCCAAAGCAATCAGCGCTTCGTGTATGACCTCGGGACCGATGTTTGCCGTGCCGAGTAGATCGATCATGGTCTTCGCCACTTCATCCCTGCGGTCTAGGGAGTTGGTCTGACTTGGGCTTTGACCCGTGCTCGGGGTGAGACTGGTTTGCTCTTGGACTGCTGGCCGAGCGAAGAGGTCCTTGTGCAGGGACCAAAAGATCATCCAGTCATCGGCGTCCAAGCCGATGGCTCCGGGTGTAATGGGTGCGGCGGCTGGGTTGGCAGGGCCCGCGGGAGCAGGAGTTGCAGCCGGGCTTGTGGCGGGTGCGCCCGTTCGAGGTCCCGGAGCGCCGGGCGCTGCCGGACCGTCACCCGGTCCACCCCAGTCGATGGGGGGTGGGTCAACAGTTCCTCCCCCGTAACCCGACGTAGGGTCGCCCCCTCCCATCCCGGTGCATTCAAGGGCCACCATGGCGAGGGTTGGGGCGAGCATTAGGACGCTGACGAGCAGAAGGCGCGGAATGGCTTGATGGATCATGGGAGGGTCTGTGGATCAGGCTCGCTAGAGGGGGGAGCCGGCAGGGCGTAATTGGCGTATTTATTTTGAATTTTGGTCTCTCTTTGAGGAGGGCGTTTCCGGCGTGCCTCAGCCGGAGGCACCCATTCCAGGGGCTTCCGTGCCCAGTGTGCCAAGGCGAGATACATCCACTGGCCCCTTGCGTCACCAACTTCCAGGGTTCCGCTCCTTGCACATTCACGGTACTTGGGCATGATTGAGGTGCCCCCCGGGCCTTACCCCACTTCAAATCGCCTCATTCCTACTATGTTGATACAAAAAAGTCTTCGGTT
>Ga0302119_10001385_pt1 | contig 10905 bp, 9 predicted proteins | sample AG5_Tmax_MG_FD_203114 | JGI IMG/M metagenome (GOLD analysis project Ga0302119, IMG submission 203114) | Marine microbial communities from Western Arctic Ocean, Canada - AG5_Tmax | ecosystem: Environmental > Aquatic > Marine > Oceanic | place: Canada: Western Arctic Ocean | collected 2017-10-01
TGCTGTGACCTCCACGCCCCGAAGGCTACCGGTGGCTGGCAACCACCCCTGTTCGACTGCTGTGGGCAGCCCGCCGATCCCGTCAGAAGAAGTCGAGCGGGTCGACGATGTCCCGGTAGAGGGCAATCAAGGCGAGGGCGAGGAGGAACGCGACAACCGCCCAGGTGAGTGGAGCCAACTTGGCGGCATCGGCGATGTGGCGTCGCCCACCCCGGGACCGCAGGCGCTCATAGGTGGCAATGGCGATGTGGCCACCGTCGAGCGGCAGCAGTGGAACGAGGTTGAACACGCCGACGAACACGTTCACGAGCACGAGGAACCACAGGAAGTTGTAGACACCCGAGTCGAACACCGCATCGCCGAGCCGCACGACCCCGTAGATCGAGAGCAACCGGTTGTCGTCGACCGGATCGGCCGTCGTGACGCCGAGTTCGCCCCGTCCACTGCCGGACTCGACCGCTCCGCCGACGAACCCCGAGAGGCCGCCGGGCGTGAAGAATCGGACCAGCGCGTCGGCGGACATCCACAGCAGGTCCCCCACCGTGGTCGCCGCCTCTGCGACCGCCGTGACGGGACCCAAACGAACCATCGGATTCCTGGGGGAGATGCCGAAGAAGCCGACCACCGCCGCCGCCTCGGTGGGCAGCCGACGCGCCACGGTCGTAAGTCCTATGGTCGCGTCATCACTTCGACGCACGGTCAGTTGGTGCGTCGCTCCGACCTCGACGAGTGTCTCGACATCGGACCAGGAGGCGGTCGCCACTCCGTCCACGGCGATGATCCGGTCGCCGGGGAACAGCCCCGGGAATGCGGCGGCCCCGCTGCCGGTCAGGCGCTCTCCGATGGCCACCGACCGGATCAGGTGGACGCCGTTTCGTTCGAGCTCGACCGAGACCACCCGGCCCGGCACCGACCGGACGACCTCGCCGAACCGTTCGAAGTCCGCCACCGTTCGACCGGCGACGGCCAGGATCCGGTCGTCGGCCTGGATGCCCGCCGCCTCGGCAGCAGTACCGGGAACGACCGAGCGGACGCTCCAGTCGTCGACATCAGGGCGGCCCATCCCGATGAAGATGGCCACCAGTAACACGACTGCAAACAGGAACTGCATGCCCGAGCCGGCCACTGCGAGCGCAATCCGCTTCGGGTACGACTGGTGCCGGTACGTCCGGTGCTCGAGTGCCGGATCCACCTCGTCCAAATTGGTCATCCCCGTGACCCGGACGTAGGCCCCTGCGGGGATCGCCTTCACGCCGTACTCGGTCTCACCCCGGTGGACGGACCACACCCGGGGCCCGAACCCGATGAAGAACTCCGTGACCTGCATGCCTGTCCACCGGGCCACGAGGAAGTGGCCCAGTTCGTGCACGACCAGCATGCCGACGAACGAGAGCACGACGGCCAGCAGTGAAAGGCCGAACAAGAGGCCAAAGGCGAGCGTCCCCCCGACCAGCAGCAGGAGTCGGACCCGCCGGTCGCCGACGGTCAGCGGCTGCTGCGTCACGATCGACCGGCCAGCCGGGCCGAAGTGGCCTCACGGGCCCTCGCATCGGCGTCGAGGACGGCCTCGACGCTGTCGGCCTCGAGGCCCGGCCAGTCCTCGAGGACATCGGCGAGCACCTCTGGGATCCTCGCCCAGGGCAGACCACCCCCGAGGAAGGCCGCCACGACGACCTCGTTGGCGGCATTCAACCAGGCTGGTGCCGTGGCCCCCAGGCGACCTGCGGCGAAGGCCAGGTCGAGGCACGGGAACGAAGTCCGGTCGGGCGGCTCGAAGTCGAGGCGCGAGGCCTCACTCCAGTCGATCGTGCCGAAGGGCAGGTCGAGTCGATCGGGATAGGCCAGCGCGTACCCGATACAGAGACGCATGTCGGGCCGGGACAACTGTGCCATCGTCGTTCCGTCCACGAAGGTCACCATCGAGTGGACGATCGACTGCGGGTGCACGACCACGTCGATCCGGTCATATTCGACATCGAAGAGTTCGTGCGCCTCGATGACCTCAAGACCCTTGTTCATGAGCGTCGACGAGTCGATGGTGACCTTGGGGCCCATCGACCAGGTTGGGTGGGCCAGTGCCTCCTCGATGGTCACGTCGGCCAGCTCCTCGCTGGACCAACCGCGGAACGGGCCACCGGATGCCGTGAGCACCACCCGGTCGACGGCGCCCCGACCTTCGTCACCACGCAGGCACTGGTGGACCGCACAATGCTCGCTGTCGACCGGCAGCAGTTCGGCGCCGGGCGTGTTCCGTGCCTCGCGCACGACCGGTCCGGCGGCAATAAGGGACTCCTTGTTGGCGAGGCACAGTCGTCGCCCCGATTCGAGGGCGGCAAGGGTGACCGGGAGCCCGGCGAATCCCACCACGCCGTTGACTACCACCTCGGCAGTCGAGGCTGCCTCGGCAAGCGCCGACCCTCCTGCCAGGACCTCGGTTCCGACGGGAACGCGGTCGACCAGTTCGGAGGCGAGCGAGGCATCGGCGATCGCCACTACCGGTGGTCGAAAGCGCTCCGCCTGCTCGACGAGGAGGTCGACGGACCGGGCCGCACCGATCGCTACGACTTCGTACCGGTCCGGCCGGGCTACCACGATGTCGAGCGTCTGGGTACCGATTGACCCGGTCGATCCGAGCACCGCCACACTCGTCAAGGACTCACCACGCGCCGCTTCGAGGAAGGACGCTTCGTCGCCATGCGGCGGAGCCTAACGGTGCATGCCGAGGGCCCCGGGGGCGGGAGGGCGGGGCTCAGGCCCCGAAGAGGTCGAGCATCCGGGCGGTGTAGTACGTCGCCGGCAGCACGAACAACAGGGCATCGAACCGGTCGAGCAGGCCTCCGTGTCCGGGAAGGACGCTCCCCATGTCCTTGATGCCCAGGTCGCGCTTGATCATCGACTCGCAGAGGTCGCCCAGCGGGGCGGCGACCGCCGCCACGATGCCCAGGACCGCGACCGACATGAGGTCGCCCGGACCCTGTCCGAACGGCGTGATGCGGCCGACGACCAGCACGCACACGGCGAAGCAGACGACCATCCCGCCAACCAGGCCCTCCATCGTCTTGTTCGGGCTGACGGCGGCAAGTTGTGTCCGGCCGACGAGACGGCCGACGAACAGGCCGCCGACGTCGTAGCCGACGGTCGCCAGCACCGCAGCGAGCAGCATTCCGATGCCGTTCGCGTCGGTGAGCATGAGGCCTGCGAAGGAGCCGAGCATGCCCACGTAGAGCACGCCGAACAAGGTGACGGCGATGTTCACCATCGGTGCGTCCCGGTCGACGCCGGTCAGGTACCAGAGCAGGCAGAACAGCACCGTCAGGCCCAACACCAGCGGGACCGCCGCCTCGAAGCGCCAGTAGGCGCCGAGGTTCAGCGAGCCGACCGCCACGATGCCCAGGAGGGCGGCCGGCTGGTAGCCGACGCGGCGAACCGACCCGTAGAACTCGACGGAGGCGAGGACCAGCACGGCGGTCGACAGGGCCAGGGCAGCGGACGCCCCGACCTTGAACGCCACGAGCGCAAGCGCACCGAGCCCCAGCCCGGTGATGATCGCCGACGGCATGTCGCGACCTCCGCCGTCGGTGCCGGCACGGTCCGAGCGGCGCCGGCGCCCACGACCGGAGTCGGCAGCCGTGGCAACCGAAGATGAGCCGACATCGGCCGGCTGCGGATCGTCGGGGGGGAGCAACGGTGGATCGAAGCTTCCGCTGGGCCCCGACCCCGAGGACGGATCGTCGAAGAAGGCGGCCGCCGTGGGCTCGTCGAATGCGCCGACGGGCTGCTGCGACTCGTGGTGCTCGGGGACGTCGTTCGCCCAACGGGGTTCCTCGGCGGCGAAACCGGATGACGGAGCGGCCACAGGGGCCGTCGGCGGCTCGGTCCAGTGGGGCAGGTCCTCGGTCGACGACTCGCCGCCGAACACCGAGCGCCCGGGCTCGACGACGTCCTCGGCGGGTTCGAGCCCCAGGATCCGAATCTCCTCGAAGGGCTGGTCCCTGCTGTCCTGCTGCTGGTTCACGGATCCTCCCTCGATCGCCCTGCTCAGACCTCGAGCAGTTCGTCCTCTTTGGCCGTTCGAGCCTCGTCGATCTCGGCTTCGTTCCGGTGGATCAGGTTGTCGAGCCGGGACCCGGCATGTCGGATGTCGTCCTCGGACACGTGGCCCTCGCTCTCGATGTCGTCCAGATCCTTGCGCGCATGGCGGCGGATGCCCCGAAGGTGGTTCTTGCCATCCTCGGCCATGCGGTTGATCATTCGTACCATGTCCCGACGACGTTCCTCGGTCAACTCCGGGAACGACAGGCGGATCGTGCGACCGTCGTTGCTCGGAGCGAGGCCCAGGTCGGCGGTGACGACGGCCCGCTCGACCGCCGAGACATTCGTCGGATCATGTGGAGTGATCAGGAGTTGGCGGGGTTCGGGCACGCTGAAGGTGGCGATTTCCTGCATTCGCATCTCGACGCCGTAGGCCGAGACGGTCAGGTTCTCGACCATCGAGGATGAGGCTCGGCCGGTCCGGATCGTGGAGAACTCGCGCCGTGTGTGGACGACCGCGTCGCCCATCTTCTCCGTCGTCTCTTCGAACACCAGCTCTACCATGTCGTCGCTCAAAGACTCTCCCTGCTCAGGCGACCAGAGTACCGACGGACTCTCCAGCGAGGATGGACCGGACATTTCCAGGGGTCATCAGGTCGAACATGACGATCGGCAGGTCATTCTCCATGCAGAGCGTGACGGCGGTGGCGTCCATCGCCCGGAGTCCCATCTGGATCACGTCGAGGTGGCTGACCTGTTCGAGGAGGGTCGCCTCGGGATCGAGTCGCGGATCGGCGGTGTAGATGCCATCGGTCCCCGAATGAGTTCCCTTGAGCACCACCCCGGCCTCGATTTCGACGGCTCGCAGGGCCGCAGCCGTGTCGGTCGTGAAGAACGGGTTGCCCGTGCCGCCGGCGAAGATGACGACTCGGCCCTTCTCGAGGTGGCGGGTCGCCCGACGCCTGATGTACGGCTCGGCGATCTGTTCCATCCGGATGGCGGTCTGCACCCGGGTCGGCTGGCCTCGCTGGTCGAGTGTGTCCTGGAGGGCCAGCGCATTGATGGTGGTCGCAAGCATGCCCATATAGTCGGCCTGGGCACGGTCCATGCCCGCGCCGGCACCCGACATGCCCCGCCAGATGTTGCCGCCGCCGACGACGACCGCGACGTCGACCTTGAACTCGCTGCAGACTTCGACAATCTCCTGGGCGATCTGGCCGACGACCTCGCCGTCGATGCCGTACCCGTCGGTGCCGGCGAACGCCTCTCCTGACACCTTCAGGACCACACGGTCCCAACGTGGGGTGAGGCGTTCGGTCACAGCGTCAGCCTCCCAGATAGACCTGGTCGAAGCGAACGATCTCGCCACCACCGAGCGTGTCCTTGACCGGGACCTTGTCACCGTGGAGTCCCTGCTCAAGGAGCACCGACTCGCGGTACCAACCCGACAATCGACCTTCGACGATCTTCTCCCAAGCCTGCTCGGGCTTGCCCTCGGCCCGGGTGATCTCGAGCAGCGACGCCCGCTCCTGCTCCACCATGTCGGCCGGGATCTCTTCGCGGGACAGGGCGGTCGGCTTGGCGAAGGCGACGTGCAACGCCACCTGGTGCAGGGCCTCGGCGTCGACGCCCGACCCCTCGACGACCACTCCGTTGATGCCCCGGCCGTCCTGGACGTGCAGGTAGGTGTCGAGTGCATTGCCGTCGGCTGCCTCGATCAGGGTGACCCGACCGACCTCGATGTTCTCCTTGGTCGAGAGCTTGAGGTCGTCGAGCGCTCCGGTGAAGCCCGCGGCCGCACCCTCTCCATCCGACAGGACGGCGTCGGCGAGGTCACCGACCAGGGCGATGAAGGCGTCGGACTTGGCCGAGAAGTCGGTCTCGCACTTGACGTGCACCAGGGCCGCCCGGGAGCCGTTGCTGGAGAGGGCGACGACGCCTTCGACATTGTCCCGGTCGGTTCGGGTCGCCGCCTTGGCCAAACCGCGCTCGCGCAGCAACTGGGAGGCCGCTTCGAAATCGCCGCCAGCGTCGGTCAGCGCCCGCTTGGCGTCCATCATCCCGGCGCCGGTGGCGTCGCGCAGTGCCTTGACCTCTCTGGCGGTGATCTCGGCCACGGCGTTCAGGCCCCTTCCACGTTGGTCTCGTCCGCAGCGGCCTCGTCAACCTCGGCACCGGGCTCATCGACCTCGGCAGGCGCCTCCATGGACTCGTCGACATCAGGCTCGGCATCCTCGGCGGGCGCCTCCACGGCCCCGTCGACATCAGGCTCGGCATCCTCGGCGGGCGCCTCCACGGCCCCGTCGCTGTCGGCAGGTGCCTCAACGGTCGCCTCTTCGTCCTCGGCGGGCGCCTCCACGGCCCCGTCGCTGTCGGCAGGTGCCTCGACGGCCGCCTCTTCGTCCTCGGCGGGCGCCTCCACGGCCCCGTCGCTGTCGGCAGGTACCTCAACGGCCGCCGACACACGGGCCTCCCGTTCGACCGCGTCGGCCTCGGCCTCCGTTCGCGCCTCCGCCTGCTCTGCAGCACGGTCGTCGGCGTCGAGTGACGGGCCGTCATCGGCGGCGGCGATGCGGGAGTTGGCGATGTAGCGCCCCTCCTCGACGGCGTCGGACAGGATGCGACAGAGCAGCCGACCGGCCCGGATGGCGTCGTCGTTGCCGGGGATCAGGTACTGGATGACGTCCGGGTCGCAGTCGGTGTCGACCACGGCCACGATCGGAATCCCCAACTTGTTGGCCTCGGTGACGGCGATGTGCTCGCGGGCGGTGTCGATCACGAAGACGGCGTCGGGCAACTGCTCCATGTCCCGGATTCCACCCAGGTTCCGCTCGAGCTTCTCAAGTTCGCGCGACAGCAGCAGTGCCTCCTTCTTGGGCATGGCCTCGAACTCGCCCGAGTCGCGCATGCGCTGGTACTCGAGCATCTTGCCGACGCGCTTCGAGATGGTCGAGAAGTTGGTGAGGGTGCCACCCAGCCAACGCTGGTTGATGAACGGCATCCCACACTTCTCGGCGTAGGAGTTGATCGGATCCTGCGCCTGGCGCTTGGTGCCGACAAAGAGCACCCGGCCACCGTCGGCGACGAGGTCCCGCACGAAGACGTACGCCTTCTCGATCCGGTCGAGCGTCTGTTGGAGATCGATGATGTAGATCCCGGACCGCTCGCCGTGAATGAACCGGCGCATCTTGGGGTTCCAGCGGCGGGTCTGGTGCCCGAAGTGCACACCTGCCTCGAGCAACTGCTTCATGGTCACGACAGCCATGCCGTGCCCTCCTTTCCCATCGGTTCGACTCGCCCCGTCCCTGCGCCCGAAGGCGACCGTGGGTGGGTCGGGGTGTAGATGATTCGCGGCCGCTACAGGGTGCAGTGGCCAGCGAGGGAGTGTAGCGGCACCGGCCAACGCCTCCCCCGGGCGCCGGACGGCGGGTCACGGCCCCGGGGGCGGGAATCCCGGTCACCGCAGGTACCCGAGCAACCCGGACAAGGTGACCTGCTGGTGGGCGGATTCGACGACGAACGGGACTGCTACGCCGCCGAGCCGTTCCGCCAGGGACCGACAGGCCGACGGACGATCCGCGAGGAAGAGGTTGATCTCGCGGAGGGCATCGCGGTGGCTGGCGAGGCCGCCATGGGCATCCGTACCGAGGAGGTTGACGACGACCGTGCGGGCTCCAACCAGTTCGGCACGACCTGCCGGAACGAACAGGTCACCCGAGGCCACCAGGCTGAGTGCCTCGACGCCTGCGGGCACCGGCCTCCGGGCGCCCACTGCCAGGTCGGCGAGGACGGGTTCGCCGACCTCCGGGCGACCGCCGAGATGGAAGGCCTCGGCAACACCGACCAAAGCCCCCAGGACGTCCAACCCCTCCGCCAGGAGGCTGCCGCCATGCGGTGTCGACAGCGTCACCAGGCGGAGACGTGGCGCACCGGTTTCAGCAGCCACTCGGGCGACACCCTCGAGCGCCACCAAGCCGCCCAGCGAATGCCCGTAGACCTCGAGGGTGGCACCGGGGCGCTCCTGCACAATGTCCGAGAGCAACTGCGCGAGGAGGTCGGCACTCTCCTCGACCGGACGGTGCACATCGCTGGCGACCTGGCGTGAAGCCTCCAGCCGCACGGCCCATCCGGGACCGGCACCGCCATCGGCGACACGCCCTCCCCCGTACGAGAACCGGACGACGTCATCGGGGTCGAGGCCCAGCGCCTGCATGTCGAGTTCGGTGATCGGCCCGCCATCGGGTCCCGAATCGAGCCCCGACACCAGCACCGCGACGCGGTCGCCCCGGGGCGAGGGGACGCCGACCTCCGAAGGCGTGCACTCGGGCGCCGGCAGTGCCGCCACGAGGTCGGTGGCGAGGTCGACGAGGGCGCCTCCCGTTGAGATCGGACGCTCGACAAACCAGGTCAGGCCGCCGATGGCAGTCTGACCAACGCCGGCCACCAACTGACGACCCAGGGCGGCACCTCCGACGACCTGCCCGCCCACCCAGGAGGTCGCCGAGCCTGCGGCCGCCACCAGGCCGGCCAAGGTCGACCGCTCGTCGCCGATGAGCGCCCGCGCCGCGGCAACGATGGCCTCCTCGTCGTGTGGAGCGAGCCGGGCACGAAGCGTGCCACCGGCCCCGAGGAGCAGTTCCGGATCGAGGTAGGTGCCGTCCGGGTCGCGGACACCGAAGTGGAAGGTGGTGGCTGAGCGTCCCACGGTCTCGCCGGCAAGAACCCCCCGGCCCTCCGTGACCTCAATCGTGGCCAGGAACGAATAACTGGTCCGCAATCCGTCAGCATGGAGCAGCGTGACGTGTCGGGTCCCTGCAACCGTGCCGGCGAACAGCACCCTTCCATCGGCTGCGGCACGCACCACCTGGCCAGGGAACGTGGCGTACTCGTAGCCTCGATTGCCGGGAAGCCACGGCCGAGCCGGCGGCCGGAACCCATCGATGACCGGCGTGTCGACTGGCGCCTGATAGGCGACCGCCGCCTCGTCGGCCCGGTCGGCAGTGCCCCGACCACCGGGGCCGGACTGGGCGGCGACCGGCGCAGCGGTCAGGAGGCCGACGAGCATCACGAGTGCGAAGGCGGTGGCGATGGACAACAGGACGTGTCGTTGGACCATGGGTCCTCCCTCAAAGGATCGATGTCGACGGGGGAGCAGGGGCACGGGGGTGAAGTGGCCACGGTTGGAGCCCGGGCGGTCAGCGCACTCGTTGGTAGAACCCCCGCTCCTCGTCGAACCAGCCCATCCGGACCAGTCGGGCGACCGACGAGGCCAGGTCGACCGGGGGCAGGTCGACCCGCCGTGAGAGGGCACCGAGGGTCGTCGGCGACCAGCCGGCAGCCTCGAGCACCCCGAGGTCCGGTTCACCGGGCGACGGCCGCCGGTCAGCCGGAGCCGGCGTCGATCCCACGAGTCCGAGCGCGGTGAGGACGTCGTCGATCCCGCACAGCGGAACGCACCCCTCAGCGAGGAGGTGGTTGGTTCCCCGCGATGCCGGACTGTGGATCGGGCCCGGGACAGCGAGGACGGGGCGGTCGCGTTCCAACGCCGCCTCGACGGTGTACAGCGAGCCACCGGAGGCGTGCGATTCGACCACGACCACCACGTCGGCGAGCCCGGCGATGATCCGGTTCCGGGCGGGAAACCGCCAGCCCCGGGGGCCGGTGCCGAGCGGCGCCTCGGAGAGGAGCACGCCCGCCTCGGCAACCCGGTTCCACAGGCGTCGGTTGGCCACCGGATAGGCAATGTCGAGTCCGGTCGCCACCACGCCGATCGGAGATGCTCCACCTGCGGCGAGCGCCCCTGCGTGGGCCGCACCGTCGATGCCGAGCGCCAGGCCGGAGACCACGGCCACGCCCGCCTCGGCCAGGGAACCCCCGAGTTCCGTGGCCACATCCCGCCCGTAGCGCGTACAACGACGCGTCCCCACGATGGCCACGCGGGACGGGACGGCGACCGCCTCCAGCCGACCGACGGCGAACAGCACGGGTGCCGGCTCGGGATCGTCGAGCAGGCATCGGGGGTACGAGGCATCGCCGTAGGCGACCACCTCGACCCCCGCAGCCCGGGTGGCCGACCAGACGGCCTCCGGCTGAATGGCGCGGGCCGCCTGCGCCCACTCGGTGGCCAGAGCCGCCACCCGGCCACCCACCACGGCGGCCACCTCGGGCAGGGGCCTGCCGGAACGCACCACCACCCAGGCCTCTGCCGGCGACCGGCCGTCCAGCAGGGCAGCCAGCCGCCGGGGGCCCATCGCCGGCAGGCCGAGGAGGGCGGTCAACCAGCCGGCCTCCGGCAGTTCGGCCTCGTTGGCCACCACGTCGTCAGTGGATGCCATGGCCTGCGGGGCGGAACGGATCGATGCGGAGCCCCAGGGCCGCGTCGATCAGGTCGGGGCCGATCAGGGCCTCGCTGCCAGTGAGGTCCGCAATGGTCAGTGCCACGGTGCGGACCCGGTGCAGGCCCCGGGCGCTCAGCCGTCCGGCGTGCAACGTCGCCTCCAGGAGCCGCGTGGCCTCGTGCGACAACGGCGCAGCCGTTGCCAGTGCCGATGCGCCCAGTTCGACGTTGGCGGTCACGCCCCGGGCCCGAGCCCGTTCCCGGGCCGATGCGACCCGCTCGGCGACGGCGGACGAGGGTTCTCCGTCCCTCCCACCGAGGAGCTCGACGGGTTCGGGTAGGTCGACGTCGATGCGCAGGTCGAAGCGGTCGAGCAGGGGCCCCGACACCCGGCGGAAGTACTTGAGCCGGACGTGTTCGGGGCAACGGCAACCGCCGGGTGCACCCGACCCTCCACAGGGACAGGGGTTCATGGCGGCGACGAGCAGTACTCGTGCCGGATAGTCGGCGCTGCCTGCAACCCGACTGATCTGGAC
>Ga0302119_10001387_pt1 | contig 10899 bp, 9 predicted proteins | sample AG5_Tmax_MG_FD_203114 | JGI IMG/M metagenome (GOLD analysis project Ga0302119, IMG submission 203114) | Marine microbial communities from Western Arctic Ocean, Canada - AG5_Tmax | ecosystem: Environmental > Aquatic > Marine > Oceanic | place: Canada: Western Arctic Ocean | collected 2017-10-01
GTCTATGTCGGCAACAAGACCGATGTGGTGATGATTGAAGGTGCGGCCAAGGAAATTCCCGAGGCTGAGTTCGTCAAGGCTCTGCGCTTCGCACAGGAGATCGTCACCCAACTGGTCCAGATCCAGGAAGACCTCGTCGCACAGTGCGGCAAGCCGAAGCGTGAATACACCGTGACGGTGGCCAAGGAAGAGCACCTCGAGATTGCCTACAGCATCGCCGGAGATCGCATCGAGGACGCCATCTACAAGCCGAGCAAGGTCGAGCGGGCCAAGTCCGTCGGCGCCCTTCGTGACGAAGTGGAAGCCGCGATCAAGGAGTCGGACCCTGAGGTCTCGGACTTCGCCATTGAGCAGGCCTTCGAATACCTTCAGAAGAAAGCATTCCGCATCAGCATCCTTGAAAAGGGACTACGCGCTGACGGACGGCAAGTGGGCGATCTTCGTCAACTCACCGCCGAAGCTGGAATCCTTCCCCGCGTGCATGGCTCCGGGCTCTTCGCCCGCGGAGAGACTCAGGCTCTCGCCGTGACGACCCTCGCTCCCTCGGACGAGAAGCAGTTCTTCGATAATTACGCCGGCGGCGATGACAGCAAGCGCTTCATCCTGCACTACTCCTTCCCGCCATTCTCGGTGGGTGAGAGCGGACGTTTTGGGGGCTTGAATCGCCGTGAGATTGGGCACGGTGCGCTTTGCGAACGGTCGATCGAAGCCGTCATTCCCGACGTGGAAGAGTTTCCCTACGCGATCCGCGTTACCTCCGAAGTTCTTGAGTCAAACGGCTCCTCGTCGATGGCGACGGTGTGCTCTGGCACGATGTCCCTCCTGCAGGCTGGAGTGCCCTTGAAGCGGCCAGTGAGCGGAATCTCAATCGGACTCGTCACCGATATGGATGAGAACGACAACATCAAGGAGCACAAGCTCCTGATGGACATCATCGGAAGTGAAGACTTTTACGGGGACATGGACTGGAAGCTTTGCGGCACCAGCGAAGGAATCACCGGATTCCAGCTCGACCTGAAGTTGCGCGGCATTTCGCTCGATATCTTCGAGGTCGCAGTGCACATGGCCAAGGAAGGCCGCACCAAGGTGCAGGAAGCGATGACGGAAGCGATTTCGGAAGTGGGCACTCTCAGCGAGCACGCTCCGCGCATCGAAACGGTGAAGATCGATCCCGATCGCATCGGCGAGCTCATCGGACCAGGTGGCAAGCACATCAAGGGTATCCAAGCCGAGTCCGGTGCCGAGATTAACATCGAGGATGATGGGACGGTTCACATTTACGCGGCGAAAGCCGAGTCGTTGAATCGCGCCAAGCAGATGATCGAGGAGATGTTTGCTGAAGTCGAGGTGGGCAAGATCTACACCGGCAAGATCGTGAACACGATGGCCTTCGGCGCCTTCATGGAAGTGCTGCCTGGCAAGGACGGACTTGTTCACATCTCGGAGCTGGCCGAAGGCCGGGTCGAGAATACCGAAGATGTCGTCAAGACCGGCGACGTGGTGACTGCCAAGTGCATCGGCGTCGACGAGAAAGGCCGGGTCAAGATGAGTGTCCGTGCGGCATCCCGCGAAGCTCGTGGCGAAAGCGACGACAGCGATGAACGTCGCGGTGGCGGTGGAGATCGTCGTGGCGGCGGTGGAGATCGTCGTGGCGGCGGTGGAGATCGTCGTGGCGGTGGTGGAGATCGTCGTGGCGGTGGTGGAGATCGTCGTGGCGGTGGAGATCGTCCACCCCGGGGTGACAAACCCAAGGACGACGGTCCTCCTCCTGAGAAGGAAGAGTCCTTCTCGCTCACCGATGACTAATCGGATCTAGAAGCTTGAAACAATTTCCAAGCGCCTCGAAGTCATGCTTCGAGGCGCTTTTTGTTGCCGAGAGGAATCAAATTCAAGGCCTCTCGAGAGCTCCCGGAATCAGCTTGAGAGCAGGTCGGAAATTGCGGCGACCCCCTCCGGGGTCGGGGGCTCCATCTTAACCATGCGACATTCCTGCTAGCAGCGACGGGGGCCCCGTGGAGGCAAGGCGAGGGGCGAAGTCGGAGAGTTCCTACTCGGTGGCGGGTTTCTCCACCTGCTTGTCCTTGCGCTCGAATTTGGCCTCACCGCTGATGCTGATGAAGAAAAACGCCACGCCGCCGAAGGCCAGAAGGATGATGGCAGCGAGCAAAATACTGAGGATACCGCGCACGGGGAGAGAGTAGACAAAGTTGAGCGGGATTCAAGCACCAGCTCTGAGGAGAGCTGCGTAGGCGCCGTCAAAGCCGTCGCGAAAGGGGCGCGACTGCTGGGAATCGATCAACTCGAGGCGAGGATGAGCGGACAAAATCGCTTTGATCTGGAGCTCGTTTTCCTCCTCTTCGAGCGAGCAAGTGGAGTAGACGAGGCGGCCCCCACGGTTGAGGCAGGGGAGCGCATTCATAATTATGCGCCGTTGGGTGGTGACCAGGGAGTCGAGGTCCTCAGGCCTGAGGCGCCAGCGTGCATCGACCCGTCTCCGGAGAACGCCGGTATTGGAGCACGGGACGTCGAGGAGGATGGCGTCGAAGCGTTGACGCCATTCGCTCGGGGCTTCGCTGGTCCAGTCGAAGGTGGCCATGGTGGCGATGGAGATGTGTTGGCGGTGGAGGTTTTCGGCAAGGCGGGGCAGGCGCCGTTCGTTGGAATCTGTGCAGAGGAGTTCGCCTTTGTTGTTCATGGCGGCTGCTATGAGGGAGGCTTTTCCGCCCGGTGCGGCACAGGCATCGAGGATGGTTTCTCCCGCCTGGGGGGCGAGAAGTTCCACCGAGTGACGGGTGGACGGATCCTGCACGTAGACGAGCCCGCCTTCGGTCCACGCACTGGGGAGCGGACCGTCGAGTCGGTAGTAGCCGGGATGGGAGATTGCGCTGAGGCGCTCGCAGCCTTCCATGTCGAGGGCCGTTGGGGCGGTGGGATTTGCGCGGACCAGGGTTGGGGCCGGCTCGTTGTTCCAGGCAAGGAGGGCGCTGGTGTCCTCCGCGCCGAACTGCTTGGTCCATCGTTTGCAGAGCCACTCGGGATGGGAAAAGCTGAGAGCAGGGGAGAGCTTTTCGCGTTCCGAGAAGAGCGTCTTGCGCGCAGTGATCGCTCTTCGCAGGACGGCATTGATCAGTCCGCGAACGGGGCTGCGGGCACAGGCTACCGTTTCATTCACCGCCGCGTGATCCGGAATGCCGAGGAGGAGAAGTTGGCAGATCCCAACCCGGAGGACGTCGCGTGTTTCGTGATCGAGTTTCCCCTTGCGCAGCATTCCGATCCAGTGATCCAACAAGCTGCGATTGCGCAGGACGGCGAGGAGGATACTGTTGAGGAGGGCGCGATCAGCGGTGGAGAGGCTGTTGCGCCGGGAATGCCGATCGACCAGAGCCTCGGCATAAACGTGTCCCTTCGACCACGCGCGCAAGGCTGAGACAGCGGCGCGACGGACATTCTTATCTGGCATGAATTTATTGGGAGGGTGGTAGGAGGGCGTTAATCTTGAGCGTGAAAGTGAGTGGCCAGATCCCGCCACTCGTTGTCCAGGGTGAGGGACGAAGCAGGCGCGGAGCGTCGGGCACGGTTGTACCAGTAGCGGGCATTGGAGAGATCGCCTTCCTCGCGGTGAAGGTGAGCGTGGATCCAGGCGCCGTCGGGATCGGGAATTTCAGAGCACAGATCGTGGGCCTCGTCCCAGCGACCGGCACGGGCCAACCACAACGAGCGCAGTTCGTCGGACAGTCCTTTTGGCGGGGAATCGTCGTTTTTGGCGGACTGATCCAATTCGGCTGCGGTCATGTCGCGGGGAGCAAAGCCCAGAATTGCTCTGGTGAAAAGCCCGGCGTGCTGGTAGGCGTGAAGCATGAAGACCGAGCTCCTTGCCTTGGGGGCAACGTTTCTCGCTGTGGCGTCAGGCTTTAGCGGAGAGTTGCCGTTGATTTTCGATAAGCCCTTCCTGGGGTGTTTTGTTGGCTATGCCAAGGCGCGGGATTTTGAGTTTGCGATCGGAGGGGGTGGAACCTCGGAGCTCTTCTTCCGAAAGGACCGCAAGACCCGCCTGCAGACTGGGGGTACCACGCTCAAGATCTACTTTGTCCTCGAGGAAAAGGTGAATGGGAACAAGTGGACTAACCGCTTCATGTCCGAGGACGGGTTTGAGACTTCGTTCAAGGAAACCGCCACCCCCGAAATGGGAAAACCGGTTTCCTTCACGGCGACCTACACGGGGGACACCAAGGTCGAGATCACCCACATTTTCACCAAGAGCAGCGTCGAGATTTCGACCAGAGTGGTGGAAAAGACAACGAAGAATGAAGTGCGGGTCGGAGTGAAAGTGTTGGCTGGCGATCTCTATCGCCATATCAAAGAAGAGATCACCAAGCGGGAGGCCAAGACCAAGATCAAGGAGGGGCGCATCGAAGTGTGGCCGGTCGGGAGCAAGCGGAGCAAGAGGATCGACCTCTCTGATCTCGAGATCAAGTTGCCGGAAGAGTTTCCCAAGGGGGCAAGCAAGTTCAGCTTGGAGTCCGACCGCATCGCGGATCATGAGTATTCTCTAACCACTGCGGATCCCGCTTTGGGCAACATCACCTTCAAGCAGAGAAACGAGCTCTTTCACGGGTTCTCTCTTTACTGGTGGCCGGACCCAGCCAAGGGGGAGAAGAAGGATGCGCGACTGGTGATCGAAGTCGATTGATTGGCAGGAGTGGCGCTGGACGCAGTTCGCAGGAATTCGTGGCCCCGCGGTTTTGGGACATCGGAGAGAGGCCTCCGGAGAAGGAAGTCTGTGCGCGACCCTCGGAAGGGGGTGGAAGTGAATGCGGATTTCGCACTTCGGAGGGGAGAGGGGAGCTCTCGCTTTGAGTGGTTGCCGAGCGGGAGAAGCCCCGCTGCAGGGCAGGTCTTTCTTGAAAAAGTTTTTTTGAGGGCCGTGCGAATCCCAACCTTCCAGTTTCCCCGCCGTGTGATAACCGGACTTCCGATAGAAGGAGGGAGCCTGCTCCTCCATCTTATCAGCGTAAGCATACTTGTAGCCGCGATCCTTCGAGATGGCCACGAGATCGACTTTGGGCCACGAAAAGACAGTCGTTCTGATCAAGCCCCCCGAGCGCGGATCCGTCTGCGGCGTATGTGAAGAGGTTGAGAGGAACGGGATCGTTCTCAGGGTGCTCGCGGGCTTTTCAGTGGAGAGGGCTCGCTTTCTGGTTGTGAGTGCGCAGCGGAAGATAGACGGCCGCCTCTCGGAGTTCGTCGCTGGGATGGTTGACTAGTTCGATGCGATGGAATTATTTCATGGGGCCGGACTGCCAGGTCTGAGAGCGTGAGCTTCATTGGCCGGGAGGGGCTCCGCGCGTGATGAGGAGAGGGGAACTTGGTACACCGCCGGCCAGAACCCACGGGAAATCAACGATCTGTGGATCTTGGGAGGAAGAAGGGGAGTTTCGGGGGGAGGGATTATCCGAGTCTTATTTAAAATTAAGGGTTTTTCGGGAGATTTTTATGAAATTTACACCGGTGAAAGAAGCTGGAGAAATACTTAGCGTCAAATAAATTTTAGATTGACGAAATAGTGTAATAAAGTGTACATAAGTGCACCAATCGGAGGGTCGAATGCGCAATGGGTGTCCCAATCAACAGTTTCGAGGGAGTCTTCGACTTCAAGCTAGACGCGAAATTCCGCGTCTCAGTGCCTTCGGAATGGCGCCCTGCGCGGGGGGAGGCCCTTCCCTTGCGCTTGTTGAATTGGCAAACCTACCAAGTTCCGGTGCTCAAGGCCCTCACGGACGAGGCCTTCGTGGCGATGGTTGCCTCGATCGACGATTCCGATCTTCCGGCGGGGGTGAAGGGTCAACGCAAAGGACTGCTATACTCCCGGAATACGCCGGTGACCATCAACGAGCAGGGCAAGCTGCTCATTCCCAAGAAGCTGGCGAAGGAGCACGGGCTCGACTCGGGCGGGGCGGTGCACCTCTACGGTCGGGGCACGAATTTCGACATTGTGAGTCCGCGGGATTACGCCGCGATGCAGACGGCCGAGGAGGCCCTGCTCGGTGATCTCTATGAGTCCGTGGACTTCTCCTAACTAACCCCTTTCCTCGAAAACACACACTGACTGATGAACTGCTGATGTTCCTGCCTTCTCCAACCCCGGCGCCTTCAATGGTTTGGTGCCAAGCTGACTGTTCAACAACTCTGTTGACGGCGCCGCGGTTGGGGATCCCCTACTTCACCCAGGGGAAGGCAGGCGGTGGGAGGTCGGGCGGATTTCATCACGTTCCAGTTCTGTTAGGGGAAGTAATTCACTACCTCGCCCCGCGGGCGGGGATGACTGTTTTAGATGCGACGTTGGGTGGAGCCGGTCACGCTGCTGCGATCCTGGAGAGGGGAGCGCGGCTGATTGGCTTCGATCGTGATCCGGAGGCCCTCGCTCATGCTGCCACTTGCTTGAGTCAGTATGGTGGCGCTTTCGAGTCGCGGCGAACAAACTTCTCAGACCTGCTTGCCGTAGGACGGGAAATTGTCCCCGGGGGGGTGGAGGGAATCCTGCTCGATTTGGGTGTGTCATCCCATCAACTCGATTCTGCTGCTCGTGGGTTCTCCCTGAAATCCGAGGGACCGCTCGACATGCGGATGGATCCGGATGAGAGCCCCACGGCAGCGGAATTGGTGAACGAGTGGGAGGAGCAGGATTTGGCCCGCATTTTCCGCGACTTGGGTGAGGAGCGGAGAGCCAAAGCGGTGGCCAGAGCAATCGTTCGTCGTCGGGTCGCCAAGCCATTTAGCGATACCCTTGATCTTGCCAACTGCGTCGCGGGAGTTGTCGGCCGGGGGGGGCGTATCCACCCAGCGACACGAGTTTTTCAAGCGCTGCGCATGACCGTCAACCGTGAGCTTGAATCGCTGGAGGCTGCTCTGGAGGCGGCACCGGCCTTGCTCAAGCCTGGAGGTCGAGTGGCGGTGATCACCTTTCACAGCTTGGAAGACCGCATCGTGAAGCGGTTTTTCAAGAGTCACAGTGCCCCGGAGATCGATCGGCCCGAATGGCCCGCGGCCCGCCCCAATCCCGACTGCTGCCTGCGGGTTTTGACCCGCCGGCCGGTGGGGGCGGAAGGATCCGAGCTGAGAAACAATCCGAGGGCCCGAAGTGCGAAACTGAGAGTGGCCGAAAAGCTAGAAGAAAACGAAGCGTGAACCGTCGACGGACAGTCAGACCTCATCTGAGCCTTGGGCGCATCGCGCTCCTCATTCCCGCTGCCATCGTGATGGCTTCGGCCGGGGTGTTTCATGTTTACATCAAGAATCGTCAGATCAATGTCTCGCGCGAAATTCAACGGGTCGAAGACACGATTTCGCAATACCAGTTGGACATCGCAACGGATGAGATGCTCCTTGCCGCCCAGCTCAATTCGGTGCGTATCCGCGCCCGCCTGAAGGAGATTTCCTCGGACCTGCGCAGCATTCCGCAGGGGGCCGTGAAAGAGGTTCCGGCCTTACCCCGGATCCTGGCTCAGGGAAAACCCACCCCTGAGAGCATCCCTGCACGGTCCTCCGTTCCGTCTGAGTCCGACGGCACAGCGGTGGCGAGTGTCCCTTAGTCTCGTGAATACTGCAGTGCATTCCCGCTCCCTGTTCGTCTGCCTAGTCCTGGTGGCCGGGTTTAGCGCTCTTTCGGGCCGCTTGATTTATGTGCAATGGATCGATCGTGATCTCTCCGCACGCAAGGCCGAGGTATCCCGAACCACGAAGAAAGTTCTTCCGGGTTTATTTGGATTCATCGTTGATCGCAATAAGGAGATCATGGCGGGGAATCTTCCCAGCACCACGATCATCGCCGACAAATTTCACTTGCGTGATGCGAATGTGGCGGCGCGCGGAGTTGCCTTTGCAGAGCTCCTGGGGACCGAGGAGTGGATCTACGGATCAGAAGAAGAGCGCGACAGGTTGGTGCGTCGCCGGGCCCGCCGACTCAGTGAAGAGATGCCAGTCGGCGAGTTGCTCGATAAGTACATCGAGCATGTCATTCCGATCACCGCTCGAGCTCTGGGGGTGCATTCGGCAGACCTGCAGACGAGGCTCACGATCAAGGCGGACGATGTGATCGTGGCCAAGGATCTCAGGGAGCACGAGGCTGATGAAATCGAAGAGACGCTCCAGGAAAACTACATCATGGGATTTCGCTTTGAGAAGAGCGTGAGGCGCTGGTATCCAAATTCAGAGTCCGCAACGCACACCACCGGTATTGTCAATCATAAGGGAGTTGGGCAGTTCGGCATCGAGAAGACCTTCAGGAAGTTCTTGCGCGGCAAGGATGGGTACCTCATCTCGCGCAAGGACCGCTCAGGGCTGGTCTTGTTGACCGGCGGCGGAGTCTTGAAGCCACCCCGTTCGGGACTTGATGTGAAGCTTTCGCTCGACCTGACGATCCAGGGAATTGTGGAGGAGGAGCTCGATGCGGGGTTGGAGGAGTTTGAATCGAGGCGCGGTGCGGTCGTCATGCTAGATCCCAAGACCGGCGATGTGTTGGCGATCGCGAGTCGCCCTCACTTTGATTTGAACCTACGGGAGGGCCTCTCGGAGACGGGAATGCACTATGCGGTGCAAGCGATCTACGAACCTGGTTCGACCTTCAAGCTGGTGGCCACCGCGGCGGCCCTCGATCTCGGGCTGATGAGCCCTTATACCAAGATCAATTGTTACAGGGGCTATATGAGCATGGGGTCCTGGGGAGTCCGGGATCACCATTCTTATGGGTGGCTGACCCTCGAGCAGGTGCTTTCCAAATCGAGCAACACGGGTGCCTATGGAATCGCACGCAAGGTGGGTTCCAAGCGATTCATGGAGTATCTTTACGCGTTCGGATTCATGAAGAAAACGGGAATCGCTCTTTCCGGCGAACAAAGAGGTCTGCTCACCAACCCTGAAAATGCGGTCGATTTTTCCCGCATGAGCTTCGGTTATGGGGTGTCCGTCACTCCACTCCAGATCGCGTGCGCCTATGCCGCGATCGCCAATGACGGAGTGCGCATGAAACCGCGTCTGGTGCAGGCCCTTCTCGCGGCCGATGGCACCGAAGTGCAGAGTTTTCCGCCCGAGGAGGTCGAGCGGGTTGTTTCACGATCGACTGCGAAGCAGATGAGGGGCGCTCTCGCGACGGTGGTGAATGCAAAGGGGACCGGGAAGCGCGCCATCGTGCCGGGCTTTATCGTCTGTGGAAAGACCGGCACGGCCCGCATTGTGCGCGATGGGAACTACCTCAAGGATCGCTACGCAGTCTCCTTCGTGGGATTTTTGCCGCGCGATAATCCTGCCTTTGTCTGCATGGTCGTGATCGATGATCCACTTACGAAGAAAGTGAAGCTTGGTGGCGGAACAGTTGCAGCCCCGATTTACCAGCGCATCGCCACCCGCACAGCGGCTTACATGAATCTCACCCCGACCGAACCGATCGAGCGCGACGAAGCCCTGGTCGCAGTCGGTCCCTAGCCCTCTCATGACACTGCACGAACTCATCGACCCGCTTCCGCGAGCCGCCCTGACGGGGTCGGCCGACCTGGTGGTGACCGGTGTGCGCGACAACAGCGGTGCGGTAGGGGCGGGCGATGTCTTTGTGGCGGTGAAAGGGGACACGGTAGACGGGCATGATTTCATCTCGGCTGCGATTGAGGCGGGAGCGGTGGCCATCGTGGCGGAGCAGCCCGCGCGCACGGATCTTCCCGAGGGGACGAGCTGGGTGCTGGTGCCGGACTCGCGTCAGGCGTTGGGAGTGCTCTCCAGTGTGTGGTGCGGCAACCCTTCACTCGACCTGCGAGTTGCTGGGGTGACCGGGACCAATGGCAAGACCACGACCGCTTTTCTGATTCACAGCATTCTCAAGCGCACGATGCAGCGGGCTGGGTTGATCGGCACGGTCGTCTTCGATGACGGCCAGAAAGAGAAAGTCGCGACTTACACCACCCCTGGGACCCTCGAGATGCAGGAGCTGTTTGCGCGGATGCGGGATCATGGCTGCCCCGCCGTGGCTCTCGAGGTTTCCTCTCAAGGGCTCGAGCAGGGGAGGGCGGACTCGATCGCATTCGACGTGGCGGTCTTCACGAATCTCACTCAGGACCACCTGGATTATCACGGCTCGATGGAGAGCTACTTCGCGGCCAAGAAGATCCTCTTCGACAAATTGGTCGAGGATGAAGGGGGCAAGCGGCCAACCGCGGTGGTCAATCGTGACGATGCCTACGGGGAAGTTCTCGTGCGGGAGTATGCTGACAAGGTCAAACTGAAGACCTACGGCTTTGGCATGGAGTGCGACTTCAAGGCGGGCAACGTGAAGCAGACGTCCCGCGCCACGGAATTTCAGCTCTACGCGAATGGGAAATCCTACCTCGTCCGCCTTCCCCACATCGGTCGCTTCAACGTATACAACGCCCTCGCTGCGCTGGCAGCGGTGTCGGCGATGAGGGTGCCGCTGCGCGAGGCGGTGGCTGCCCTGGCTGATGCGCCGCAGGTTCCCGGGCGCATGGAGTGTGTGGGATTGGTCGATTCTGCGAGTGTCTTTGTCGACTATGCGCACACGCCCGATGCGCTCTATAATGTGTGTCGCGCCTTGCGCGAACTGGAACCGCGCCGACTGATCACGGTATTTGGATGCGGGGGCGATCGCGATCGCGAGAAGCGTGCCCTGATGGGAAAGGTCGCTTCCAAGTACAGCGATTACTGCTTTGTGACCTCAGACAATCCGCGTTCGGAAGATCCGGAGCGGATCATGGCCCAGATTGAGCGCGGAATGTCGGGCTCGGTCTATGAGCGCATGGTGAGCCGCGAAGAAGCGATTGGAGCCGCCATTCAGGAAGCGCGCGGCGGAGACATCGTGCTCATTGCGGGCAAGGGGCACGAAGACTATCAGGAATTGGC
>Ga0302119_10001388_pt1 | contig 10889 bp, 5 predicted proteins | sample AG5_Tmax_MG_FD_203114 | JGI IMG/M metagenome (GOLD analysis project Ga0302119, IMG submission 203114) | Marine microbial communities from Western Arctic Ocean, Canada - AG5_Tmax | ecosystem: Environmental > Aquatic > Marine > Oceanic | place: Canada: Western Arctic Ocean | collected 2017-10-01
AGGGCTTCACCTGCTGGCACCTCGAGTTTCAGCGAACTTGAAACCCCGTCAGGGTAGGATGAGATGGTTAGTAATTGGGTTGAGTTTTCCGCTGAGAAAGAAGATGTGTTGCCAATTTCGTCGAGTAGATGAGGTGAAGTGGCACTGAATAATGGCTGGAAAGTGACCACGGTGAACAAACTCACGATGAGCAGAGAAATAATCCCACAACGCGAGGGCTCGTCCATACCCCCGGGTATATCGGGATATCCTTGAATGTGATGGCGACCCGTCATGTCGCCCTTTAGGGCGATGTGAGGTTTCAAAACGAAATGGTAGGTCGGGTCATCTATGTCGGTGCCTCGTCCTGCTGGTGAATACGATTCCGTGGCACTAGAAGAGCGTGGAATGGATAGGTGGCGCTCTGAAAAGATTTTCTCTCGCACTATCGAGATGCGGCGAGACAGGGAGAGGTTCATTTTCCTTGAAGGTCCGCCAACTGCCAACGGCAAACCAGGAATCCACCACGTGGTCGCTCGCTCATTCAAAGACTTGGTTTGCCGCTGGAAGACGATGCAGGGCTGCTATGTGCCGCGTAAAGGGGGTTGGGACACGCATGGATTGCCGGTCGAAATCGAAGTCCAGAAACGCCTTGGCCTGAATTCGAATGAAGATATCATCGAGTTCGGCATGGCAGAATTCAACGAGGAATGCCGAAAATCGGTCTGGACCTACGAAGATGCATGGCGAAAAATGACCGAGCGAATGGCTTTCTGGGTCGACCTCGACAACCCATATGTCACCCTTCATAACGAGTACATCGAATCATGTTGGTGGGCGATTCAGCAGATGTTCGACAAGGGATTATTGTACCGTGGCCACAAGGTCTTGCCGTTCTGCCCACAAACCGGAACTTCATATTCCAGCCATGAAGTTGCTCTGGGATACAAAGAGGTCGAGGAACCTTCGGTCTACATCAAATTCAAACTCGAGGGAGAAGGTGCAGAGCGCTTTTCCAGCGCCAGCATTCTCGCCTGGACTACGACCCCGTGGACTCTACCTGGTAACGTGGGTTTGGCAGTCGGCAAAGATGTAACCTATATTCGCATCAAAATCGTTGAGGAAGCCTCAGATTCTTGGGAAGGGCGCGGCGGCGCACAGGTCGGTGAGGAACTGATTCTGGCCAAGGACCTGTTCAAGGAAGTCGTTCGTCACCAGTGTGAGATTATCGAGGAATTTCCAGGGAGTGAGATTATCGGCTTGGCCTATACCCCACTCTTCCCCGAAGCGGTAGAGCGCGGTGATAGTGATACTGCGTGGACGGTGGTAGGCGCCGATTGGGTCACAACCAGCGATGGAACAGGGGTCGTTCACACCGCGGTAATGTATGGTGAGGATGACTACCAACTGGGAATGGAAGTCGGATTTCCGGCGCAACACACGGTCGATATGGAGGGGCGGTTCATCGATGAGACCCACCCCTTGCTCGATGGCAGATACGTCAAGGATTGCGATGATGATATCATCGATTTACTCTCCGAGGAAAATCTGCTTTATCGCGAGAAGATGTATGTTCACGACTACCCCCACTGCTGGCGAACAGGCCACCCTCTGCTGTACTATGCCATGGATTCGTGGTTCGTTCGTATGACTGCGGTCAAGGACCGCCTGCTCGAATTCAATAATCAAGTTGAATGGGCACCTGATTGGGTTGGCGAAGGCCGGTTCGGAGAGTGGTTACGAAACGTCAAGGATTGGGCGATTTCCCGGGAACGATTCTGGGGGACGCCTCTTCCGGTTTGGCAAGATGATGAAGGCGGGATGAAGTGTATCGGCTCAGTTAGCGAACTACAGACTGAGGTCGCAAAGGCGGTTGCTGCTGGAATCAATAATCCGGATTGTCCCGATGATGTCGACCTTCATCGCCCGGTGGTTGACGATTTCACATTGGTCAACGATGCTGGAAAAGCGATGCATAGGGAACCTTTCGTGATGGACTGCTGGTTCGATAGTGGCTGTGCCTTCTTCGCCCAATGGCACCACCCTTTCGCAGGTGAGAGTGACCTTGAGAACAACTTCCCAATAGATTACATCTGTGAAGGAGTAGATCAGACTCGAGGTTGGTTCTACACCTTGTTGGCAGTCAGTACCGCAGTCTTCGACAGCATCTGTTACAAGCGTTGTCTGAGCCTTGGGCTGATTCTCGATGCCGAGGGCAAGAAGATGTCGAAGACCAAGGGGAATGTGATCGACCCTTGGGACCACTTCAATCGCGAGGGAGCAGATGCCACTCGCTGGTACATGATGTCGGCAGGTGCACCTTGGAACCCGATGAAATTCGACCCTAATGGTGTTCGTGAAACCTATGGGAAGATGTTCCTCACCCTGTGGAATGTCTACAAATTCCATGCAGATTATGCTGCTCTCGATAATTTCGATGGCGAGGATGCCAAGTTGTGCCCACCGGTGTCTGAGCGCTCTCCGCTCGACCGCTGGATTCTCTCGCGAATGCATAGTGTCGCCATTGCATATCACAACCAGTTCGCGGCATGGGACTTTCACAAGGCCGGCCGAGACCTCGAAGACTTCGTCGTCAACGACCTGTCAAACTGGTATGTTCGCCGTAGTCGTCGTCGCCTATGGGATGAGAATGAATCCGGTGATAAACGCTCATGCCAAGCCACCCTGCACGAAGTTCTCCGAATTGTATGCCAACTGATGGCTCCGGCCGCTCCTTACATGGTCGATGAAATCCACCTCAACCTGTGCGGCGAATCGGTACATCTGGCTGATTGGCCTGTCGCCGCCGATGCATTAGGACCGGATGGCTCTGCAGTAGGGGAGCAGCCCGGTTTGCCACCTCTCGACGCGGCTCTCGAGTCGCGGATGGCACTGGTGCGGCTACTGGCCGAAAATGGCCGGCGAATAAGAGTTGACGCCAAGCGCCGTCAACGCCTACCTTGCCTTGCGGGATGGATTGTCGGTGGACCTGACCTTTCAGAATTACACGACCTATTGGCCGAGGAATTGAACGTCGAGGAGATCTCCACCGAAGACGATCTCGACCGTTTCCAGAAAATCGAATTGCAACCCAACCACAAGGCTCTGGGGAAGAAATGTCGCGCCGACCTGCCGAAGGTGTTGAATGCCTTGGGCGACATTGAGGAAGCCGAAATCGCTTGGAATGATATCCAAGAAGGCCGCATGGTTCTAGCAGGGTATCAAATCGAAGTCGGAGATGTCGAAGTCCGTCGGGTCGAGCGAATCGGCTTCTCAGCGCAGACCTTTGAGGTCGGTGAGGAGGTCAAGGTCGACGTTAGTCTGGTACTCGATATGAGTTTGGATTCAGCCTTACTTTCGAAGGGGTTAGCACGCGACGTCATCCGCCGAATCCAGCAGCGTCGCAAAGACTTGGATCTGGATCTTGAGGCGTCTATCAACCTCGATGTGTGGCTACCTATTGGATGCCCTGAGTTGGCCGAGGTTGACTGGGCCTGGGTGAAGACAGAAACCCGAGCTGAGCCTGCCACACTACACACAGGAATACCTGACAGCACATCCGATGATTCAGAGGTGGAATCGTTCACAGTCGATACCGATACAATTTACTTCTCAGTACAATAGTGCACAATTCATCATGGGAATTATGACCTGATGAATCCAGGTTCGGTCTTCTCATGTCCGGATATTTCACCGAACATATTTCCTTGGATGGCCAAACTTCGAAACATTATGTTGTGTTCTGTGGAAGATAGAGTTCAACTCCGAAAAGTGGGTCTTCATCACTAGCATCGTGGTAGGCAATAAATGAGCCACCATCTGGTAGAATCCCCATGCTAGCGAAATCGAAGCGAATATCAGCACCGGCGCCACTGGTACTGTCGAGGTCACCTTGCCCGAGGAAAGTCTTGGAGTCAGGAGCGAGGTCGAGACTGTAATCGCGCACATGCCATGCGGCATCGATATCGGGTCCCTCGCTGCTCTGATAGCGAACATTGAGAATAAAAAGGTCGTGTTCTCCGTTGGCGTGGAATTCCCACTCCTCAATCTCGGTAGATTCGTTAGTGATATCGTAGGTCTGGTTGAGCCATGTATCCCCCCCGTCCCATGAGAGCAGGTGTGTAAGTTGGGTATTGCTATCCTTGACCACACAGTGCAATGCGGCTGAGGAATCATAAGAACAATATTCGCTTGGAAGAGAATTACCGCCCACAGGGGTAGCCTTCCACCACTCTAGGTCTGTATCCAAGAATGCATCGTCGCCATTGACGAAATAATTAGGGAAGTACAGTCCGCCGGTAGGGACCGGGAACGAGCGCATCTCCTTGTGTGGCTTGGTAAAATCCCATTCTGGCCCAAGGTCGGACATATTGAGGTCAACCGTAATGGCATCGAGATTGGAATCACGGTCGGGGAATCCGAAGAAATCGTAGTTCAGCCCATCGGTGGAAATCTGTCCGCCGATATTTTGAACTTGATGCCAGAAATTCGATATGACTAGACTCGCCCATTCACCGTTACCATAGATTCCACCGCTGATTGGTCCGACCACCTCGACCTGCCAAGAGCGGTCGTAGAACGGCTCCGGGGTACGGTTGTAACACCAACTCCATTCTTCATCAGAAGAATCGTATAAAAATGCGTAGAACTGGTCGGCGCCGCTGGTGCTTGGATATGGGAACCACCCCATCGAAATCAAATCACCATTGGTCGCTTGGACGATACTGCCCTCTCCAAGTCCCTCTTGTCCGGGCACCGTCGGCTTCCATTCCAAGCAACCTATTTGGGCGAAGATGGTAGGGCGATATTCCTGCCAGGTATGACCGCGGTCTTCAGACCATGTCGGATATTCTCCACCAAAATTGAGGATCCATCCTTCCTTGGTGCCGGCAAGATAGTGTTCACAGCAATTGCCACCCTCTTCATTTCCGAAAACCGCCCACTCGACCTCACCCCATAACGAGCGGTTCAACCAAATCTCTTCCCCGGGGTCCCAATTACCATTTCCTGCCCACGGTGATGTGACGTTATAAATTCGTGAATCGGTGTGGCCTTCTGGGTTGTCGATGTAGGTGAATCCCAGGTCCCACTCTGGAATAAATTCCTCAATAATTTGTTTATCGGACGCGAAGCAACCGCTCAGCACCATTCCCGTCACCACCAGCAAAGCGAATAGCGGGCGAGCGGGGTTTCGCATGTACTGCCCTAAGGGGAGTCTTATTTTGCCCTTCGCCTATACTGCATGAGCATTCAAAAGCCTCTTTTGCTCTAGGCTTGCGCAATGCTTTGATGCGAAGTAGGATGAAGTCACTATTTCTGTGCGCTATATTGGTTTTGGTTCCTCTCTCCACTTTGCCTTCTCCCTATGCCTCAGCCGCAGGAGATTGGAATCCCGACCACATCATCATTTCAGAAATCCTCGCCAGCCCACAAGGTGAGGATTATGGTGGAGTTGACCTCAATGGTGATGGCGAAATCAGCGCAGATTCAGACCAGTTCATCGAATTGTGGAATCCTACCGACGAAGATGTCGACATCTCGGATTGGTGGCTTGATGATGACCCGACCGGGGGCAGTTCACCATGCTCAATCGGTTGGAATACGACCATTGAATCAGGCGCTAGAATCGCCTTTTTCCGTGACCGCACCGGCCTTCAATTGGATTACTGGTCAGGGGATAGCGTGCAATTGCGAACGCCCGATGAAGTAATTGTCGACACCGTCACCTACCCCCCTGAAGATTCTGATTACAACTATTCCTATGCCCGGGACTTCACCAATAACGGGCATTTGAAAAAGATTAGTCCCCCGACACCCGGCTATGAGGAAGGTGGCGAAAAGCCAGCTGAAGCCTTGGACTGGGGACGGTGCTATACTCCAAACGACAACATTCACTCTGGCTCCTACATCTTGACCGGGAGAGTAGTTGAGATGACCGCACAGGAAGACGTCATTCCCAACGGTTCGATTCTTGTTAAGGATGGAACGATAGAGGCGATATGGATAACCGGCCAAACCCCTCTCGGAGTAAATCTCGACGGTGTTCCAATACATCATACCGGCGCCACCATCTATCCAGGCTTGATTGACATGCACAATCACCTGCACTACAATACCGCCCCACTGTGGAACATGTCCACCCATCTATCCACTAGCCAACAAAGTGAATGGGGCGGCTATACCAATCGTAACCAGTGGAAGGACCACCAAGATTACAAAACAGAGGTCTCTTGGGTCAAAACCTTCCTTACCGGCAACGACAAATGGGGGATGCAATCAGAGGCGCTGAAGTATGCCGAGTTCAAGGAACTCGTCGGAGGTACGACTTCGGCTCAAGGCTCACCGAGTTCAAATAAAGATGGCTTTGATGACATATTGACTAGAAATATCGAACTGTATAACTTCGATCGTGACCACATCAAGACATGTGCAGTCTGCGATGCCGGCAGTAAACTCGACTACAACGGTGACCATCTCATCAGCGATGAATTACTTGAGGGATGGTTCATCCATCTATCGGAAGGGGTAGATGAAGAGTCACTGAATGAGTTCTACATTCTCCAACAACAGAACCTACTACTGCAGCAGGCCATCATCATCCATGGAGTACCATTTGGGGCAGATGAATTTGCTGAAATAGCCGCGGTCGATGCCAGTTTGGTATGGTCACCGACATCAAATCTACTGCTATATGGCGACACTGCCAAGGTCGACCTTGCCAAGCAGGCCGGAGTGCGAATCACTCTCGCACCTGATTGGTCACCCTCGGGAACCAAATCACCACTTCATGAACTGAAGGTCGCCGACCTGTGGGATGAGGACATTCTAGGTGATGTGTTCAGCAATTATGAGATGGCACAGATGGTCACTTCCAATGCCGTCGATGCAATGCATTGGGATGGCGACGTCGGGCGAATCTCTCCCGGGCTTGCTGCTGATTTCGTCATTATCGATTCCTTTGATAATGACCCTTATCGAAATCTGATTGATGCTGTCGACCCGGATATCCGTTTGACAATTGTCGGTGGCTTGGCGGTGTACGGGGATATCGACTTGATGACAGCCATGAATGGGAATGACTGGGAGTATGCAAATATCACTGACTGGGGTGGAGAGAGAACCTTTCCCAAAGCCCTCGACGCAACTTTCCTCGCGGTAGAGGATGGTGCCCAGACCTGGGCGCAGATCACCGACAATCTCGAGATGGCTATGCGATTCGACCACGACGAGATGTTCGCTCACTTCGGCAACCGCTATGACGACCGTGCCGACTTTGATGCCTCTTTCATCACCGGTACTTACTCTGACTTGAGTTCGGTGCCGCTAGACCCTCTATACACCTGGGGGGACGAGAGATATTTTGAGGTCTTGAATTATTCAATCTCGGGCAACGCGCAAATGGACTTGAGTCAATTGCAACCTCTGTGGTATGCAGTGCCAATGGACTCTGAAGGCAATCGCGCCATCAAACTGGATTGGGGTGGTGGTGATGAGTTCGAAAATACCAGTAGTGGAGGTGCAACCGGGGGTTCCGGTGAAGGAAACCAAGGTTGGTTCTGCCCCTTTTCACAAGCCTTGTGTGGTCAACTCAATGGCGAATGCCCGGGGGGTGAGAACTGCACCGCACTGATCGTTGAATATTGCTCTGTAGATGGTGATGGAGGTCAGGATTGTGAAGATTATCTGGATGAATGTAAATTGATTCTCTGGCTAGGTGGAGAAAGTTCACTTTGCCAATCTGTTCTTACCGACTCAGGAACACCAAGTACCGATATGTGCCCCTTTTCCAACCTTAGCCTGTGTTACGACACTTCGTTGTGTGGCGATGATGTCAGTGCCTGTGCCGGAGTAATCTTTGCTCGATGCGATGGACTGGTGAATGTTGCTGATTGCCAACTGGTCAGTGCAATCTGTGCATCACCCAACCCGATAGAAATCAACGCTTTCTGCACGGCATATTCGCTGGCCGGTCAAGAACCGGATTCGGGCGGTGACGACTGGGTCAACCAGCCCTGTTCTGTCGGAGATGTGAAAGCCCCCGATGCAGAAGATTGCCGCTATTGCGTCTGTACTATGGAAGGAGAATGGACTTGTGATAGTGGACAGTGCGAAGATGAAGTTGCCCTTGAAGGTAAGTCGGGTGAAGATGGTGGCCTAGGTACTTTCGGCATGGTCGGAGGTGGATTCCTGATTGTCATCTTACTCGCCGCCATCCTATATCTAGAAAAGAACCGGAGCCAAGAAGAGGAAGAAGAAAATGAAATCGGAGTCGATGAAAAACTCGGCCTCGACTTCACCTCAGAAGTCGATGGTGATATCCGGGTTTCCGACGATGATAGTGCGAGCGAAAAGAAAGTGATTTCTGTTCCCGAACTTCCGCCAATCGGCCCGCCCCCAAGTTCTGAAGAGTAACTCTCCACCTACCAGAGAAACATTGGCTCCCCGCAATCTGAAAAGGGGTTGGACAGCGATAAGACTCAAACCAATTCCCTAGCATCGGCGGTCATGGCGGCGATGGAGCGGGTCGATTCTCCCGACGGCGTCACTAGAAGTATATTCCTCGCCGCCGCAGCAGCCAGTTTGACTTCAGCCTCATCGCTTCTCTTCGGAACTTTGGTTGCATCCAACCGTAAGGGAATCCAAATCGATTTTTCAGCGATGCGATTGCTCGCAGATGGTGGTACCGGTGGGCTGGTTCTTCTAGCAATGTCACTGGCGTTGTTATGGCCAGCATACCTTTCACTCATGTCGGCGGTCGGGATGTGGCAGAGCCGCGAGCGAATGCAGGCTGCAGCTGGAATTGCACTCATCGTTATGACCTCGATAATGGTCAGTTCATGGCGCTGGATAACCTCTGCACAATCCGGTGGAGATGAGTGGTCAGTCGGTTTCGGTCTTATCGGGGTCGCTACCGGTTCGGTGGCTTTCCTCGGTCTGTGGCGAGCCGGAATGTGGTTACTGGATTCACCCTATCGAGAATGAACAACACTGACCCGATGTTGTCGTCAATCTGCCAGGTCCCATACCGGGCCTTCGCCTGTATCGCTGACCACCACTCCCATCTGCACTAGTTCATCGCGAATCGAATCGGCTGAGTCCCAGTCATTGGCTGTGCGCGCTTCTCCTCTTCGCTCAAGTAATTTCTCGACGCGGGGAGCGATTTCGGCCTTCCTTCCGGCTCGGTCTGGGTCTTCATCTTGCTCGGCAAGAGATGCTTCTCTACTTGGTAAGAGTCCTAAGACCTGCCCGGCGAATTCCTCCAGCCAAATGGCGGCGAAATGCCCGCAACTTGCCGAATCTTTGCCATCTAGACCAGCGAGTAATTTACCAATTTCTCGACAGGCAACCAAGACCTTGGCGACCGCTTCACGGGAGTTGAAATCATCATCCATCGCCCGGGCGAATCCCTCGGCGTAGCGCTCCATCAGCGCCAGTGATTGGAGCATTTGATTCGGCGAGTCGACATCGCCCTCGGGCAGAGGGGTCAAGGAATCAAGAGGAACTTCCCCCCATGCTTTCAAAGCTTCTTGGTAGGCGGAGAGAATGCGTTGGTAATTCTTTTCGGCATCTCCAAGCAGTTGCTCATTCATATCTATCGGCGAGCGATATTGGGCATTTACCAGTGCTAAGCGAAGGACATGTGAGTCGACTTTCTCAAGTATATCATTGACTGTCCAGAAATTGTCCAAACTCTTGCTCATCTTCTCACCACCGATATTGACGAAGCCATTGTGTAGCCAATGGCCCACAACCGGCGAAAGTCCGCTGTGGCACTCGCCTTGGAAAATCTCAGCCTCATGGTGCGGGAAACGGAGGTCTTCACCACCCCCGTGTATATCGAACTGCTCACCAAGATGGTCGAAACTCATCGCCGTACACTCGATATGCCAGCCAGGCCTTCCTTTACCCCACGGACTATCCCAGGTCGGCTCTCCCGGTTTGGCCGATTTCCACAATGCGAAATCCTTGTGGTCGCGCTTGGTCGAGGCGGTAGAATTTACCCGCCCACCGGCGCCACCAAGTACCGCATCGATATTCTGTCCGGTGAGTTGACCATACTTTTCTGCTGCGGAATCAACGTGGAAATATACCCCGTCATCGGTGATGTAAGCATGCCCTTTGTCAATGAGAGATTGGGTAATGATATTCATCTCCTCGACAAAATCAGTACAACGGGGATAGGCATCGGCACGCAAGATGTTCAACGCATCCATGTCTTCATAATAGGCTTCGATAAAGGTGGTGACGATTTCCTGCCAATCTTGGCCGGTATCAGTGGCTCGTACAATGATTTTATCATCGATATCAGTGAAATTCTGCACGTAGTGGACATCGTATCCACTGTGCTCCAACCAACGGTGGACAAGGTCGAAGGCGATGTAACATCGGGCATGGCCAAGGTGGCAACGGTCGTATACCGTAACCCCACAGACGTACATCTTGACCTTCCCCGCCTCGAGGGTCGTAAACTCGACCTTTTCTCGACGGCGTGAGTCATAAACGCGCAATGACATAACAGGCCTCCAATCAATCGGCTGGTTGCTGATTATTCAATGCTCGCACCTCTAAGTGACTTCGCTGACAACCTCTAGGGTCAATGATTCGGGTTGCTCAACCGCGATCAAACCCCTGATGTTGTGCAATTCTCCTATCTTCTCGGGGGGATGGGCGACCTTAACCCTAGTAGCACCGGCATCAAGCCGATATCTACTGTTTGGAGAGGTTGCAATCTTTGAATCGGGTAACCATATGCCAAGATTCCCCAATTCACGATGGTAGCATATCAGAAGCATTAAGTTGCCATCTTCTCGAATCGCCCGTAATACCTCAAGTGAAGAATCATCGCCCATTAATTTGGCTGAAGGCTGCCATTCTGACCAGGTCTGTGGCAGTGGTTCCTGTTGTTGAAG
>Ga0302119_10001395_pt1 | contig 10855 bp, 9 predicted proteins | sample AG5_Tmax_MG_FD_203114 | JGI IMG/M metagenome (GOLD analysis project Ga0302119, IMG submission 203114) | Marine microbial communities from Western Arctic Ocean, Canada - AG5_Tmax | ecosystem: Environmental > Aquatic > Marine > Oceanic | place: Canada: Western Arctic Ocean | collected 2017-10-01
GCCGACCTTGGCGCCCTCGATCTGGCGGTCGCCGGCCTCGCCACGGAGGTGCGTGGTGACCTCGTAGACGTTGGCCACGCCGGTCGCCCCGATCGGATGCCCCTTGGAGATCAGCCCGCCCGACACGTTCACAGGTGTCCGGCCGTCGCGGAACGGGCCGCCTGAGTCGATGAACTCACCCGCACCACCCGGCTCGCAGAGGCCCAGGTTGTCGTAGTGGATCAACTCGGCGGTGGCGAAGCAGTCGTGCAACTCCACGAGGTCAAGGTCCTCGGGGCCGACGCCTGCCGTCTCATACGCCTGGGCGGCGGCGTTGCGTGTCAGCGTGTTCACATCCGGCTGGACCTGGCCGCTCTCCACCCACGGGTCGCTCGTCAGCACCGAGGCCGAGATCTTCACGGCCCGCTTCTGGACCTCTGCGGGCATGGAGCGAAGGCGCTCCTCGGACACCAGCACGACGGCGGCGGCGCCGTCACCTGTCGGGCAGCACATGAGGAGGGTGTTCGGGTAGCTCTGCACCGGCGAGCCCATGATCTCCTCCATGGAGAACTCCTTGCGGTACTGGGCCAACGGGTTCAGCGTGGAGTGCTGGTGGTTCTTGTAGGCCACCCGGGCGAACTGCTCGAAGCCGACACCGTCGTAGTCACACGCATACTCCATGCCCGCCTGGGCGAAGACCCCCGGCATGGTCTCGGTCCCGAGGATGCCGTCCACGCCGGTTACGGCGCCGTAGCGACCGGCCGCCTCGAATACCTTCTCCTCGGCCTTGGCACCACCGCGCAGCAGGCCCATCTTGCCCATCTGCTCGACGCCGAAGGCCAGGCCCATCTGCGCCTCGCCAGCCTTGATGGAGAGGTACACGGTGCGGATGGCGGTCGCCCCGGTGGCACACGCATTGGTCACGTTGAACACCGGTATGCCGGTCTGGCCAATCTGCTTCTGGACCCGTTGGCCCATACCCGACTGCGCCTGGAACAAGGTGCCGGCACCCATCACGTCCATGTCGTGGATGGTCACCCCGCCATCGGCCAGGGCGTCCATGCACGCACGCGAGGCCAGGTCGACCGCATCCAACTCGGGGTAACGGCCGAAGCGCGTCATCGACGTGCCCAGAACCCAAACTGCATCGCTCATCACAAGTCCTCCTTCGATCGTCCGTACAGGTCAGGCGGCCGCGTAGCCAAATGCCACGCAGTCGGTGCCGTTGTCATCCGTGCCGCAGTTGAACGTGGTGAAGCGCAGGCGCATTCCCAGCTCGGCCTTCATCGGGTCGTCCAGGCCGACCACGTTGGCCCTCACCGAGGTGCCGTCGTCGGTCAGCACGATTGCCGACACGTACGGCACCGGAATGCCGGGCGCCGCCCGATAGACGACGCTGAAGGAGCGCAGGGTGGCGTCGTCAGCGACGCGCACCGACCTGAATTCCTCCTTGCCGCACTTCGCGCAGGCGTTGCGGCGGTCGAAGTAGCGGGCCTGGCATCCGGCACACTCGTTCGCCGCCAGGTGCGGGTCGTCTCCGATTCGCAGGTAGTCGACGATCGGCAACTGGGTCGGGATCTCGACGGCTTCCGTGGCTTCCTGGGTCATGTGGTTCCTCCGGCGTCAGGTCAGAACTCAGGCCTGTGCGGACAGTACCGGTCGTCGCCGGACGGCTGCCAGCCGGGGCGATCCCCGGCGGAGGTCGTAGGTCACCAGGAGCCGCTGTGCAGCACCTCGTCCAGCGGGCGCCGACCCCTTGCCGTCGACCGGCTGGAGCGGGCTCCGGATGGCTCCGGATGGCCGATGGTGATCGCTCCGACGGCACGGGCCTCGTCGGGGACACCGAAGCGACGACGTACCGCCGCCTCGTGCTCGAACAGCCCGAAGAAGCAGCAGCCCAGGCCGGCCTCCACGACGAGGAGCTGGAGGGCGAGAGCCGCGAACGCCGCATCGGTCAACCAGTAGGGAACCGACCAGGCCTCCGACCCGGCGCCGAGGCCGGTGGCCACCTTGTCGGGCTCTGCATAGCGGGCCAGGTAGCGGCTGGGGAGGCCGAACGGCACGACGATGGCCGGAGCGACCAGGAGACCGGGCCAGGGGAATCCCGCCCGCCTCTCGGCCGACAGGGTCGTCTCCCAGTAGGACGCAACGTCGACACCCTCCAGGAGGAGGAACTCGACCCCCTGGCAGTTCCCTGCCGTCGGAGTCCTACGGGCGGCGTCGACCAGGTCGTCCAGCAGGCCGGCACCGAGGGACTCCGGGGTGAACGACCTACAGGACCGTCGATCTCCCAGGGCATCGGAGACGGTCACCGGGAGCGCCGCCACCGCTGGATCAGAGGTACTTCTCGAGGTCCTCGGCGAGTGCCCAGCCAATGGCCACCAGGACGTCGCCGTTGGCCGCATCCAGACCATCGAAGTAGGCGACGACGTCAGCCTGGATCTTCTCGGGCTTGAGGCTGGAGTGGTCGAACAGGCAGGCCTGGGTGCCCTTGCCCGGCGAGATGAAGCGGCGCTCGTCGTAGGCCAGCGTGGAGAGGCCGAAGCGCTTCACGAAGCGCCGACCCCACGCCCGCTCCTCGCCCGAGGCCTTGTGGCCGGGGCGCGGGACGATGTCGGAGAGGACCTTGAGGGCCTCGAACCCGGAAGGTTCGTTGAACCGGGACCCGATGACGACGTCCTCGTCGGGGAAGGCCAGCACGGCCCGACGCAACTGCTCCGAGACCAGCGCCCGAAGCACCGTGTCCCGCCTGGAGGTCCTGTAGACGGACGCCAGGCCCACGATGACGCTCGGTGTCCCACCGATGCGCTCCAGGGTGCAGAAGGCGAAGCCCTTCAGGCGGCCCCCCTCGCGGACGGTGGTGACCAGCACCCACTCCTCGGACTGCTTGGAGATCAGGCCGATGCCGAACGGGTTCGGCCCCACGGCGCACAAATCCGCCATCTCCTCGATCTCGGCATCGCCGAGCATCGTGCAATCCTTGGTTTCAACCTCGATCGCCATCGGCTCAGGTGCCTCCGATTCCGCCTCCGCTACCCCCTCCATCCTGCCGGTCGGGACCCCTTATCCCAACCCGGGGCCCGGCGACGGTGCATCGCGGGCAGGTCCGCAGCGCCTCGGAGCAGGTGGTTCAGCCGGCCAGGACCGAGTCGGCACCCAGCAGCACCCTGATCTCACCGACCAGGCCGCCGGCCGGATCCACCGAAAAGTCCTCCGGGAGCCGCAGCACCTGGCTCTCCCCCAGGTGGAGGTACACCTCGGAATCTCCGGGGTGGGCGACCAGCAGCACCTTCAACTCGGCGATGGTCTCCTCCCGGATGCGATCCACAGGAAGACGGACCCGGATCGGCCTGGTCTGGACCAGCTGTTCCGCGTTCAGCACCTCCACCTCGTGGCAGATCAACTTCGGGAGGTCGTCGCGACGATCCACACGACCCTTGACCAGCACGATCCTGTCATCCTCCAACTTGTGGCCGTGTTCGGTCATCGTCTTCGGGAAGACCATGACCTCCATGACGCCCGCCAGGTCCTCCAGGTCGAAGACGGCCATCAGGTCCCCGCGCCTCGTCCACTTCTTGGAGAGGTTCGTGACCACGCCGCCGACCACCCTGAACGACCCGTCGTCCACCTCGGCCAGGTCGTCGATGCTGGAGTTGGCCCGACGCCTCAGGGCACCCTCGTAACCGGTGAGCGGATGATCGGACACGTACAGGCCCAGCATCTCCTTCTCGAAGGCCAGACGGGTCGTCTTGTCGAACTCCACGTCGGCGACCACGGCCCTCTCCTCGAACTCCGGCCCGTCGGTGCTCTCACCGAACAACGACATGACGCCCATGTCGTGCTCCTTCCGGCGGGCCACCGTGTGGTCGATGATCTGCTCGTGGGCATGCAGGAGTCCCTGGCGTGGGTGGCCCATCGCATCGAAGGCCCCGGCCTTGATCAACGACTCCACGGTCCGCTTGTTCAGGACCGTGGTGTCGCAACGCTCTGCGAAGTCGTAGAAGTCCTCGAACGGGCCGTTGGCGGCCCGCTCGGCCTCGATCAGCTCCACCAGCCCCGTCCCCACGTTGCGGACGGCGGAGAGCCCGAAGACGATCCGTCCCGGCGACTCCCCCGGCGGGGCATCCAGCGTCGGCACCGGCTCGAAGTTCGACCCTGCCACGTTGATGTCCGGAACCTCCACCGCGATCCCCAGCACCCGGCACTCGTTCAGGTACACGGCAGCCTTGTCCAGGTTGGACCTCACGCTGGTCAGGAGGGCCGCCAGGTACTCGACCGGGTAGTGGGCCTTCAGGTAGGCGATCTGGTAGGCGATGAGGCCGTAGCCGTAGGAATGGCTCTTGTTGAACGCGTAGTCGGCGAACTGCTCGATGACATCGAACAACTCCTCGCCCAGCGCCGCTCCGTAGCCCGTGGCATCGCAGCCGCCCACGAAGCTGGCCCGTTCCTGTTGCATGAGCTCGCGGATCTTCTTACCGCAGGCCTTCCTGAGGTTGTCGGCGTCAGCCAGCGAATAGCCGGCGAACTTCTGCGCCACCCGCATGACCGACTCCTGGTAGATCATCAGGCCGTAGGTGTCGGACAGGAGCTCCTTGGCGTCGGCGTGGAAGTACTCGACCTCCTGCCGGCCGTTCTTGCGATCTGCGTAGTCGTTGTGCATGTTGGCCGCCATCGGCCCGGGTCGGTACAGGGCGACCAGGGCGGCCACGTCCTCGAAGCTGGACGGGGCCAGGGAGCGCATGAGGGACCGCATCGGGCTGGACTCCAGTTGGAACACCCCGATGGAGTCGCCACGGGCCAGCATCTCGAAGGTGGCCCGGTCGTCCAGGTCCACGGCGTCGATGTCGACGACCTCTCCCCTGCAGCGCGCCACGTGGACCAGCGTGTCGGTGATCACGTCAAGGTTCCGCAGGCCCAGGAAGTCCATCTTGAGAAGGCCCAGGTCCTCGATGCCGTGCATCTCGTACTGGGTGACGACAGGTGCGTCCTCGGGGTCCTGACCCGACTCCGGCTTGCGCTGGATCGGCACGTACTCGGTGAGCGGCTCGCGGGTGATCACCACCGCTGCTGCGTGGATCCCGTCCTGGCGTCTGAGCCCCTCCAGACCCCTTGCGACGTCGACAACCGCGCGGACGTCGTCGTCGGTGGTGTACATGTCGCGCAGGTCGGCTGCCATCTTGAAGCCGTCGGCGTGCTTCTCGGTCTCGGTGAGGCACGCTGCCAGCGGAGTGTCCCTCCCCAGGATCAGCGGTGGCATGGCCTTGGCGATGCGGTCGCCCATCGCGTACGGGTAGCCCAGCACCCTGGCGGCGTCACGGACCGCGGCCCGGGCCTTGATCTGGGAAAAGGTCACGATCTGGGCGACGTGGTCCCGGCCGTACTTCTCGGCGGCATACCGGATCATCTCGTCCCGGAACCTGGAGTCGAAGTCCATGTCGATGTCGGGCATCGAGATCCGACTCGGGTTCAGGAAGCGTTCGAAGAGCAGGTCGTAGCGGATCGGATCCAGGTCTGTGATCCGGAGGCTGTAGGCCACAGCACACCCGGCGGCGCTTCCCCGCCCCGGGCCGACCCGTATGTCCTGCTGGCGGGCGTGTCGGATCAGGTCCCAGGTGATGAGGAAGTAGGAGGAGAACCCCATGTCGCTGATCGTCCGCAGCTCGTATACCAGGCGTTCCACCACCCGATCCTCGAGTTGGTCGCCCCACCTCCTACGTGCGCCCTCGAAGGTGAGGTGCTCCAGGTAGGCGTCGGCACCGTCGAATTCCTCCGGGATGGGGAAGTCCGGCAGCCGGGGCTTGCCGAACTCGATCTCCACGTTGCACCGTTCGGCAATCCAGAGCGTGTTGTCGCAGGAATCCGGTAGATGGCGGAACAGCTCCCGCATCTCGTGCGAGGTCTTCAGGTAGTGCTCCTCCCCGGAGAACCTGAAGCGGTTCGGGTCGCTCATCAGCGAGCCGGTCTGCACGCAGAGGAGGGCGTCATGCGCCCGAGCGTCCTCCCTGTGGGTGTAGTGGCTGTCGTTGGTGGCCAGCAGCGGTGCGCCGAGCTCCCTGGCGATCCGTTCCAACTGGGGGTTGGTCCGATGCTGTTCGGGCATCCCCTGGTCCTGGAGCTCTATGAAGAGGTTGTCCTTTCCGAAGATCTCCTGGAGGCGGGCCGCCTTGGTCAGGGCGTCGTCGTAGTCGTCACGCAGCAGGGCCTGGAGCACATGGCCACCCAGGCAGCCCGTGGTGGCGATGATTCCATCGCTGTGCTCGGACAGGACCTCCCAATCGACACGGGGCTTGTAGTAGTAGCCCTCCAGGAACGCCCTGCTGGCCAACTGGATGAGGTTGCGGTAGCCGGCCTGGTTCTCGGCCAGGAGCGTCAGGTGGTACATGAGCTTCCGACCACCGTCTGTCTCGCCGCCGGAGTCGTCCACGCGGCCCCGCCGGGATGGCCGCTCGAACCTGGTGTCATGGGCCATGTAGGCCTCCGTACCCAGGATCGGCTTGATGCCACGGTCCCGGCAGGCCCGGTAGAAGTCCAGGATCCCGTACATGTTCCCGTGGTCGGTGATCCCCAGGGCCGTCTGGCCATCGGCCACTGCGGCATCGACCAGGTCACCGACCCGCGCCGCTCCGTCCAGCATCGAGAACTCGGTGTGGACGTGCAGGTGGGTGAACCCGCTGCTCATCGGGTGGCGGCGATCACAGGTAGGTGCCGTGCCGGGCGTCCGGGCTGTCGTCGGTTCCGCCGGGCTCCAGCTCTGGAGGCCGCATACCGGCCAACTGCTGCTGTGCGGCCACCTGCTGGGCGAACAGGGTGGCCTGGATTCCCTGAATCAGCCCCTCCATCCAGCCCACCAACTGGGCCTGGGCGATCCTCAACTCGTCGACACTGGGCGCAGCCTCGTCGGTGAAGGGAAGCGCCAGGCGCCCGAGCTCCTCGCGGAGGTCGGGTGAAAGGGCCGATCCCAACTCGGTGACCGAGGTCTCGTAGATATCGCGGAGACGATGCCTGCTTGGTTCGTCGAGCGTCGCCGAACGCACCTCCTCGAGGAGTTGGCGCATCATCGTGCCGACCCGCATGACCTTGGCCGGATGCTCGATCGACTCGTCGATCTCGTCGTCGAATTCCCCTCCGGGCATCTCCGAGGCGTCCGTGAGCACCTCGGGTTCGACTGGCTCCGGTGGTCGTTGGACATCGTCGGGCATCGTCCCGGACTCTATGCCCATCTGCACCCGCCCGGAGGGCCTCCACCGGAGGCCATCTACAGGGGTCGGGAGCCGACCCTCAGGTGACCACGGCAAGCACTGGAACGAGCATCTCGTCGGCCGTCAGGGAGCCGTGTCGACCGATCAGGTGGATCGACGTCGACTCCGCCGGATCCACGAAGGCCACCGGATCGCGTGCCAGCACGGCCACGTCACCCAGCCTGGCCCGGGCCACCGCCGTCACCTCGGGCCCCAGCCATCCGTCGGAGACCACCTCGTCCACCGACCGGACCCAGCCCACCGGATCGAAGGCCTCGTGGCATGCCGCCAGTAGGTCGGCGGCGGCACCGGGCCGGGAATGGAGCCAACGGAAACGGGCCTCACCACTCTGGCCGTCCACCAGGGTGGTGACCGAAGGTGGAAGGTGGACGAGGTTCCCTCCCACGTGCACCAGGCCGTGGTCGGCGGTCACGACGATCGCCGTACCTGCCGGGAGTCGCTCGGCCAACTCCCCGACCATCGCGTCGCATGCCGCCAACTCCTCCTCGTAGCGATCGGCCAGGCCGAACTCGTGGGCCATCCTGTCTATGTCGTCCCAGTAGGCGTACACGAACGGTTCGCCGCCAGCGAAGGCCTCCACCGCTCGGGCCACCAGGCCGGCGCGGTCCCGGTACCCCATGAGGCGCGTGTCGGAGAGGTGGGCGGCCGTAAAGCCGGACTCCGAGAATGCCTCCCTCGTCACGACCGGCGGCCACTGCGACCCGAACACCTCACATGGCTGGAACTCCCGCGGATCGTGTCGACGACGGGCATCCCCGTCACCCGTCGACCAGCGGAGGGCGTTCAGCACCTCGGCGTGGGCCGGCCTCCCGGGGGCACCGACAGCGATCCGATAGCCGACCAGCCCATGGCGGCCCGGCGGCTCGCCGGTGGCTATCGATGTGAGGGCGGCAGCCGTGGTGGAGGGGGCGACGGTGGTGATCGCTCCACCTGTGAAGCCCGTCAGGTTCGGAGTGGTTCCCGGACGCGACCGCAACTGTTCCCAGCCCAGGCCGTCGAGCACCAGCAGGAGCGTGCGACGGGCTCCGAGCACCTCATCGGGAAGCCAGGACGGCCATCCACCCGGCACCAGGTCGCCCTGCATGAGTGCGGGTACCAGGCCCGTGACGCAGCCGTCGTCGTATGCCGGGGCCACCGGCGCCGGATGTCCGCCCACGGCCTGCATGGGCCGACCGTACTGCCGGCCCCGGCCTGCTGGCGACGCGTGAAGTCGCCAGCAGGCGTGGTCCCGGCGCCACCGGGTCTAGGATCCACCGACGTGAAGGTCTCTACGCGGGGTGATTACGCAAGCCGCGCCCTGCTGTCCCTGGCCCTCCATGGCGACGGCCAGACGCCCCGGTCGGTTCGCGAGATCGCCGACCAGACGGGCCTTCCGCAGCCCTACCTGGAACAGATCCTGCTCGCCCTGAAGGGTGCCGGCCTGGTGCGCTCCAAGCGGGGCGTGGGTGGCGGCTACGTGCTGGCCAGGATGCCGTCGTCGATCCTGCTGGCCCAGATCGTGTCCGCCGTGGACGGACCGATAGTGGCCGGCGACTTCAGCGACCCCCACACGGACGGGGCGTGCGACCACGAGGGCCAGTGCGTCCTGCTGTCCATCTGGGCCAGTGCCGGAGCCCACATGCGCGAGTACCTGGATTCCTTCACCCTGGAGGACATCGCGGCCATGGCGCGTGGCGACATCTCCTGGCCCAACGCCTGACCGGTCAGGCAGGCAGGTTCAGCCAGCCGGTTCCGCCAGTTGATCGGATGGCTCCGGTTCACCCAGGCCATCCAGGATTTCCCGCAGGTCCTTCGGCAGGGGTGAATCGAATTCGAGGCGCTCACCGGTCACCGGGTGGTCGAAGGAGAGGTGGGCAGCGTGCAGGAACGGTCTCTCCAGGACCAGGCCGCTGCGTTCGCCCCCGTAGGTGCCGTCACCCACCAGCGGATGGCCGATCGCCGAGAGGTGGACCCGGATCTGGTGGGTCCGTCCCGTCTCCAACCTGCAGGTCACCAGGGACACCTCCGGGGTTGCCCACGATGCCGAAACCTCGTAGCCGGTCCTGGCTGGCCGACCCGAGCCGACAACCGCCATGCGGGTCCGGTCCTTGGGCGATCGCCCCACCGGAGCGTCCACCACGCCCTTCGCCGCCTCGAACCGTCCCCATGTCAATGCCTGGTAGCGCCGTCCGACGGACCGATCGGCCAGTTGCGCCACGAGCGAGTCGTAGGCCACCTGGGTGCGGGCCACGGCAAGCGCCCCGGACGTTCCCAGGTCCAGCCTGTGCACGATGCCCGGCCTCGCCGCCGATCCGACCCCGGCGATCTCGGGGTGGCTGGAAAGCAGCCCGTTGACCAGCGTCCCGGTCTGATTGCCGGCTCCGGGATGGACCACGAGGCCCGACGGCTTGTCGACGACCAGCACGTCATCGTCGGCATAGAGAACCCCGAACCGGACCGACGACTCCGGGCCCGGCACGTGCTCCACCTCCCGCTCGAAGCCCGTGACCACCAGGTCATCGCCCTCATGGACCCTCCGGGACCGCCGGTACACCACCTCGTCGCCCACCGAGACCCGGCCGGCCGCCAGGGCGGCAGCGGCCCTGTTGCGGCTCACGTCCGCCAACAACGAGACGACCCGGTCGATCCGCTCGCCATCCAGTGCCGGAGGAATCGACTCGCGAAAGCCCGCCCCGTCGCTCATGAGCCCCACCTCCGCCAGGCGAGAAGCCCCCCGCCCACCACGATGGTGGCGTCAGCCAGGTTGAACACCGGCCACCACTGCAGGTCCACGAAGTCCACCACCGCACCTCCGAGGAACCCCTCGCCGGCCCGAAAGGCCCTGTCGGCAAGGTTCCCGATGGCTCCGCCAACGATCGCACCCACGGCGACCCTCGCCACCCGATCCTCGATGGTGGCTCCCAGGCGCACCAGCAGGACTAGCACCACCAGCACCAGAAGGCTGAGGAGTGGGCCGAGGCCCTCGCCGCGACTGAATGCGGCACCGGTGTTGAAGACGAGATGGAGGCGGAGCGTCCAGAAGAGGTCGATGTTGCGATCCTCGAGCGCACCGGAGGCCCACCACTTGGTGAGCTGGTCCAGGCCCAGGATCGCCGTGCCCACCAGCAGCGGCATCGCCCACCGGCGCCGCTGGTCGGCCAGAACTGTCACCGCCGGCCCAGTCCCCCGACCTTGAACTCGACCCGCTCGGATGCCCACGGGATGGCAACCAGTCGCTCCTTGGGCACGTTCCTGCCCGAGACGACACAGACTCCGTAGACGTTCTTGCGGATCCGCTCCAGGGCGGCGTCTATCTGGTCCACTGCATCGCGTGCCTGGGCACTCAGGGCGAGGTCCAGGTCGCGTTCCACGGCCAGGGTGTCACCCTCGCCAGACTCGTCATCGAACTGCACGTCTCCCGGATCGCGGTCCTCCAGGAGGGAGTCCGCCTCGGCCTTGAGGGTGTCTGCAGTGCGTAGGTACCGTGTGCGTTCCTCGAGCAGCGCACGCTTCTGCTGATCCAGGAACTTCACTCCGAACGGAGATTTCTTGGCAGGGGCCTTCTTGGCTACGGCAGCCTTCTTGGCTACGGCAGCCTTCTTGGCAGGGGCCTTCTTGGCTACGGCAGCCTTCTTGGC
>Ga0302119_10001396_pt1 | contig 10854 bp, 8 predicted proteins | sample AG5_Tmax_MG_FD_203114 | JGI IMG/M metagenome (GOLD analysis project Ga0302119, IMG submission 203114) | Marine microbial communities from Western Arctic Ocean, Canada - AG5_Tmax | ecosystem: Environmental > Aquatic > Marine > Oceanic | place: Canada: Western Arctic Ocean | collected 2017-10-01
CTGTTACTAGAGAAATACATGATGGTTGGTTTTATTCGAGCTGCTCATATGTTTGTTCGATGATGCGTCAATCTATTCATCGTGATCTTGATTTAACACGTCATGGGTTAATTTTAGTTCCATATCTAGGAACCGTAAATTTTGGTGATAATGGAGAGACTCTCTCTGCTTATCATGCTGAGGGACCTTACTATAATGAATTGAGATCTCACTCACCACATGATGCTGATGCGATGTTTAGGTTGCAGGCAGATCTTAATCGTTACGCTCAATTAATCCGTAAAACTCTTATGAGAACGCCACCAGATCCAACTTCATTAAAACCAAGAGACATCAAAGAGATGTTATTTTTAGCGAAAGAATTTGGAAATCTTGGTGAGAAGGAATTCTATGAATATGTGCGCTTTTTTACCATGAGCGCGGCTGAGTTTCTGGATGATTATTTCGAGAATGATCTCATTAAAGCGACCATAGCAGGTGCAGGAATCATTGGAACGGCTTTAGGAGTCTATTCACCCGGTTCAGCTTATATTTTATTGCATCACGTGATGGGTGATGTTGATGGGAGTATTGGTGCATGGGGGCTAGCACGTGGGGGAATGGGTGCAATCTCAAAGGCGATTGCTGGCGCACTAAAAGAAGCTGGAGGTGAGATCAGAGTCAACGCAGGAGTTCAACAAATTCTCGTAAAAAATGGCCGAGCAATCGGCGTTGTTTTAGAGAATGGCGAAGAAATAAACGCTTCAATCGTTGTGTCTAACCTTGATGCTAAACGTACTTTCACGAAGGTAATGGATAAAAAGGACTTGCCTGAAGGTATTTATGAAAAAGCTAAAAATTTCAAAATTAGAGGTTCGTCGGGCAAGGTTAATATTGCTTTATCTGCCTTGCCTAAATTTACTGGGCTGCCAGATAATAAATACATCAATAGGGGTGGGCAAGGTTTTTGTGGGTCGCTTGAAACAATGGAGCGGGCTTATGATTGCTGGAAGCGAGGTACATGGTCTGATGATCCCTTTATTGAATCAGTAATCCCTTCAGCATGGGATCCAACAGTGGCTCCACCTGGTAAGCATTGGATGTCTAATTTTATTCAGTATTGCCCGTCAGAGTTAGCGGATGGTCCATGGACACCGGAGAAACGCGATCAGTTTGGCCAAACCGTAGTCAATAAAATTGAGAGATACTCTCCGGGGTTTAAAGATTTAATTGTTCACATGGAGGTACGAACTCCATATGAAATTGAGAATGAGATTGGACTTACTGAAGGAAATATTTTTCAAGGTGAGTTAACTATTGATCAATTGTTGTTTAACCGACCTTTTCCTGGCTATTCTCAATATCGCATGCCAATAAAAAATATGTATATGTGTGGTTCTTCGACCCATCCAGGTGGAGGCGTTTCTTCATGTTGTGGCGTAAATGCTGCTAGGGAAATTTTAATAGATCTGAAAAAGCCAAATACTGTCCCTGAGGACGATTGTTATGATGAGTAGAGTATGACAACTGACCGTAAATTTGCCGATGAACGTCTTAAGTTATCTCCTTTTCATGATAGGCAGGCGGCATTAAATCTCCGAGATTCATGGTCTGTATGGAATGGTTATAAGTTTGCTGAGTATTATTATGACGCTGAGTACGAATATTTTTGTGTTCGCAATACATGTGGTACTTATGATATCTGTCCTATGCAAAAGTACTTAATTCAAGGAGATAATGCTGAGGCTATGTTGAATAGGATGGTGACACGCGATATCACTAAGCTGCAAGAAAATCGCGTCACTTATGTTTGTTGGTGTACCAATGAAGGACGTATGATTGATGATGGGACGATTTTTAAATTGGGTCCGAAGAAATTTATGCTTACTTGCGGCTCACCAAGTTTAGCTTGGCTTAAAAAAGCCAGTTTTGGTTTTGACGCAGTCGAAATTGAGGACATTACTGACACATTGGCAGCATTATCATTTCAGGGACCCACTACATTTTCTGTATTAAAAGCAATGGGTTTGAAAGGCATAGAAGATTTAAAACCTTTTCAAATAGGATATTTTGATTTCGCAGAGAGTGGGCTGATGATTTCTCGGACTGGCTTTACTGGTGATCTAGGTTATGAGCTGTGGATTCAAAATAAAGATGCTCTCGAATTATGGGATAAGCTCTATTCGATAGGAGAAGATTACGGTATTCAACCTTATGGTGAGTCAGCCACAAATATGGCCCGTTTAGAAGCAGGATTCATAATGCCTTATATGGAATTCAATGAGGCGCTTAAAACTGTTCATTATCAGCATGATCAGACACCTTTTGAACTTAATTTGGGTTGGTTGGTCGATTTTAATAAACCACTCTTCAATGGTCGTAAAGCATTGCTTTTGGATAAGAAAAATGGCCCTAAATACACACTCACAAAACTTGATATTGAAGGCAATAAACCCGCAGAAGGGTCTTATATTTATGGGGATAAAAAGTGTTCCTTAGAAATTGGTTATGTCACTTCTGCTATGTGGTCGCCAGCTGTTAAAGCCAATATTGCAATGGCCATGATAGAAACCGAGCATCTACAAGGTGAAATTTGGGCTGAAATATATTACGAGAAGGAATTACGACAATACGATAAAGTAGCTCGTTGCTCGATAAAAGAGAAACCATTCTGGGCTCCAAGTCGGGCTCGAATGACTCCCCCAGAAAATTATTAGTGGTCGCTTGCAAATAGATTAATGACCACTAGATTAGAATTTCGGCAAGTCCTAAAGATAGCTATTTATAGCTTATTGTTGGTTAATTTCATCCTTTATATAATCGATGATGTAAGGATTGCGTCATACACCATGAGAAATGGCGGCTCACTTCTTGAGTGGACGCGCGCGTTTGCTACTACCATAGATATATCAGCGTGGCTTATTTTGCTTTTCCTCTTTGAGCTAGAAACATACTTGCTTTCAGATCAGACGTTGAGCCGACCTATGTTCATTAGGTTGATGTATGCAGTAAGGATATTCTGTTATGTATTTTTAGTTCATTCGGTGTATGCCTTTAGTGTGATCTATATTGATTTACTACAGGTTAACTTAATTCCAGATATATCTAATCTGTGTGAATTGGTGCCGATGGATCTTTCGTTTGTAAGGAATTTAGCTTATACAGAAATTGATTTAGAAAATTGCCTAACACTTTCATCGGGTGAGATTTTTTATTTTACCGAGCCTGCTCTGGTTGTATCGGATATCAGTGGTTTAAGGTTGGAGAAAAATCTAGCATTGGTTGATATATTAGAAGTCCTGGTATGGCTGCTTATATTGATGACTATTGAGATTATGGTTTGGTTGCAAGATCAATCAATTACACGAGGATCTCTAGTGTCCTTCATCAAAGGGGCAAAATACATACTTTATGGATCATTATGGTCTATGGCAGCCTATTGGGCTTATCTTGGTCATTATTATTTTGCATGGGATGAAGCTCTTTGGATTATAGGGTTTATATCAATAGAAATGAATGTGTCTGATTGGAAAAGAGAGATCGAAAAAAATACTAAATCTTAATAAAAATAAATAGCGTTTCAAATAATAAATTATAGGAGAATTTCAATGCCAGAAATAAAAGTACAGCATCAATGCGCGTCTAAAGATGATTTGGTTTTAACAGAATCATTTGGAGAAGCTATTGGACCTTTACCAAAACAAACCGATAGTGGTTTTTTTGAGGAGGGTAATTTAATCTCAGGGACTTGGGAGTGCGAGCCAGGTAAATTAGAATTGGCGCTTGAAGTGACTGAGTTTTGTCATATATTGGAAGGACATTGGGTGCTTACTTCGGAATCAGGTCAAGTTACCGAAGTTAAAGCAGGGGATAGTTTTGTTTTTCCGAATGGATGGAAGGGCGTTGCCGAAGTTAAACAAAAGTTGCGGAAAGTTTACATGATGATCCTTTAACTAGGGCGTATTTTTTATGGCGCCTGATCTTGTTAATGATTCTGTTTATAAATACGACCATTCTTCATTACAAAATGGACTTGCTCCATAAGACGGATATTTTTTAGAGGGTTACCTGGAACAGCAATAATATCGGCGATTTTGTTTTTAGTAATGCTACCACGAGTTTCTGCTATACCAAGAAATTTGGCAGCAGTACTTGTTGCTGATTGAATTGCTTCCATTTCTGGCATGCCTGCTTTCACCATAAGAGCAAATTCCTGAGCATTGTCTCCGTGAGCAGATACACCAGTATCCGTTCCAAAGACAATAGGTACACCATATTTATAAGCCTCAGCAAATGTATTAATTGCTATAGGACCTATTTCTGCTGCTTTTGGGCGTACCAAATCTGGAAAAAAACCATCAATTTTAGCTTTCTCTACAACCCAGCTTCCGGCGAGTAAAGTAGGTACAAAAACAGTACCACGCTGCTTCATGAGTCGCATAATATTTCGATCCATAAACGTACCATGCTCGATTGAAGTAACTCCAGCTATTACAGCACGCTTCATTCCTTCAGCTCCATGAGCATGCGCAGCCACTTTCATTCCATAGTCTTTCGCTGTATTCACAATTACAGTTAATTCTTCATCGGTAAATTGAGGATTCTGACCGCTTTTAGCTACACTTAATACACCACCTGTTGCTGTTATTTTAATCCAATCGGCACCTTCCTTATAACGCTGTCTGACTGCTTTTCTGGCGTCATCTTCGCCATTAATAATGCCATTCTTTGGTCCATGATCCCCCATAATTATTTTAGCCCAGCCATTAGTCGAATCTCCATGCCCTCCTGTTGAGCTCAATGTTTTTCCAGCAGTTAAGATTAAGGGGCCGGACACCACGTCATTATTAATGGCTTTTCTTAGAGCAATAGTGACATTGTAAGAATCTCCAAGATTTCTGACTACAGTGAATCCGGCTTCAAGTGTTTTCTTTGCATACATCGAGGCATTTAGAGCATAATCTGCCTCATTTAGAATAAACCGTTGCAGTTGACTTTTTGCATTATATTCACCGGTCAAATGGACGTGGGTATCCATTAAACCTGGCATGACAGTGCTTCCTTTTAGATTAATGACAGTATCATCATCAGTTGGAATTGAATATCCTGGCGCAATTTTGTTGATGATTTTTCCATTAATATGGATAGTCATATTGGATTGCATCTCATTAGATATGCCGTTGATAATATTGCCTGCATAAATCAGAGTTTCTGCAGTAAGGGTATTATTAATAAAAACAATCCCAATGATGCATGTAATTATTTTTATCATGGTGTAAATTCCTACATGGAGAATTAATTATTAGTAATATTTTTTAATTCTTATTAACCTAGCATGAGCCGCATAAAAAATCATAAAATAAAGGGGTAAGCAATGTCATCAAGCTCTTCAGTATCTCAAGAACAATGGTCATCTCGTTATGGATTTTTATTGGCTTCGGTCGGATTTGCTGTTGGTCTAGGGAATATCTGGCGTTTCCCCTATGTGACTGGCCAAAATGGCGGTAGTGCTTTTTTATTCATTTATCTAGCAGCTGCGTTAATTATTGGATTGCCATTACTCATTACAGAATTATCTATTGGTAGGCGAGGTAGGAGCAGCGCGCCTGGCAGTATCATAAATGTAGCTGAGACTAGTGGTGCATCGCGTTCTTGGGGGTTGGTTGGTAGTCTTGGGGTGTTTTGTGCATTTATCATCCTATCTTATTACAGCGTGATGTCAGGGTGGACTTTAGATTATTTTTTTCGTGCTGCTTCAGGTTCGCTTAATGGGATTACAGCTGAAGAATCCATTGAGATGTTCAGTGCTTTAAACAATAACCCTTGGAAGTTACTTTTTTGGAATACTGTGATTTATTTATTGGTTATTTTTGTAGTTCGGCAGGGTGTACAAGCAGGGATTGAGAGAGCAGTTAAAGTCCTAATGCCAGCTTTATTTTTTATACTCATTGTGATGATGGTGTACAGTGCTATTGCGGGTGATTTGATCGCCGCTACGCGTTTTTTATTGGAGCCGGATTTTTCCAAAGTTACGTCTAGCATGATTCTGCAAGCCGTCGGTCAAGCTTTCTTCTCTATTGGCATTGGTTGGGGCACATTAATTGTGTTTGGCTCATATTTACCCGATGATGTTTCTATTCCTAAGTCTGCAACGATTCTGATTTTTGCCGATACAACGGTGGCATTATTAGCAGGCTTTGCAATATTTCCTTTGGTATTTGGTTATGGATTAACGCCAACAAGTGGCGCAGGATTAGCTTTTGAGACACTCCCACTGGCTTTTGGTCAAATGCCTGGCGGAGCATTTTTTGGTGCGCTATTCTTCTTATTACTTATAACAGCCTCTTTATCTTCATGTATTGGTATAGCTGAAAGTGTGGTGTCCTGGGTCAATGATAAATGGCAAATTCAACGCGGTAAGGGTATTTTATTAACCGCTTCAATGGCATGGATTTTAGGGATATTCACGATTTTATCTTTTGGGGAATGGTCGGATTTTTATCCATTAGAGTTTATTCCATTGTTTGCTGGCAAGACGATTTTTTATTCATTGGATTTTTTAGCTGCCAATATTCTATTGCTTATTGGCAGTATGCTATTGGCGGTATTTTTTGGTTGGTTTGCCTCTAAGCAACTCAAATTAGATGAGATTGGAGTTGAGATAAGCCGTTGGTTTGATTTCTGGCACTTTATGATTCGCTTTATTGTTCCAATGGTCTTATTTATAATCCTAGTAATGGCTTTTATGGAATAAGAGTGTATGACAAATCTAGTTATTGGCGCTGGCTTAATTGGCATTACCAGTGCTTATGAATTATTAAAAAGGGGGCAATCAGTAACTTTGCTGGAAGAATGTGAGGGGCCGGCTCTGGGTACGAGTTTTGCAAATGCAGGCATGCTGACACCATCCATGTCTGACCCTTGGAATAGTCCTGGAGTTTACAAATATTTGGTCAAATCACTATTTAATCCAAGCGCCTCAATGCGCCTTAGATTGCATGCAATACCGTCACTTATAGGATGGGGTTCGAAGTTCCTACGTTATTCGTCTAAGCATTATTTTCAGGCCGCACTTAAAGATAATTATAATCTTACCTGTTATTCACTGCGAAAAACTCAAGAAATTGCAGAGAAATATGACCTTCAATATTGTCGTGATACCAACGGTACCTTAAGTATATTTAATACCCATGAAGATTTCTCTGTTAAAGAGAGCCTTTATCAATCATTACAAAAATCGGGTTTAAAGTGCTCGATATTATCTCCAAGTGAAATTATTTCTTTGGTACCCTCATTGGCACCAATTCATTCAAAATTGTATAAAGGTATTCATTATTATCAAGATGAATCTGGCGATGCTTATCTTTTTTGTAAAGAACTCTTAGCCAAATATCTTGCAGCGGGTGGTCAAATAAAATACGGAATATCTGTCAAATCTTTGGCGGTTTCTAGGAACAAAATTATTGGTGTCAATACTCAGTCTGAATTTATACCGGCAACACAAGTGGTGGTAGCTTCAGGTGCAAATAGCCCAGCTATCCTTAAATCGGTAAATGTAAATTTAGATGTTAAGCCTGCCAAGGGATATTCGCTCACGCTAAATGTCGATGGGGTTTCGGGTTTACCATCATTGCCCGTATTGAATGATGCTATGAATGTTGTAATCACTCCGCTCGGAGATCGTTTGCGCATAGTCGGTACTGCAGAGTTTGCTGGATTTGATTTATCTATTGATAACGCAAGAATAATGCAACTTTATGAGATGTTTGAATTTATGTACCCAGAGATTGCCTCTCAAGTCGACCGAGAATCTGCTTTACCTTGGGCTGGCTTAAGACCTATGAGTTGTGACGGCAAACCTTTTATTGGAGCTTGCAAAATAAAAGGTTTGTATATTAATAGCGGGCAGGGCCCACTTGGTTGGACATTAGCTATGGGTTCGGCAAATATACTTGCTGATATCATACTTGGATCTCCTACTGAGATTGATGCCAAACCATTTTCAATGCTGCGATCCGATAGGGATATATCCGTTTAGATTATTTTGTTACTTTTGTGTTCCATAAAGATACGGCTAGTAAGAGTGAAATTACAGAAGAGCCAACCCAAAAAAGAATGACGTCATCGAAACTATAAATTCGCGTATCCTGAACCATCTGGATATTCTTGCTGATTAAGGTAGCGCTAATATTTTCTTGTATCGCCGCTCCCACATAACTAAATATCCCGACAAAACCCATAGCCGCCCCTGTGGCCCCTTTGGGCGCAATGTCAACTGCAAACAGACCTCCTAGTGATGCCATTAAACCGCTGAGAGTGAAGCCATAACAGGTAAAAGCTAAAATTTGCACCAATTCATTAGTGGGGCCGTAGAAAATTAATAGCAAGGCTCCTATCTCAATGATGGCAAAAATTAAATTTGCCGGTGGCCGTCTAGCATTAAAAAAATTGTCAGAGATAAAGCCATAAGCAATGGACCCGAAAATTCCAGCAAAAGTATTAATACTGAGAAAAAAAGCAGCTTCGGTTAACGAATAACCTCGTGCTTCTTGAAGGTAGAGTATTCCCCAGCTATTGATGGCGTAGCGAGTGACATACATCATGGCACTGGCTAAGGCCACTATCCAAATAGCCTTGATGCCAAACATTATTTTTTGAGTTGCCCAAGTGGGGCGTTCATTTTTTATCTTTTCATTTGCTTCTTTTTTCCATGTATTGATTGATGGAAGACCTAGCGTTGAGGGCGCATCTCTGAGAAAAGAAAAAGCCCATGCTGCTACCCCAATACAAAGAATTCCGGGAGTGATAAAGCCCCATTGCCAGCCATAAGCCGCAACAATGGCCGCTATAATATAGAAAGTAATACCCTCACCTATAGAATGGGAGGCATTCCATATCCCATAACAACGCCCTCGCTCTCGGTAACTAAACCAATTGGTAATAGATACGACTGATGCAGGAGCTGCCATCCCCTGGAAGAACCCATTCAACAACCAGAGTAGGATTGCTAACCATAAATAAGTTGAAACTCCCATAATAATATTGATTAAGGCGGCTATAAATATACTCAATGAAAAGAAAATTCTGGGAGAAACATAATCTGCAAGAAAGCCATTAATAAATTTACCGCAGGCATAACCATAAAATAAAGCGGCCCCAATCATACCTAACTCATCTATGGAGAATATACCGGCATCAATCAGCGGTTTCTTTACTATGGATAAACCGAGTCTACAGGTATAAATGAATCCATAACCGAGTGTAATTGCCAGCATCACTCTGATTCGATGTTTACGATAAAGAAGATCAATGTCATTTATTGTCATGGCTGAATCTCTATAGGGACTGCTATTCTGTTATTACAATAGCATCATAAAGGTTATCGTTAACATTGTATTTGTGCATCTTTTAGAAATACTATTTTACAGCTGATATAATAAGATACTCTGAATTTTTTAGGATATATTGATCAATCTCCGATAAAATAGATCAGTATTTATGTTTTTATTATAATGATATAAAGCAAAATAATATCAACCACTACCATCTTGATATAACTGATAAAATAGGAAATTAATGCAATTACCGGCCGATAGAAAAAACGCATATAATTACGAGGAACTGCTCAGCTGTGCTAATGGAACGTTGTTTAGCCCTGACAGTGGCAGATTACCTCTACCGGATATGCTAATGACTGATAGGATTAATCTTATCTCAAATGAAGGCGGTAAATACGACAAAGGTGTTATTGAGGCAGAGTTAGATATAAATCCAGATATGTGGTTTTTTCAATGTCATTTCGCTGGAGACCCGGTTATGCCAGGTTGTTTAGGCTTAGACGCATTATGGCAATTAGTAGGATTTCATTTAGTGTGGTTGGGTTATGAAGGTCGTGGGCGTGCTTTGGGAGTAAATAAAGTAAGGTTCACGGGTCAAGTATTACCGACTTCGAAATTGGTGACGTTTAGGCTGGATTTTAAACGCTTTATTACTCGCAAACTTATATTGGCTATTGCGGATGGCTCGGTCTTGGTGGACGGAAGGAAGATATATGAGGCTGAAGATTTGCGTGTGGGTTTATTTACTTCAACTGAGAATTTTTAAGGATTAATTATGAGGCGAGTGGTAATTTCTGGTCTTGGTATAGTGTCTTGTTTGGGAAACTCAAAAGCAGAAGTGCTTGATTCTCTCCGAGCTGGCCGTTCAGGTATTTCGTTTAATGAAGCTTATAAAGAGAGCGGCATGCGAAGTCATGTTTCTGGCGGTATTAATATAGATATCAATGAAATGATTGATAGGAAAATACGTCGTTTTATGGGCGATGCTGCGGCTTACGCTTATTTAGCTATGCAGCAGGCTATTGATGATGCGGGATTAAAGGACGAAGAAGTATCTCATCCAATGACTGGATTAATAGCTTCTTCGGGTGGCGCTTCAAGTGCAAATATAGTTGCTAGCTCAGACATAATGAGAGCTAAAGGGGTGCGAAGAATAGGTCCTTATATGGTTCCTAGAACAATGGGCAGTACTGTTTCAGCTTGTTTGGCAACACCTTATAAAATAAAAGGTTTGAATTATTCAATAACATCAGCATGTGCCACCAGTGCGCATTGCATTGGTGCGGGGATGGAGCAAATTCAAATGGGCAAACAAGATATTATTTTTGCTGGAGGAGGCGAAGAAGAGGATTGGAGTTTGGCATGTATGTTTGATGCAATGGGCGCTCTCTCGACAAAATATAATGAAACCCCGGAAACAGCTTCTAGGGCTTATGATGTTAATCGTGATGGTTTTGTTATCGCTGCGGGGGCTGGAATGCTGGTTCTTGAGGAACTTGAGCACGCAAAAGCACGCGGAGCGAATATCTATGCTGAA
>Ga0302119_10001400_pt1 | contig 10841 bp, 8 predicted proteins | sample AG5_Tmax_MG_FD_203114 | JGI IMG/M metagenome (GOLD analysis project Ga0302119, IMG submission 203114) | Marine microbial communities from Western Arctic Ocean, Canada - AG5_Tmax | ecosystem: Environmental > Aquatic > Marine > Oceanic | place: Canada: Western Arctic Ocean | collected 2017-10-01
AGCTGCGCCCTATGTGCAAGGACTCGAGGGGCTGTTGAAGCTTTCTGGATTGCACGCTGCGAGTGGTCTTCAGGTGAGGGAAATCGTCGCCCTATTCGCTGCGCCTCTCGAGCTGCTGGGGGTGGTAGCGGACTACGCGGAACTCAGTCTGGTCGTGTCAGTCGCGGTCTGCGCCCCGGCGATTGTGGCCGGCGCCGTCGTGTACGGCATCGCCGACCTCGGCACAGTAGGACAGCCGATGCTTCGTCAAGATATCGGTCCCATGACGCGGAGCATCGCCATGGTGGTGACCGTTGTGGCGTGGACGGCCTCGTGGGGCCTCGCATCGATCGAGCGGGCGATGACCCTCTCCCCATCGTTGTAGTTATAGAGGGCTCCGCCTTGGCGCCGCGTGGTCGTCGTTTCACGGACGCTTGAGCCCTCGCCGCGCGCGTGCGATCCTCGGCGAGTGCGGCGTGTACGTTTTCGATTGCCTGCGCGACAGTTGGTCGTTGGCCTTGCGGCGTCCCTCAGCGCTAGCTGTGGCGCCGGCGATAATGTCGCGCCACTCGAACAACTGTACCAGCCCTCCGGAGTCGCCCTGGCGCCTGGTGGTCGTTACCTCGCGGTCGCTAACGGAAATCTGGATGAGAAATGGGAAGCCTCGTCAGTCGTCTTTATCGATCTCGACGGCCTCTCGCGAGGGTTTCAGTCGCCGCTACCACCCGAGGCGGAACTCTCGACGCTGCTCCCGTGTTTTGGCGGCCTGACTCCGCAGGCGCCAGCGAAGTGCGCGGCTGAATTCTTGATTCGTTCCGAGGCGTCGATCGTGGTCACCAGCGGCGCAGCGTCGTTGGGATGGCAGGAAAATTTAGGACTCGAGACGGAGTCACGACTGTTCGTGGTGAGTCGAGGTGGTGAGGGTCAGGTGGTTTGGGCCGACGTCCAGGGCATCACTTCAGACCTCCTGTCGGTGGGATGTGGGCAAGGTGGGGGGGCGCGCTGCGGCCCTGACCACGTGATCCCTGGCGTGAGCGCAAATCCGGCGAGCATCAACGTGTCGCCCGGCGGGGTTCCAATCGCCGTAATCCCACATCTTGAAGGGGGCCGGCTCACGCTCTTGGATTTGCAGGCGCCCGGGGGGCCAGCGGTGGTCGATGTGGAATCCGGATTTTTTCAACCCGACCCAGCGAGCGACAGCGAACTCGCTGGCGGGTTTGAGGTGGCGTTGCGCGCGTGCGAGTCGCCGGGCAACGCACCGAGCAGCACACTCGATTGTGAGCGTCCGATGCTCTACGCATCGGAGAGGTATTGGTGGGGCTTGAGGACCTTTCAGGTCGCTCTCGGCCTCGACATCCTGGTGCCCGGTTCGCGGATCGAACTCGAATCGAGCGCGAGCGTGCAGACTCCAACTCGGCCAATTGGAGGAGGAGTGAAGTTTGAAGATCCTGAGATCGGTGATCGCCTGCTCTACGTGCAGACCACCCCGCCGACACTGCTGAGAATCGACACATCTCTCGATCAATACGACCAACCCATCAACAAGATTCTCGGCGGCGTGCCGCTGTGCGCCAACCCAAATCACGTGGAGCTTTTCACTCCAGAATCTGGTGAGCGTCTCGCGCTGGTGAGTTGCTTCGACGCCGATCGAGTGGCGGTTATTTCGCTCGACACATGGAGCCAGGTGGCGGCGCCGTCGACCGGACGAGGCCCCGACGAGATCGCAGTGGATCACGCACGGAAGCTCGCATATGTTGCAAATGCAAAAGATTCATCCTTGTCGGTGCTGGAATTGGACTCGACCTCGGGCTCCTACTTGCGTGAAGTGGCGAGGGTGGGGCCATAAGAGGCCGTACAATGGCGGTTGAGCAGGCGAACGCGCGCGGCCTCACCGGGAGGTGTCCTGCATGGGGCCGTCTTGGCGTGCGCGTATAGGAAGGCTCAAGACTGGGCGCGGATGGCCGAATTGTGAACGTATGCGACGGCTTCGAAGACAGCGCGAGAGCCAGTGTTTGGCTGCGGCTTTCCTGACCGGCTCCTTGTTCCTAGGGGGCTGCGGCGCTGTGCGGCAAGACACCTACCACACCCGGGTGCTGTACGCCGTGGAGGATGAGAGCTTCTCGATGGAGTTTATTGCGCCGCCCTGGGAGGTCGCGGCGGAGACCTCATCCTCCGTAAGGCTGGAGATCGCGGTGGAAATTTTTGGAACATCGATTGATGACGCCCCCCCGACGCACGTCCTGATCGCGGGAGCAGTCGATGGCGCGGCTGGCTTCGACACCATCATCGAGGAACTCGGGTTCGGAGGGATTGGGCCTGACATCCCCGACATCCCCGACATCCCCGACATCCTCGACATCCCCGACCTTCCAAGTGAAGCAGAAACTGGGGTCCCTGCGTATCTCCTCGATGTCGACTTATCGAACCACCGAGATGTGGCGTTCGCGGAGCTTCGTTATTTGACCGAAGAACTCGGTGGGCTCGTCGTCAACGGGCTGACCGCATTCGTCACCGACGCGGGTGAAGGCGGCGTCGTCTTCCAAGTGGGTATTGAGCCCGGAGTGTTCGTGCGGAGCTTTTATTTTGATCGCGGACAAGACGCCGCGCTGCGAGTTGGTGTGGCCTCGCTCTTTCAATTGGCGACCACCGACATGGACCTGATGATCAAGCGGGTGGCGAGCGATCAAGTAACGGCGGAGCAATCTCAGTGAGTTTCGCCGCCAGCATGATGGTGGTGGCGCTCGTCGCGGGACCACCGTCGTTGCCTCCGAAGCGAGGCGCGAGCGAGCCGGCGCCCAAGCCCCCGGCCCGCGCGGTCGGGTCGTCGACGAGCGCCAACTCCGATCCCCAACTGGACCTCCCGCGCGAGTTTCAAGACCCGGCCCAGACGTCCTCCGATACGGAACAGGAGCAGGAGACCGCGGTGGTGGTGGTCGCACCTGACGAGCCACCACCGCTGGGCATGGTCGGTGATCCACGGGTGGATCGTGCTGCGAGCGTGGAGGGCGCGACCGGCCCTGGGGTGCTCGAGTACGAGACGCTCACGGCGGTTCGGACGGCGGAGCCCGCCCAGCCGAGCCGCAAGCTCACCTTCCAGCGCGGGACGCCTCCTCCCGAAAAGAGCGCGATGCTAGTGATCGGGTATCGACAGTTCGCCATGCGCGATGGCCTCGACCGCGACCAGACCTGGCATCTCGTGGGCATTGAGATCGCGCCGGTTCGTCGCTACGTGCGCTTTACCCTTCACACCGAGGTCGGTGTGGAAGGCGGAGAGGCGGCCACCGGGGGCGACCGCGCAGACTTGATGGTGCTCCAGAAGGTCGGACTAGGTATGCAGTATCCGTACTGGGTGACGCCGTTCGTGGAGGTGCAAGTGGGCGTGGGCGCGGCACGGATCGAACTTTTCGAGCGTAACGATCTCGCGGCGATCTACACGGTGGGCCTCGATGTCGGCGTGCAGTGGGCGTTGCTCAAGCACCTCGACTTTGTGGGGAGCGTGGGGTGGATTCGACCCTACTTCGCGGCGACAGGGACCACTGTGTATTCGGATCAGGCGACGTTTCGTGTGGGCATCGGCTTTTAACACGCCCTCATGTTCATTTTTTTGGGCGTCGCATCACTGGTTGTAGACTAGGTTGTGTCTTCGACGCAGGCAGGCCACGGACGGGGGAGACGCGCTGAGAGCCGCCGACGCGATTCGTCCTTCGACCGGAGTGTGGCGGCGCTCGAGTCGTTCGGGTTTCGCATGTTGGTGCTGTCGGTGGCGCTGGGGTGGGGGCTTGAGCTTCTTGTCGACTGGACCGGCGGGGCGCTGACGAGCGCCTATGACAGGCTTGGTGCGGCTCCTGGCGCGGCGCGATCACTGTCGGTCTTCGAAGAGTCGCTCGCGGGGTTCAACGGATCGCACGCGATGCACGTTGTGCTCGGGGTTGGCTTTGTGGTCGCGGTTGTCGCGACGGGGACCGTAGCCTCGGCTGTGAGCGTGGGCGTGCACCGCCGGAAGTTGAAGCGTGAGCGACGCGTGTCCAACCGCGCGGGTCGGTTGCGCGGGGTGGGCGCGAGCGGACTTGGCCTCGCGTTAGTCACGTGCTGCAGCGTGGGCGTGTTGGCGAGCGCCGCACGGGCTGGCTCGGCCGCCCCGCTCGCGTTATTGCCGCTGGTGGAGGGGTGGGTCGTCGTCGTGGCGGGGCTACTTGGCGCATGGCTCCTCCTACAAGGGGTCCTGCGCCACCGCGACGAGGGGGTCCGTGAAGGCGCCCATGATCCGACGGGGACCACGGACTAGGGTAGGATCGGGCTATGCCCCGATTCGTAGACGTCGCAGTGCCCGTCGCGCTCGATCAGGCGTTTACTTATGGGGTGCCTCGTGCGTTCGACGGCGTGCTCACACAGGGCATGCGGATTCTGGTTCCGTTCGGGCGCCGTGTGCTCGTGGGGGTGGTGCTCCGCTGGCGCGATGAGGCGCCGGTCGAGAAGGTCAAAGATGTGCTCGATGTGCTCGATGATCCAGAGCAGCCAGCGCTGCTTCCGTCGATTATCGACCTCTGCGATTGGATCAGCGACTATTACCTGTCTCCGATCGGCGAGGTCTGTCGCCTCGCGCTTCCCGGGTTGCTTGCTGCGGGAGATGCTCGCATCGCGAACGTGACGCCCCTTGGAACCCAGCGACTCGAGGGCGAGGGGGCGCCATTGTTGGCAGCCAGGGGGAGCGAGGACGTGGAACTCTCGCCCGGTGCGAAACGGCTGCTCGTTGCGCTCGCCGGCGCGGGAGAGGAGGGGTGCACTGTGGGAGCACTGGCGTCGTTGCGGCCCCCGGTTCAAGGACCGCTGGCACGCCTCGCCGAGCTTGAGCAAGAGGGCTTCGCGGTATCTCACTGGGCGGACGACGCGAGAGGTGAAGCGCGGATGGAACTGCATCTGCGGGCCAGCGAAGCCGTTCGCGAGGACCGCATGGACGAGGCGTCGTTGAGGGAACTCCTCGGTCGCAGCAAGAAACGGAGGGCCTTGCTCGACATCTTGATGACGCAAGAGGCAGAGGGGTGGGTCTCGGTTTCGGAGCTTCGGAGCGCCTTCCCACGGTGGAAGACGCTGTTGGCGCCGCTCGTGGAGGCATCTCTTGTCGAGACCCGCGAGTTCCCAAGGAAGTCGGATCCTTTCGACGTGCAAAGCGAAGACTCTGTTGAGCCTCAAACGTTGACGAGCGAGCAATCGTCGGCCCTCGAAGCGCTCTTGGCTGCGCGCAAGGGCGGGTTCGCAGTGCACCTCCTTCACGGGATCACGGGGAGCGGAAAAACGGAGGTCTATCTCCAACTCATCGACAAGATCCGCGCGGAGGGGGGAGGGGCCATCGTGCTCGTCCCGGAGATTTCGCTCACTCCGCAGTTATCGAGCCGCTTCCGCGCGCGGTTCGGGGACGACGTCGCGGTGCTTCACAGCGGGCTCACGCCCCGGCAGCGCCTCGACGCTTGGCACGAGATTCGGCGCGGCGACCGGCGCATCGTGATCGGCGCGCGGTCGGCTGTCTTCGCTCCTGTACGCGATCTTCAGGTGATCGTCACCGACGAGGAGCACGACGGGTCGTTCAAGCAAGACGATGGCGTTCGTTACCATGCGCGCGATGTCGGGATGATTCGCGCTCGAGCCGTTGGCGGGCTGGTGGTGTTGGGCTCTGCGACGCCGTCATTGGAGAGCTACAAGAAAGCCCACGATGGCGCCTACGGGCTCTCGGAGTTAAACCATCGGCCGACGCCCCGACCGCTCCCAGAGGTAGAGATCCTCGATCTCAAGGCCCACCGGGCGGCGGCCAGTTCGCTGCTGTCGGCGCGACTCAAGGCGGCGCTCCTCGAGACGGTAGAGCGCGGAGAACAGGCGATATTATTCCTCAACCGGCGTGGGTTCAGCACCATGATCAGCTGCCACGCGTGTGGAGCGATGCAGCAATGCCCCGACTGCTCGGCGCCGTCGATGACCTTTCATCGTGGTCGCAATCGCTTGATGTGTCACTTGTGTGGCTACGTACATGGCGCGCCGTCACACTGTCTCGCGTGCAAAAAACCAACGTTGGAGCACGGGGCCGCGGGGACCGAGCGCGTGGAGCACTCACTCGAAGAGGAACTCCCTGGTGTTCGGATCGCGCGGCTCGACCGAGACACCGGGCGCGGACGCCGATTGATCACGACTCTCAATCGATTTCGAGCGCGGGAGGCCGACGTGCTCGTGGGGACCCAGATGCTCTCCAAAGGGCACGACTTCCCCGGCGTGACCCTGGTCGGAATCTTGCGTGGAGATCACGGCCTCTCTTTGCCCGATTTGCGGGCGTCAGAGCGCGTGTTTCAGTTGCTGACCCAGGTCTCCGGGCGAGCGGGTCGCGGCGATCGCCCTGGACGGGTCGTGGTGCAGACATGGTTGGTCGATCACCCCGCCATCGCCCACGCCGCCAACCATGACTTTCACGCCTTCGCAGAGGATGAGCTCGAACGCCGTGCAGCGCTGGGGAATCCGCCGTTTGGACACCTCGCCCTGCTCCGGGTCGCAGGGCTCGACGCTGGAGAGGTGCGCGATCGAATCGAGGGGCTCGCGCGTCATTGTCGCGAGGACGCCACGCGAGCCTCGGTGAACGAAGAGGGCATGCCACGGATCGCGGTGCTAGGGCCGGTAGCAGCGCCTATCGAGCGCCTGAATCGCAAGTATCGGTGGCAGCTGCTGCTTCGCGCGGATGGTCGTCCTGTCTTGCGATGGCTTCTTGGCCGCGTGCGGTCAGCCCTCGGCCCAAGGGGATCGGGGCCTCGCGCGACGGTAGCGACCGCCGACGTCGATCCACACTCCATGATGTAGGATGGGGTCGAATGGTGCTCGCGCGCGGCGAAAAGTAGTATCATGGGGGAGCATTGCCACCCGAAGTTCTCATCGTCGGCGATGCCTCCAATCAACGCAGCCTCATCCGTGCGGTGAAGGGGGCCGGTTACGAGGTCACCCTTTGCGCTGCCGTAGAGTTGGAGGACCGGATGGCGCGGCCTCCGCCAGCAGGTGTCGCGGTGCTGTGCGTCTCGGATATTCAAGTGGAGCGAGTGCTGGGTCGCCTCCGTAGGACCCGCGTTGGGGCTGCGATGCCCGTCATGCTGTGCGGAGCCTACGGGGAGGACGTGCCGACCATGGACGACGCGCTCGATCTCGGCGCAGACTTCTTCTTGGAGGAACCGATCGATGCGCAGGTCCTCCAGGAGGCGCTGTTTCAACTCGCGGGTCCGCCCGGTTCGACACGAGGCTCGGAGGCCGCCGCCGAAACGTGGACGGCTGGGGGAGACGACATCGGGAAATACGCAGATCCTCCTGGTGGCGGTTCAGCTCCGAGCGGCGAGGGGGCATCGGATGGCGAGGGACTTCTCGACGAGGGACTTCTTGACACCGCCTTCTCGGACAGCCTCGTTCAATCGGACGCCACAGCCGACGGAGCGGAGGCTCCTCGTTTTAGCGACCAGCCCAGCGCAGCAGAATTTCAGCTCGATCTCGACGATGCGGAGGAAGAAGAGGCGTCCGAGGCGTCCGAAGCGTCCTCGGGGGGAGGCTGGTCCGACGAGTCGCCATCCGGTGCGGAAGATGGCGTCGATGGTTCGTCGCCGAACTCAGGTCGGGCGCGTCGCCGCGCTCACGCGCCCGAACAGGGCCGCCTCGCAGAGACCTGCGTCCCCGAGTTGCTGTGGGGGTTGTTTCGGTCGCACGGGACCGCACGGGTGCACCTCGAGCGCGGCGACATCGCCAAGGACATCTGGGTGGTCCGTGGACACCCAAGGTTCGCGACGAGCACTCAGGCCTCGGATCGCCTCATCGAGCTGCTCGGTCGTCGCTCACTCATCCCTCCTCAGAAAATAGAGACGGCCCGGACCCTGGTCGGACGGGACGAGCGCCGTGCTGGAGAGGTGCTGGTGGAGGCCGGGTTCCTCAAGGAGGAGGAATTCGACGCGCTCTTGTCGGAGCATCTCGTCGCCATCGTTTGGTCGGTGCTCGGCTGGACCGAGGGGACATTTGAGATCTTTCACGGCGAAGAGGCGGACGAGCCCACCCAGATCAAGCCGGCGATCGCGCCGTTGCTCATTGAGGGGCTCGCCTACTACACCGACCGTCGAGACTTGGAGCGCTGGCTCGGCTCGATGGGGCAACGCACGGCGCTTGGGGAGCGTCTACAGGCACCGGACGGATTCGACCAGGTGGCCGCGGAACTCGATCTAAGTGGCACGCACGTAGCCTGGATGCGACGACTGGGAGGGAGCGACAGCCTCGCGACCATGTCTGCTCGGGCGCACGACGGGCAGGGGTTGCTCGCCTTGGTGTACGTGCTCGCGCTTGAGGGGTTGATCTCCATCACGACTGTACGCGCTGATCGTCGCGGACATCGCTCGTCTGAGCACATCGACGAGGACCGCATCGCGGCGAGGATGCGGTTGGTACGAGATGGGAACTACTTCGCGCTGCTTGGGCTCGGCGCGGACGCCCGCCCGATGGATGTGCGTCGCGCGTTTCACGAACTGTCCCAGACGTTTCAGCCCTCAGCCATCGAGCCGGCCGTGCGGAGTCGCCGAGCGGACGACCTCGTCGAGCTGCGCGCGGCGCTGACCGAGGCGATGGAGGTGCTCTCTGATGAGGTGCTGCGCAGCGCCTACTTGGCACATTTTGAGCCGGAGCCGGAGCCGGAGCCGGAGCAGCCCGATGACGTCCCGCCCGAACTCTCGACGACCTAGGATCGACACGGGGAGTCGGCGCTCGCGTAGCGCCCGTTCGATTCGGGTGTCCGCTCCATGCACCCGCCGCGGGGTGACGGCGCTTGTCAATACGCCGTCGTGTGCGGGAATCTGATAGAAGAGAGCATGTCTCGGATCTCCGCCGTCTTTATGGGCTCTCCGGACTTCGCGGTTCCCTCCCTGCAGGCGACGGCTGCGTGTTGCGATTTGAGGGCGGTCGTCACGCAACCAGACCGCCCTGCCGGTCGAGGTCGGAAGTTGGTGGCACCTGCGGTGAAGCGCGCCGCGGAGGAATTGCAGGTCCCAGTATGGCAGCCGACGAAGGTGCGCGATGGGACCCTCGCGGCCCAGCTGCGAGGTATTGAGGTCGACGTGGTGATCGTGGTGGCGTACGGCCGCATCCTCCCCTTGGAGGTCCTGTCGGCGGCGCAGTACGGATGCATCAACGTGCACGGATCTTTGCTCCCCCGGTGGAGAGGAGCGGCGCCCATCCAACGGGCGGTGCTCGCCGGGGATGAGCGGACCGGAATCTCGATCATGCAGATGGACGAGGGGTGCGACACCGGCCCTGTGTTCGAGCGCACCGAGACGAAGATTTGCCCCTACGAGACCGCGGGCGCGCTCTTTGACCGCCTCTCGTCCATGGCGGGCGCGTGTCTCGAGGCATTTTTATCTCGCTTTCCAGAGGTGCCCTCCGCTACAGCACAGCCCGCCGCGGGGTGTTTGCATGCCCCGAAGCTCGAGAAGTCAGAGGGCGCAGTGGATTGGACACGACCCGCGGCGGAGGTGATTCAGCACGTCTGCGGCATGGATCCCTGGCCTGGCGCGACGGCGGTTCGCTTCGAACAGACGCTCAAGCTCTTCGGGGGGGGCGCCTCGTCGATGCCCGCCCGAGCGCCTGGCGAAGTCGTGTGCGTCGAGCAAGAAGGCGTCCACGTCGCGTGCGGAGATGGCTGCGTTCGTATCGCCGAGGTGCAGCCACCGGGCAAGCGTCGTATGTCCGCCAAGGCGTATGTGGCGGGGCGGCCCTTCGAATCGGGCGAGCGTCTGGGCTAGATGCGCACGCGCGCGACTCCGGACCACCTGCATGTGACTCGCGCCGGAGCATTCAGGCGAGTTGATAGCCGAGCACGAGGGCCGTCTTACTAAGTCCAAGCCGCTGCGCGCCCGCGTCGATCATCGAGAGGGCCGTCGCGCGGTCACGGATGCCGCCCGACGCCTTGACCCCGACCGATGGTGCGGCCACCTCACGCATCAATCGTACGTGCTCAAGGTCCGCGCCGGCGCCCAGAAACCCCGTTGAGGTCTTCACGAAGTGCGCGCCACCACGATTTGCAGCCTCGCATCCCGCCACGATCTGCGGACGATTGAGGTTGCCTGATTCGAGAATTACCTTCACCACGCGGCCGTCCGCCGCGTCAACGACCGCTCGAATCTCCCCCTCCATCGCCGCGCCATCGCGACCCACGATCGCGGGGAGCGTGAGGACCATGTCGATCTCATCAGCACCGGCTTCGAGCGCTGCCCTCGTCTCGAATACTTTTGTCTCGACGGTGTTGGCTCCGTGCGGGAAGCCTACCACTGTGCACACGCGGGTCGTCGCCTGTCGGAGCGCACCGGCGGCCGTCGATACCCAGCGGGGATGCACACACACGGAGGCGCAGCCCCAGGCAGCGGCGTCTCGGCATGTGAGCAGCACCTGCGGTTCGTCAGCGAATGGATCGAGCAGCGTGTGATCGATCCTCGCCGCGAGGGCGGCCACGTCGAGTTGTGAGGCTGCACCGCTCATGCTTCCTCCCAATTGTCGCAGATGGTCGCCTCAACTTTGATGGGGACATCGGGGGTGACCTCTTTCATGCCGGCGGTCATCTCCGCTACGACCATCTCACGCGCCTCTTCGACCATGGATTCTGGGGCCTCGGTGATATACTCGTCGTGGACGCAGAGCAGCCCTCGCGCGCCGATTCCCGGCAGCTGTTCGTGAAGCCTGATCATCGCTAATTTAAAGCCCTCGGCGGCGGTGCCTTGGACCGGAATGTTGAGCGCGGTCGTGAAGCTGAAGTTGTCGGCCTCGAATCCACGACGTCGCCCCAAGCGCGTCGCTACGTGGATGCGCCCATTCTTGGC
>Ga0302119_10001401_pt1 | contig 10830 bp, 6 predicted proteins | sample AG5_Tmax_MG_FD_203114 | JGI IMG/M metagenome (GOLD analysis project Ga0302119, IMG submission 203114) | Marine microbial communities from Western Arctic Ocean, Canada - AG5_Tmax | ecosystem: Environmental > Aquatic > Marine > Oceanic | place: Canada: Western Arctic Ocean | collected 2017-10-01
CCGGAGCACCTTGCGATTGGAAAAAACCAGCAACATCTGAATGAAATAGATACATTATAAGAATAGCTGAAACAAGTAGTAACTTTTCTAACCACATTGGAAAGTATCGACCTTGCTTTTCTTGACGACCAACAAGTGTTTCGCTCAATACAATTCCTCCTCGATTACGACCAAAGCCGTGTTCACATATCTAATCCGCTAAGCTTTGCCTCTAATGCAGATAATGCAGGATCCATTGCCAAATCCTTTGGTTCATTTCTGTGGTCCCATGCAGCATCTAGGCGTGCCAATTCTTCATCTAGCAAGGCTCTTTCATCATCTTCATTGATAGTTCCAGGTTGGGGGAGAGCAGGTGCTTCAGGAGCATCAATATATGTTGCAGCGGTACTTTCAGTTGAATCGCTTGGAGTGGGCATTTGTTGCCATCCATCTTCATCATCTTCTGAGGAAGCCTCTGAAGCATCATCACTTACTGCTTTATCCAATGAGACTGGAACCTCTCCTGCTAATGATGGTTCCATGTGAGAAATCATTTCGTCATTGACATCAAGACGCTGTGCAGCAGGCATGGTATTCCTCTCATAAGGTAACAATCCATCTCTTTGGAATTCCCACATAATACCATTCGGTGTACCATCGGCTAAACCACTGGCATCAAGTTGAGTGATTAACTCCTCAAGAACTCTTGCAGTTTCTTCTAATGCGATTGATTCTCCAGCATCTCTTTGATCAGCCTCTAAGTAAATGTCATCTAATGCGACACGAATCAATTTATGAGTCGCCTTTGCAATACTTGGTAATGCTTCAGGACGATTACAATTTGCTAACAGTGCTTCGATTTCATCCACAGGTGCGCCAAGTTTGGCTAATTGCTCAAGGACATTGCGTAGGCGTCGCAGCATTGTAATAGAACGATCGAAATCTTCCAACAAATTCTCCAAATCAACAATCAGATGGCCAACTGTATCTCCTAATTGATGTTCTAATCTCTGTTGTACTGACCAACGTGCCAATCCCCTTACCGCTCCAGCGGTTTGCGGAACTTGTCTTTCAAGCAATGACATTACTTCATTTGAAAGTAGATGTCTCGGAGTAGTTGCTACATGGTCAACGGTTGACTGAATTACTTGTAGTGCACGTTCTACTGCCCTATCCAGTAATGTAACGGAATATCCTAGTCCACGTGCAGTCTCAAGACGTGAAAGCACGGGCCCTAGTCCCTCAAAGGTTGAAGCATCATCCAATAATGCTTGAGCCAGTGGCTCGTCAGCGAGACGAGCACGGATTCTCTCTGCTTCCTGGATATCCAGTAATGCTTCTTCGTGTGCTTGACTCAAATCTTCAGCCTTATCTATTAATGATAATAATTCTGCTTCACTCTGACCTTTACGACCTCCAATATCACCTAGTTCTCGCAATACTTGGCGTCGTTCATCCATCAATTCTCGTAATTCTGCTTGCACTTGACTATGTCTTGCCTCATCTTGAGCGAGACGGGTTCTATTTTCTTCAGTTCTGCGCCTACTAGCCTTCGTTTCAGAATCAATTTCATCGAGGCTTGTATTTGCAACATGAATTCTCTCTTCTAGTTGCATCAATTCAGCCTGAGCCCTTGCATTGCGTTCACGCGTAGTCTCAACTTGCTCTTGCAATACCCGAAGGCGTCGTTCATCATCATCAGATTGCTGACGGATTGTGGACAATCTTTCACTACCTTCATCCAATGAAGAATTTAATTCAGCCTCTTTTAGAGCCATATCTTGAATTGCATCTCTAAGAGCCTCGCTAGATTTGGAATCTCCTAGTGCTTTAGCTAACTGACTTGCTCTTTCACTAACCTGGTGCTCTAATTCATTCACTCTCTTTACCAAACGAAGCGCTCTTGATTCTGCATCCTCGCTCTTGGATACGGCCTGAGCCAAATCAACTTGCATAGAATTTAGAGAAGAGTTGGCTGATTCCAAAGCAGATGTTTGCTCACCACTACTTTCGGTAGCATGGCGAGCAAGACTTTGAGCAGCAGTTTTTGCAGTTTGGGCGTCATTTAATTTAGCATTCATTGAAGCATTACCCTTAGTTAAATTATCAATTTCAATTTCAGCGGCCTCTAATCTTCTTCTCAGTCCAGCATCTACGGCAGGAGCAGGTTCTGCTTCAACCGTAGGTAGACCTTGTGAAGTGTGATCCGCAGTCGTCTTGAACTTCGCACGTGCTCTCGCATTACGCAATGCTTCCACACCTATTTCGAATCCCATTAACAGATTGATTTTTTGCATCAACGTCTCCTTTCTTGATTCGGAACGGGTTCGGATTGTAGCGATTAAATCTCTAAAGTCAGCGAGAGTAAAATCACTAAGATTCCCACTTTCTTTTGATACCATTGTCCCTGTTGGTAGTCGGTGAAGTTTGAGGACTCTCTTGGAATCCGTTAAATTCAATATCGCTTCTTCAAAAGAAACATTACTTGGTGCAGAAATTGTCACAGGTATGCCCTTGCTCAGTACAAGGGACACAGCAGTATTTTCGGTAATTCCCGATTTGATGTGGCCTGTTACTTGTTCACTTATCGCCGCTTCAAGCATTGAAATAATCGCACCTGGGCCTCCCTTTCCTTCACGCATTACGAAACCATCTGGCAATTCAGAACCCAAAGCGCCAGTGCTTCCTATCTCTCCATCAAGGGCAGCAGACGCAGCAGTAATTATCCTTGAATGGTCAGAATTTGCCTCAGTCCAAACAGCTATTGCAATTTCACCAGTTTGGGCAAGTAATAGCGCACCGTCGGCGGTGTGAAGAGTCCAGTGTCCTTGATTGGTTAAGCCCAGATTATTTGATAATGAACTCCTAGCATCTATTGCAGTTCCAACTTGAGCTGCAAGCCCCTCTGCTTCACCAGGTAATTCACCAACACTATCTATCAACATACCAGCATCGACTGCAATAGCGCCTCGAACAGTGACATTTTCGCAAATTATGCGTAGAACAGATGAAAGGTCACGTGATAGTAATCGTTCAACAGCATTTCCGCGAGGAATCAATCCTTGGCGGTCTGCATTGAATTCAAACGATTCAGGAATGATTTCTGCGACGCAACCCAATCCTGCCATAGAGTATTGACTACCTTCTAATCTAGCGCCAGAACTTTCTATTTCCTCCAGTCTATTTTTTGCCTCGTTACCGGCAAGTAGATACTTTCCAGTTTCGTTTTCACAAATCCATGCAACAATTCTTCCAGCACGAATTAAACGATGGCCAGAAGGAGTTTTCCTTCTTCCCAGCCATGTGGTAATTATTCCATGGTCAAATGACTGTATAGAACCTGCCTCAACAGATATTTTTTCTTTGATAGGCTTTCCAATTGGTAGGTCAAACATAGGTATCAACTCATTTGTGTTGTCGCGATGATGCGACGGTCTCGGTCCAAAGCATGGCGCCATCTAGCAAGACGGCCACCCTTTCCACTTAGCACTACTATACGGTTTGGAGATGCGATGTCTATCATCATTCTCTCACTCCCCTCGCACCAAATTTCAAACACATCACCAATTTCAGTAGCGTATGCACATTCTAATGCAGCAGTTGTAATCTTAATCGCCTTGTCCAAAGGTGGCAATATACCTTCATTTCCGACACTTGCCAACAAACGGCCATTATCATCAATTAGCATAGCCTGATCAACCCCTTCAATTCGAAGTAAACCGGCAAGAACTCGTTGTAGCATGTGTGCTCAATTTCGTTGTCAGCGTTGTAGCCTTCAAGAACCTTTGCGTTTCCATCCCCCTAAAGGGGGATTTACAGACCCAAATTAAATTTCCAACTGCAAAATATGCGAAATTCAATCGCGGAGCAGTTAGGATGCCTTATTTTCCGCGTAAAACAGGGCGTGACTTGACCAATAAAATCTACTCATCTCGGTCGAAACCGATTCTCCTGATGAATGGATTGGTTCAAAATACATCTAGATAGGAGAGATTATATTTCAATTAGAAAATTGATTTTACAATTGGAAAAACTGGCATGTATTTCAATGTGATTTAGTGAGATTAGGCAAAGAGAGTTCAAGTCTAAACTGGTCATTACTTGATTCTGTATTTTCATCAAATCAAAATAATGTAATGCTGTTCACAAGGGGTTGCTTGAAAAAAGGCGAAGTCTCGCCCTGTGTTATGACCGGAGAGAGTTCAGCCTTTACCGTGCCACAATGCGATGCTTGTGAGCACCCTGCGGTTGTTGAACAGGCTTATTCGGGCAGGGTTCTTTGCAGTAAGCACTTAGCAAAATCAGTTCGTAAGAAGATCAGTAAGGAATTAAGATTACAATTAACACTACCTAAAGGGAAAAAAACTACTATTTTTGTGGCAATTTCAGGCGGCAAAGATTCGGCGGTATTGCTTGATTCATTAGTCGACTTACTTGGAGAAAACCCAGATGTCCGAATTGTGGCAGGTACTGTTGATGAAGGAATTGAAGGATATAGGCCTCCATCGATTATTTGTGCCCAAGAGTTATGTGACAAACTTGGTGTTGAATACATCAGAGTTTCATATCCCGAATTGTCATTCCATGAAATGGATGAGGTCGTTCGACGTCTGCCAATGGTGGCCAAGAAAAATAGCAGTGCTCCAAGGTTAGCTTGTTCATATTGCGGAGTTTTCCGCCGACAGGGAATTAATCACCTGGCTGCGAGTGTTGGTGCTGATGTTATTGCACTCGGCCATAATTTGGATGATATGGCACAAACAGTGATGATGAACATGTCAAATGGCGATTTGGAGAGAACTCTTCGCTTAGCACCTCATTCTGCATCACTGGTTGAAGGATTAGCACCTAGGATTGTTCCTCTTCGTTGGGTACCTGAACAAGAAGTGCACCTTTATGCTCTGCACCGAGAGTTACCTCTCCACCATGAAGAATGTCCAAATGCCAAAGGTGCTTTGAGATGGCGCCATAGAGATTTGGTTGCGCAAATGGAAGCAGATACTCCGGGAACACGTCATTCACTGTTGCATATGGCAGACCAAATCAAAGGTCTTCGTGATGAGGTTGAACAATTAGGCGGAAGACAGAATCCACCAGCACCGGCAAAAGCATGTCCGTCTTGTGGTAATGTCACTTCTGGAGAACAATGTAAGGCCTGTGATATGCGAGAATTGCTTAGAAGTGAAGAAGAATGAATTGTTTAGATCCTTCTTCGTAATTTTTCCATTGCAGAATCTGCCTTCGATAATAGTTCCAAACACTCGGGTATTCTACCAACTCCGAGTTCTTCTTCCGCAAGAGCAATCGCCTGTTCACAGCCACGACGGTCATCGTCAGTAACTTTGATGAATGCTGCTTCACATTGATTGCGTAGGATTCTCCATTCATCCATTACGAAATCATATAATTCCAGAGCATCATCGCTAGCACGGCCTTCTTTGTCGAGTTCTTTGGTCATCCTATCGAGCAGAGTAGCAGCATGTGTCCATTGCTTTTCATCCGCAGCAGCATCAATATCATCAAGTTTAGATTGCCACATTTCTATATCTTCTCTTGATTCAAATTGCTTTTTCAATTTCTTGCGTTGACGTAATGCTTTGCGAACATCATCCATTGCAGCCCGTTCAGCAATAATTGTCCTTACAACTCCATCTGCTAATCCCATCGCTTGGCTTGCATTGCCTTTTTCCATTTCTTCTTTTGCTTGAGATAATCTCTTTTCCATATCAGAGGTATCTAATCCATCTGTTTGCTTGAGTTGTCTATCTGCTTCATTGACAGATTTCTCCGCTTTGGCTTGAGCATCACCATCTGCTGCCAATTGCTGAGGAATTACCACTGCATATTCAAAGGCCTCCTTTGGCTTTTCAGAGGATAATTTTTTCTTAGCATCAGCCAACATCTCTACTAAGTGCTCAACTGCATCTCCACTTTTCCCACTTAATTGGCGTGAGGCTTCACTAATTGCATTTTCAGCAGGACGCCACCATTCAATGATTTCATTTGCAGACTTCTTGGCTTGCCTAAAGAGTAACTCTCCATCACGCAATGAACCCAATTCAACTTCTCTAACACCGGCATTGAAAGACTTTCTTGGACGCTTTGCAATAGGTGCTATATCCTCGGCAGCATCGACCGCAGACCTTGCATCTTGCATAATGACCTTAACATCACCAGCAAGTGATATTGAGCGTTTGATCTCCTCTTGAGCATCATCTAGTAGCCTCATTCCATAAACTGGATCAATATATCCTTCCTCGTTCGCAGTTGTCACCAAACTACTGGCTTGGTCTACAGCTGCACCCTTTGCTTTCAATTCTAATAATTGATTTTCAACTTGGTCTAATAATTTTCTAAACCTTTTCCTAATCTCTTTTTGGTCATCACCTTTTACCCAGGTATAGGTTACTTCAGCAAATGAAATCAATAGTATTGAGATTGTTAAAAACCAATGCGCAGTCATACTTTCAGGCATTTTACCAATAAATAGTGAAAAAGATGTCAGACAGCCAACAGCGGTCATCAAAGAACGAAAGCGAAGTACTCCGAGGTTACCTTGTAAGGTATTTGCGGCTGATTTGTAACAATATAATCCAACTATTATCACTAGGATACTGCCTAAAGTCGCAGTTGAGAGGGTAAAATCTACATTTAACGCACCGATCATCAACAATATTGGCCAAATGATACTTGCTCCGCCGCCTACTCTTGAACGTGCTTTAGCGTCATCAACGACTATGTCTTGAATTATTACTCCCCATAACAATATTATAATTGGCAGGCCCAATCCTGAAACGATTCCACTTTCTCCTTCAATTGCAGAATTAAGTGCCGGCCAGGCTAACCATATTGCAGCAGCCAATAGTGAAAAAGCACTGAGATTAACAAGATTATCCATCTTCTTATTGCGCATTAATTTCTCGGCCTGAATCGCCTTTTCGACATCAGCCCATGCTTGCATAGAAATGCCTAGTAAGCAATCAGCCATAACAATCACCCCACCTTGTTTAGTGGCAATGTTCAATACCGACTCGCGCCGGCTTGTTGAGGAGAGGGGTGAATATGGCGGGACTCATCACGATGGACGACCTAACAAATGAGCAGATCATCAATATTTTAGATGATGCTACAAGATTACTTCCAGTGGCTAAGGGTGAACTCTTTTTGCCACTGTTACAAGGAAGAATTTTGGGCAATTTATTTTTTGAACCAAGCACTAGGACTCGAATGTCTTTTGAGACTGCAATGAAGCGTTTAGGTGGCGAAGTAGTAAACCTTGGAGATATAAAAAACTCCTCCGTAGTGAAGGGTGAGACTCTTTTCGATACCATTCAAATGGTCGATGGTTATACTGACATAATCGCTATGCGACATCCACGTCAAGGTGCTGCACAATATGCACAAGATTCAGCCCGTGTGCCAATTATGAACGGTGGAGACGGCGCTGGACATCATCCAACTCAAACAATGCTCGATTTGTTTACTATTAGGCAAGCACATGGGACTTTAGAGGGATTAAAGGTTGTATTAGCAGGTGATTTAAGATATGGAAGAACAGTTCATTCCTTATCACACGCATTAACTAGATTCGGCTGTGAATTGATTTTTGCTAGTCCAGAATTATTGAAGATGCCAGCAGAAATCGTATCAGATCTTAGAGAGCATGGTGCAACTGTGGTTGAGACTGAGGATTTGTTAGGAACAATCAACGATGCTGATGTCGTATACATGACTCGAATTCAAAAGGAAAGATTTGCAGATGAGGATGAATATACTCGCTGCGCAGGAGCATACAGACTACATGCGGACAATCTCGGAGATGTAAAGTCTGAAATGATTATCATGCATCCATTGCCAAGAGTCGATGAAATACACGCAAGTGTAGATTCAACCCGTCATGCTTGTTATTTCAATCAAGCATTCAATGGAGTTGTTGCTAGAATGGCATTGATTTGCTATCTTCTAGGGGTTACAGTTCCCATCGATGTTGAATCCGAAGGGGGTGCGCTTTGATGGCAAATGAACATAGCATGCGCCGTGTAACGGCAATTCGTAACGGTACTGTTGTTGATCATATTCCATCCGGTCAAGCACTCAGAGTTCTTGAGATGCTCGGAATCGGTGGTAAGTCGTCGGTACCAGTTTCTTTGGTCATGAATGTGCCATCTAAGAAAATGGGTGCCAAGGATATTATCAAAGTTGAAGACCGAGAATTGACTCAAACAGAATTAGATCGCCTTGCTTTAGTTGCACCAGATGCACATGTGGCGATTATTAGAGCATATTCTGTAGCAGAAAAGTTGACCATCAACCTTGGAACTGAAGTTTTGAATGTTGTTCGTTGTACATTCTCTAATTGTATTACTACCAATTTGCGTGAACCACTACCGCACCGACTCAAGGTGATTAGCAGGGACCCATTACACATCCGTTGCCACTATTGTGGTAGACCACAGGACTTGGATGAATTAATCAAGAATGTTTTGTGAATGAATCACAAATCGATTAGACCATTTGCCTCGATTCTCTTCAAATCAAGGTCGCCAGGTAATCCTAAATCAACCGGCATGCCACCCAAGGTAACAACAATTCCAGTTAGATGGGTGTATAGGCAAATCGGAAGGGCTGAATCGTCCACACTCAATGCCTTCCAACCCTTTGCTTTCTTGGCCAGTGCCGATTGTAAGCCATTTCCAACATCATGAGCAATCCAAGCATTTGCTTTCCAAGCATGTTTCTTCAATTTCTTATTACGAAGTTCAGGTGCTGGTGCAACATTGTGCATCTTTTCCCAAGAACCGACCCAATCCAATCCAGAATCAGTACACCATTCCATTCCAGTTTCTTCATGCAATGAATATTCAGTATGGCCGATTGTAGCTAAATGGTGAATAAATGTGCGAATATGCGGATGGCGTGAATTTGTATCAAACAATTTCTCAGTCATATCTGCAGCGGTATTAATTCGACCTTCGTCGTAATTAATTAAAGCACGAACTAAGTTGCCATGTGGCCATTCTTTAATCTCATTTTCCTCAATAAACTCCTCAAGTAAATTGATTGCTCTTTCATATTGCCCTTCTAATCTTAGCCTAGCAATGTCGCCTAAAAATTGCAATCTTCCTGCAGGATTATTATGTGGTTTCAATTTACTAACAGAGGTGCCATTGATCAATCTCTTTATCAGGTCCATATTTCTCTTAGTCAATGGGTCGACAGCAAGCATTGCATGAAATTCAGGTGAAAGTTTTCTTGATTTAGGGCTTATAATACTGGCAAACCATTGTAACCTAGCACCTTCAATGTCATCATCAGATAAGAATGCTAAGCGAGGTTTGGCTAAATCTCTTTGAGCAAGGCTAGCAGCAGTTAGCACCAGTCTCGCAATTTGAGCCTCTCTACCACCGCGTAAGGCCAGTAATGAAACAGCTTCCTCTTCAGCCTCATCCCAACGCCCAAGACTACAATATACGGTCATTTTAGCACTAATTCTCCGAACTAGGTCAAGCCCCTCTAAATCTTCTCCATGCCCTTCTAAAATTATGTCCAGTTGTTTGAATAACCTATCCCATTCATCATCAGCGATCAGTTGTGAAATTGGTTTTTGTTTAAGGTATATTTTATCTTCCAATTGAGTTAACATCTCTCTATTCTCACTCATTGAAGCATCAAAATTGATATCCTCTAATTTACTGCCTCGGTTGATAGAACCTGCCCATACAAAGAGGAAAGAAACTTGACCACCTGCGGCTAACATCCATGTTAATTCTTCTAAACCATCCTTTGTCAATATGCTGCAAACGCTATTCTCCCAAGTGCCACATGTTTCACCTTGAGGCAGAAAACTTGAATCCCAGAATGTTATCATCGCCAGTGAGAGCAATAGCATACTTTGTCCAGCAAACCCGGTAAAACAAAAATTTAGAACCTTGGCTTGGACAGAGATTTCAGCTCTCAATAACCGTGAGTCTGCTAACTTTATTCCCCCTCTGCCCGAAACATCTTGGATATCGAGGAAAAGAATCCTTGCAACTTCATAGATGAATAAAACTCCGATTAATGCTACGTTGAGAAGAAGGAAAAGGAGCATTCCGGTGACCATTGGAACTCTAATGCCGGCTTGAGGAATATATGCGAATAGTTCAATTAATCCAAAGCCGAGCAAACCTCCTTCCTCCATTATGGTTGATTGAATACTATACTCTGGAAGTTCAATCACTCTATCGGAGTGAACAAATAGTGTTGGGTCATATAATAGTGCAATTAGAGAAAGCACAGTATTAATGGCGACAAATGGCATTGCTATTAGATTCCATTTTACTATTGAAGCGACAGCGATTTGTTTTGTAGACGGAATGTGATTATGGAAGGGCGAAGCTTCTCCAGCAGCAATTTTTTTGCTAGACTGATGTAGTGCTTGCCAAGAAGAACCTAGTATTCTGCCGTAGGCTAATATTGCTGGTGCGAAAGCAGCAAATGCTGCTATCGAGAAAATCCGGCTCTGTGGAACATTATTGATATCCAAAGCCAAGGCGACGACAGCAACTAAACCGAACCAAATTATTGCTAATAACAAATATGAATATGTTCTCCAAATTGAAGAATCTTGCAAAGTCGCTCTTGTATTGCCGAGAGGTTTGATGACCTGAGCGCCAAGAGATGCACCGCTTGATACAACAGCAGGCCAGGTGATCATCAATAGTGCCAATGCTAATGTTTGTGCATGGTAGCCTGAATAAATATCAAAACGAATCATTAGATATTCAAAAAAGAGCAGAAGTGTTCCTGTCAATGCGAATAGATATGAAGAAACTCCGAATCTCATGTATTTGCTAGCTAGTAAATCCTTGG
>Ga0302119_10001403_pt1 | contig 10828 bp, 3 predicted proteins | sample AG5_Tmax_MG_FD_203114 | JGI IMG/M metagenome (GOLD analysis project Ga0302119, IMG submission 203114) | Marine microbial communities from Western Arctic Ocean, Canada - AG5_Tmax | ecosystem: Environmental > Aquatic > Marine > Oceanic | place: Canada: Western Arctic Ocean | collected 2017-10-01
ACTGCGGTGTTCGCTGACTTCGCTGTCGACTGGTTAGAAGAGATTGCTGGGGCGGTACTCGGCATATTGCCAGAGCCAGATATGGCGAAAGCGGCGGTTGAGCCGCGACTCGACCCTGCACGATTGATGATACGTGACGAGGTCGAAGGGCTGTTGGCTCGCCGTGCTATCGCTCGTCATGCGAAGGATTGGCCAGCGGCGGATGAGATTCGAGATAGGTTGATCAAAATGGGTGTCACCGTACGAGATACCGCTGATGGGCACGAATGGACTCTCGACTAATTCCATTTGAAGAATCGCTCTGAACACTTCGGAGATTAACCCGCTCTTTAAGTTGCTATTTTGATGCTGTTTGAAGAAATTTTTCAATTATTCAATCTTACATTCGTCCTCTAATTTCATCGGTTGGAAATCTTCCGAAAAAACAAATTTAGCGGCGACGAATCATCATCATCATGATTGCGCTGAAGGATAGAATGATTACGAACAGAGCAGCGATTAGAATGGCATAATAGAGATTTGAATTTAGCCAGGATTGTGACTCTACATCCTCAGCGCCGGTCTGAATTCCACCGGTTCCATCGTCACCAGTACCGTCAGATGTTGGCGCAACAACCCATTTTGAGGCTTGTCGACAGACCCAAGTTCCAGATCGAACATCGTCGATTCGGATTCCGTTTCCCTCCGATGAGCCATTCGCTGGGTCGGCGGGAATCAGCGGAGTTACGACTACTGAATCGGCACACATCCTGCCTGGAAACGCGATAGTTGAGCCTGAACCTCGAGCCGGATTGAGGCGGCTGACCGCCCATGTTCCATTCGCTGCTTCCTCGCTAACCGACTGCTGCAACTCAGCCCATCCGGCTCTGGAAGGACACGGTTCTTGCCAAGTAAGTCCAGTCGATGTATTTTCGATGAAACAACCGCTCGCTGGGTCGGTCAAGATGACTATCGCACCGCAAGCACGGACGCGACCGTCGGCATGCGTCTCATTGGTATTGCAGACTTCTAAGTGAATACCGGCGCTTATCGAGGAATTATGGGCCCATGAATCCATGCCGAGTGGCCCGTATGTCGGAAGCAGTGTTGGGATGCTGACCGGGTCGTCATTCCACTCAGGAATGGCATCATCGTTGTCTCCGGTACCACCATCGGTACCGCCGCTACTGCCGCTGCCACCATCGCTACCGCCGCCGGATGAACCGCCGCCGCTACTTCCGCCACCGCCTCCGGTCGTACCGCTACCTCCACCGCCACCACCGGTGCCGTTGTAGCCAGGAGCGCCTGAACCGATACGATGACCGCCTTCATCGAGTTCAATGGCGTAATAAATCGTCCACAGATCGATGTTTCCCTGACTGTTGAAGGGCTGTGAACCATTCAGTGAGGAGAAGTATCGGTCGTCACCATAGGTGAAAATTGGGTCGAGGGGAATGGCATCGAGGGCACCATAAGTTCCACCTATCCAATCGTCGAAAGCGCTTCTGGTCATACTGTTCGCATAGGTGAAATTATCGTACATTTCATCGCGGTTAAATTGCATCGCGGAGCGGAGTCTAGATTCGATTCCGGACCATGATTCTTCGCCGAATGGGACGCCTCGGAAGGTGACATCCAACGCCTTGACGAAGCCATCCCCTTGAGCGATTTCGTAGTCGTCTCCGTTCAGAGCACTCATCAAATCTACATCGCCAATAATCGGTAGCCCTGCGGCGATGGTCAGACGAAGGTCGGGATCGATCGCTTCGATTAGGTTGCGATACGGGTCATCGTGGAATGAATCGATGACGACGATATCAGCGGCAAGTCCTTCCCGCAACCGGCCAGTCTCATCATCCCAATTCATCGAATCGACCGGATTGATGGTAACCATCTCGACCAATTCGCGGCTGCTAAAAACACCATCTAGTTTGTTGTTATTCCACCAATCCGCGGTCTTCAATTCGTGCAGCGGACTCTTCGAGCCGGATGGCGCCCAATCGGGTGCGAGGCTGATTTTCACTCCAGCAGCCTTCGCCGCTGCAACATCAGCAGTGTCGCCGTAGAGAAGCATATTGGAGGTTGGCGACCAAGCGAGCGAAGCGCCAACATTAGCCATCGCTCCAAATTCTTCAGGACCGAGGGGTACGCCGTGAATAACGATGACCTCGCCGACGAGCAAATCGTTCTCAAGCAAAATGTCAAACTCGTACAACGAGGAGGAATCTGTTCCTTCAGCAAGATGTAGGAACCAAGCATCGAGAGTACCAGATTCGTTACCAGACTTGATGTGATTTCCCTGATATGTGTCAGTTAATTCGCTGACCTTTGTGTGTATATAATCGCGCCCAAAATTGTCGTGTTCGATATTTCGTGCGAGTATCGTAGCATATTCCTCCCGGTCATGTGTTGGATTGCCCTGTACCGCAGTTGTGCCACCAGCTAGTAGTTTCATTTCAGCATATTTCAGTGACTGTGGCTCAAGATTCCAATAGTTGCTTTGCTGAATAAAATTCTTCGCCCAGGTCACTTCTGGTTTGTAACCCGGATTATCCTTCCATTGGTAGCGGTTGGTGTAAAACTCGCCATTTTCTAATTCATAATTCCATAGTGGCAGGTAGTTGTAGTGCATGTGATTGTGCATGTCTATAAGACCTGGATAGATTGTCCCAGAGGTATCCAAAACCTCGACATTTGAAACATCAACACTCACCCCGTTCACAACCACCGTGTTTGGTGCGGTCTGGCCGGCGCCGTTATCCCAGACGGCGGCGATCATCCCATCGACAATCATGATTCCACCATCTTCGATGACACCCGCTGAATCCATCGTCACGAGTCTGCCCGAGAGGGCGTATGCACCGCGATGAACATAGTCGATCGGCGGATAGCAAGTGCCGCCGGGGCTCGCCTGTTGTGCAGCCTCGCCGGGTGCCCAGCCCGGCGTTGGCGAACCGCTCGGTTGTAGCGTACCGTCGGATTGACGGACATATGGAATATCGAATAGTGAGTCCTCTTCGGGGTAAGAGAAAGAGTCGATGGGATACAAATTAGCATCGAGCAGGCGGACTGTATCGCCGGTCCAATAATCGAGGACGATTTTTGTTCTCGCCCGGAAAAATGGCAGCCGCTCATCGGCTTGCAAAGTCGTGCCTTCACCGATCTGGCACGCCGATGATGATGATTCGTGGTCGATATCGTCGAGCCACCAACCTCCGATGTTAATCGCCTCTGTGCCGGTGTTATGTAATTCGATGAATTGGTCACTCTCCGAACCGATATCGCCGTCGCCATTCCAATCGGTTCCATTGTAGGAGGCGCTCGATGCTGATGGTAGAACTTCAGAGATCACTACCGCACTCGCCGAGCGGGAGGAAGAAGCACCGGACTGAGCAGATTTGTCAAATTCGAACGCGTTTGAAGCCATCGGTGCAGCAGCAGCCAGCAGCAAAGATATGAGCAGCAGGTGGACACAGTAGTTGCGCACGGTCTTTCGGTGGCAGCACCTCATCAAAAGACAGTCGGAACGAGTGTTAGGTTAGGTACTCCATTATGTTTTGATAAAATCAGCTGCATAAACTGTTGAATCGGGACCCCAATCAAAATGAAATCCTTCGATTTTCGGTCCAAAGAAGGTCGGTTCGCGGATGTGACCTGCCTACATCGCATCTCTGGCGAGCGCAATCAACCGTTTTTATTCCCATTTAATTACGATAGTATACCCCGACGCTTAACGAAAGGTGAGGATTCCACACCAATCGATTCTGAATCGAGAACGGGGCTGAGTTCTCATGCTGTTCTATTTTGCAGGGCCATCAGTCTAGCCGGTTCAGCATTCGTCAAATCCAAAGCAGAGCGACTGGTCGCGGGACTGATGGAGGCGTCGTGGCGACCACCAGAACCGGCTTCCGAAACAGCAGGTCGGGGTGAAACTTTGAACAATATCTCGCCACTTCAAACATCCAGAAGAATATCCGCTGGCTTAGCCGGCCGCAAGCAATTCCACATCGCAACCTCACTGCTCATCATCACCATCATGCTGACCACTGGCTGCCTCGCAGCGACCGAAGAACTCGTCAATTCTGAGCCGTGGGACAGCGGATACAGCCTAATCGACCAGACACCGCATGACGATGAAAGGCCGTTCGATGTCGCCGACCCAAGCGATGCCAACACAACCCTCGGCAACGCCACTTGGGCAGTATTCGACGCCGAAAACGGAGGCAATTGCTGTGAACACTACCTCGCGGCCACCAAGGAGGGATGGATTCTCAACTTTGGTGGCGAATATCCAACATGGTCCGAGGACAGAGGACACACCTGGCAGGAATGGAGACCAACGATTCTCACCCAATTCGGTTGCCGTACACCGAAGTACACGGTCCCCGGGCAGGAAGGTTTGGGCGAAGGAAGTATTGTACAGGCGACGAATGGAGACATCATCAGCATGGGCTGGTTCCCATATCCGTCGAGCAGCGGTGGAGACCAATTCTACGCATTTTTCTACGACGCAGCAGAAGAAGAGTGGTCGTGGTGCTACAACCGAACACCAGAACCGTTCTACGATCGCTCGTGGCAAGTCGAAGTCGTCGGCCCAATTGACAGCCTATACGGCAGCGGGCCATGGGCCAGTTTAGTCATCTCGAACTTCTGGCATCAAGTAGGGAATTTCGGCGGACAAATATCAGTTGACGGATTGAATTATGAATATCTTAACTTCCCCGATAGGGATGCAAATCTGGAGGTAATTGAAGTAGATTTGATGAACAGTGACCTCGGAATCGAATGGGATTTCACCAAACCTCACAAAGAAATGCGTTCTTTCCCCGTTCCCTCTGGTGGCCTCTACTTTCCCGATTACTTCCTCGACGGAACGGATGCCTTCCTCGATACATCGCTTGAATGGAACGCGGCGACGACACTTGGAGGAGCCTCTTTGCCCAGTGAATACTGCTCATTTGATTCCTCTGGTGCTCTACATTGCGTGACCGCTACTGGCACGAACATTTTGCATCAATTATCGTGGGATGGTGGGGAGAGTTGGGGCAATCAGAGTTACAACTTGAGTGATGTTGCGACATCGCTTGAGGAGTGGGAGTTCCACGCCAATGGCGACAATGACCTGTTCGTACTGAATGTGCGATATCAGGCGATTGAGAATGAGACCGGTGATACGCCGGACATCGATGTCGCCTGGCATGTCCGTGGATATTCCGAAAGCATGGAGCCAGATTTGCTGACTTACATCGGTCAGGGTGACCTCGATTCTACTTCTGGGGCTGGCGCGGATATCAGATTCGATTTTGCTAGTATGGGGATTCTACCAGATGGCGGGGCGTTCATCGCCTATCACGATTCAACTGACCCCGACCCACTATTCGGCGTCGAATTATATCTACCGAACTCAAATAGTCAATAATTCGAACAAAGAATTTTTTATTTTGTCAAGAAGATTTCATTTGCTTTGATGTCTTCGCTGCTCACGATGAAGGTAGATTCGGCGACGGCAGCGAACTTGGCTGGGCTAGTAATATCAGATAGGACCGCAACAGGAATTAGCCGGGCAAAAGTAGAGATTCCGGCTGAGAAGAAGGGCGATAAGCCGGCAATCCGTTGGGATTACTCGACTCCGGCCGGAAAACCACTGAAGGATGAGTCTCGGGTTACCGCGCTCAATTTGTTGGCAGTGCCGCCCGCTTGGACAGATGTCTGGTATTGCGCTGATGAATCTGGTCACATCCAAGCGACTGGAAAAGATGGAAAGGGGCGATTACAATACCGCTACCACCCCGATTGGATTAAGATCAAATCGGACCTCAAATTTGCTGGAGTCGACGAATTCGCATTGACCCTACCTAGCCTCCGCCAACGTGTCATAGCAGACCTTGAATTACCCGGAATGCCACGCGACAAAGTGGTCGCTTTAGTCGTCAGGCTAATGGATTTATTTCACATTAGAATTGGCAGCGACGAATACGCAAAACAGAACGATTCCTATGGACTAACGACGATGCGAGAAGGGCATGTGGAGTTCATCAAAGGTGAACGGGCGGAAGGTGAAATTGATGCAGTATTTGACTTCCCTGGAAAATCTGGAAAGCGCTGGCGTCTCTTGATTGAGGAGGATGAATTAGCGCATTTAATCGAGGCTTCAGGTAAGGTCGGCGGCAAAGCGAAAGACCAGGATGTTTTCCGCTACGAGGATGATGACGGCAACGATTTCGATATCAAGGGAGATCACATCAACTCTTACATTAAAAATGCAATTAACGACGATGAAGAAGACGGCCCGATAATGACTTTCACCGCCAAGGCTTTCCGGACCTGGGCTGCTTCATGGAAAACCGGTGCGCGATTAGCTCTGATAGCTGAGGCGAATGACGATGAAATCGCTGAGATTGTTGATTTATTCTCTGCTGCCGAAGCCGCTGTGGAAGGCAGCGAAGAGGAGCCGATTATCCTTTGGCGAGGCGTGCGGTTGAAGCGTGCGGCAGGCCTTGCCAAACTCGCTGACAAAGGCAATCTTCCCGGCAAGACTGAGAAGCAGCGTCAGACCTCACTGCTCGCCGTCATCGATACGGTAGCAGGAGACTTAGGGAACACGCGAGCAGTCTGCCGGTCGTCTTACATTCGGCCGATGTTCATGGACGACTGGAATGAGGGGGTATTCATGCAGCGTTGGAGTGATGCTCGCACTAATGCTCAAGTCCCCGAATTGGGCATCGAAGAGAGTGCGGCTGTTCACTACATGCGCACTCACGAATGATAATTGCCATTGTCGATGCTCGATGTGAATCGTACCGGAATTACGATTTCATTTCCAAATAATCAATCGCGGCCCTCAAGAAACTTCTGATATTATTCAGGGACCAGTGGTTCCAGCGCGGTCTATAGCCAGACAATCAATGGTCCCGAAAAGGGATTGGAACAGACGAATCGAGATAATCTAACAGTCGGGTTAATCCCACTGCTTCCAAGTGCCACAGTCAGGGTCGCGATACCACCAAGAATCGCTAGTTTGTGGATGCTCAATCCATTCATAGCCATCATCTCCCCATTGACCTTGCCATTGTGGATCTGGTGGTAAATTCGAACCTCCTCTCGATTTCGTGCTAGAATCGGTATCAAAAACAGCATTATTCGCTACCGCGGCTGAAGTTGCAACCGTTGGCGAAGCAACTTGAGCGGTCGCGGCCTGTGCATTGTTATATCCATCATCTGTAGCATGTCCTTCCTGAGTTGAGAGCATTACCTCGTTAGGGTAAATTGCCTGAGTTTGGTGCCCCTCTGTCGCATAACCCTGCGCGGGGTATGCAGATTCTGGATACGTCGCAGCCGGTTCCGTCTGCTGGGTCATGTTTTGTTCAGCCTCATACGACTCGGTGTGGTTTGCGAATGGGCCGGTACTTTCCTCTCCTTCTTCTAATTCCTCTCTCGATGAACGCATGAACATGAGCACTACAAGTGCGAGAATTGCGATGACTGCAAAGCCTGTTGCGGCTAGCACTATCGTATTCATCGAGAATAAACTCTCGGCGCTTTCATTGAGAATGAATCCAGCATCACCATTTCCATCTTCACTATCTTTTCCAGAGGCATCAGTGCCATCTTCAGCCCCAGCATTGTCGCTGCCACCAGTTAGCCCATCAGATTCGTTAGCACTGTTTCCATTAGAAATCAAAGCGCAACCATCGCGGTCAACATCGATATCGGCCGCTGTTCCGTCACACAAGTCGTTAGCATTTGGGACGCCGTCACCATCTCTGTCTTGATCGATGTGGTCAGCAATCCCATCTCCATCAAAGTCCGGACAACCACGTATTATCGAGGAACTCAAACCAAACTCGTCCGGACAGTCATCAGAGAGGCTACTATTCGGCTGGTCGGCCCATTCATCGCCATCTGAATCGGACCAGATATCACCATTATTAGGCCAAATATCTGGTGTTGTCCCATTGGGATTGTCACCAAACCCATCGCCATCGAGGTCAGACCATTGTCCTCCATCCTCAGGGAACGCATCGACAAGATTTGAGTGACCATCGCTATCGCTATCGATTTGAGAAGGGTCGCAGCCATTCTCATCGATTCCGAGAGAGGTAGTGCTGTCCGGACAAGCGTCGGTATCATCCATGACGCCATCAGAATCACTATCACGCTGTGACACCGCACAGCCGTCGCCATCGACAGCCACATTCGCTGTCGTATTCGGACAGAAATCTAGTGCGTCGTTTACTCCATCAGAATCTGCGTCGTTGTTAGCATCGGGGCAGCCAGTCAAATCTACCGCAGTGCCAAATATCGTTTCTGCACATTCATCTTCGTAATTTGGAACGCCATCACCATCATTATCTATCCAGAAACCGAGAACGACCCGACAATCACTCACCTGCTGGCCGTTCTGTCCGACGGCATCGAGGCAAATTGTATTCGCACCGGGAACCAAGCCGATTATTTCGCTATTATTATCGAGTAGGATTACCGTTCCCACAACGCTGTCATTTAGTGTAAACTGAGCCGCAGTTGCATTCGATAGGTGATATTCAACCGTTACCATCGAACCTGAAACCCGAGTCTGGTTCTCTGGCGTTATGAACCGAACCTCCAACGGTGGAGTGATTGCGTTGATTCCGATACAGACCTGAGGTTCAGTGCCATTAATTCCAACCGGCTCGATACAAATCGAATTCAAACCCCATTCGAGCCCCGTCATCTGCCGAAAGGTCGAGAGATTGTCGAGTGGCGCGACCCGATTTCCATTCAGATACCACTCGCCTCCTGTGACATTAGACAATGAGTAGGATAGGTTCACCATTTGACCGAAGACATCTGCATTGTCCATTGGTGTGGTAAAATTCACTTCGACATACGGATATTCACGCCAAATCCAGATGCATATGTCCTGAGTTTGGGAGTGGCTGCCTTCAATTCGCGCGCAGACGAAGTTGTTGCCATGGTTGAGTCCCCTCGCTTCAACTCTCAGAACAGTGAGCGGCGTCGTAGTCAAATTATCCTGATTCCACCCGTTCACCGTCACCCACCCCCGAGTTACATTCTCAAGCATGTAGGACAGCGTGACATTTGTCACGAGAGGTTGGACGATGTGTCCATCATTAGGAGAGATAATCCAAATTTGTGGATTACTCGGAGTCGTCGTCCAAGATATGCAATCGAAGCGATGCTGATTTCCAATTCCCCAGAGTTCAGCGCACAGTGTGTGGCTACCGAGAGAGAGATTTCGAAGTATAATTGAGGTATTTGAACCGTTGAAATCTGCGATCCCCGTACCGTCTAACTGCCACTCGCCGACCGACACCATCTGGTGCGTGTAATGGAAAGTTGCATTAGTCCCAGGAATTGTTGAGCCATTCTGCGGATATGTGAAATTAAGGCTGGTTCTTCGGCAATCGTTGGAGATATTTGACATCGCTGAGTCGGCCCAAAATGGACAATAATTAACCCAACTTCCACCATTGTTATCGAGTATGTCAGTAATATTTTGGTCAATTTGTTGGCTCGAATTACTGCCCCACCAATTGTAGTTTGCCTCAAGTCTTGCCGATTGATATAGATATTGTAACGCTTGCCAAGAGTTGCTCGGCTCGAACGAATTGTTGTCGACTAACCACTTGCCGTAAGAACCGGATTCAACATTGACGAAATAACCAGTCGACCAACTCGGAGGCGCGACTGTCGATGAGAAATTTGAATGAGAAAGATGGAGGTCGTAACTCATGCTACTACTCGCTTGCAAGAATAATTGACTGTCAGTGAAATTTCCAGAAATTTGCAGCGGATGAGTCACTGAAGGAGTGCCCCACCAAGATGAATCGTAGAAGGTAACCGATGAATTACGATATGTCCAACCATCCGCTGAACCGCGGTAATAATGACCGTAGGAAGGTGTGTTGCCTGTCGAGATGTACGCACCGTACTGAATGTACGCGTGCGAATCGATCAGAGTCACATTTCCGGCAAAACCGCCATCCATCTGATTGTAAAAAGAACTGAATTGGAAACGGGCTGAATTACTGCTCGTCGAATACGAATAACGAGTGCCTATTCGCTCAAGAACCAGATTGCGAACATCCCAGCGAGCTAAGCCATAATCAGATTCAAACTGAACCTGATTCGCATCTCGTAAAGTGACATTGTCGAGCACATTCAGCGTCATCTGGGTGCGACCAAAGTAACGAGTCTGTAACAGATAACCACAACTCGGACCAGAGATAGTCGTGTTACGAAGCCAGAGCGCACTGTCGCCCGCTGTCGGTCGTTGCGAAGTGATACCAGTCCAGCACGAAACCGAAGACGATGCGTTCGGATTCAAACCGATTTCGATAGCAGCAGCATTCGTCCCAATCGCATGTAATTCACCGTGTACAATGAACGACGCGTTCGTCGTGTTCGCCAGCACGACGACGCCAGGCTCGATGGTCAGCCGAACGCTCGGTGTCACGGTGAGTGGTCCGACTATGTAGTAAGGCGAATTGTTGGCGAGCAGAGTATTGTTGAACAACATCGTGCCAATCAATTCGCGCGGCATCGGCAAATTCGATGGACTCGTGCCGCTCCAATCGAGATTAGTTCGAGCAGCACTGGTGAAGTGGGGCGTGTAATTGACCCAGCCACCACCGTTTGAATCCATGTAATCTGAGATGTTACTATCGATTGCTGAGACGTTCGAACTTCCCCACCAATTGTACGGCGCTCGCATGTTCGCTGCATTGTAACGATATTGTAATGCCTGCCAAGAGTTGCTCGGCTCGAACGAATTGTTGTCGACTAACCACTTGCCGTAAGAACCGGATTCAACATTGACGAAATAACCAGTCGACCAACTCGGAGG
>Ga0302119_10001404_pt1 | contig 10823 bp, 12 predicted proteins | sample AG5_Tmax_MG_FD_203114 | JGI IMG/M metagenome (GOLD analysis project Ga0302119, IMG submission 203114) | Marine microbial communities from Western Arctic Ocean, Canada - AG5_Tmax | ecosystem: Environmental > Aquatic > Marine > Oceanic | place: Canada: Western Arctic Ocean | collected 2017-10-01
TGGACAGTTCGGAAACTCTGGTGCCCTGATATCCGCTCTCGCCCGGATTCTGCGGGCGCGTGGAGCAAATGTGCTTGTCCTGGACAATCCTGACGAGGCGGCACAGGCCTCAACGGCCAACGACTTCAATGCCGTCATGTATCTTGGGCTAAAAATTGAGAATAGTTCCCATTCACAGGCAAACTACTTCTCGACCCCCGGATTCCTGAGTGAGGGTGGTTACAGGCTCGCCCACCACTGTGCCACCTGCCTTGACCGTGCGCTGCGAAGCTCCGATGTTCCCCCCACGGGAGCTGCTGGAAGGCAGGTGCCCGTCCTACGCCAGACACGAATGCCGGCAGTCCTGTGCACCCTCGCTCCCCCATCGGCCGTAGTCCTGGCAACTGCCGAAATCGCAGATGCGCTGGCCGTTGCCATCACCCGCTGGGTAGCCAACCCCGCCGCCGACCCGGACAACGCACCGCCTGTGGGGGACTGAAGCCCATAGGCGCTGGAGTGCCAGGAGCCCCGCCCCGGACGTAGATCAGCCGCCCAGGAGCCTGAAGAGTCGCTGCAGATCGTCCTCGTCCGCGAATTCGACCACGATTCGCCCCTTCCTGCCACGGGTGTGAACCCGAACCCTCGTGTCGAACCGGTCACTCAGGATCTGTTCAACCTCAAGGGATGCCGCATCTGCCGGCTTCACCACTGGACCAGCGGCCGGATCTGGTGCCGGTACGGGAACGTCATCCAGAGAACGGACCATTGCCTCGGTCTGGCGCACGGACATTCCCTCCTCAACCACCCGCAGGGCCAACTGCTCAAGGAGTTGGCGGTCTCCCAGCCCGGCCAATGCCCGAGCGTGGCCTGCACTGAGTCGACCATCCATGATCATCTGCTGGACGTCATCGGGTAGGAGTAGAAGCCTCAGCCCGTTGGCCACGGCAGGCCGACTACGGCTCACCCTCACAGCCACCTGGTGCTGGGTGAGCCCGAACTCGTCCATGAGGCGATGGAATGCGGCAGCTTCGTCAATGGGGTTCAGGTCGTCACGATGGAGGTTCTCGATGATCGCCTGTTCCAGCGAGTTGCGATCCTCTGTCGGCCTCACGACTGCCGGAACCCTGGTCAGGCCCGCCCGTCGTGCGGCGCGCCAACGCCGCTCCCCGGCCACGAGCTCGTAGCCACCGTCGACCCTCCGGAGCAGAAGCGGCTGGAGGATCCCCACTTCCTGAATGGAGGCCGTCAACTCGGCCATGCTCTCGTCGTCGAAGGCCCGTCGGGGCTGATAGCGGTTCGGTTCGATGTCGGCGACCGACACCATCTCGAAACTGGTATCAGGCGTCGGCACCGTGGCCGGCGTCAACACGCCATCTCGAGTTGAGCCACTCTCAGAGTCGTCGGCTCCCGCCGTGGGTATGAGGGCCGACAGACCCTTACCCAGACCGCTCTTCTTCATCCCAGAACCTCCTTGGCAAGTTGACGGTAGGCAATCGCTCCCCGGCACGTTGGGTCGAACACCGTGATCGGCTGTCCGAAGGACGGTGCTTCCGAGAGCCTTACCGACCTCGGAATCACCTGTCTGCAGACCTTGTCGCCGAAGAATGAACGCACCTCGTCCGCCACCTGTTTGGACAGGTTCGTCCTGGCGTCATACATGACCAGCGCAATGGTCGAGACCTCCAGATCCGGATTCAAATTCTCCCTGACCAGCTCGACGTTGCCCACCAGTTGGCCAAGACCCTCCAGTGCGTAGTACTCGCATTGGATGGGCACCAGCACCTCGCCCGCAGCGACCAGGGCATTAATTGTGAGCAGGCCCAGCGCCGGCGGACAGTCGATCAGGATGATGTCGTAGTCGTCGGCCACGGTCTCCAAGGCACGATCAAGCCGGTGCTCACGGCTGAATGCCGTCACAAGCTCTATCTCAGCGCCCGCCAGGGCAATGCTCGACGGAACCACCTCCAGGTTCGGTACCTCGGTGGTGCAGATGACCTCGCTGATAGTCGTCTGCTGGAGCATCACCTCGTAGATCGAGGTCTGGAGACCCCTGTTGGGGATTCCCAACCCGGTGGTCGCATTTGCCTGTGGGTCCAGATCAACCATCAGGACCCGCTGGCCTGACTCAGCCATTGCCGCACCCAGATTGATCGTGGTGGTGGTTTTACCCACACCACCCTTCTGGTTTGCAACGGCGATTACACGGGCACTTCGGTTCCTGCTCGACATCGCAGGCATCATGCTTCCGGTGGTGGACAAATACAAGGACCCTCCACGAGCCATCCGACGGCATCCAAAATGTTCCACGTGAAACACTTCTGGAGTCGGCAGGCGGCACTGGCCAAATTGTTCCACGTGAAACAACTTGGGTATCTACAGCGCCGATCAGAACAGGGGAGCAGCCAACTGTCGCCTGAAACGACGGGGAAAACGCTGTGGACAGGTGCCGCTGGACCGCATTGCCCTGTATCCAGCCTCACCATGTCGCCATCCGCCCATGTCGGCAAGCCCGAGTTGGCCCAGCGCCTCCGGAACCCAGCGGTTCAAGGCCCCGACCTTGTCACCCGGCGGTTCGCTGACCACCAGAACACCGTCCGGGGCCAGGAGCGGCGCTGCGCATTCTGCAGTCGACCCAGGTGCAGCGAAGGACCTGGCGGTCACCAGGCCTGCTCTGCCGCGGAGGTCGCCACGTGCAACCTCTACGACATCCATGGCATGGACCTCGACGCGATCGGCAATATCCAACTCGCGGGCCGCCCAGCGGAGGAACGTGCACCTCCGATCACCCCGATCCACCAGAATCCACCGATTCGGCGTCAGGGTGGCCAGAACCAGACCGGGTACACCGCCACCGGTTCCAAGGTCGATTGCAATCAACTCGGAATCCAGATCCACCGGTACGCCTTCGATGGCGAGGTCGGAAACGACCCCAGAATCATCCAGCCCCCCAAAACGGAGGAAGCCCGCGCTGTGCGCGGGCCCCTCGGCGGCGGCCTGAGAGGTAAGAAACCCCTCGGCCACCGCAATGTCGAGGATTTCCTCGACAGGTGTGGTCACCCGGTGGTCTCAACCATGATGACCACCTGGCGGTCTGTACCGCTTCCCTCCGAGAGGGTTTCCAGGCCGTCAATCTCACCGATCGTGTCGTGGATCACCTTGCGGTCCGCAGCTGCCATCGGTTCCATGGTCCGCGACCGTCCATCATCAAGTACCGCCTCGGCCTGTGACCTGGCGAAATCCGCCAGGAAGGACCGGCGGCGCTCGCGATAGCCACCAATGTCGACAACCAGGGAGCCTTCAGCCTGACCGTCTGAACTCCTCTGGACCAGAGTCCGCGAAAGCTCCGTTATGGCCCGGACAGTGTCCCCGCGGTTGCCAATGGCAAGACCAAGGTTGAGACCGTGAGCCTCCACCGTCAGTCGGTCCTCCTCGATCGTGCTCTCCACGCGGGCTTCAAGGCCCATCGCGTCAAGTAGACCCTGAACGAATCCTTCGGTGATTCCAGCCTGCGTCTGCAGATCCATAACCTCGGCCTCAGCCCTCTCCCGATCGTTTCCACGACCGTTGCCATTCGTCGACTTCGCCGACGACTCCCTTGATGCAGACTGGCCCCCATTCTCCCGGCGCCTGTCTGACTTTCCATTTCCCTGACCATCGTCGCCGTCACGACCGGTCGGCGGAGCCGACTGGTCCTGCTGGCGAGCGGCCGGACGATCATTGCCACGACGACGTCTGTTTCCGTCATCCCTGCCGCCCTCGCCAGATGAACCCTGACGCGAGTCGCGCGATCCCCGGCCACCCTGCTGCTCCTGGCGTCCGTCTGACGAACGCCCCTTACCACCCTTCCGATCATTGCGGCGGTTGCGGTCGCGCCGCTCCACCTTCGGTCGGGGGCTGGTTGGCCTTACCCGGGCACGCAGGCGTGCCTCGGACTTCTTCAAACCGAACATCGAGCGTGTCGGTTCCGAAAGAACCTCCACCTCCAGCTCGTCCTCGGCTACGCCGAGTCGATCCAGTGCCCGTTCCTTGGCTTCATCGAGTGAGATGCCGGTGGTCTCTATCCACTCCATCCTCACTTCCTCCTTTTCTTCTTGGCGCCATGTGCTCCGGCAGTACCCAGGGGAGTAGTTCGTCCCCCACCTGCTCGAGCCGCTGGCGGTCGCTTGTCGATCGTTGTCTGTTCATCCGCGGACTTGTTGCGTGACCGTCGTCCGGGCTTCTTCGTTTTCCCTTCGGACTTCAACCCCTTCGAACCCCGGCCGGGCTTGGGGCTCCCGGCAGAACCATTCCCCTTGGGTGAGCTGTTCTCGGAGTTTTGAGACTCATTCCTATTTACACCCGCCATGGTCCTACCTTTTCGGGCAGCGGACGATGACGGGCTCGCAGGTGACGGCTTTGAGGCGGAATTTGACGCCTTGGATGCTCCCCGACCCGTCTTCGAGCCCTTCTCGGCGCTGGTCTCCTTCTCCGGCAGGACCACAACCATTTCCGAATTCCCGCCGGGGCCGTACAGGGTCCGTGTGATGTAGGCCTGCTGGGCGATCCGGTACAGGTTTGAGATCACGAAGTAGAGGACCAGGGCCGCATCAAGGTTGAACGAGATGACCGGCAGGAAGAAGGGCATCACCTTCATCAGCATCTGCTGCTGAGGGTTCACCGTGGCGTCCGGGTTCCGGCCGCGTATCTGGCGCTGCTGGATCCAGGCGCTGGCGAACACCACCAGGATCAGGATCAGGTACGGAATCGCCGCCATGACGCTCTGCGACAGCGCTGCTCCCGCCGACCGTGAGAGGTCGAAACCGAGGAAAAGCATCTCGGTCTCGTTCGCCAGGTCGACGAACAGCTCCGATCCGGGGTCCACATATGCGGGATAGAAGGCCTGTAGGTTCGCCGGCGCGCCGGAAACACTTTCGGCGGCACCCAGACGCCCTGCGACCCATCCGATATCAGCCCCGGTGTCAGACAGCCGCCTCGTCATACCGCGCAGCACCTGGTACAGCACCATGAACACCGGTGCCTGGACAAAGAGGGGTAGGCATCCACCCATGGGGTTGATGCCGTTGGCCTGGTAGAAGGCCATCATCTCCTTGTTCATCGCATCCCGGTCGCCCTTGTGCCGGGTCTGGATCTTCTTCATCTCCGGCTGGAGATGCTGCATCTTGATCATCGACCGCGTTCCCTTGAGGGTCAGCGGTGTGACGACGATCATCACCACGAAGGTCAGCAGGATGATTGCGAGCCCGAAACTGGGTACAAGCCCGTAGAACCAGGCAAGAACGGCAGCGATCACATTGAACATCAGGCGTTACCTCGCTGGGAGAAGGGGGACCCACCGGGCACCGGGTCCCATCCATGGCCACCCCACGGGTGGCATCGGCCCAGCCGTCGCAGGACCAGCCAGGAACCACGCACGGCCCCATGTCGATCCAGTGAATCGAGGGCGTAGGAAGAACAGGTGGGAACGAAGCGGCACGGGCTGGGTCTCCCGTCCACCAGGGCCTGGTAACGGCGCACCAGTCCCAGCAGGATCCGGGCGCAAACACCCGGTTCAACGAGTGTTTTCATAGATTCATCAGTCATTGGAGAGTTCATCTATCGCTTCCGCCAGATGATGCCGGAGCTCGTCGAACGACAGGTCTGAAGCTCCCGGGCGTACCCGGACCAGATAATCGCCAGCGGGAAGAACGCTGGCAGAACGATCGATTTCGACGAAGATCGCCCTGAGTCGACGCCGTAGACGGTTCCGGACCACCGCCGACCCGACCGGCCGGGGGATCGCGTAGGCGACACGTGCGCCGGCGTCGGCTGAACCTGCGGCCCGAAAGCCGACACGCATCGGTCCGCGCCGAACGGAGCGTCCGTCACGACGTAGGGCATGAAAGTCGTCTCGTCGACTGAGACGGGATATCAAGCCGACAGTCGGGCTCGGCCCTTCCTGCGCCTGGCACTGATGATGGCGCGACCCGCCCGGGTACGCATGCGCTTACGGAAGCCGTGCTTGCGGGCTCGACGCCGGGTATTGGGCTGATAAGTACGCTTCATGGATCGTCTCCTACCGGCACGGTGGACGTCATCAGGAGGGGGAGCGCCCGGGTGCCTTCGATTTTCGGTCGTCGCGGACCTGGAAGGTCTGCGCGTCGCCCCGTTGGACGACGGAACCGACCTGACGGCCGGCCGGACCCGACCACCCCTGAATGGGTGATCTGAAATCCGGGCCTCAGGCTACGGGGCACTCAGGGTACGCGCCAACCACCAATCCCTCAGGATCGGTGCACCGGTCCACGGCGACACCGCCCTGCCAGTCGGGGGAAAACGGAGTTATCCACAGATCTTGTCGGGTCGCCATACTCTCCTGAGGCTACGAGCGGTTCCTACGCGCTACTGGCATCGTGGCAGCGCTGATCGCGCGAACGTCCGTCTGAACAGGCGCGACGCGCTATGGATATTGGGCCAGCGCGTTGTCATCCACAGGCTGCTACGTTGCCTCGCCCACAGATGGGGCGGAGTGGTCGCAGGGCTGCTGTTTTCCGCCTCCTGTTGAATTTCCACAGAATATCCCTTATCTGTGGACAACCTGATTGGAGCCTGGTAATGACAAATGCGACCGTGTTGTGGGAGGCATGTGCTGCAGCTATCCAGGACCAGGTATCTGATGTCGTCTGGCAGATGACGTTCAACAGCGCCAAGCCCGTCGCAGCCGATGCCGAGACCCTGACCGTGTCGGTACCCAGCACCATCCTGCGGGACCGCATAGAAGGCCGTTACCGCACGATGGTCGACGAAGCTGTGGCACAGATAAGCGACGACCAGCTGAGCCTTCAGATCGTGATCCGTGAAGAGGTCGACGAAGAACCTCCCCTCAGGATCGTCACGCCCACACCGGCAAGGGAGCCGCTGGTCCCACCGCCGATGATGGTCGTACCAGACCCGCCCAGCACGACATCCACCAGTCCGATGACAAGCACATCGAGCGACGTTCCCTTTGCTGGACGTCTCACGTTCGAGGACTTCGTCATCGGTTCATCCAACCGGTTCGCCCACGCCGCTGCCCAGGCCGTCGCCGAGACCCCTGGTCGCTCCTACAACCCGCTGTTCATCTACGGAGATGCCGGTCTCGGCAAAACCCACCTACTCCAGGCTGTCGGCAACTACGTGATCACCCACTACCCCACCTACAGGGTCCAGTACGTCTCCAGCGAGACGTTCATGAACCGTTTCGTGGAGGCCATCCGCAACAAACAACTTCCAGAGTTCAAGGACCGGTTCCGGAAGAACGACGTCCTGCTTGTCGATGACATCCAGTTCATGGAGGGCAAGGAAGGCCTGCAGGAGGAGTTCTTCCACACGTTCAACTCGATTCAGCAGGAAGGCGGCCAGATCGTCCTGACGAGCGATCGATCACCTGATTCGATCTCCACACTGGAAGACCGTCTGCGCAGCCGGTTCAAGATGGGCCTGGTCACCCACATCCAGCCCCCAGACGTGGAAACCCGTCTGGCGATCCTCCGTAAGAAGGCTGAGACGACACCGAGCGGCATCCAGGTCCCGGATGACGTGCTGCTGTTCATTGCAGAGAGCATCAATGACAACATCAGGGAACTGGAGGGTGCCCTCACCAGGGTCACCGCCTACTCGAGCCTCAACCACGAGCCCTGTACCAAGGCGTTGGCTGTAAGCATCCTGAGTGACCTGATCTCGAGCAACTCACCGCTGATGATCACTCCGGAACTGATCCTGTCCAAGACAACCGACTTCTACGGGTTCTCCCGTGAGGAACTCATAGGCCCGAACCGGCGTCGCCCACTTGTGACCGCCCGACAGATCTCGATGTACGTGTTCCGTGAGTTAACCGACCTGAGCTATCCCTCGATCGCGCGGGTCTTCGGCGGCCGAGACCACACGACGGTCATGCATGCCAAGGACAAGATCGACAGGTTGATGCCGGAACGCCGGGACATCTACGACCAGGTGTCGGCCCTGATTGCGTCTGTCCGCTCCGGGACCTGACCTGATAACCGGTGTATGACCCTGTGGCCTTCCAGTGGATTGACGTCTCCTCGTACACAGGGAACCGTCAGAAATGCCACGGGGTGTGGACCAGTGTGGACAACCAGTTACCACGCATCACCCCCCTGACCTGCAAGGATGGGCGATACTCCACAATCCACAGCACCTATTACCACTGTTACCTGATTTGAATCCTGACAAGTTGAAAGAGACCAGCCTGTGAAGTTCCGATGCGAGCGAGATGTACTCGACCGTGCGTTCTCAATTGCAAGACGCGCTGTGTCCGGACGTGGTGCAAGTCTTCAGGTGCTTTCCGGCCTTCACCTGCACCTTGTAGGTGATGAGCTCACGGTCACCGGAAGCGACCTGGACCTCACAATCCGGGTGGCAGCCACGGTTGGTGGTGATGGCGACGGGTCCGTCGTGTTGTCCGCTCAACTCGGATCCGACATCGTGCGGGCAATGGACAGTGGCCAGATCGAGTTCTCGGTCGGTGACGACGGAGCCAGCCTCGTCTCCGGACGGTCCGACTTCAGTCTCAGGGTCATGCCAGCCGATGAATACCCGCGGTTTGATGAGCCAGGGGGTGACTCGGTGACGCTTGACGCACTTGTCGTGTCGGCAGCCCTCGACCAGGTGGTCAAGGCTGCGAGTGTCGATGACGCCAGACCGATTCTGACCGGTGTCCTGATGGCAGCAGAGGAGGACGGCCTTCGTTTAGTGGCCACCGATTCGTATCGCCTGGCTGTAAGTGACCTTCCCGGAACCTCGGTTCTGGGACGCGACCAGACCGTGCTCGTTCCATCCAGAGCACTTGATGCCGTGGCACGGGTCCTTGGCGATGCCTCGGAACTCACGATCCTTCTCGGCGAGAGGGACGCATCCTTTGTAATTGACGACGTCAAGATCGTCACCCGTCTCATCGAGGGGGAGTTCCCCAACTACCGGGGCCTAATCCCGGCCGACCACCCGAACTCACTGGTCGTGGATCGTCTGGCTCTGCTGGAAGCTGTAAGGAGGGTGGGAATCCTTGCGAGGGACTCCACCCCGGTGAGGATGGCCATGTCCTCTAACGGACTCGAACTGGTGGCGATAACCCAGGACGTCGGACAGGCCAGGGAGACACTCGATGCTGATTACACGGGTTCCGACCTGACCGTCGCCTTCAATCCTGAGTATCTGGTGGATGGCCTGGAGGCCAGCCCTGGTGATGAAGTGAGGCTGGAGACCATCGATTCACTCAAGCCGGCAATCCTGCGCAGCACTGGAGACGACCAGTTCCTGTACCTGCTCATGCCCGTACGGGTCTCCTGACGGGCTCGTCCGACCCGGGTCTTCATGGATCGGGAATCCTGCCGTGAGCGTCAATCGGCTATGGCTGACTAATTTTCGCAACCACGCGTCCGTGGACGTGGTCCTGGATCCAGGTGTGACCCTCGTGGTCGGGTCCAATGGTCAGGGGAAGACGAACCTGATCGAGGCGATCGCCTGGCTGGCACGAGGATCCTCGTTCCGCGGGGCACCCAATGAGGCGCTCATCAGGCACGGCGCCGACCAGGCCGTGGTGCGGGCAGAGGTGACCAGGGGGGAGCGGACGATCCTGCTTGAAGCTGAGATCACATCGTCGGGACGCAACCGGATTCTCGTCAACTCGAATCGGGTTCCACGGATGAGAAACCTGCTGGAACACTTCAGGACGACGGTTTTCGGGCCCGAGGATCTCGGGGTCGTAAAGGGAGGTCCGGGGGGCCGCCGGGGGTGGGTGGATGACCTGCTGGCGGACGTGAACCAACGCAACCACTCCCTACGAACCGACCTCGATCGGATTCTGCGACAACGCAACGCCTTGTTGAAGCAGGCCCGGGGTCGTCTCACCGACGATGTGGCGACGACCCTGGACGTTTGGGACGCCAAACTCGGCGAGGTGGGTGAAAATATGGCTGCGGCCCGGCGGGAGATAATCGGAGCACTCGAACCCCTGGCGGGTGGCTTTCTCGAGGCTGTGAGCGGTGGAACGGCAAGGATTTCCATGGTCTATTACGACGAATGGTCCGCCGATGGCCTGGTGGAGTCCCTGAGACGCGCCCGTGGCGACGACATACGACGCGGGGTGAGCACCGTCGGGCCGCATCGTGACGACGTGATGATCCAACTGGATGGCCTTCCGACACGAACGCACTCTTCGCAGGGGGAGCAACGGTCGGTCGCCCTGGCAATGCGCCTGGCCGGCCACAGCCTGGTCGTGGACAGAACCGGGACCGACCCGGTGGTGCTGCTCGACGACGTGTTCTCGGAGTTGGATGACGACAGGGTTCGTGCCCTGGTCGGCCTCCTCCCGGCCACCCAGTCGGTCATCACCACGGCCGGAACCATTCCGGACGGCGTAGAGGCTGGAAAGGTCGTGCATCTGGCTGGCGGTGTGTTCTCATGAGCCGGGTAGTCGGTCAGATGGGCAGACGGGGGCTGGATCGGCCAGGTGCGAAGGATGGCTGAGAACCGGGGACCTACGCCCATACGTAGGAGTCTGGAACGGCTCCTGGCCGGAATGGGATCACCGGAGATCGACTCGATGGCGACCCTCCTGGACCGATGGCCCGAGGTGGTGGGGGAGGGTCTGGCCAGCAGGATAAAAGCCGTGGCTGTCCGGGGATCGGAACTCCTGGTGAGCGTCGACGATCCGGCCTGGGCCAGCCAGATCTCCTGGCTCGAGACCCAGTTGCTGGAACGTATCGACGGCATTATCGGCCCTGGACGTATAACCGCTGTACGGGTACGGGTCGAGCCCTCGAAGGGTGCCTGATCGACTTTTCGGACGCCCCGGCGGGTGGTGTCAGAGC